>Ga0315294_10000022_pt1 | contig 181658 bp, 187 predicted proteins | sample YL17G13_40_MG_FD_203626 | JGI IMG/M metagenome (GOLD analysis project Ga0315294, IMG submission 203626) | Sediment microbial communities from Yellowstone Lake, YNP, Wyoming, USA - YL17G13_40 | ecosystem: Environmental > Aquatic > Freshwater > Lake > Sediment | place: USA: Wyoming | collected...
CGCAGGGTAACAGGGTAATCGCTTATTATTTTCACGGAACATTTCGTTGTCCTACTTGTTATAACATGGAGAAGTATTCTAAAGAAGCCATTGAGACGAATTTCAAAGATGCGCTTAGTTCGGGAAAGTTAGAGTTCAAGGCGGTTAATGTGGAAGAGAAGGGCAACGAGCATTATGCGAATGATTATAAGCTTTATACTAAGTCGCTTATTCTTTCATTAGTAAAGGACGGCAAGGAAATAAGGCATAAGAATCTCGAAAAAATATGGGAGTACGCCCACAACAAGCAAAAGTTTATTGAGTATGTGACCGAAGAGCTAAACGGATTTATGAAGGATGCGCGGTGATGGAAATATTACTCGCTTTTGGCTCTGCATTATGGCTTGGGATATTGACTTCAATTAGCCCCTGCCCGCTGGCCACAAACATTGCGGCGGTGTCGTTTCTCTCAAAGAAGATTACGCATCCTTTTATGGTATTTATTTCAGGGCTTGCTTATACGATAGGGAGGATGGCTGCTTATGTGATACTTGGTTGGATCATTATTAGTTCTCTTTTGAGCGTTCCGCAGGTCGCTCAGTTTTTGCAGAAGTATATGGGTAAGGCTTTGGGGCCTCTTTTAATTGTTACAGGGCTCATTCTGTTGGAAATAATAACTCTGCGCTTGCCTGGCATTGCGTTTTCTGAAAAACATCAAAATAAACTTGTGGAGTCTGGAGCTCCGGGAGCGTTTCTTCTGGGATTTATCTTCGCTTTGGCGTTTTGTCCGGTTTCTGCGGCGTTATTCTTTGGAAGTCTTATCCCTTTAGCGCTCAATAACAAAGCTGGCACTTTATTGACGTTTATTTATGGGGTTGGGACAGGGCTTCCGGTGCTTATGTTTGCTGTTGCAATCGCATTGGGGGTTACTTCAATGAGTCATTGGTTTCATAGGATCACAAAGATTGAATACTATACCCGAAGAATTACCGGAATCATTTTTATTCTCGTTGGTTTGTATTACTCTGGGATCTATATTCTGAAAGTGTTTTAAGGTGGATAATGGAAATAGAAAAGGATAAGAAATACGAAATAATTGTTTTTCCTAATCAAGACGAAGGTTTAAAAGCCCAGCGGATATTGGTTACCAATGGGGAGAATTTTAAGCATATTTCTACATTGGCAGTGGCTGTGCCTGAAGAGCGAAGGCAGGAAGTATGCCGGAGTATTATTGATGGTAATGCGCTGATAAGCGGTTATTACCCGTTTTTATATCGAGACTACGAGGAAGATTTTTTTAAGAGAGCAGAAGCATATAGAACAGATAGCTCAAATGGCGCGTTTCTTAAGACAATAACCTTGTGTTATGTAGCGCCCTGTATGGCTGATGATAAGAAGATTCGGCTCATTGCGTATTTAAACCGGGATATAACCGAGATCATGCCGTATCTGAATGCTGTTATAAAAGGTGCTTCTTATAACAAGGGAGCATCTACGCTTACCTTTGCTAAAGAGCGTCGTCTCATTAACCTCTATAATATGAAAGTTACTATAGCCAAGGCAGACGATATTATTGATGCATGGCATATCCTGGATGAGATCAAAGCTTTGATAAATAATACTTATGAGAAAAGGTTAGATATTAAGCCTAACTATGACGAAAAGGTTAAAGTAACGGCGCTTCAAATTTACGGTTGGCTTCCTAAGACTAATTGCCGGGTATGTGGCGAGGCAACATGTCTTGCGTTTGCGGTAAGGCTTTTGCAAGGAGAGCAGAAACTTTTAAACTGCGCGCCTTTGTCAAGGGAAGCAAAATTTATTGAGAATAAGAAAATCATGCAAGAGTTGACTGAAGTATTAGGCGTTTGATAGGGAAGGAGAAAGAATGGAGCGTGTTATTCACGAGGAGAGGCGGTTAAGTTTCTTTGAAAGATACCTTACCGGCTGGGTTTTGCTTTGCATCGGGCTCGGGATAATATTAGGAAAATTATTTCCTCAGATGGCTGTTACGCTTGATCAGATTTCGATTTATCAAGTATCCATTCCTATCGCTATTTGCCTGTTTTTCATGATGTATCCTATCATGGTCAAGATTGATTTTGCTGAGGTCATTAAGGCAGGAAAGACTCCTAAGCCGGTAATTCTTACGCTGGTAGTAAATTGGTGCATAAAACCATTTACTATGCTTGCTATTGCATGGTTATTTCTTGGATTATTGTTTAAAGGATGGCTTCCGGGGATGGAGATTGTAAAAAGCGGAGCGCAGGTAGAGTTGTTTAGGTCATACATCGCTGGGTGTATTTTACTTGGCATAGCTCCTTGCACGGCCATGGTTTTAATTTGGGGACATCTTGCAAAGAGCAACGATGGTCATACCTTGGTTATGGTCGCTATTAATTCATTGACCATGCTTTTTCTCTACGCCCCGCTTGGCGGTTGGCTGTTGGGAGTGAACAAAATGCCAATTCCATGGCAGACAATTGTATTGTCTGTAGTGATCTATGTCGGCCTGCCATTATTGTTAGGATACTATTCAAGAAAATGGTTAATCGCCAAGAAGGGATTTAAATGGTTTGAGGAGAAATTCCTGCATTATTTGACGCCGGTTTCAATATGTGCATTGCTTCTTACGCTTGTTTTATTATTCTCGTTTAAAGGTGAGCTTATTATCAACCAGCCGCAGATTATTCTTTTGATAGCGATTCCGCTTTTTATTCAGACCTGTCTGATTTTCGCTGTCTCATACGGATTGGCTAAATGGCTGAAATTATCTTATCGGGATGCAGCGCCATCAGCTTTGGTAGGAGCGAGTAATCATTTTGAAGTGGCGATCGCCACTTCGACAATCCTTTTTGGGCTGTCTTCAGGAGCGTCATTGGCCACGGTAGTGGGTGTTCTTATCGAAGTGCCGGTTATGCTGATGCTCGTAAAAATTTGCTTAAGAACACAAAATTGGTTTAGACATGAAAGCGTTGATCGACCATCTGGTGCCCAAATAGTGCCCATCCAACACAGAAACATCCCGTAACAAACCTTAACAAAACTAAACATCCGGACAGCTTAATTCGTTGACAATAAAGGCGTTAGATTTATAATATATTGTAACGACGAGAGATAGGGAAATGTGCTTGGCAGACTCTTCTCTTCGGCACCATTAAGGGCGTCTCTTTTTATCTTACCTCAGGCCCAATTTCGCTTGGGCTTTTTTGTTTTTACAGGTATAATACTCGTTTAGCGGGTGGAGTGGCTTAAAAACTCAAGACCGTTTCCGAACGAGCGTAAGGCGCGCAGGAGCACTTTTATGAGGCGAAACTTTTCAGGGTTACTCTTCCCTGAAACCCCCTGTGGGGGATGGGGGGACACACCCGAAAAGTTGAGCCGAATGCGACGAGCACCGCAGCGAGAGAGGAGACGGGATTGAGTTTAATTCACCCAGACAGGACCCGCTAAAGCATTAATCATATGAATAAATTAAAAGACAAAATAGCAAATCTGCCGCAGACGTCCGGAGTATATATTTTTAAGGACGCAGGCGGGAAGATTATCTATATTGGTAAGGCCAAGGCGCTTAAGAAGCGGGTGCAGACGTATTTTGCCAGAGACCTTTCTACCAAGACGCAGGTAATGGTAGCGAAGATTGCGGATTTGGAATACAGGCTCGCTTCTTCGGAAGCCCAGGCGCAAATTTTAGAAGCGGCGCTGATTAAAGAACGCCTTCCGCAATATAATATCAGCCTTAAGGACGATAAATCTTTTCCGCTTATAAGAATTACCAAAGAGGATTTTCCCATTGTCTCACTTTATAGGAGAAAAAAGGCCATAGCAAATGATACAGCGCTTTATTTCGGGCCCTACACCAATGTTAAGCTCTTGCGCCAGGCCTTAAAAATAATACGCAGGATTTTTGGTTTCCGTTCCTGCAAGACCCTGCCCAGAAAGGCCTGCCTTTATGGGCGGCTTGAACTCTGCCCTGCGCCCTGCGAGGGTAAAATCAGCGCCGGACAGTATCAGCAAATCATCAAAGACATAACGCTCTTTCTAGGCTCTGGACAGGAGGCGCTTTTAGAAAAGCTTTCCCTGCGCATGAAGGAAGCAGCGAGTGAGCATAAATTTGAAGAGGCAGCGAAAATTAGGGACCAGATAAATGCCCTTACCGCCGTAGGCCCGACTCGCTCCGGCGCCCCTGACTTCAGAGGTTTAAAGGATTTAAAAAAATTACTAAAGTTAAATAAATTATCCCTGCGGATTGAGGCCTTTGACATTTCCAATATCTTCGGCAAAGAAGCCACAGGTTCAATGGTAAGTTTCTATAAAGGTTCAGCGGATAAAGATAATTACCGCAGGTTCCGTATTAAAACGGTCCGTGCAATTGACGACTATAAAATGCTGGCCGAGGTAGTAAGACGGCGCTATTTTAGGGTTATCACAGAGAAATTGCCCTTGCCGGATTTAGTCCTCATTGACGGCGGCAGGGGCCACCTTCTTACTGCCCAGAAAGAACTGAAGAAACTGGGCCTGGAAATACCTTTGGTAAGTATTGCCAAGGAGCAGGAGAATATATATAGTAATAAGAGGGCAAGGCCTATAAAATTAAAATCAGATACTCCCGGCCTAAACCTGATTCGCAAGATACGAGATGAGGCGCACAGGTTTGCGGTATCGTACCACCATGTTTTAAGAAGGAAGAAGATAATTGGCAAATAAACCGACCCCTTTTGCTAAAAAAGTTTATAGGGCTGTATTAAGCATACCGCTGGGCGAGGCACGCACTTATAAATGGGTAGCTAAAAAAGCAGGGCACCCCAAGGCCTATCGGGCTGTCGGGCAAGTTCTAAAAAATAATCCCTGCTCCTTGATTATCCCCTGTCACCGCGTGATTGCTTCCGGGGATAAGATAGGCGGTTATGTCTGGGGCAAGAAGGCCAAAAAGATGCTATTAGATTTAGAAAGACAGATAAGAAAAACAATGCTATAATAACATTATAATATTCGGAGGTGCGCATGAACATAAAGGAATTATTGAAAGAGATGGTCAAGCAGGATGCCTCTGATCTGTTTTACCGTTCCGGAGGCACGCCGCGCTTAAGGATAGACGGAAAGATTGTTGCTATAAGCGAGATAGAATTAAGCGTGGAGGATGTGACGAAGGCAGTCGAGGATTTAACCACGCCTCAACAGAGAGAAATCTTTAAGAAAGACTTAGATATAGACTTCGCCTTATACGTGGAAGGACTCGACTACAGGTTCCGCGTCAGTATATTTATGCAGAGGAACTCGCCCTCCATTGTCATCAGGAGCGCGCGCAACGTAATGCGGACTTTCGAAGAACTCAACCTGCCGACAGAGGTATTTAAAAAATTATCCCTGGAGAAAAGAGGGTTGATTCTTTTAACCGGCAGCATGGGCAGTGGTAAATCCACGACCATTGCCAGCATGATTGAGTATATTAACCAGAACAGCAGCAGGCATATTTTAACCGTGGAAGAACCTGTGGAGCACACCTTTAAAGATAAGAAATGTATTATCAATCAGAGAGAATTAGGCTTTGATGTCGCCTCATACGCGGTGGCCTTGCACGCCTTCACTCTGCAGAACCCCGATGTTATCTTTATAGGCAACATCCGCAATCATGAGACCATGTCAGCGGCCATAACTGCCGCAGAAACGGGCGTATTAGTCTTAAGCACCCTGCACACTGTAAATGCGCCCCAGGGCGTGGAGAGGGCTATCAATTTCTTTCCTCCCCACCAGCATCAGGAGGTAAGGAACCAGTTATCCGGTTTATTAAAAGGCATCATCTCCTTAAGATTGATACCTTTAAAGGATGGTACCGGACGCATCCCCGCCTATGAAATTATGTTGCTTACCCCGACGATAAGCCGCCTGATCAGGGAAGGCAAAATCTGGGAGATCCCGCAGTTTATTTCCGAGGGAGGGATATTCGGCATGCAGTCTTTTGACCAGTCCTTGATAAAATTAGTTGCCAGCGGAAAAGTAACCGAGGAAGAGGCTGCGCAGTTCGCGGATAACAGGGAAGAATTTATTATGACCTTAAAGGGGATAAAAACTACCAGATAGTAAAAAGAGGAGACGCCATGTTAGAAGAATTAAAAGCCAGACTCTCGTTAATAGATGCCCGCCTTAAAAACTTACGAGGTTATCTTTGACGTAGAAAATAAGAAGAAACTCATCGAGGGATTATCCCTGCGGATGTCGGAGGCCGGCTTCTGGGGCGATACGGATAATTCTACTAAAATAGTAAAACAACTGAAAAGCCTAAAAGCCGGCGTTGAGCCGTGGGAGGCAGCCTCGAAGAAATACCAGGAATTACAGGAACTCTTCGCTATCCTGAATATCCGGGATAGCGCGTTAATCTCGGAAGTAGCCCGCAATATCGATACCCTCTTTAAGGAAGTTGATAAGCTTGAATTTAACGCCCTTTTAGGCGGCGAGTTCGATAAAAACAATGCCATTTTAAGTATCAATGCCGGCGCAGGCGGTACTGAATCCTGCGATTGGGTAAGCATGCTCTTCCGTATGTATAGCCGCTTCGCCGAGAAGCACGGTTACGGCATAAAGACCACAGATATGCTTGCGGGCGAAGAGGCGGGGATAAAGAATATTACTGCGCTCATAGAGGGGGAATACGCCTACGGCTATCTCAAGGCGGAACGGGGAGTGCATAGGCTGGTACGCATTTCCCCCTTTGATGCGAATAAACGCCGCCACACTTCTTTTGTCTCCGTAGATGTAATTCCGCAAATAGAAGAAGATGTGGATATCAAGCTGGAAGAAAAGGACTTGCGTATTGACGTCTATCGCTCTAAGGGCGCAGGAGGCCAGAGCGTAAATACCACGGATTCCGCAGTAAGAATTACCCATATACCGACCGGCCTGGTTGCGCAATGTCAGAACGAGCGCTCGCAATATCAGAATAAACAGACCGCCTTAAATATTTTAAAGGCGCGGCTCTATGAGGCGGAGAGAGAAAAAAAAGAGCAGGAGGCGCTTAAAAATTACGGCGGGGATAAGAAAAAGATTGAATGGGGCAGCCAGATACGTTCTTATGTGATGCATCCTTATAGCCTGGTAAAGGACCACCGTACGGATTACCAGACAGGCGATGTCAACAAAGTGATGGATGGCGGTATCGACGATTTTATTGAGGCGTATTTGAAAGGTCAAAAGTTTCCCGCAAAAGCGGGATCCCGCCTATATCAATAAAGAGGCGGGAAAAAGGGAAAAATAAAAATGCTGGCTTTTATCAAAAAGAGCGTCTTAAAACAAAAACAGGCGGCTATCAAGAAGAGGTTCCCTTCAGTGAATATTGTTTTGCATCCTGACATGCCTCAGCCCTCTGTGAATAAGATGTTAGAATTAAGCCGCGTGGTGGACATGGTAAACAGCCTGGAGCCTGAGGTCAGCGCCCTCTCAGACGAGCAATTACGGAAAAAGACGCAAGGGTTTAAGGAAATTATTGTCAGGAAGCATAACGAATACGCCCAGAAACTGCAGGAACTGCAAGAGGCAATGCCGACAGTCGCCATACCCGAAGAGAAGGAAAAGATAAAAGAGAGATTAAAACTAACCCGTAATAAAGTCTTTGAGGATGTATTGCCCGAGGTCTTTGCCGTAGTAAGGGAGGCATCAAAGCGTACCATAGGCCTGAGGCACTTTGATGCGCAGCTCGCCGGCGGCGTTGTGCTGCACGAAGGTAAAATTGCAGAAATGGCTACTGGCGAAGGCAAGACCCTGGTCGCGACCCTCCCCGCATACCTCAATGCCTTGTTAGGCCGGGGGGTGCATATTATTACCGTTAACGATTATCTAGCGCGCCGAGACCGCGAATGGATGGGGCCGATCTATGAATTTTTAGGCCTTACGGTAGGTGTGATACAGCACGATATGTCGGACGAAGAGAGAAAGCTCGCTTATTCCTGCGATATCACTTACGGCACGAACAACGAATTCGGGTTTGATTACCTGCGCGATAATATGAAATATAGTTTGGATGATTTGGTGCAGAGGCCTTTTTATTATGCCATAGTGGATGAGGTTGATTCCATATTGATTGATGAGGCGCGTACGCCCTTGATTATCTCCGGCCCGGCTGAGGAATCTACAGACAAGTACTATACCGCCAAAAAGATAGCGGACCAGCTGAGGGGGAGGCGCGTCACCGAGAGGGACGAGATAGACGCCAAGTATAAAGGAGAGGATTTAACAAAGGGTTTTGATTATATCGCCGATGAAAAGGCCCAGACCATTGCCCTGAGCGAGGAAGGCGAAACAAAGGCAACCGGGCTTTGGGGAGTTGAGAGCCTGCATAATATCGAGACGATTGAATACCGTCACCATACCATCCAGGCCTTGCGGGCAAAGGAATTTTTTGACCGCGACGTTGATTATGTGGTAAAGGAAGGCGAGGTAATTATTGTGGATGAATTTACCGGGCGCATGATGCCGGGCAGGCGCTGGTCAGACGGACTGCACCAGGCAGTGGAATCAAAAGAGGGGATGAAGATCGAACGGGAAAATCAAACCCTGGCTACCATCACCTTCCAGAATTACTTCCGTATGTATGAAAAATTGAGCGGTATGACCGGGACCGCCTTTACCGAAGCCAACGAATTTAAAAATATATATCAGCTTGATGTCGTGGTCGTTCCTACCAATAAGGCTCTTATCCGCACAAATTATCCTGACCGTATCTATAAGACGGTAAAAGAGAAGTTTAACGCGGTGATTGAGGAAATCGTCGAACTTTATAACCTGGGCAGGCCGGTCTTGGTGGGCACCATTTCTATAGATAGGTCGGAGAAGATCTCGGAGATGTTAAAGAGGCGCGGTATCACCCATCAGGTGCTCAATGCCAAATACCACGAGATGGAAGCGCAGATTGTGGCCCAGGCAGGCCGCTACAAGGCCGTCACTATCGCTACCAATATGGCTGGCCGCGGGACAGATATATTGCTGGGCGGCAACCCTGAATTCATGGCTAAGAATCTAGCCAAACAGAAATTAAAACCGGAAGACAGTAATTATCAAGAGGAATACAAGGCGATATCGGCTAAATACAAAAAAGAGACCGAAGACGAGCATAAAAAAGTTGTGGCGATAGAGGGCCTGCATGTCCTGGGGACCGAGCGTCACGAGGCGCGGCGCATCGATAACCAGCTGCGCGGCCGCTCCGGCCGCCAGGGAGACCCCGGCTCGTCGAGATTCTATGTATCGTTGGAAGATGAACTGATGCGTTTATTCGGCTCTGAACGGCTGGTGGGCCTTATGGACAAACTGGGATTAGAGGAGGGCCAGGTAATCGAGCATCCCTGGGTTACCAAATCAATTGAAATTGCGCAGAGGCGCGTAGAGCAGCACAACTTTGAAATCAGAAAACAGCTCCTGGAATATGATAATGTGATGAACAAGCAGAGAGAGATCATCTATGGCCAGCGCAGGGAAATCTTAGAGGGAGTCTCTTTAAAAGAGAATATCCTGGGGATAGCAGAGAGGCTTGCCGGTGAGATTATGGCTTACCACTATCCGGATGATTTAGGCCGTGAACCCGATATTGCGGGCCTGGCGAATAGTTTAAAATTAAGATTCGGTCTGGAGATGGACATTAGCAAAATAAAAGATTCAGGCAGGCCTGGTATCGGGGAAGAGTTATCTTGCCGCATAGCGAGCGTCTATGAAGAGAAAGAAAAATCTATAGGCGCAGATTTAATGCGTCATCTGGAACACATGGTTTTCTTACAGATAATCGACGGCAGGTGGAAAGACCATTTATACGCCATGGATAGTTTAAGGGAAGGCATCGGTTTACGTGCCTATGGCCAGCGCGACCCTCTGGTAGAATATAAACGCGAGGCCTTTGATATGTTCGGCCAGATGGTGGCTTCCATAGAAGAAGAAGCAGTGGAGGCGGTATTTAAGTTAGAACCGGTAAGGCCCGAGAGGTTCAGGGGCGTATTTAGTTCCGTATCCCAGGAATTCCTGCATCCCGAGGCTGCCAAATTTGAGAAGCCCCAAGAGGAACGCTTCGCTGAAAAAGAGACAGCCTCTCCCTCCCCGGTAATTACAAAGAAGCCGGTGCAGTCATCCCACCCCAAAGTTGGCCGCAATGAACCCTGCCCATGCGGGAAAATAGATTCTCTAACCAGCAAGCCGTTGAAATATAAAAAATGTTGTTATCCAAAATATGGATAGGAAGATTTTTGTAATGTAATGAGTTTTCTCCGCAAATCTGGTATATCCTTTCTGTTTTTCAAACTAAAATATTTTCTAGTAATAACTGCATGACAATTAGGACAAAGCACCATTAAATTATTGATTTCATGAAGACCACCTTTATTTTTAGGCAAAATATGATGGGTTTCAACAACTAATTTATATCCGCACAATTCGCATTTATTCCCATATCTTTTTATAGCTTGTATACGAATCCACGCCTTGTATTTTTTTATTTCGCCATAAAGATATTTTTTAATTCCCAGTTTTCTTCTCCGGTATCTTACCAACCATTGGTTAGCACCTTTAAATCCCTTGTTTTTTAATTCTTTGACAATCTCTTTGTCAAGCATCCTCTTGCAGTTTTTGAGAATAAAGTCATCAACAATAAGATGAGGCAGCTTTTCTAACTTATGGAAACCCGTCTGAAGCCCAGGATGCCCATGGCGCTTAATTCTAGCCAAATGCATAGTACAATAAATCGCCTTTGTATTTTTATATCTCGTAAATTTTTTACAATCCCTTATCTTGCATTTAGGCATAGGCCTATTACTCCTTTTTATTTTAATTAGTCAACAAAATTTAAATTTTAAAAGTATAGAAAATTTTGTTAATGTCTAAATAATGCGGTGATCTTTAATATCTCCTGAAAGACTATTTAAGTTGTCTTTCTAATTTCTTTTGGTATAATAAATACACAAAAGAATATCTACCTATCTATACTATCAAAGTTAGGTAAATAAGTCAAGGATTATTATGCTTGGTGATAATATAAGAAAACTCCGCAAGAAGAAAAACCTTTCCCAAGATAACCTTGCAAGAGCCGCAAATATTCCTTACACAACTTTAACTAAGATTGAGTCAAATGTTGTAACAAAGCCTTCTGTGCAAAACGTGGCTAAAATAGCAAAGGCGTTGGGAGTCTCTATTGAAAAACTTCTTGAAGAATAGGTTAAATTATGGCAATTAACCAAAAAATAAAAGATTTGCCCAAGATTGAAAGACCAAGGGAAAAATTAATCCACTATGGTCCAGGTCGTCTTTCTAATTCAGAACTCCTAGCAATAGTTTTAAGGTCAGGCAAAAAAGGCGAAAATGTTATTGATTTAGCTAATAAGTTACTCAAGAAATATAAAGCAGAAAATCTGCCAAATTTGGGCTATCAGGAGCTTAAAGATTTCTCGGGGATTGGGCCAGCTAAGGCCTGTGAGATTATTGCCTGTTTTGAGCTTGGTAAAAGACTATTGAAAGGTAAGGTTGCAGAGCTTTACTTAAAGCCAGAAGATGTATGGAAAGAATTAAAAGACATAAGAGACCACAAGAAAGAACACTTTGTGATTTTCTTTTTGGATAGCCGTAATCAGGAAATAAAAAGAGAGGTTATTTCAGTAGGCTCGTTGAACGCAAATTTAGTTCATCCCAGAGAGGTTTTTGAGCCAGCAGTAAAGAATCTCGCTGCGCAGGTTATTCTAGCGCACAATCACCCCTCAGGAGATCCAGAGCCTTCCGAAGATGATTTAGAGCTCAATAAAAGATTGGTAGAGGCGGGAAAGATTTTAGGTATTGAAGTGATAGATCACATAATTATTGGTAAAGCTGGCTTTTTAAGTTTTAAAGAAAAGGGATTATTATGAAAGCCAAAGAAAGTGGTAGGTTAGTTTTATTCTTAGATGAATCCGGTGATCACAGCTTAAGTAAGATAGATTCTCAATATCCCATGTTTGTCCTTGCGGGTTGTGTTTTTGAAATGGGTTATTATGAAGATGTTGTCGTGCCAGAGATTAATTCATTCAAAAATGATTTATTAGGTAGCGATAAGATTATTTTGCATACCGAAGATATAACGCATAATAGAAATGGTTTTGAACGCGTAATGGAAGCAGAGTTCAGAAAGCATTTCTATGAGAAAGTAAACGCCATTTTAAGTAAATTGGACTATAAAATATTGGCTTGTGCGATTAAGAAAGATGAGCACTTCAAGAAATATGGCCTCGCTGCAATAGATCCTTATATGTTATCAATGGATTGCATTGTCGAGCGTTTTGTTTTTGAGCTTGAAGAAATAAACCAATCAGGGATTATTATTGCGGAATCAAGGAATAGCATTTTAGATAATGAGCTAGAATTGGCATTTTTGAATCTTAAGGTACAGGGGACAAGTTATGTTTCTGCCTCTAGGGTGAAAAAGGCAATTAGCCAATTATCTATTAAGGATAAAAAAGAAAACATTGCTGGCTTACAAATAGCGGATTTGATAGCTAGCCCAATAGGAAGAGAGAATTTAGGGAAGAGAAATCAGATTGACTATGAAGTTATTGAGAAGAAGTATCGCAATAAAGGCGGGAAATATTGGGGATACGGTTTAGTAGTCTTACCCAAAAAATAAGAGGGACCCGCATACGCAGTTCCCCCTCAAACATCTACTTAAAATATACTATAAAATATGGTTTTGTCAAGGGGAAAATAAAGGTATTTTAGAATTAGGGAGAGGATAGGGTATTATGCCGACTCTGAATTGGATTGGGAAAGATAAGATTGTAAATCACGACAAGGAAGTGCCGTTTAGGCTTTTAAAGAAAAACAAGAAATACTCGCTTGGGGAAAACGAGAATTTGATTGTGGAGGGCGATAACTTAGAGGCGCTGAAGGCCTTGATGCCTTTTTATCATGGCCAGGTTAAGTGTATTTATATTGATCCTCCGTATAACACTGGAAATGAAAAATGGGTTTATAATGATAAGGTAAACTCGCCAAAAATTAAAGAATGGTTAGGAAGAGCCGTTGGGCCAGAAGGAGAGGATCTAACCCGGCATGATAAATGGTTATGTATGATGTATCCGAGATTAAAACTGTTGCGGGATTTGCTGAGTAAAGATGGGGCGATTTTTGTTTCCATAGACGATAACGAACAGCATCATTTGCGTATTCTAATGGATGGAATATTTGGTGAAGATAACTTTATTACAAACATAATTTGGCAGAAGAAGTTTTCTCCTCAAAACGATGCAAAATATTTTTCAGATGACCATGATTTTATTGTCGTTTACGCAAAGATGAAAAATATTAGTAGCGATAAAAGTGGCTGGGTACGTAATTTGTTACCGCGGACAGAAGAAGCCGATGCCAGATATTCTAATCCTGACAGTGACCCTAGGGGGCCTTGGACATCAGGTGATCTTTTGAGAAAAGATGTACAGAAAACAGGATTGTACAAAATTATTACACCAGCAAGTAGAAAATGTGTTCCTCCTGTCGGAACAAGCTGGCGAGTTCCTGAATATAGTTATAAAGAATTACTTGCAGATAATAGGATTTGGTTTGGAAGCAATGGTAAGGGTGTTCCAAGGATAAAAAGATTCTTGTCTGAAGTTCAGCAAGGGATAGTGCCATTAACGATTTGGTTTAGAAATGAGGCGGGAGATACCGATTCTGCAAGAAAAGAAATTAAAGAGATATTTCATGATTCTAAGGAACCGTTTCAAACGCCAAAGCCAAGCAAATTGATCGAAAAGATATTAAGAATTGCAACTAATAAAGATTCTATTATTCTCGATTCTTTCGCCGGTTCAGGTACAACAGGCCATGCAGTTTTGGATTTAAATAAGGAAGACGGCGGCAATAGGAAGTTTATCTTAGTTGAAATGGAAAAGGATATCGCCCGGGGTATTACTGCGGAGAGAATTCGCAAAGTTGCCAAAGGTTATTCCTATAAAAAGAATGGTGGTGAAACAGTTAAGGTTAAAGGATTAGGTGGCGGTTTTGAGTATGTGGAGCTCGGGGAGGCTTTATTCAACAGCAATGGTATGATAAATGATTCGGTTAGTTTTGAAGATATGTCAAGATATGTATTCTTTACCGAAACGCATACCAATCTTGATAAAAATAAGATTAAAGGAAATTATATTGGTGGGTTTGCGGAAATACATTACTTTCTATTTTTTGACGGTATCGGGAAGAATATTCTGGATAGGAATTCCCTGAAAGAGCTAAAGGCCAAAGAAGGTAAGAAGATAGTTTATGCTGATAAATGCCTTTTGGGCGAGGAAATATTAGAGAAATACCAGATTATTTTTAAACAAATACCTTATCAGATAAAGGTATATTAACCAAATGGAACTGAAAAAATACCAGAAAAAGACTTTAGAGCAATTACAAAATTATATTCTTGAATTCCGCAAGTATCCTAAGGATAAAGCTGCTGGTGTGGCTTTTATGATTATCCGAACAGATGCGCAGGACCATTTTCCCAAAGAGTATCACTGGATTCCGGAAATCGGCAGGAGCCCGTTTGTCTGTATCAAGGTTCCCACTGGCGGTGGGAAAACACTTATTGCCGCGCATGCTGTGGGTATAATTTACAGCGATTATCTCGGAGAAAGAGCAGATAAAGGCCTGGTTATGTGGTATGTTCCTTCAGACGCGATTAGGACGCAAACGCTTGAGCATTTACGTGACCGTAACCACCCTTATCGAAAGTTTTTGGACCAGCGATTTCATAACGCGGTAAAGATTCTTGACTTATCAGAAGCAAAATCAATCCAAAAAGAAGATTTAACAGAGAATCTATGCATTGTTGTTTCTACTTTAAGCGCCTTTCGCAGAACTGATAAAGAATGGTTAAAGGCATATCAGGATAACGGCTCTTTAATGGGACATTTCGAGGAATTGAATAGCGCAAAAATAGATTTTCTAGATAAAGACGAAAGCGGAGAGATAATTTATTCGCTAGTAAATGTGATTAAGCTACATAATCCTTTAGTAGTGGTTGACGAGGGCCATAATGTGCAGACAGATCTTTCTTTTGATATGCTAAAGGAAGTTAATCCTTCTTTTGTTTTGGAATTTACCGCTACGCCTCGCGCCAAAAGCAATGTTTTGGTTGATATTTCGGCTAAGGCTTTAAAAGAAGAAAAAATGATTAAAATGCCGATTTATCTGGCGAATAAGACGCCTTGGCAAGATACAATTTATGAAGGCATTAAGAAATTAAGGGATCTGGAAAAGCGCACTAAGAAAATAAAAGACGAGTATATTAGGCCGATTATGCTTATACAGGCAGAGCAGGAAAAAGAAAGCCAGAATAAGGTTTATGTGGATAAAATTTATAAATTTCTAACTGAGGAGGCAAAAATTGCTCCTGAAGAAATTGCTATTCAAACCAGCAAAAGAAAAGAACTCCCGGATAGAGAGACGCTTCTTAGCCGTAAATACCCCATTCGCTATATTATTACTGTTAATGCGTTGCGCGAAGGGTGGGATTGTCCGTTTGCGTATGTTTTAGTTTCGGTATCTAATCTGGGAGCGCGCTTATCCGTAGAGCAGACTATCGGTCGTATTATGCGTCTGCCGAATGCTCAAGAAAAGTCCGACCAAGCCTTAAATTCAGCCTATATTTTCGCCTCAACCAAGAATTTTAATCAGGCTTCGGAAATGGTAATCAAAGGCCTGCAGGACAACGGCTACGAAGATATTATTCCTGTGACAGGCGGCGTTGCCGTATTGGTTGACGAGTTTAAGAGGAAGATAGCAGATAGAGATATAATAGTTCCTTTTATGAACATTAAGGACGGTAAGAATTTCAGAAGACTGGATTATGTCGGCGATTTGATTGGCAATGATCCTGTTTTAGAAAAGCAAAGCCCAGAAGTGGATTTTCATACAGCCGATGATGCAAGAATAGTTAAAATTGATGTTGGACGTGAAGGCGAGTTGGTAAAGGACGCTGCCGGAAAACTGAGTTTGATATATCATCACAAAGATTTTACCCGCGAGGATTTACTGGCGTGGTTTAGGATAAAAGTTCAACGTGGGTTTATTGCGATTCAAGAAATGAGTGTCTATTTAGAAAAGGTTATTGATGTATTGCTAAAAAAGAATAATTTAAGTAAGTTAAGCGCAAACCGTTATCAAGTAAAAGAGGCAATAGAAAATAAAATCGATCAGGTAGTTGATACTAAGACTACCAAGAAGTTTGATGAGTTAGTGAAAGATAAGTTAATTGTTGCCGAAGGAGAATGTTTTAATTTTGGCGAGCAGATAAGATTGTTAAATACATGCAGGGATAATTTTAGCAAACATCTTTATGAAAAAGCCAATAAGATGAATAAAGAAGAATTGGAATTAGCTTATCAATTGGACGGACTTGACAGCGTTTCTTGGTGGTTTCGTAACCCCGAGATGAGTGGATTTTATATTCAAGGTTGGTTAAAGGGTAAATTTTATCCAGATTTTATTGTTAAGACCAAGAAAGGGAACTATTTTATTCTTGAATACAAAGGCGAACATTTGTTAGGTGGGGAAGATGCTGAATACAAAGAAAAAATTGGTCGAAAATGGCAAGAATTAGCTGGTAAGGGTTATGCTTTTGATTTAGTGGAGAAAGATAAGATTAATGTTGTTGTGGGAAAAATTTCTAAAGCATAGATTATGAGAAAGATTTTAACCGAACGATTGGTCAGGAGAGAAATCGTTAATTATTTAGCCCGTAAGGGATGGGATAGAAATAAAGGGCAGCGACCCTTTTCCCGTAATAAAATAATCGCTGACTATGCTTTACATTTTAGTATAAAATTATGAACGAGAATAAGAAAAAATTGAATCACGCAAGCAAAGAATTAAAAGATAATAATTCTAATAATTGGAAAAGTTTAGAATTATAGAAAATAAGAAATGCCGCGCTCGTCAAAGTCCCCAGTAGCAAAAGAAACATTCTTCTGTTTATTATCCGCGATTTTATTAATCCTTTCTTTTCCCCGGGCAAATCTGTGGATTCTTTCCTGGTTTGGGTTTGTACCTTTATTCTTTGTTTTAGAGAATAAATCCAAGGCAAAAGCATTTTTATTCTCCTATTTTACGGGCGTTATCTTTTGGTCCGGAATTATCTATTGGCTCATCCATGTTACCTTGCCGGGCACAATCGTGCTCATCTTATATTTAGCAATATATTTTGGTATTTTTGGTTTAATAGTTTCGTCCATCATCCATCGTCCATCATCCGCCGCCCCGCTCATCATTTCCTCGCTTTGGGTTGTCTTGGAATATCTACGCAGCCATTTGTTCAGTGGATTTCCTTGGGCACTTTTAGGCCACTCCCAGTATCCCAATCTCCCTGTAATTCAAATTGCAGATATTACCGGCGCCTGGGGCGTTTCGTTTCTGCTTATGGCGGCCAATGTGGCGATTTATATAGGGGTCACAAGGTTACAAGGTCATCCTTCGCTTTCGCTCAGGACAAGCAAGGTCACCAAGCCGCAGGTAAATTATAAACCTTTATTTTTAGCGTGCGGCGTCTTGTTTGTATCTTTGGGCTATGGTTATTTTCGTTTGTGCCTATCACCCAGAACCTATCACCCGGAACCTATCAAGATTTCCGTGGTCCAGGGCAATATCCTCCAGGAATTAAAATGGAACCCGGAGGCAAAAGATTATATCATTAATAAATACCTGGGGCTTTCCGCTCAAGCGGTAAAAGATAAACCGGATTTAGTCATCTGGCCTGAGGCAGCCCTGCCTGTAATCTTAGAAGAGGAGCCGATATTTTTTGAGCGGGTGAAAGATTTTGCCAGGGGCAACAAGACGCCCTTGCTTTTAGGCGCAGTTACCAAAAGGGATAATCTCTATTACAACAGCGCGCTTTTAGTTTCCGGCAGGGGAGAGCCCGCCGGCCGCTATGACAAACTTCACCTAGTCCCTTTTGGCGAATACATACCCTTAAAGAGAATCCTCCCTTTCTTAGAGACAATTGTGCCTATCGGAGACATTAGCAGAGGCAGGGAATATACGGTCTTTTCGCAAGGCGCAAGGTATTTCTCCGTCCTTATTTGTTTTGAAGACTTATTCCCGGAGCTTGCTTCCGGATTCGTTAAAAGCGGGGCGCAGTTTCTAGTCAACATCACTAACGATGCCTGGTATAAAAAAACAAGCGCTGCTCATCAGCATCTCCAGGCTTCGGTATTCAGGGCAGTGGAGAACCGCGTACCTTTAGTGCGCGCTGCCAATACCGGCGTGTCAGGCTTTATCTCTCCCTCTGGTAAAATCATCTCTCTGGTTCAGGATAAAAATGGCAGAGAAATATTTATCGATGGCTATAAGGCAGAAAAGATCGCGCTTCAGAAAAGGCCTTTGAGTTTTTATACTCGCTATGGCGATATTTTTGTGGCCCTGTGTTTTTTATTTACGTTGTACGGTATAATATCGCCCTTTAAAAAGAAGCAATGAAAAAAATATTATTATTTTTACTGATTCTTCTGCCAATTTACCTTTTAATCGGCCTTTATTTTTTAGACAAGGATTATTTTCTCTGTCCCATAGGCTATAAAAGAGACATCCTTATCCGCAGCGACAGCCGGGGAGATGGTTTCTTTGCCGCCGAACGCAACGGTAACAGACTCCATAACGGTATCGACCTTTTTGCTGAAATAGGCACGCCTGTCATGGCCAGCCGTTCAGGAATCGTGGTTGCTGCAAAGCAGAGCCGAGGGATGGGAAATTACGTTATCATACGTCACCCCGGTAATATCATTACCATATACGGGCACCTCTTGAGAATTTATATTTCCCAGAATAACTTTGTCAGGCAGGGAGAGGTTATCGGCGCCGTAGGTAAAACCGGGAATGCCAATTATCGCGATATCCTGCCACACCTGCATTTTGAGGTAAGAAAAGGCGGCATTCCAGAAGACCCGTTAGAATATTTGGAATAAAAGATGTTCAATATCATATTATTAGGAATAGCCAGTTTATTAACCGACATCTCCAGCGAGATGGTCTATCCGATATTGCCGATTTATCTGGTGACCATACTCGGAGCCAGTCCTGCTATACTGGGATTAATTGAGGGCATAGCCGAGAGCACCGCCAGTCTGCTTAAGGTATTTTCCGGTTATTTTTCGGATAAGGTAAAGGCAAGAAAGCCTTTTGCCATACTGGGTTATTCCGCTTCAACGCTGGGGAAGTACCTTTTGTTCATCTCTACCAGCTGGCGGTATGTCTTAGGGGGCCGGGTAATCGACCGTTTTGGTAAGGGTGTGCGTACCGCGCCGCGCGATGCCTTGATTGCCGACAGCGCTGACATCAAGAAAAAGGGCGCGGCATTCGGCTTGCATCGTGCTATGGATACCGTGGGTGCATGCATAGGCGTGCTTTCAGCCTATTTTTTAATCACGCGCTACAAAGGCGATTTTAAAAACATATTTCTTTTTTCGCTTGTACCGGCGTTATTAGGATTAATATTCTTATTCTTTATAAGGGAGAAAAAGAGCGGGATAAAAAGCGGAAGTTCGGGGTTTAAGTTTAAATGGCGCGACTTGGATAGAAGGCTGAAGCTCTTTCTTATATTTACTTTTATATTTACCCTGGGTAATTCCTCGAACCAGTTTTTATTGTTGCGTGCCAAAAATCTGGGCAGCCCCACGCCTACAGTAATCCTTCTTTACCTGGCTTATAATCTGGTCTATGCCTTGGTTGCCTATCCGGCAGCGTATCTGTCCGATAAGATCGGCAGAAAGAAGATATTGGTCTTGGGGTATCTTTTTTACGGCCTGGTTTATTTAGGGTTTGCCATGAATAAATCGCCGCTTAACCTCTGGCTCCTCTTCGCTATTTATGGTTTATATACCGGGTTTACTGAAGGCGTAGAGAAGGCTTTAGTGGCGGATATCGCGCCGCAAGAGGTGCGCGCTACAGCTATCGGGCTGCACGCCGCGCTGGTAGGCATAGGACTGCTGCCTGCTTCTCTGTTTGCCGGGATGCTCTGGAAATTCTTAGGGCCTGCTTCGGCTTTTTACTTCGGTGGGTTTATGGGGGTTTTCGCCAGCGTAGGATTCTGGTTTGTCTTAAGGGGAATCTAGGCCTTTTCTTTGGGCTCCATGTGCACTACCACATCCGTTACTTCCGGGATGCTGTTTTTAATTGCCTCTTCGATGGCATAACTTATTTTATGGGCGTCGTCTATATGCGTATTCGAGCTTACCTGTACATGCAGGTCAATATAAATATCGTCAGGCCTGCCGCGCGAGCGTATCTTATGGCAGGCTCTTACCCCCTTAATCCCTAATACAATATTCTCTATTTTTTTATAGTCCAGAATAGCTGCGCTGTCACAGAGCACTGCCGAACTCTGTTTTACTATATCGTAACCGGCATGGGCAATGAATAGGGAGATGAGGGTTGCCGCAAGAGGGTCCAGGAGGGGGTAACCTAATTTTACCACAATCAGCGCTATTATAACTGAAGCCGAGGTAAAGATATCTGCCTTGGTATGCATGGAATCTGAGATGAGTATATCGCTGCGCAGGGCCTCGCCTTTTTTGCGTTCATAATGCACTACCCAGAAGTTCACCGCCATGGTAGAGACCATCACTATGAAACTTATGGCGTCAATCCTGGGCACTGTAGGGTTGTAGAGGCGGCTTATTCCTTCCTTGGCCAGGTTGAAGGCAACAACGAAGAGAATCGCTGCAATGACCAATGAAGATAATGTCTCGTATTTTCTATGGCCGTAAGGATGGTCTTGGTCTTTAGGCTGACAGGCAAAGTGTATCCCTACTATGCCGATGATATTGGAAGCGCCGTCAGACAAAGAGTGGAAACCGTCAGCAGTCATACTGGCGCAACGGCTGAATAGCCCGTAGATAAGCTTGGCTAAGGCCACAGCCCAATTTAATACCAGTATTACTATTAAGATGCGCCTGATCTCTTTATAGTGCATCGCCGTATCCATACCGTTATTATATATCGTTTATTTTAGATTTCAAATTATTTATCTATAGCTATGAGCAGATTATGTATTGAGTTGCCAAAAGTTATGTGCTAAAATATTTCAACTATGTTTAAGAGATTGAGCTTAGTTTTATTATTTTTTATTTTGGCGGCCGGAAATTGGCTGGCCGGCCCGGTTGTCTGGGCGCAGGCAGAGGGCATCAAAGTCATTGAGCCTATTACCAAGGGCGACCGTATTCTTATCCTTGCCCCCCATCCCGATGATGAAACCATAGGTTGCGCAGGTATAATCCAGCAGGCGCTTTCAGCAGGCGCGCAAGTACAGGTCGTATACCTGACTAACGGCGACCATAACCAGATTGCCTTTATTGTTTATGAAAAGAGGCTTACTTTAAGAAAGGGCGAATTTATCCACATGGGTGAAGTGCGCAGGCAGGAGGCAATAAAGGCAATGGCATTACTGGGGCTGGATGAGAATAACCTTGTTTTTCTGGGGTATCCTGATTTTGGCACCTTTGTCATATTCAGCCAGTACTGGCAGGAGACTAAGCCCTTTAAGAGTTTATTAACCAGAATATCTTCTGTGCCCTATAAGGATAACCTTTCTTTCGCCGCGCCTTATAAAGGCGAAAGCATCTTAAGCGATCTGGAGAAAGTACTCCTCGGTTATAAGCCGAACAAAATCTTTGTTTCCCACCCTGCAGATACTAACGTAGACCACAAGGCATTATATCTCTTTTTACAGGTCGCCTTGCGTGACCTGGACAAGGAGCTCAGCCGGCCTAAAATATATCCTTATCTTATCCATTGCGTAGGCTGGCCTTTACCCCGGCGTTACCATCCGGAGTTAAGATTAACTCCTCCCCAACAATTTTTAGATGCCCAGATTAACTGGTCTAAATTTGAATTAACCCAGGGGCAGGTAAATAAAAAATATCAGGCTGTCCTCTGCTATAAAAGTCAGACTGAATCCAGCGCCTCTTATCTATTATCCTTTGCCCGTAGTAATGAATTATTCGCCGACTACGCCGACATCAGACTCGAGAAACAGGCCTCTTTAAAAGAGAAAGCGGTTTCCTTCTTTGGTTTTTCCAATATGTACGACGACTCTGATATTGATACCCTGGTCGGTTTAGATAAGCTTATCGGAATAAAGGGCCAGGCCAGTTACGCGGTTGTGGATAACTCTATTTTAATCCGCATCGAAAAGGCAGAAGAACTTAACCGCAAATTTAGTCTGATGCTTTATCTTTTCGGTTACAGCGAGAGAACCCCCTTTGCCGAAATGCCCAAGATCCGCATCATTACCAGACATAATAAGTTCAAAGTCTTCGACGGAAGAAAAAAGATTCAGGTAGAAGGGGTATCCGTGGAATTGAATCCCAGGGAATTAATTTTTAAAATCCCGCTTGAAATTCTGGGTAGCCCTGAGTTTATCCTGACCTCAATGAAGGCGTATAGGGGAATTTTGCCCGTTGATGCCATAGCCTTTCGTAAAATCGAGATTAAATAAAAAAAGGGAGGCGCTATGTTAGAGTTTAAATCAGTCAAGATTGAAAAGCCGGAGGAGGTCAATCTCATATTAGGCCAGAGCCATTTTATCAAGACGGTGGAAGACTTATACGAAGCGCTGGTGAGTAATGTGCCTGGTATCAAGTTTGGTTTGGGGTTCGTGGAGTCTTCAGGAGCCTGCAAGGTAAGGGCCGAAGGGAATGATCCTGAATTGAAAGAATTGGCCGCAAGAAACGCCCTTGAGATTGGGGCAGGCCACAGTTTCATTGTTCTCATGAAGAACGCATATCCGATAAACGTCTTAAATGCCATCAAAAATATTCCTGAGGTCTGCAGCATATACTGCGCAACCGCAAACCCTGCGGAGGTGATTATTGCAGAAACCCCGGAGGGCTCGCGCGGTATATTAGGGGTTATTGACGGTGCAAAGCCCAAAGGGATGGAGTCGGCTCCGGATATAGCCTGGCGCAAAGAATTCTTGCGCAAGATTGGCTATAAGTTATAATTCTTCTTGCATTTTTGTACCCTTTTGCTATAATTCATTTACATAGATAATGGATTCTAAAAAAATACGCAAAAGCTTCAGCCGTTTCTTCAGCTGGTTAGGGCTGAGTGCCTGTTCTTTGATAATCAGAATTATGCCAAGAAGATATCTCTATGGCTTTGCCAAGAACATCGCTTCTTTAAGTTACCTTATTGCCGGCAAGCAAAGAAAGATTGCCCGGGAGAGCTTAACCATTGCCTTTGGCCAAGAGAGGCCGCAAAAAGAGATAGAGCAGATTGCCAGAGATTGTTTTACCTTTATGGCCAAATCAGGAGTGGAGCTTCTGTTCATGATGGACAAGCCTAAGCTTTTGGAGAACCGGGTGGAGATAATAGGTAAAGAGAATCTGGATAAGGCTCTTTCAAAAGGCAGGGGGGCAATCCTGGTAAGCGCGCATTTCGGTAATTTCCCTTTGATGCTGGTACGCTTAGCCCTTGCGGGATATAAAACCGCAGGTATCATACGTCCTATGCGAGACAGTCGCGCAGAAAAGATGTTTATGGCAAAACGCTCCAGGTTTAATTTCAAGACTATCTATAGCCAGCCCCGGGATGTCTGCGTGAATAATACCATAGAGGCATTAAGGAACAACGAGCTGGTTTTTATACCTTTAGACCAGAATTTTGGCACGGGCGGCATATTTGTAGATTTCTTCGGCAGAAAAGCAGCCACTGCTACCGGGCCGATAATCCTGGCCCAGCGCACAAAGGCGGCTATACTGCCCTGTTTTATCATCCGGCAGAAAGACGACAGCCACAAGATTATTTTTGAACCGGCCTTAAATTTAGAGGAAGGAAAGGACGCGAAAGAAACGGTTGTTTTAAATATCCAGAAGATAACAAATATTATCGAGTCCTATATAAGGAAATACCCTGCAGAGTGGGGATGGATTCATCGCAGGTGGAAGACGAAACCAAGTTAGAAGGAGGTGTGTGAAATGGCAGAAGAAGCAAAACAGGGAGAGAAGAAAGTAGAAGCAGGCAAGGTCATTTCTACCATTGTCAAGGTCATCCTGGGTCTTGCGTTTCTGGTCCTGGGCGCATTGGCAATTCTTAGGTGGTGGGCTGCCCTTTTAATGGTGATTAAGGGTTGCATAGGGTTATTCCTGATTTTAGCTGGCATAATTACTTTAGCCATAGCTAAAGAATAACTCCTCATAACAAGTATTTTAAGGATAATAAGGGTTAGTAAGGGCTAAGGGAATAGCAAGCCTCCTGCGCCCTTTTAACCCTTTTTATCTGTATGAGCAAAAGGAGCAGATAATGGAAGCAGTTTTTAAGAAGGAGATAATCATAAATAAAACCTTATGCCGGATAACCGGCATAGCCGTATTCGTTATCCTGACCGTCTTAGGCGCTTTTGTGCGCATACCCTTACCCTTTACGCCGGTGCCGATAACCCTGCAGACTTTTTTTGTCCTCTTATCAGGCGCTTTCTTAGGGAGCGGTCTCGGCGCAACCGCTCAAGCAAGCTACGTCTTATTGGGCTTATCGGGACTGCCGGTATTTACCGGCGCAGGCAGCGGCCTATTGTACCTTTTCGGGCCTACCGCAGGGTATCTTTTTGGTTTTGTTTTAGCCAGTTTTCTGGCAGGCAGATTAATAAAATACGGGCAAAATAATTTATTCCTTACTTTCATCATATTCTGCGTAGCGGACTTCATACTTTTGTCAAGCGGAGTTATCTGGCTTAAGTTTCTCTTGGGGTATCCTTTCGTAAAATTACTCTCTATCGGATTTATCCCCTTTATTCCCGGGGATTTATTAAAGGCGCTAACTGCCGCTGTTCTCTATTTAAAACTGAAATCCCGCATAAAAGAAATATTTTAAGTAATAGAGAAAGAATTTGCCTTTGTCTAAAAGAGGAGCAGAAGATGAAGATAAAAGAAATAATGGAAAAAGAGGTGGTAAGCGTTAAGCCCGATGATACCGTCAGGGATGCCCTAATCTTTTTGTTTAAAATGCGGATTAGCGGCCTGCCTGTAATTGATGCGCGGGGAAAATTGGTAGGTATGTTTACCGAAAAAGACGTCTTATCTTATATATTGCCCAGTTATATAGAAAAGGTAGGAAGGTTTATTTACGAAGAGAACCCCAAATCCATCAAGAAAAAATTTATGGAATTAGATAAGGTAAAGGTCAGCCAACTTATGCGCCGTGATGTGATTACAACTGACGAAGACGCCGCTTTATGCGAGGTAGCCAGGATTGTGCTTACCCAGAAGACAAGAAGGCTGCCGGTGGTAGATAAATCAGGCAGGGTTATAGGTATAGTGGCCAGAGAGGACGTTGTCAAGGCATATGCAAGAGAGGCGGAATGGAAAATAGATTAATTCTTAAATTTGTTTTCTTATCCCTTTTGATTATATTAACCGGATTTATCGCCAAGGCAATAGGTCTAAACAGCCATCAGATAATCTCCCTTTCTGTTTTTTCTGCCTCGGTTTTTGCAACATTGCTTTTTTGGGATTTTCGTGTTGCGATCGCCTTCTTGGGGATCGCAACACTTTTAGTAACCAAGACCGTAGATTTAGAGAATATGGTTAAATTTGCCTCTTTAGAAGTGATTTTGTTTTTAATAGGGATGATGGTCTTGGTAGGTTTACTAAAAGAGTCGGGGCTTTTCGCTTGGCTTGTCACGCTTATCCTGAGGATAAGGAATCTTACTGCCGGAAAGTTCGTTTTTATAATCTCAGTTATGTCAGCGCTGCTTGCCTGTTGCGTAGATGAGGTTACCTCTATCATTTTTATGGTAGCAGCCATTTTGGAAATCTGCAATTATTTTGAGGTCGACCCTACTCCTTATATAATCATCAGTATTTTTACCACAAATATTGGTTCAACCGGGACAGTCTTAGGCAATCCCATCGGTATCTTGATCGCCTCTAAATCAGGGCTTACCTTTGAAGATTTTATCTTAAAGGCATTTCCTCTGATGTGGCTCTGTCTTTTAGTAGCCGTCATTTTAATAATGTTCTGGTACCGTAAGTCCCTTAAGAAATTGCAAGAAAGAATGCAAGATTCGCAGGCAAATGATATCCTGATAAAATTAATCTCGGTTCCTCCGGAAAGGCAACTTAAGTTAAGTTTGTTCATATTCGGGTTCACTCTCTTATTTATTGCTCTTCACCATCGTTTAGAAATATTATGGAAATTAGAGACAAATACTTTGCTTTTAAGTATACCCTTGATTTCCGCAGGTGGAGTAATGATTTGGAAATGGAGGAAGGCGCGCAGTTACATCGAAAAAGATGTAGATTGGTGGACGCTTATTTTCTTTTTACTCCTCTTTGCTAAGGCAGGGACATTGAAGTATACGGGAGTAACAGAGGTGCTTGCTAGAAAGATATCCTACCTGGTAAAGGGCAATCCCATTGCCTTGACCGGCAGTTTGCTTTGGATATCGGCGCTCGGTTCATCTATTTTAGATAACGTGGTTTTGGTAGCTGCCTTTATACCTATTGTGCAGAGTTTTAAAGACTTAGGTTTCGTAGTTCGGCCCCTCTGGTGGGCGCTTCTCTTCGGCGGCTGCCTTGGAGGCAATATCACCCTTGTTGGCTCAACCGCGAACATCGTAGCCCTGGGTATTTTAGAGAAAGAAAAGAATATCCGGATGACTTTCTTCCGCTGGTTCTGGGTCGGGCTTACGGTCGGCGTGGTTACAACCGGCGTGGTCTGGCTGGCTTTAACCTGGTTGCCTTTTTATAGATAAGGTGCGACATTGACAAATCATCTAATCTATGGTAGAGTATTTTTCAATTTAGGAGGTGTTAGATGAAAATAAAGACAGGCTTGATATTAGCGATGACGGTTTCTTTGATATTTATAGGTACAGGTTTAACCTTTAGCCAGGAACAGGCTAAGACTCAGACAATGCAGTCCGGCGAAAGCGCTCCAGAGACGCAAACAGAGCCGGAGATACAATGGGCCTGGGGCGAAGTGCTCTCAGTGGATACCCAGAGAAATGAATTTATGGTTAAGTACCTGGATTACGAAACAGACCAGGAAAAGCAGATGACTATTTCTGTGGATGAGAAAACAACCTATGAGAACGCGAAGTCCCTTAATGAAATAAAGCCGCTTGATACAGCAGGCATTGATTATATAATTACGCCTGAAGGCAGAAACGTCGCCAAAAATGTCAGTATAGAGAATCTGGAAAGCGCTAGACCCGAAGGCCAGGCTGCAGAGGTCCCGGCTGCTCCGGCAGCAACTGCAGTAGGAGCACCGGCAACAGCAGAATCAATGTCAACAGCGGGGGCAGGGGCAGAAGTCCTGCCACCGGAAGCGAATAAAGAAGAGGGCGCAGAGGCCCCCCAGGAGATTCCTAAGCAGGAATAATAAATTTTCCGTCTTATCCGCAGACAGGCTTGTAAAAAAGGCAGGGTTTGATTCCCTGCCTTTATGCTTATGAAAGAAATCAGGCTTATTGTCTTTGACCTGGACGGCACTTTAGTGGATGCCTACCCTGCAATAATCAGCAGTTTTAATCATACCATGCTCTGCCTGCATTACCGCCGGCAGAGCCCCCGCACTATTTGCAGGGCAGTGGGATGGGGTGACGCAAATCTCTTAAGGCCTTTTATAGAGGAGAAAGATTTAAACAAGGCCCTCTCGATTTACCGCAGGCACCACAAAGCCGCCCTTATCCGGGATTCCCGTTTATTTCCCCGCGCAGAGAAGGTATTAACTTATTTTAAAACCAGGGGTTATAGGCTTGCCGTAGCCAGCAACCGGCCTACAAGGTTTTCTTGGATTTTAATCCGCCACCTGGGGCTGGAGAAATATTTTGACTATGTGCTTTGCGCAGATAAGTTAAAATACGGCAAACCCCATCCGGAAATCTTAAAGAGGATTATGCAGAAATTTTCTCTTTCGCCTCGGCAGGCCCTGTATATAGGAGACATGGCTATAGATGCCCAGGCAGGCAGGCGCGCCAAGGTAAAAACCATTATTGTTACCACCGGCTCAAGCACAAAGCAGGAGATCAGAAAAGAAAAACCCTATCGTATTCTTGGAAGTATCGGTGGACTATCAAAGATATTGTAAGGCCCTTGTTTTGTCTTGACATATACGGGGTTTGGTAATATATTAAGGAAAAAGGAGGGGCGGTGAAAAAGATTATCTTTATTTTACTGGCCTTATTTTTAGGTTTTACTTCCTCGGGATCTTGCGCTGAATATGCAAAGAATAAAGTTATCCTGCTTATTGCTGAGCAGAATATCGAAGGGCCGCAGAGGGCCTGGTGGGCAAGTGAGATTGACCTCTCTACAAGCGAAGCGGCTATTGCTAATGGACTCTTAGGAGCGGGCTTCCAGGTGCTTGAACCTTCGAATCTGGCCAAGGTTATCAGGCAGGACCGGGCATTCCGCATGTTGAATTTGTCCGAAGCCAAATCCGTTAAACTGGGGAATCTCTCTAAAGCGGACTACGTAGTATTAGGCAAGGCCGTTGCTTCTGCCGGAGGCAATGTGCCCCACTCAACTATGCGTTCCTGTTTTGCCAATCTTACTGCCAAGCTCATCCGGGTCAAAGACGGCAGGGTAATTGCCTATCTGGATGCAGCGGGGAATTCCGCGCATATGGATGTGATTACCGGCGGCAGAGAGGCATTGACTGATGCCGGCCAAGATTTAGCCGTAAAAATAATAAACGCACTGAATAAAGAAGGAGGAAAGTAGAATGAAGAAGGCTTTATTCCTTATCGGTTGTTCCTTGCTGGCTGTTAGTCTGGCAGGTTGCGCTTCCCTGATGCAGCCCACTGCCCAGGTAGATAATACTGCCGGCGCACAGGCCTTGCCGCCTTATTCCGGGCCAAAGGCAAGGATTGCAGTGGCGGATTTTGATGTTAAGGCAGCCAGGGCAGGCTTCGAGATTGGTTCGGGCTTACGCGAAATGCTGGTGACTGCGCTTATAAATAGCAACCGTTTTTCCGTATTAGAACGCCAGGCATTGAGTGCAGTAATGCAGGAACAGGAATTATCCGCTTCAGGAGCTGCACAGGCAGGAGGACCGCAGAGGGGTAAAATAAAAACCGCAGATTTGATTATTACTGCAGCAGTTACAGAATTTGAACCCCAGGCTTCTGGCGGAAGCGCGGGCATAGGCGGCGGAGGCGGAGTGGCTAGCGGTATTTTGGGCGGATTATTAGGAGCTGCTTTAAACAGGTCGCATATGGCTTTAGATATACGGATCGTAGATGCGTCTACATCGGAAGTCTTGGCAGCTACCCGCGTGCAGGGGCAGGCCTCAGATATTGCCGGCGGTTTTATGACGGGTTTTATGGGTAGCTGGGCCTTGGGTGGCGGATTATCCGCTTATGCCAACACGCCTATGGAAAAAGCCATACGCGTCTGTATCATTGAAGCAGTGCGTTATATCTCGCAGGCCATCCCGGCGAATCATTATAAGTATTGATAACCATGGGAAAACGCAAACGTAGAGGTAAGCTTAACTGGCGTTCCAAGAAAGCCAACAAAGGAAGAAAACCCTGCTTAGGATAGACCTCATTAGATAGATTTTCTAAGGGGAACGGCCTGGAAACTAATGGGCTAAGGAGGATTCAGATGCAGGAGAAAGAGATCGGCAAGGTTACCCATTATTACAGTCACCTCAGTGTCGGTATAATCGAGTTAAAAGATGCCTTAAGGGTAGGCGATACCATTCATATCAAAGGCCATTCTTCGGATTTTACGCAAGGCGTGGATTCCATACAGATTGAACACGCGAGCGTTTCTGAAGCCGAGGCAGAAGGCGTAGTCGGTATCAAGGTTATTCAGAAGGTGCATCCTCAAGATAAGGTCTTCAAAGTTATCCCATAAATAATTTTTTTCATGGTCCTGTTCCAGATCCTTCTAAGTACGTTCCTGGTCAGCCTCATTTCGCTTATCGGCATTCTCACCTTCGCCGTAAACGATAAACTGCTGCAGAAAATCACCTTTTCTCTTATCGGTTTCTCTGCCGGCGCCCTTATCGGCGGCGCATTCCTACATTTATTGCCGGAGGCCTTAAAAGAGACAAATAGCACAGCAGTCTTTTATTACCTTATCCTGGGGCTGGTCCTGTTTTTCTTACTGGAAAGATATGTGCACTGGCGCCATTGCCATGAGGAAAACTGCGATATCCACCCCTTTACTTACTTAAATCTTATCGGGGACGGCCTGCATAATTTTATTGACGGCATGGTCATTGCTGCAAGTTTCCTCGTCTCTTTTAGACTGGGCGCGGTGACGACAATGGCCATAGTCCTCCATGAGATCCCCCAGGAATTAGGAGACTTCGGCGTGCTTATATTCGGCGGCTTTAGCAAACAGAAGGCCTTATTTTATAATTTCCTGATTGCGCTGACGGCGATGCTGGGAGCGGTAGCAGGATATTTTATAATCGGTTTTGCAAAAGGTTTTTCTCATTTTATTATGCCGCTTACTGCCGGAGGTTTTATTTATATTGCTACCTCTGACCTTATCCCGGAAATACATAAAGAGACTGACTTAAGGCGTTCTTCCTTGGCATTCTTTGCCTTTTTGCTGGGCATTGTATTTATGGCCCTGGCCAAACAGATATTGCCGGAATAATAATTTTCCTGCCGCAAGTTCTCTTAAAAAAATGAAAGCAATCGCTTTAATTTCAGGCGGGCTGGATAGCGTATTGGCCGCAAAGATTGTTCAGCTCCAGGGCATCGAAGTCATTCCTTTAAACTTTAAAATTCCTTTCTCTCATGCCGGGGAAAAAGCATCCGCCGGAAACCAGAATAAAATAAAAGAGGTAGCAGCTAACCTCGGCATAGAATTAAAAACAGTGGATATCGCTAAAGAGTTTTTAGGGTTACTTAAAAGTCCCCGCTACGGTTTTGGCTCCAATATGAATCCCTGTATAGACTGCAAGATCCTGATGCTTGCCAAAGCCAGGGAATTGATGGAATCCGCGGGGGCAGAGTTTATAATTACGGGAGAAGTTTTGGGGCAGCGGCCTATGTCGCAAAATAGACAGTCCTTAGAGCTTATTGAGAAGAGGGCTGGCTTGGAAGGGTTACTTCTTCGGCCTCTATCCGCAAAACTTTTACCGGAAACTATCCCCGAGCAGAGAGGCTGGGTCCAGAGGGATAAATTATTGGGTTTTGGCGGACGCAGCCGCAGGCCGCAGATGGAGTTAGCCAGAGAGCTGGGCATAAAAGAATATCCTAATCCTGCAGGCGGTTGTTTATTGACTGACCCGGAATTTGCTAAAAGGCTTAAGGAATTGATTGCGCATCAGGAATTAAGCCTTGAGAACATAGAATTACTGAAGATAGGCAGGCATTTTAGGATTTCTCCGAGAGCGAAATTAACGGTGGGCCGTAACGAAAAGGAAAATGAAGAGTTGCTGAAGCTCGCCGAAGAGAACGATTATCTTTTTATGCCGACAGAGAAGATAGCAGGCCCGAACTCCCTGGCCAGGGGAGAATTTAACGAAGAATCACTCAAGCTCTGCTGCAGTATCGCCTGCAGATATTGCGACCTGGATGGTGAAACCGAAACCGAGATTATCTATAGAAAGATTCCGGGGAAAGAGGATAATATATTAAAGGCCGCGGTTATCGAGGAAGGCAGGCTTGCAAGCCTTAGAATATGAAAAAAGAGGCTTTACTTTACGAAAAGATAGAAAATAAAATGGTGCATTGTTATTTATGCAACCACCATTGTAAAATAGCCGAGGGCAAATTCGGCTTCTGCGGGGTCAGGCAGAATATAGGCGGTGCGCTTTATACGTACGCCTACGGAAAGGTAATTGCCAGCCATATCGACCCCATTGAGAAAAAGCCGCTGTATCATTTTTTACCCGGTTCGCATAGTTTTTCCGTCGCTACCAGAGGATGCAATTTCCGCTGCGGGTTCTGTCAGAACTGGGAGATTTCGCAGAGTTCATTCAGAGACGGTGGTTTGGAAGGCGAGGATTTCCCCCCGGAAGATATAGTAAAGATCGCTTTAAAAAATAAGTGTCAGAGTATCTCTTATACCTATACGGAGCCCACTATATTTTTTGAATATGCTCTTGAAACAGCAAAACTTGCCAAGGGAAAAGGCCTGTATAATAATTTTGTCACTAATGGCTATATGACTCAAGAGGCAATAGAGATGATTAAGCCGTATCTGGATGCGGCGAACGTGGATTTGAAATTTTTCCGCGAGGATTCCTATAAAAAGATTTGCGCAGGCGCTCTTGAGCCGGTATTGGATTCTATACGCTTGATGAAAAAGTCAGGTATCTGGGTGGAGGTAACCACGCTGATTGTGCCGGGCGAGAATGATTCCGGAGAAGAATTAAGGGGCATTGCCGAATTTATTGCCAGCGTGGATAAGAATATGCCTTGGCATGTTTCGCGCTTTCATCCGGATTATAAATTTACCGACCATGGGGCTACTCCGGAGGCAGCGCTTAAGAAGGCGCAGGAGATAGGCGAAAAGTCCGGCCTTACCTATATATATGCAGGCAATGTCATAGGCTGGGGTAGCGATACTATTTGTCCTGGCTGCCATAAGACATTAATTAAGCGGGAAGTTTTTAGCGTTTTGGAGTATAATATAAAAGGAAACACGTGCTCTTTTTGTAGCACGGAAATACCCGGCATATTTAAATAATAGTTTTTGCGTGTGTCTTGTTCTAGTAAAGATAGGAGAAATGAATGGTAGAAGCGATTAAGAAAATTTGTAGGCTCAAGGAGACGAGGTTTAGTTTTGGGGCCACAGCTGCGATTATTACGAACTTAGGCCTTGTTGCCGGCTTAAGGACAGGTGAACATGCCAAAGTAGGTATTATCGCAGGGATGCTGGTGATTGCCTTGGCTGACAATATCTCTGACTCAATGAGCATTCATATCTATCAGGAAACAGAGTGTATTGAAACTAAAGAAGTCTGGCTTTCTACTTTTACCAATTTTTTAAGTAGGCTCTTAGTTTCCTTAACTTTTATTTTACTCGTTGTTTCTTTACCGATAAAATCAGCAGTGGTTTGCTCAATTATCTGGGGATTATTATTATTGACAATGATGAGTTATGCTATTGCCAAAGATAAGAAGATAAATCCCTATTTAACAATACTGGAGCATCTTGCTATCGCGGTTGCCGTAATTATTGTCAGCGATTTTGCAGGCAGGTTTTTGATTACTAAATTCAAATTTTTAAGTTAAAGGAGTTGAATGAGAGCGAAAAAAGCCTTATTAATCGTGGATGTGCAGAATGATTTTTGTCCTGGCGGGGCCTTGGCTGTGCCAGAAGGCGATAAGGTTATCCCTATTTTAAATAAATATATTAAGATTTTCTCCAAAAAGAAATTACCCGTCTTTGCCTCACGCGATTGGCATGCGGTAAGGACCAGGCATTTCAAAGATTTCGGCGGGGCCTGGCCTGCGCATTGTATCCAGAATACAAAAGGCGCGGCATTCCATCCGCAGCTTAAATTACCCAAAGAGGCAATTTTGCTTTATAAAGGTATGGACCCGCAGGAAGATAGTTATTCGGTTTTTCAGGCGGAAGATACCAGCGGTATGAGTTTCCTAAAACTCCTTCATTTATTAGGCGTGAAAGAACTCTATGTCGGCGGCCTGGCTACGGATTATTGCGTAAGGTCCTCAGTAACCGGTGCCTTAAAAAACGGATTTAAGGTCAGGTTGTTAACGGACGCCATAAAGGGAGTTAATCTAAAAGCGCATGATTCTGAAAAAGCAATCAAAGAAATGGTTAAAAGGGGGGCAAGGAAAATAACATTGAAGGATGCGGGAGGCTGATATGCCGCTGGATGAGATTAAGATCTCCAGGGCCATAATAGAATCTTATAAAGATAAACTGGTTAAGGCGCTGGATGTGGAAGTGGCGATTGTGGGCGCGGGTCCGGCCGGCATGGCCTGCGCTTATTATTTAGCCAGGTCCGGAAAGAGGGTGGTTATCTTTGAAAGGAAACTCTCCGTCGGCGGCGGGATGTGGGGCGGGGGAATAATGTTTAACGAAATAGTAGTCCAGGAAAAGGCGAAGAAAATTCTGGATGAATTCGGCGTAAAGGCCAGGTTATATGAAAAGGGTTATTACCTGGCGGATTCCATTGAGGCCGTATCCACCATATGTTCAAAGGCAGTCAAGGCCGGCGTAAAGATTTTTAATTTAATGAGCGCCGAAGACGTCATGATTAGAAAAAATCGTATCTGCGGGCTGGTTTTAAACTGGACAGCAGTCCAGATGGCGAATCTACATGTGGACCCTATCACCATGCGGGCGCGTTTTATAATTGATGCCACAGGGCATGCTGCGGAAGTGGTGCATATTGCAGAGAAGAAATCCGGCATAAGGCTAAAAACAAAAAGCGGGAAAATTATGGGCGAGAAATCTATGTGGGCAGAGGTAGCTGAAGATACCATCGTCAGGAACTCAAAAGAAGTAGCCCCCGGCCTTTATGTCTGCGGTATGTGCGCTAATGCGGTATTCGGCGCCCCGCGCATGGGTCCCATATTTGGAGGGATGTTGCTCTCCGGTGAAAAACTAGCCAGGGATATAATAAAGGAATCGTGAGCGGATAATTTACCATGGATAGAGTCAATATTGATGCCTACGCTTTATTGGAAAAAATAAGAGAGACTAAGCCGGTGGTACACCATCTTACCAACTGGGTTACGATTTATGACTGTGCCAATATTGTGAAAGTTCTGGGCGCCTCTCCGGTTATGGCGCATGCCAAAGAGGAAGTTGCCGAAATGGCTAAGATTGCTTCCAGCCTGGTATTAAACATCGGCACGCTTACCGTGGACTTTGTAGAGGCAATGAAGATTGCCGCAAAGAGCGCTAATGAAAAAGGCATCCCGGTGATTCTGGACGCCTGCGGTGCGGGCTCGACGCGATTACGGGACGAAAAATGCCTCGAGTTGCTGGCTGAAACCAGGATTGATATCATCAAGGGCAATGCTTCGGAAATCGCCAGGTTAAGCGGCGAAGATGTGCGTACCAAGGGCGTAGATGCAGCAGGGGTTAATAAGGATTTACTGGAAATAGCAAGGCGCCTGAGCCAAAAACGCAAATGCACAGTAGTAATAACCGGTAAGGAAGATATCGTAACCGACGGGAAGAAGCTTTATCTGGTAAAAAACGGAGACCCGATGCTTACTCATGTAGTCGGCACCGGTTGCATGGCAGCTTCTGTAATAGGGGCATTTGCCGCCGTGGAGCGGGATTTTGCCTATGCCGCAGCAGCGGCCCTTGTCTGTTTTGAAATAGCCGCAGAATGTGCTGCCAGGAAATCATCCGGCCCCGCTATATTTAAAGAAAAAATGTTTGATTGTATCTTCCGTCTGGACAAAAAGACAATCGATAAAATGCAGAAGGTAGAAGCATGAAGGGTTTCTACTTTATCACCGATGCGGGCTTAAGCCGCAGAGGCAATATCAGTGATGTAAGAAATGCCTTAGCTGCAAAAATAGAAGTAGTGCAGTACAGGGAAAAAAAGTTATACACAAAAGAGATGCACGAAGAAGCCCTTGCCCTGAAGAATTTATGCAGGAATATTACATTTCTTGTTAACGACAGAGTGGATATAGCGCTGGCCGTTAATGCCGACGGCGTGCACCTGGGGCAGGGGGATCTGCCGTATCAGCTGGCCAGGAAACTGCTGGGCAAAAAAAGAATCATCGGCCTTACCGTACATAACATCCGAGAGGCAGAAGAAGCGCAGAAGTTGGGCGCGGATTACGTAGGGGTATCCCCGGTTTTTAGCACCAGGACAAAAAAAGACGCCGGAAGAGCCTCAGGAGTTGCCTTAATTAAGAAAATCAGAAAACGCATTCCCCTTCCCATCGTAGCCATTGGCGGTATAAACCTTTCCAATGCCCCGGAGGTTATCCATGCCGGGGCTGACTGCCTATGCGCAATCTCTGCAGTGGTGACCAAGCCCGATGTAAAGTCAGAAATAGAAAAATTCCAGGAGTTATGGAAGAAATATTAATCAGGCATTGCCGGTCTTATTTCCGCTACCTCCTGCAAAAAGACATCCCCGTTTATATCTACGGAAAGAAACTGAAAGCAGCAAGTCTTCCGAAGAACCTGCGTACAAATTTATGATTAGTTTAAAAGATTAATTTTCTTAAGGCAGGTTATATAAAAACAATGGTTTGCTTTTATTTTTGTGATAAAATAAAACAAACATGAACCCCAAATTCCCTTCTTTATTAATCTTTATTATCTGTTATCTGCTTTTCATATTCCTGCCCAAAAAGAGGACGCAGGTTGCAGTCCTGGGCGCGTTCTTACTGATAGTATCCAGAGTAGTTTCTTTTAAAGAAGCCTTTTTTTCTATAAACTGGAACGTGATGGGGATCTTTGTGGGCACTTTAGTAGTTGCGGATATTTTTATGGAAAGCCGGGTCCCGGCTTATATTGCCGAGATTATTGTAGACAGGGCAAAGAATACCGGCTGGGCAATATTATTTATTTGCTTATTAACCGGTTTTATCTCGGCATTTGTGGAGAATGTGGCCACGGTTTTGATTGTCGCTCCCATTGCCCTCTCATTAGCAAGGAAACTCAAGATAAACCCCGCGAAGATGATAATCGGTATTGCTGTTTCCTCCAACTTACAGGGCACGGCCACCCTGATCGGAGACCCGCCCAGCATGTTATTAGGTGGTTTTGCCAAGATGAATTTTATGGACTTTTTCTTTTATAAAGGAAGGCCCGGCATCTTCTTTGCCGTGGAGTTGGGTGCCCTGGTTTCTTTTGTAGTCCTCTATTTTATCTTCAGCAAACATAAAGAAAAAATGAGGCTTGTTCCGGTAGAGAAAGTAAAATCCTGGATACCGGCTGCAATCTTAGTATTACTAATAGTAAGCCTTGCCCTCGCCTCTTTCTTTGATACGGGTTTTTCCTATATGGCCGGAGTACTCTGTATGGCTGCTGCAGTAATTTCGGCGCTCTGGGCAAGAATCGCGTATAAAAACTCAATAGTAAAAGGAATAAGGTCTTTAGACTGGGATACTACTTTTTTCTTGGCGGGGATTTTTATCCTGGTGGGGAGCATTACCCTGACCGGCTGGACTGAAATAATCGCCCGTTTCCTTTCCGGCCTGGTCGGCAGTAATATATTTTTAGGCTATACTTTAATCGTTTTTATTTCCGTGTTTCTTTCCGCCTTTATTGACAATGTCCCTTTCTTAGCCGCTATGCTGCCCGTAGCTGTCTCTATGTCGGACAAACTCCGGATAAACCCTTCCTTGTTTCTTTTCGGCTTACTTATCGGTGCGAGCTTGGGCGGGAATATCACTCCTATCGGAGCATCGGCAAATATCGTAGCCTGCGGCCTGCTTAAAAAAGAAGGCTATGAAGTAAAATTCAAAGATTTCATGAAGATAGGCGTTCCGTTTACGCTGGCTGCGGTGGCTGCGGCATACCTTTTTATCTGGTTTATCTGGAGCAAATAAAAGGAGGGCTCTATGGATACTTTTCACAGTATTATTAATAGTACCAGCTTTGCCTTAAATATAATCGGCGCTCTTATCACCATCTGGGGCATAGTTTTTTCTCTGATTGAGTTCTTGAAAAAGGAGATATTACAGAGAAGCGAGGTAATAAAGTTAAACGAGGCCATCCGCATCAGGCTGGGCAGCTATCTGGTGCTGGCTTTGGAGTTTTTTATTGCCGGCGACATTGTTAAGACAATCATTACTCCTACCTGGCAGAGTTTGGGTATATTGGGTGCCATTGTGGTTATCAGGACAATATTGAGCTATTTTCTCACCAAAGACCTCAAAAAGATTTAAAAGATGAAAGACCCGATTTGCGGGATGGAAGTTGGAAGCAGCGGGATTAAGGCCTTAAAAAGCGGTAAGGAGTATTTTTTTTGCAGCCACCAGTGCAGAGATAAATTTCTTAAAGAGCCGTTTTTTAAAAATAAACTCTTTATCATCAGCTGCGCCTCTGTTTTACTGATATCGGCCTCGTTTGCCTTACCTATATTAGCACCGTTTCAGAGAGCGTTTCTTTCTTACCTCTATAAGATATGGTGGGCAGTAGCCATAGGCCTGCTCTTAGCCGGCCTCATTGACTATTATATCCCTAAGGAGTATATCTCTAGAATTCTTGCGCAAAAGAAGCCGGTTACGATATTTAATGCGGTGTTTTTAGGTTTTTTAATGAGCGCCTGCAGCCACGGCATACTTGCCCTATCCATGCAGTTACACAAAAAAGGCGCTTCTAATCCGGCAGTAGTTAGTTTTCTGCTTGCCAGCCCCTGGGCGAATCTTACCATTACCGTCATGCTCGTAGGTTTTTTTGGTTTAAAAGGCCTGCTCATTATTATTGCTGCGCTGCTTGTGGCCATCAATACCGGTTTTATATTTATGTTCTTAGATAAAAAAGGCCTGATTGAAAAAAATAAAAATATCGTAGAAGTAGCGGAAGATTTTTCTATTCTTAAAGATATAAGAAAGCGCGCTAAGGATTATCGATTCGGATTAAAGACCTTAATTGGCGATGCCAAAGGCATTGTTAAAGGCGCGATAGCGCTTTCCGATATGGTCCTATGGTGGATTATTCTGGGAATACTTATTGCCAGTTTTGTCGGCGCATATATTCCGGTGCATTTTTTCCATAGATTTATGGGGCCGACATTATTGGGTTTAATAGTAACCTTAGGATTAGCCACGATAATTGAGGTCTGCTCTGAAGGCTCTTCACCGCTTGCCTTTGAAATCTATCGCCAGACAGGCGCCTTAGGAAATAGTTTCGTATTCTTAATGGCAGGCGTGGCCACGGATTATACCGAGATAGGCCTGCTCTGGGCTAACGTAGGCAGGCGCACCGCTATTTGGCTTCCCGTTGTTACCGTGCCGCAGATTGTAGTTATTGGCTATCTATTCAATAATCTACTTAGATAAAAAGGAGGGATTATGGTAAAGTTGTTGGCTCTTTTGTTGATTGTATTGATTGTCTTGCTTGTAGTGAAAAAAGGCGGCGGTTGCTGCTCAGCAAAAAAGTAGGCAAGAGGGGAAGCAATTCAGCTGTTTTACTTACTTTAATTTTTTTCTTGACAAATGATACAAATATGGTATCATTATGGCAAGACAGAACAAGATGATACTCGGAGGTTAAGGTGAAGTTAATTACCCGGGATACCGATTACGCCTTAAGGGCGATATGCTTTTTGGCCAAGGATAAAAGACGGCTTCCCGTTGTTGAACTGGCAAAAGCCTTAAAAATACCCAAGCCATTTTTAAGAAAAGCCCTGCAGAGGTTAAATAAAAAAGGCATACTAAAATCTTACAAGGGCTTAGGCGGCGGATTTTTATTGGCTATGCCTGCGGATAAAATAATTCTGACAGATTTAATTGGGATATTTCAGGGCCCTTTCAGCCTGAATGAATGTTTTTTAAAAAAGAGGCCCTGTCCCAAGCGAAATATCTGTGCCTTAAAGAAAAAAATAGATAGGATTGAGAAATATGTGGCTTCAGAATTGTCCTCTATTTCCATAGCGGATTTATTAAAATAAAAGAGAGCAGGGATAGATAAAAGAAAAATTATCAAATTAAAGAAATAACCATCAGTATTAAGGGAGAGAGAATAGAATGATTTTTAAATGCCCTGGCCAGGATTCAAGAAATATTAAAAGCGAAATACTGGTGTGTCCTGATTGCGGCTATAAAGTCGAGATTTTTTCCGATGAGATAAAGGTGAAGTGCCCTAAATGTAAAATTTTTATTTGTCGCAGCAGGCTCCCCTCCTGCGTAGACTGGTGCAAAGGCGCAAGGGAGTGTGTTGGCGAAGAGAAGTGGCAAGAGTTAAAAAAAAGTAAAAATTATGCTATAATAAACCAGGTCAAAAGGAGGTGTTTATGGCAGACTTTAAAGATCTATGGCAAAGTGCAGATTGGAAGTTAGAGAAGCATATTCCCGTAATCGAGGTTCCAGATAAACCAAAGAAAGGGGAATCTTTTAAAGTAACAGTAAGCGTGGGAAAAGAGATACCCCACCCCAATACTACCGAACATCATATCAGATGGATTGAGGTTTATTTTCTTGCAGAAGGCGAGAAGTTCCCCTACCAGATAGGTAAATTTGAGTTTACTGCTCACGGAGAATCAGCTCAGGGGCCAAATACGAGCACTATTTATACACAGCCAGAAGTGATTTGCAGTTTTAAAACCGAAAAATCTGGGGCTATTTTTGCTTCTTCTTATTGTAATATCCACGGCCTCTGGAAAAATTCCCAAGAGATAAAGGTTAATTAAAAAAGAGGCGATGATATGCCGGCCCTTAAACAAAATAAGATTTTAATTGCATTTGCCTTGATAGCAATTAGTTTGTTTTTATCCGCCTATGCGGCAGAAGGGGGGGTGGAAGAGATGTTAAGTAATTTACATTGGTTGGGCCATGCCAGCTTTAGACTGGATGCATCAAAGACAATCTATTTTGACCCCTGGAAACTCCCCCCGAATTCTCCGAAGGCAGATTTTATTTTCATAACCCACGACCACTACGACCATTATTCTCTTGATGACGTAAGGATGATTAGCTCAGAGAACACGGTTATTGTCGCTGATAATTCCGTAGCCGGACAACTGAGGGGAGAAAAATTAGCTTATAAGGAAATCAGGGTCTTATCCCCCCAGGATAGCATCGAGGTTTCCGGTATAAAAATCCGTGCAATACCCAGCTATAATATCGGTAAACAGTTTCATACCAAAGATTCGCGTAAGTTAGGGTTCATCGTCACTATTGACGGTGTGAGAATCTACCACGCCGGCGATACGGATAATATCCCCGAGATGGCAGATTACCTCTGTGATATTGCGCTTCTGCCTGTAAGCGGAACTTATGTTATGACAGCAGAAGAGGCAGCAAGGGCCGCCTTAGCCATAAAACCCAAGGTAGCCATACCTATGCACTATGGCGATATCGTGGGTTCCAAAGCCGATGCCCAAAAGTTCCAGGATCTCTTAAAAGGAAAGATCGAGGTCAGAATCTTAAATAAGGAGAGTTGATATGTCTAAATACAAATGCACGGTCTGTAGTTATATATATGATCCTGCAGTCGGCGATTCAACGCAGGGGATTGCCGCAGGCACTGCCTTTAGAGACCTGTCGGATAGCTGGACCTGCCCCGAATGCGGCGTAGGCAAGGATATGTTTGAGAAGATAAGTTAAGGAGTAGCAGATGGGAAAAATAAAAAAGGTTGCAGTGTTGATTGAAGACCATTATCAGGTTTTAGAAGTCTGGTATCCTTATCTGCGTTTGCGCGAGGAAGGAATTCATACTGTACTGGTTGGGACTGGAAAAAAGGAATATAAAAGCAAAGAAGGCTATCCTGCAGCGGAAGAACTTTCCATACAAAAGGCAAAAACAGAAGATTTTGATGCTGTAGTCATACCCGGTGGTTATGCCCCGGACATCCTAAGGAGATACGCAGAGGTTAATAACTTTGTAAGAGAGATGTTCCAAAAAGGAAAGTTTGTCGCCTGTATTTGTCACGGCGGCTGGGTATTAGTTTCTGCCGGAATCTTAAAGGGCAAAAAAGTAACGGGGTTCTCTGCAATAAAGGATGACCTTATCAATGCGGGAGCAGAATTTTTGGATAAGGAAGTGGTGGTAGATGGAAATTTAATTACCTCCCGCAATCCCTATGATTTGCCTGCTTTCTGCAGCCAGATTATAAAAAAATTAAAATAATGACAGAGGCACGGGATGTAAAAATTAAAGAGATAATCCAGCGGACTTATAATGTCAAGAGTTTCCGCGTAGCGATAGATAATACTGTAGATTTTAAGGCCGGACAATTTCTCTCTGTTTGGCTTAAACCGGAAAAGGAATACCAGAGGTACCTTTCTATATCCAACTCTCCTACGGAAAAGGGTTACCTTGAATTTACCAAGAAGATTACGGAGAGCGAGTTTTCTAAAACACTGGATAGTTTAAAAGCAGGTGATCCGGTGAGTATACAGTATCCTTTTGGCAAGTTTAGTCTGGATGAACCGAACGCTAAAATAGCCTTTCTTTCCGGAGGTATCGGGATTACGCCCATAAGGAGTATCTGCAAATACGCTGTGGATAGCAGGCTTGATACAGATATAATCCTGGTTTATGCAAACCGCAACATTAAAGATATAGTTTTCAGGGAAGATTTTGAACTGATGCAGGGACAGTATCCTAAATTGAGGGTCAGCCACGTGCTTTCCGAACCCGCAGCCGGCTTTAAATGCTGCCTGGGCCGCATCGACCGCCAGATTATCATAGATAAGGTACCTGATTATGCAGAAAGGAAGTTTTATCTCTGCGGCCCTCCGGCTATGGTTGAGGCAATGAAAAAGATATTAAGCGAAGGGTTAAGTTTACCTCAGGCGAATATTATTACCGAGAATTTTCAAGGTTATTAGGAGGTGCGTTATGTCTGTGCTCAAGATTTTACCGGATATCTACTCGGTGGGCGTAGTTGACTGGAATGTGCGCGTATTCCATGGCCACACCTATAGCACCAACAGGGGCTCTACCTATAATGCCTATCTTATCGTGGATGATAAGGTCGCTTTAGTGGATACGGTCTATGGCCCCTTTGCCGGAGAACTGATAGAGAATATCAGGGAGATTATACCCGTAGAGAAAATAGACTACGTGATTGCCAATCATGTAGAGACTGACCACTCCGGGGCATTACCGGCGATAATGAAACTTTGCCCGAAGGCAAAGGTCTTGGGCACGGAGAAATGTAAGGAGGGCCTATATAAGCATTACTACGGCAATTGGGATTTCCAAGTAGTTAAGACCGGTGATAAATTAAAATTAGGTAAAAGGACATTGACCTTTCTTGAAGCGCCGATGATACATTGGCCCGATAGTATGTTTACCTATTGCCCCGAAGAAGAACTGCTTCTTCCCAATGATGCCTTTGGCCAGCACTATGCCACCAGCGAAAGGTTTGACGATGAGGTTGACCAGTGCAGCCTGATGGATGAGGCAGTAAAATATTACGCTAATATCCTCTGGCCTCTGGGCAGTATAATCTTAAAGAAGATTGAGGAAGTGCAGAAGTTAAATATCCCCATCAGGATGATTGCGCCCAGCCACGGTATTGTCTGGCGCCGTGACCCGATGAAGATAATAAAGGCCTATGTTTCCTGGGCTAAGAATGAGACCAAGCCAAAGATTGTAGTTGCCTATGAATCTATGTGGGGCGCGACCGAGAAGATGGCTAGAAAAATTGTAGAGGGAATAACCGATGTCGGAATCAGCGTCAAGCTCTTTGATGTAGCCACATCCGACCGCACGGAAATAATCAAAGAGATGCTGGATGCAAAGGGTTTTGTATTCGGCTCCTCGACTCACGACAATGATATGCTCCCTAATATTGGAGGATTTTTAGAGTTCGTGAAGGGCTTAAAGCCTAAAAATAGACTGGCATGTGTATTCGGCTCTTATGGCTGGGCAGGAGGAGCGGCAAAGGAGATTGAAGGCGTGCTTAGCGAAACAGGGATAGAATTGGCCGCCCCTAGTTTAACTGTTAAGTATGTCCCGGATGAAGATGAAATTAAGCGCTGTTATGAATACGGAAAAGAATTTGCCAAAATTATAAAGGAAGGATAATATGGATAAGAATGTAAAAATATACAGCACACCGACCTGCCCCTGGTGTATCAAGGCCAAACAGTTTTTAAAAGAAAACAATGTAATTTTTGAGGATATCGATGTTTCTTCGAATCAGGCAGCTACAGAGGAGATGATTAAGAAATCAGGGCAGATGGGTGTGCCGGTACTGGATATTGAAGGTGAGATTATTATAGGACTTGACCGGGAGAAAATAAAGACAGCCCTGGGGTTATAAAGATATGTTCGATTTAATTATTATCGGCGCCGGGCCTGCGGGTATTACCGCCGGAGTATATGCTGCACGGAAAAAAATGCAGCTCTTGGTTATCAGCCGCGATATCGGCGGACAGGCGGCCTGGAGCTCGGATATAGAGAATTACACCGGTTTTCAATTCATTAGCGGTCCGGATTTAGTAGCTAAGTTTGAAGAGCATATGCGCAAGTACGATATTACATTGAAGGATAATGAAACAGTAACGGAAGTCAAAAAAGTAAACAACGCAATCTCTGTAACGACCGATAAAAGCCTATATGAGGCGAGGAGCGTAATTATTGCTTCGGGTAAGAGAACAAAAGAGCTCAGGGTGCCGGGAGAAAAGGAATTTAAAAACAAAGGGCTGACCCACTGCGCTACCTGCGACGGACCTTTGTTTGCCGGAAAAGAGGTAGCAGTTATCGGCGGCGGGAATTCGGCTTTAGATGCAGCTTTACAATTGATAAAAATAGCGAAACACGTTTATATCATCAATATCACAGGCTCTCTGTCCGGAGATGCCATAATGCTCCAGAAAGTCGGAGGAAGCGAGACGGCAACTATTCTAAATAATACCCAGGTGACCGCCATCCTTGGAGATAAGTTCGTCAGCGGTATTAAGGTAAAAAGAGAAGGCAGGGAAGAAACGTTGTCTGTAGAGGGCGTATTTGTCGAAATCGGCCTCATCCCTAATTCTGAATTTGTCAAAGACATAGAAAAGAACCAAATCGGAGAAATCAAGATAAATTGCCGCAACGAAACCAATATCCCGGGTATCTTTGCCGCCGGGGATGTCACGGATGTCCCGGAAAAACAGATTATCATTGCCGCGGGAGAAGGCTCTAAAGCTGCACTGAGCGTATTTAGATATCTGGCGCAGCATAAATTTTAGGATTATCGGAAGGACTTCAGGCTGAAAGGCAGTAAGGAAGTCCTTAAGATTATTGCATAATTTGTCATTCATTAAAAAAAATACTTGACAATTATTATTTTTAGTGTATACTCTACTAATATGATAGAGATAATAGAGAAAAAGCGATAATCATGCATATTACCTATAAAGGAGATTACGCCTTAAAAACTATACTGGATTTATCGGTACGCTATGGCGATACCCCGGTAACCATCCATGACCTGGCGAAACGCGCGGATATCCCCTTAAAATTCCTGGAACAAATATTGCTTGATTTGAAAAGAGGCGGATTCGTGGAGAGCAGGCGCGGAAAAGTCGGCGGTTACCTTTTGACTAGGCAGCCTTCAGAAATAACAATCGGCGAGGTCATCAGGTTTATCGATGGCGCCATAGGCCCTATAGACTGCCTAGAAGAGAATTACCACGGATGTAAAGACATATATAGGTGTGTTTTTAGGCCGATTTGGCAGGAAATTAATCAGGCAACCTCTAAGATAGTGGATAATATTACCTTTGAGGATCTCCTTAAGCGGTTACAACTTAGAGGCCGAGCAATGGTTTATCAGATTTAATCAGAAGAGGCGCAGAGGATGGACTATAAAAAGAATATAGTAAACGACGCGATCATAAAAGATATTATAGACGCGTTAAATGCTTTAAAATACGGCTCTGTTACTATCAAGGTGCACGATTCCAGGATAGTGCAGATAGACGTTTCTCATAAAAGCCGTTTTGACGAAGTCTGGCTCATTGAGAAAGGCGGCGGCATCTAATATCTGTTAGAAAAATAAGGTCAGTGATGTTATAATAGGAATAATAAGAAGGAGAGCATAATTAAATGGCAAAAATAGCCAAAGATATTACTAGGTTAATCGGTAATACCCCTTTAGTACGCTTAAACAGGATAACGCGAATCTGCGAGGCGGAAGTTTTAGCGAAATTAGAATTTTTTAATCCCTGCTCTTCTGTAAAAGATAGGATTGGCTTAAGCATGATTGAAGAGGCGGAAAAAGCAGGCAGGATTAAAAAAGATACCATTATCCTTGAGCCGACTTCGGGGAATACGGGTATTGCCCTGGCCTTTGTCTGCGCGGTTAAGGGATACAAGTTAGTTCTGACTATGCCCGAGACTATGAGCCTTGAGCGCCGCCAACTTTTGTCTGCCTTTGGCGCGCAGATTATTTTAACCCCCGGAGCTGAAGGCATGACCGGTGCGGTGAAGAGAGCGGAAGAGCTGGCAAAAGGCGACAGGTGTTATCTTATATTGCAGCAGTTTAAAAATCCCGCCAATCCTGAAGTTCACCGCCGGACAACCGCCAGGGAGATCTGGGATGATACCGACGGAAAGATAGATATCTTGGTCGCGGGAGTAGGGACCGGCGGCACTATTACCGGCGTAGCCGAGGCAATCAAAAAGAAAAAGCCGTCTTTGAAGGTTGTTGCCGTTGAACCCAAAGATTCTCCGGTCTTGTCCGGAGGCAAACCCGGGCCGCATAAGATTCAGGGTATCGGCGCAGGATTTGTGCCTGAGGTTTTAAATACCAAGATAATAGATGAGATAATCCAGGTGTCTAACGAAGACGCCATGACTACGGCAAGGAGCCTTGCCCGGGAGGAGGGGGTGTTAGTTGGTATTTCTTCTGGCGCAGCAGTCTATGCAGCGTTAGAGGTAGCCAAGAGAAAAGAAAATAAAGGCAAACTTATTGTGGTAATATTGCCCGATACAGGCGAGCGTTATTTAAGTACGGAATTGTTTGCAAAATAAGAGGAGTTTAAAAATGAAAGAAAAAGTGGAGAAGGCCTTAGAAAAGATCCGCCCTATGCTTATGGCGGACGGCGGAAACGTGGATTTGGTGGAGGTTAGTGATGACGGTGTGGTAAAACTAAAACTTACCGGCACCTGCGGATGCTGTCCGATGAGCCAGATGACGCTTAAAATGGGCATTGAAAAGATTTTGAAACAAGAGGTGCCGGAGGTGAAAGAGGTTATCGCATTATAGAGGAGAACGAATGAGGACAATAAAAGAAATAAACGAAAAGATTAAAAAAGGTGAAGTGGTAGTTGTCACTGCTGAAGAGGTTATTGATCTGGTTGAGAAAAAAGGCGCCAGAAAGGCAGCCCAGGAAGTTGATGTGGTTACTACTGGTACATTTGGCCCGATGTGTTCATCCGGAGCATACTTTAATATTGGGCATTCCAAGCCCAGAATTAAACTCGGCGGCGGAACTTGCAGGCTCAACGATGTCCCTGTCTACGCTGGCTTTGCGGCTGTAGATATTTATCTGGGCGCAACCGCCATACCCGATGATGACCCGCGGAATAAAGTCTTTCCGGGTGAATTTAAGTACGGAGGCGGCCACGTAATCCAAGAGTTGGTTGCGGGCAAAGACATCCGCTTAGAAGCCAGCGCCTACGGCACGGATTGTTATCCGCGTAAGAAGTTAGAGACCCTGATTAATATCAAGGATATAAATGAGGCGGTGCTTTTTAATATCCGTAACTGCTATCAGAATTATAATGTAGCAGTGAATTTATCGGATAAAATTATCTATACCTATATGGGGGTATTAAAGCCTAAATTAGGTAATGCTAATTACTGCTCGGCAGGCCAGCTCTCTCCGCTTCTAAAAGACCCTTACTATAAAACTATCGGAGTGGGCACGCGGATATTCTTAGGCGGCGGCATAGGATATGTTGCCTGGCATGGTACACAACACAATCCGACAGTAAAGAGAAAAGATAACGGCGTGCCGCAGGCACCGGCGGGAACATTAGCCGTAATCGGTGATTTAAAACAGATGAAATCCGAGTGGTTGCTCGGAACGAGTATGCTCGGTTATGGCGTGACGGTAACCGTGGGTATAGGTGTTCCCATACCTATATTGGATGAAGAAACCTTAAAATACACGGCAGCTAAAGACGAAGAAATCTATGCCCAGGTTGTAGATTATAGTCAGGCTTATCCGCAGATGGTCCCCGGAAGCCTGAGTGAAGTAAATTATGCTCAGTTAAAGTCGGGAAAGATAGTTGTGCAAGGAAAAGAGGTTCCCACGGGTAATTTGTCCAGTTATTCTAAGGCCCGCGAGATTGCCCAGGAATTGAAGTCCTGGATTAAAAAAGGCGATTTTCTCCTTAGCGAATCAGTTGCGCCTTTACCGGCTGCCGAGTCAGGCTATACCTTTAAGCCTTTAAAAGAAAGAGCTATTGTTTAAAAGGGGCAAGAGATGATTTCCAAGAAAATAGTCTTACATTTTCCCAATCGTTTAGTTGACCAACCCATCGTCTATAAATTAGTTAAAGACTTTGACCTGCAATTCAACATTTTAAAGGCCTATGTGACTCCACAGGAAGAGGGCCTTATGGTTTTAGAATTGACTGGCAAGAAAGATAATTTCAATAAAGGCATAGAGTATCTGGAGTCCTGCGGGGTTAAAATTCAGCCCTTAAGCCAGGATGTCATCCGTAACGAAACTAAGTGCACTGACTGCGGCGTCTGTGTCCCTATTTGTCCTACCGCTGCGCTCGTAGTTGATCCCATCACGCGCAAGGTTCATTTCTACGATAATAAATGCATTGCCTGCGAACTCTGCGTAAAGGCTTGTCCTACCCGCGCCATGGAAGTGCATTTTTAGAAAATGACCCTAAAACAAAAATTAGCCAGACTAAAAAAGATAATCTTAAATTATAATTCTGTCTTAATTGCCTTTTCAGGAGGAGTGGATAGTGCTTTTCTACTAAAAGTTGCCTCAGAGCTATTACGGAAAGATAAAGTGCTTGCAGTGACAGCGAGCTCTCTGACTTACCCCCAGGAGGAACTGCTCTTTTCTAAAACCATTGCTCAAAAACTCGGCGTAAGGCATAAGATAATCAAGACCGATGAGTTAAAAGACGAAAGGTTTGTTTCCAATCCGATTAACCGTTGTTACTTTTGTAAAATCAGGCTCTTTAGGAGACTCAAAAATATTGCCGCAAAAGCTAAATTAAATTTTGTGCTGGATGCTACTAATGCGTCGGATAAATTAGATTTTCGTCCCGGAGATAAGGCGAGGCAAGAATTAAAAATAGGCTCCCCGCTTCTTGAGACCGGCCTTACCAAAGACGATATACGCAACTTAAGTAGGAAGTTGGGGCTTAGTACCTGGAATAAGCCAAGCCTTGCCTGTTTGGCTTCGAGGGTTCCTTACGGCGTAAGAATTTCTCTTGAGTCTTTAGAGCGCATTAACCGGGCAGAGTTGTATTTAAGGAGAATTGGTTTTAAGCAGGTAAGGTTGCGACACTACAATGGTCTTTGCCGAATAGAAGTTCTTAAAAAATATATTCCTCGACTCATAAATAGAAGCGAGCAAATTGTCGACAAATTAAGAAAATTAGGTTATAATTACATCACTGTGGATTTAGAAGGTTATCGTACAGGAAGTATGAACCCCGCCCTTCCTAAGAAATTAAGAAATAAATTGACAGGAAGGACAGGGCGAGCGAGGTGATTAAAAAATGAATCCCATTAGAAATATTGCATTAATTGGTAAGACAAAATTTCTAACGGAACGAAAGGGAGGATTTCTAACGGGATGAAGAAGGTATATTTAGATTATGCGGCAACTACGCCTTGCGATCCCGAGGTAATCAAGGCAATGGAGCCTTATTTCTTTGATAAATTCGGTAATGCCTCCAGTATTCATGCTTATGGCCAGGAGGCCAAGGCAGCCATTGAGGATGCGCGAGAAAAGGTCGCTTCATTTTTAGGCGCAAAGCCCGATGAAATTGTTTTTACTTCCGGGGGAACAGAGTCAGATAATTTTGCTCTCGAAGGTGTTGCCTATGCCCTGCAGAAGAAAGGCAACCATATTATTACCACTGCCATTGAACATCATGCCGTAGGCGAACCCTGTAAATTTTTAGAGAAACAGGGATTTAAAGTTAGCTATGTTGGTGTTGATAAATACGGTTTGGTTTCTCCGGAGGATATAAATAAGGCAATTACCGATAAGACCATTCTTATCTCCGTAATGCACGCCAACAACGAGATAGGGACAATACAGCCTATCGCTGAAATCGGTAAAATCGCCAGGGACAAGGGCATCTATTTTCATACGGACGCAGTGCAGACCGTAGGGCATATCCCCGTAAACGTAGACGAGCTGAACGTCGGCCTCCTCTCGCTTTCTAGCCATAAATTCTACGGGCCAAAAGGAGCGGGCGCTTTGTACATCAGAAAAGGAACGCGATTGATGCGGTTTTTGCACGGAGGAGACCAGGAAAAGGGCAGGCGCGCATCCACGCATAATACGCCTGGCATTGTAGGATTGGGCAAGGCGATAGAGTTATGCAAGGAGAAGATGGAAGGAGAGGAAAAATTCCAGAGCTCTTTACGCGATAAATTAATCAAAGGAATCCCCGATAAGATACCAGAGGCTTACCTTAACGGACATCCTGACGAGAGACTACCCAATAACGTTAACTTCTCGATAAAATATATTGAAGGGGAATCCATCCTCTTGAGCCTGGATATGCTGGGTATTGCTGCTTCCACCGGCTCTGCCTGCACCTCCAGCTCTCTGGAGCCTTCCCATGTATTATTAGCACTTGGCCTATCCCACGAAATTGCCCACGGCTCATTGAGAATTACATTAGGCAGATGGACAAAAGAAGAAGATATTAATTACCTATTAGAACACCTTCCTAAAATCGTTGAGAAGCTGCGTGCCATGTCTCCCCTTTACGATAAAAAATAATGCAAGAAAAAATTCTGGATTTCTTAAAGAGAAAACAGGACTATATTTCAGGTGACCAGATAGCTGGCCGTTTAGGCATCAGCCGGCAGGCATTATGGAAACACATCCGGGAACTGAAAAATTCAGGTTATGATATTGTGGCGGTTCCGCATTTGGGATACCGGCTCCTCTCTAATCCTGACAGGCTCTTTGCCTTTGAGGTAACCAGAGACCTGGGTACAAAGTTTGTCGGCCGCAGGATTTATTATTTTGACGGGGTATCTTCGACCATGAACACAGCCATGCAGCTGGGAATAAAAGGCGTCCCCGAAGGCACGCTGGTTTTAGCCGAATACCAGACAAAAGGCCGGGGCCGATTGGGCAGGGGCTGGTTCTCGCCCAAATATAAAGGTATATATCTATCCTTGATTTTAAAACCGAAGATATCGCCTCTGGAGGCTTCGATACTAACACTCCTTACTGCTATAAGCATCTGTGAAGCGGTAAAGGGGGTCGCCGGTTTAGATACCCAGATAAAATGGCCGAATGACATCTTCTTGCATCATAAAAAATTAGGAGGGATATTAACCGAACTGAATGCTGAGATGGATGAGGTTAACTTTGTGATTATCGGAATCGGATTAAATGTCAATAATGATAAAAAAACATTAGTCGGCGGAGCCACATCGCTAAAAGAACAGAGAAAAGAAAATATCAACCGTATCAGCCTGCTGCAGGAGATATTGCGCAGGATAGAAGCAAATTACTTGTCTTTTAAGGAACGGGGGGCGTGTCCCGTTGTTGAGAAATGGCGCGAGTATAATATTACTTTAGGCAGAAGGGTAAAGGTATACTGCCATAGAGAACACATCGAGGGCGAGGCCGTTGATATAGATATGGATGGCGGGCTTCTGGTAAGGACTGATTCTGGCGTAACGCAGAAAGTTATGGCCGGCGATGTAGTGCATTGTAAATAATGTCAACCAAAGATATGTTTTTGGTTGACAATTGCCACGCACCTATTATAATGTTTCTATGCCCAAGATACATAGGTGCGTTTTGTGCTTTATATTTTTTACATTATTTACAAACGGATTTTCATTTTGTGAAGAAGCCGGTTCTTCTGATTTAGAGAAGATAATCGTTTCCAAAAGCGCTATTTTTCTTCCGAATCTCTATTCTCTGGATTACGAGACATTAAATAACCTTCCTTTTAGTTCACCGATAGAAGCGTTGAGTATCTCGCCTTTAGATTTGCAGAGCCGTTCTCTGAAAGGTGCGATACAGACTGATTTTTCTTTACGGGGCTCAACCTACCAAGGTGTTTTGGTTCTAATCAATGGTCAGCGCACCAATGACCCCAAGCTCGGACATTATAATTGTGATTTACCTATAACTAGAGAGGATATCCAGAGGATAGAAGTGATTCCCGGAGTAGGTTCTTCAATATTCGGACCAGATGCAATAGGAGGGGCAATAAATATCATACTTAAGAAACCTCAAGAAAAAAAGATGATCTTGGAATCCAGTTTCGGCTCACATCAGACAAAGTCCGGCATATTCAGTATCACAGAAAAAAAGGATAACTTAGGAGTGAGATTTTCTGCGGAAAGACAAGAATCCAATGGTTTTTATTACGATACAGACTTTAAGAGATTTACTACGACTCTTAATTCCTCTCTGGATATTACCGATGGAGAGTTTAATATTGACCTTGGTTATCTTGAGAAAGAATTCGGTGCCTACGATTTTTATACACCGGGATTGGGCTATCCTTCTAAGGAATGGATTAAGACCTACCTTCTTAATACCGGCTTTAATTTAGATAAAGAAGGACTTATTATAAAACCAAATTTCATATGGCGTCGGCATTATGATAAATTTATGTTGGATAAAACATATCTAAGAAGCAGTTCCCTTAATCATCATCGAAGCGATGTATATACCCCGAGTATTTATTTTCAAAACCAAATCAAGTTTTTGGGGATGGTAGGATTTGGTTTTGAATACGGTGAAGAACGAATTAACTCTACAGTTTTAGCTAAACGCAATCGTGATCATAAGAGTATATTTATGGATAACAGTAAGGACTTAACCCCTACGTTATCTTTAGGATTATCTATTCGGGCTGATGATTACGACGGCTTTGACCGGGCTTACACCGGTTCGCTAAACTTTAGATATAAGGTAACTGGTGAATATTCATTGCATTTTGGCATATCCAGAAGTATACGCATCCCAACCTTTCATGAACTTTATTATGATGACCCTACTACAACCGGAGATTCTGCGTTATCTTGCGAGAAGTCTTTAAATTACGAATCAGGCCTGGATTACAAAAAAGAAAGATTCTCAACAGGAACAACATTTTTCTTTAGGCAGGAGGAAGATTTTATTGATTGGATAAAACGCGCTCCTTCACAAGCAAAATGGAAAGCAGAAAATATAGCCGAGGCTGGAGTATTTGGCATAGAAAGCTATTTAAGATTAAAGTTAACCGAAACTCTCACTTCAGATTCTAATTATACCTATATTGATAAACGTATAAATGATAAGGGCTATCTTTACAAATACGGGTCGAATTATATCCGGCACCTGATCAATAGTACCCTGATCATTAGTTTACCTTTCGGAACGCAGGGCATAACGTTTACCTACAAAAAGAAACCACGCAGGGATGGCTGGTTTCTTTTAAATAGCCGCATTTCTTACAATCTAAACAAGAACTCCCAAGTCTTCCTCGAAGCCGCCAACCTTTTAAACGTAGAATACCAGGAAATAGAAGGCATACCTCAGCCGGGAAGATGGTTGGAAGCCGGCATTAGATTCCAATGGTAAATGGCCCCCGGTAAAAACAGCCGTTTTATTAAATAAATATATGAGTTATAATATATAAAAATATCAAAATCAAAAGCCATGGAACTTAAATACCATCGATTACCGGCACTAAACGCAGAATATATCAATAATCAGGATTACTTCCTGCTTTTTGAAACCAGCCTTTTCGATAAGCATAATTTTACATCCTATATTTTTATGAATCCCGTTGATGTGATTAAAATACAGCAATATCGGGATGTAGAAAAGGCGTTTGAAAGGATAGAGAAATATTCTAAGGAACATTACCTCGCAGGTTATTTCTCCTATGAATTAGGGTATTATTTTGAAAAAGATTTCTTTAAGCCCATGTCCAGCCCTCCTTATCCCCTAATCCACCTGTGTGTTTTTGATAAAATGGCCTTCTTTGACCATAGGACCGGTAAGGCAAGCACCGCCATCCCGGGGCTTTTTGACGAAACTAATAAACGCGATTTCCTTATTAAAAATTTAAAATTTAATTTTACAAAAGCACAGTATTTTAAGAAAATCAGGCAGATAAAAGAATATATAAAGAACGGCGAGACTTACCAGGTGAACTTTACCGGTAAATACTGTTTTGATTTTTCCGGTTCGGCCTTCTCGCTATACGATGATTTAAAGAACAGGCAGAATGTCCCTTACGGGGCTTTTTGCAAGTTTGGTGACGAGTACGTTATCTCTTTATCGCCAGAATTATATTTTAAGAGAGAAGGACTTAGGATATACTCCAGGCCGATGAAAGGGACAATTGAACGGGGCAGGAATATCGAGGAAGACCGGGAAAGGGTCTCGCAATTGAAGAACAGTATCAAGGACTTGGCAGAAAACCTTATGATTGTGGATTTAGTCCGTAATGACCTGGGGAGGATATCTGAAACTGACAGCGTTAAAGTCGCCCGCCTGTTTACCATTGAGAAATACAACACCCTATTCCAAATAACCTCTACCATCGAGAGTACTCTTAAAAAATATGTTAGCTATTTTGATATATTCAAGAGTATCTTCCCCGGCGGTTCGGTTACCGGCGCTCCTAAGATAAGGACTATGCAGATTATCCGAAAACTAGAGAAAGATTATAGAAATGTTTATTGCGGGGCGCTGGGGGTTATTTATCCCGCCAGCAGGGCCACATTTAATCTGCCCATAAGAACCGTTTCTTTAATTAAAAAGAAAGGGGAAATAGGCTCAGGCGGCGGCATAGTTATTGACTCCAGCCCCCGGAAGGAATTTGAAGAATGCCTTTTAAAAGCCAGATTTCTCACCGCAAGATACGAACCTTTCCAGTTAATCGAGACTCTCCTTTGGGACGCTGAATACAGGTTTTTAAATGAACACTTGGGGCGGATGAGGAAATCTGCTTATTATTTTGATTTTTATTTTAACCGTCCCCGGATAATTGCGCAATTAAAGAGTATAGAGAGGCAATTTATGGATAAGCATAATTACAGGGTTCGGCTGCTCTTAGATAGAGATGGTAATCTTAAAGTCGATTATTCTAAGATAGAGGGCACAGATTATTATGGAGTAAAATATGTCGCTATTTCTAAACATAAGACCGATCCCGGAGCAATATTTTTGTATCATAAAACAACCAATCGGTCTTTATATGATTCAGAATATAACTATTATCGTTTGAAAGGCTACTACGAAGTTATTTTCTTAAATAAAAGAAATGAATTTACCGAAGGCTCTATTTCTAATATAATTGTCCGGATAGACAAGAAATATTTTACTCCGCCTGTCGCATCCGGCTTGTTGCCGGGCATCTTCCGGGAATATTTAATTAAAAAACATAAAGTAAGAGAAAAAATACTAAAGCGGAAGGATTTAAAAAAATCCGACAAGGTATATGTATGTAATTCCGTACGGGGATTAACCGAGATAAAAATTAGATAATAAGCGAGGAGGGAGATAACTAATGTTTATTCACACCGTTTTGTTTGAGATTAAGCCCAGGGAGGTTCCGGATTACAGGAAGGATTCCAGGATGTGGGCAGGCTTTGCCAGGAAATCAGGGGGTTTTATCGCCTATTTTACCATGAAGCGGCTGGGGATTAAAAATCAGTATGCCTCGGTTTATGAATGGAAGACAAAACAGGACCACGACCGCTTTATGAAGAAATTCCACGATTGGTTAGAAGCCAGGTCCAAGGCCGAGGTTAAAGTTTTAGGTTATTATAACCTCAAGGCCATAGACAAACTAAGGCAAGATCCCTAAAAGAATTAGTTGACAAATAGTTAAATTTAGTGTATACTCACTATCTAAGTGGTAAATAAGGGAGTGGAATTTGGGGTCGTAAGGTAGAGGAGGAATTCGCCTTGCGGTTTTTTTATTTCTGCCATTATTTACTATAAATTAGAGTAGAAAGGAGGGTAGTGGATAATGGCGAAAGGTAAAGTAAAGTGGTTCTCAAACCAAAAAGGTTATGGGTTTATTACTCCTGAGTCAGGAAATGATGTATTCGTGCATCATTCCGCCATTCAGGGTGAAGGCTATAAGACTTTAGAGGAAGGCCAGGAAGTTGAGTTTGAAATTGAAAAAGGCCCTAAAGGCGAACAGGCTACAAAGGTAGTAAAGTTATAACCAAAAAAGAAACAAAAAATAATGGGCCCGGCATTTTATGCCCGGGCCCATTATTTTTAAAGGAGGAATAAAATGCATAAAGGCACAATAAAGAAAGTAGTCCGCGAAAGAGGTTTTGGTTTCATCAATGACACAGACGGCAATGAGGTATTCTTTCACCAGAGTGCGCTCGTAGATATTAAGTTTGACCTTTTGAATGAAGGCCAGGAAGTCGAGTTTGATACTGAAAAAGGCCCCAAGGGCCCGCGGGCTATCAACCTGCATATTGTTAAGTAATAACTCCTGCAGACATTGACTAGGTAAGAAATCTTCCCGATAAAATGAAAATAGTGTTTATTGAGCCGCGGGCATCGGAAGCAAATGTTTACAGCAAGCTAAACATGCCTTTGCTGGGCTCTGTATATCTGGGGACTATCCTAAAAAAAAGAGGGCATCAGGTTGAGATCTATAACGAGAACATCCATACGCCTGATTACTCAAGGCTAAAGGCGGATTGTTTCGGTATTTCTATCCTGACTTCAACCGCAAAGCGCGGATATGAGATAGCGCGTAAATTACCCCGAGAAAAAGTTATTATCGGAGGAGTCCACGCAACGCTCCTGCCCAATGAGGCAATTCAGTTTGCCAGGCAGGTTGTTGTCGGTGAGGCCGAAGAAGTTATTGCCGATGTTGTGGAGTCGAGGCTAGGCGACTCCTTGGTTTACGGAAAGCCCCTGGATAATCTTGACTCTCTGCCCTATCCGGATTTTTCTTTAATCAAAGGATATAGGTTATCTTCTTTGATTACGCCCGTTTCTACCTCACGGGGTTGTCCTTTTGATTGCAGTTTCTGCTCAGTGACGAAAATGTTCGGCCGCAAATACCGCTTCCGCAGCGCAGAAAACGTTATAGGAGAATTAACCTCTATAGAAAGAGGAGCATTCTTTTTCTGTGATGATAATTTTACGGCAAACCCAGAGCGCACCCGTAAATTGCTGCGCCTGATGCTCAAAAATAAAATAAAAAATTGGTCCTGCCAGGTACGCTGCGATGTGGCCAGAGACAACGAGTTGCTTGGTCTCATGTCTAAGGCAGGATGCAAAGTTGTATGCGTGGGTTTTGAGTCTATCAACCAGAAGACATTAGAGGCATACCAGAAAAAGCAGACCGTGGCTCAGATTATCGAGGCCATCCGCTCCTTCCATAAAAGAGGGATCAAAATTCACGGGATGTTTGTTTTGGGTTCAGACGACGACGATAAAAAGACTATTTGGGATACCTTAAGGTTCGCCATCAAAGAGAAAATTGATACAATCCAGATGTCGATTTTGACTCCTTTCCCAAGCACCAAGGTTCATGAGTTTTTAGAAAAAGAAAAACGTATATTTATTAAAGACTGGAGTTTTTATGACGGACAGCATATTGTTTTCAGGCCTAAGTTGTTATCGGCAAAAGAACTCCAATTAAACATCGTTAAGGCCTACGTTAGGTTTTATTCACTCTCCAGATCGTTCTCCCTCCTTTTGAGATGGCGTTTTAGAAACGCCTTCTTCCGTTTCATGGGTTATGCAATCGTTAAAAAATGGATCCAGCATAACCGTAAAATGTCTTGGCTCATCCACTCCTATTATGCCTAAATCGCGGTAAAAATTTACGCCTCTTAAAAATATTCTCTGGTATAATATAACACTTAAGATGGATAAAGTCCGCGTGGTTATAGCTATGAGCGGCGGCGTGGATTCCTCAGTAGCAGCCGCCCTGTTAAAGGAACAGGGATATGAGGTTATCGGCATAACTATGTGTTTTAATCTTACGGATTCTGGCGGCAGGAGGCCTCTCTGCTGCGGTCCGCAGGGTATAGAGGACGCCCGCAGGGTCGCGCATAAATTAAATATAAGACATTATGTCTTAAATATGCAGAAGGCCCTCGCCGAACACGTCATTAAAGATTTCTGCCAGGAATACGTCAAGGGAAGGACCCCCAACCCCTGCGTAAGATGCAACCAGTTTCTTAAGTTTGATATCTTATTAAAGAAGGCCATTGCGCTGGAGGCAAAATTTCTTGCTACCGGTCACTATGCAAGGGTTATTAAAAGGGGAAGGTATTATCAGCTTAAAAAGGCCCGCGATTTATTTAAAGACCAGTCTTATTTTTTATACCGGCTGAACCAGAAGCAGCTTAAACACATACTTTTCCCTTTGGCCGATTATACAAAGAACGAGGTAAGAAAATTAGCCAGGGAATTTAACCTCTCTGTAGCGGATAAATTAGCCAGCCAGGAGATATGTTTTTTGCCCAGCGCGGATTATCGCGCATTTTTAAAGAGCCATATCCCTCTAGCCATAACGCCGGGATTAATTGTAGATAAGCAAGGTAATATGCTGGGCAGGCACAGAGGCATTGCCTTTTATACTATCGGGCAGCGCCAGGGTCTGGGTATCGCAAAAGGCTACCCTTTATATATAACCGGGATAGACCCCAAGAATAACCAGATAACCGTGGGTAATAAAGAGGATGCTAAAAAACGCGAGTTTTTAGTTAAAGAAACGCATTTTATCTCGGAGCCTATAAAAAAGAAGGTTGTGGTAAGGGTGAGGATAAGGTATAATCACAAAGAAGTTCCGGCAGAGGTCTTGCCGATTAAAAATAAAATGGCGGTAAAATTCAGGAAGGCAGAGTTTGCCGTAACGCCCGGACAGTCAGCCGTATTCTACGACAGGGACGTGGTATTGGGCGGAGGCATTATTGAGAGGGTATTAGATTGAGATGAGAGAAAAAGAATTTAAAGAGCTGGAAGAAGAAATTAAGGAGTTAAAGAAAAAGCGCAACGCTGTAATTTTAGCGCATAACTATCAGTTGCCGGAGGTCCAGGAGGTAGCGGACTTCCGGGGCGATTCCCTGGAGTTAAGCCGCATCGCGGCAGGGACCGATGCAAAGGTGATTGTTTTCTGCGGCGTGCATTTCATGGCTGAGACAGCATCGATTCTTTGCCCGGACAAGAAAGTGCTTATGCCGGATATAAATGCAGGATGCCCTATGGCTAATATGATTTCTGCCGCAGAACTCAGGAAGTTGAAAAAAGAGCATCCTGAGGCGGCAGCGGTAGGCTACGTGAATACCTCGGCGCAAGTCAAGGCCGAGTTGGATTTTTGCTGTACTTCGACTAACGCAGTAGCAGTGGTCAATGCCCTGCGGGACAGAAAAGAAATTATTTTTGTACCGGATAAATACCTCGCGGATTATGTATCCAAGAAGACCGGAAGGAGGCTTATCTCCTGGAACGGCTTTTGCCCGACGCACGTAAAGATATTGCCCGAAGACGTAAGCAGGGAAAAGAGGTTCCATCCCAAGGCAAAAGTTTTAGTGCACCCCGAGTGCCTGCCTTCTGTGGTAGCTATGGCCGATGCGGTGCTCTCCACGAGTCAGATGGGTAAATTTGCCAAAGAAACCGAGGCAAAAGAAATGATTATCGGCACGGAGGTAGGCCTTATCTACCGTCTTAAAAAAGATAATCCCGCAAAGGAATTCTATCCTGCTTCAGAAAGGGCTGTATGCCCGAATATGAAACGCACTACCCAGGAGAAGATAGTCTGGGCGTTAGAAGAGCTTAAAGAAGAGGTGAAGGTTCCCGAAGGCATTCGTATGCGCGCCAAGAAGGCAATAGATAGGATGCTTGAGATAGTTTAGGATGAATATTCCTATTGTTTATGAGGATGATTGGCTGCTGGTAGCAGATAAACCTTCCGGACTACTGGTAATACCCACGCCTAAAAATGAACGACGCACGCTCACCAGCATCCTCAATGAAGATTTGGAAAGAAAAGGCCTGGCCTACCGCCTGCATCCCTGCCACCGCTTAGATAGAGATACATCTGGTTTAATCATTTATGCCAAAGGCAAGTCTGTTCAGAAAAAAATGATGGATATGTTTAAGGATAAAAAGATTAAAAAGACATACCTTGCCTTTGTACAGGGAACACTGCCCAAGAACCAGGGCGAGATAAAATTACCCATTGAGGGCTCGGAGGCAGTAACTAAATACAAGGTCATGCAAAGAAGAAAAAATTTTACTGTTGCGGAAGTTTCCCCTCTCTCCGGCCGCACTAACCAGATAAGGATACATTTTAAAAGTATCGGGCATCCAATAGTCGGCGAGACCAAGTTCGCTTTCCGACGAGATTTCGCCCTCAAGGCAAAAAGGATGTGTTTACATGCCAGCAGGCTGGAGTTCAGGCATCCGCTTACCGGAAGATTATTGCAGTTGGAGAGTGGTTTACCTGATGGTCTGAAAGATTTTCTGAAAAACCATGAGTGACATTACCAATTTAATTTTTATTTTTGGCGCGAAATATTTACATCTAATTATAATCATTATTTCTTTTGTTTGGTTTTTAGCCCAGCCTAGAGAGAGGCAGAAGGAAATCCTGATTATTGCTTGCGCGTACCTGCCCTTGGTCCTTCTTATTTCATGGGCTGTAAGCCTCCTGTATTATAACCCCCGGCCGTTTGTTTTGGGGCATTTTGAACCTTTAATCCCGCATAAGGCGGATAACGGTTTTCCTTCCCACCACATGTTGTTGGCTTCAAGCGTTGCAGCGGCAACCTTTATTTTTAACCGGCGCCTGGGATTAGTATTATGGGCATTGGCGGCCTTCGTGGGTTTTTCTAGGGTATATGCCGGACTGCACCATATCATTGATGTTGCGGGGAGCATATTAATTTCGATTATTGTCTTAACTTTAGCCTGTTTTCTCGTAAGATACCTAAAGAAACCGAAATTATAATTTTTTACAGGGGATGACGGATTGAGCATATTAGTTTTAGGGACAGTGGCCCTAGACAGCGTTAAGACACCCTTTGGCAGAAGAAGCCGTATGCTGGGAGGTTCAGCAGTGCATTTTGCCATGGCAGCCCGGCTTTTTACCAAGGTAAACCTGGTGGCTATCGTAGGCAGGGATTTTCCCCCAAGATACATTGATTTTCTAAAACAAAAAGGAATAATCCTTACTTCGCTGATTCAATCTAGCGGTAAGACCTTTAGATGGGAAGGCGAATACAGGGGGGATCTGAATACCGCCTTAACCTTGAACACGGAATTAGGCGTACTTCCTACATTCAAGCCAGTTGTTTCTCGGGAACAGGGGGGGATAAAATATATTTTTCTTGCCAATATTGACCCCGATATACAAAGGCATCTTTTAGGCCATATGCGCTCTCCGGAACTGGTAGCCCTGGATAGTATGAACTATTGGATAAAACATAAACGCAGGGAGCTTTTGCGTTTATTAAAGCGGGTGAATATTTATGTGGCCAATGACCAGGAAGCCATGGCCTTATCGGGTGAAAGTAATCTTATCAGGGCTGCCAGGTATCTATATGCACGCGGGCCCCGCATGGTTTTAATAAAAAAAGGCGAACACGGCGTGCTTTTCTATAGCGATAAATTTATATTTTCTTTACCCGCCTATCCTACAGATAGAGTCATTGACCCGACCGGAGCGGGTGATACCTTTGCCGGCGGGTTTATGGGGTATTTGGCCAAGACACAGAGAATAAACGAGGCAAATCTCAAAAAAGCACTTGCCTACGGTACAATAGCAGCCTCTTTTAATATTGAGAATTTTGGCTTGAAGAGGACATCGGGCTTGAAGTTAAAAGATTTAGAAGAGCGCCTAAAGAAATTTAGAAGGCGCGTTTTGTTTAGGTAAGGGAGGCTTTTATGTCATTAGAAGAAAAACTGCTCAGCGACTATAAAGAAGCGATGAAGTCCAGAGACACGCTAAAAAGTTCCGTCTTGAGTTTCCTGCGTTCCGATATGATGAACGTAGCCGTGGCGAAAAAAAAAGCTAAACTTGATGATAGCGAAGCCATCAGCGTAATCAAAAAGCAGATTAAGCAACACCAGGATTCCGTAGACCAGTTTACAAAAGGCAATCGTCCTGATATGGCCGAGAAGGAGGCAAAGGAACTGGAGATTTTAAAGACATACCTTCCTCCCGAGCTCTCCATAGATGAAATTAAAAGGATAATCGAGGAGGTTATTCTTGAGCTGGGTGCCCAGGATATGAAAGACATGGGCAGGGTGATGAAAGAGGTAACCGCCAAAGCAGCAGGCCAGGCAGACGGGAAATTAGTAAGCGACCTGGTAAAAGAAAGATTAAGCAGGCCCCTTTAACCTTGACCCCGTTAGAAATTATGGTATCATATAATTCAATATTTCTTACGGGGTCGATAAAATAAAGAAAGATAGTACCCTGTTATTTTATGCACGAGTCAGGCCTTATTAGAAAGATATTCCAATACCTTGACCAAGAGGAAAAACTGTCTTCCAGAAATATCAAGAAGATATATATATCGCTTTCTGAATTCGGCGGTATAAATGAAGAGCACTTTAAAGAACAGTATAAAAAAGAATCCCGAGGGACAAAATGGGAGCCCGTTGCTTTAGAAATCAAAAGGGTACCTTTTGGGCCGGAATTAGAAATTACGCGATTAGATTTTGAATGAAACAATTCTTATAGGCTAACATGGAGGCTCGCTGTGAAATATGCGGTTATAAAAAAAGAGGATTTGAATAAGTGGTTGGAATATTTAAGGAATAAAGCCAGGCTCTATGCACCTAAGAAAAAAGAAAACCTTTTTATATTCAGGCCGGTGAAAGATGTAAATGAAGTCGCCCTAAAATACATTCCCACAATTCTTCCGCCCAAGAAGTATTATTATCCTCAGAAAGAAAAATTGTTTAGATTTAAGATTAAACCCTTTAAGACAGGAAGAGCGATAAAGGCATTTGAAGAATATATTCTTTTTGCAGTGCATACCTGTGATATTGCTGGTATCCAGTGCATGGATGTTATTTTTAGGGAAGGACCAGAAGACCCGAATTATCTGAATAGGAAAGACAAGATGACTATTATCGGCATAGAGTGTCTTGAGTATTGCGATAAATACGCTAATTGTGCTTCTATGGGGAATCATGTGCCTAGAGGCGGTTATGATCTAATGATGGTGGATATAGGGGAGAAGTTTATTTTGCATATTAATTCGGAAAAAGGAGAAAGGCTCATTTATGGCTTGGCGTATATTAGAGAGGCAGGCGAGAAGGATATGCTTAAGCTGGAGCAGGTAAGGGAAGCCAAGAAAAAAGTATTTAAGGAAGAATTTAACGCCTCGCTGACCAAGGTTTACGAGACATTCGGTAGACATTTTGACTCAGGAATCTGGAAAGAAGTGGGTAAGCGTTGCGTCGCCTGCGGTAATTGCACTACCGTGTGTCCGACTTGTTACTGCTTTGACGTAATGGATGAAATGGATTTATTTTCTAATCAAGGATTAAGATACAGAATATGGAATTCCTGCCAGATGGATGATTTTGCCAAGGTAGCAGGCGGAGAGGATTTTCGCAAAGGCCGCGATGGCAGGCAGAGGCACAGGTATTATAGAAAATTCAAATATCCGGTAGATAAATTTAACCGTTATTTCTGCACGGGTTGCGGAAGATGCACGCGTACTTGTATGTCCCAGATTAGTCTGGTGGAGACAGTAAATTCGCTACTTGCTGAAGAAGGAGTATAAAATGATTAATCGCGAGATACTCTTAGAAAAAATGAAGACTTCTCCTTATAAGCCTATGAAGGGCAAGATAATTCAAGCGAGGATGCTTACCGATAAGGAAAAATTTTTCCGTATTGAACTGGAAGGTAAAATTGATCTCCATCACGAACCAGGCCAATTTGTGATGGTTTCTATATTCGGTTTTACAGAAGCCCCTATTTCTATTTGCTCTTCGCCTACGGATAAAGGCTATTTTGACCTTACCGTCAGGAATGTGGGAGTTTTTACAGATAAATTACATAAATTAGGTAAAGGTGATGTGGTGGGTATCCGAGGACCATTTGGTAAGGGTTTTCCCATCGATAATATGTTTGGCTACGATATACTTATAGTTGCCGGAGGATTGGGTATCGTACCACTTCGTTCATTAATTAGATACATCATGCATAATAAGAATGATTTTGGGCACGCGCAGATACTCATCGGTTGCAAGACTCCCGAGGAGTTTTTATTCAGAGAAGAGACAAAAGAATGGATGAAGAGGTCTGAAATTAAAATGAACTGCACTGTAGATAAAGCAGATCCTGACTGGCACGGTAACGTAGGGCTGATTACCTCGTTAATTCCGGGTGTGGATATTATTCCGGCAAGGACATATGCGGTTGTAGTGGGCCCTCCTATAATGTATAGATTTGTCATTACCGAACTTCTTAAGAAAAATATTCCTGACCATCAGATTATTGTTTCTCTGGAGAGGAGAATGAGGTGCGGCCTGGGAAAGTGCGGTCATTGTCAGATTGAGGGCGTTTATGTCTGTCAGTCCGGGCCAGTATTTAATTACAGTCAGTTAAGGAATTTTAAGGGAGAATGTCATGAAAAAGCAGCCTAAGCCAAAGGTAGCCTTTTTTGACTTTACGGATTGCGAGGGGTGCCAGCTTCAGTTTGCTAATATGGGCTCAATACTCCTTGAATTAACCCGGCTTGTGGATATCGTAAATTTCCGGGAGATTATGTCTGAAGAAGGCCAAGACTATGAAATAGCCTTTATAGAAGGGAGCATAACCACAGACAATGACAACATACGTATAAAGAAAATTAGAGAAAAGGCGAAGATAATAGTGGCACTGGGCGCCTGCGCGACTATCGGCGGAGTAAATGGAGTCAAAAACCGAACGCCTTTAGAAATAGCCAAGCAAAGAGTTTATGGCGAAAAGCAAGATGCGGTAAATACGATTACTGTAGTGCCTGTGCATAGAGTTGTCCGAGTCGATTATTTTATCCATGGCTGTCCCGTATATATCCCAGAGGTTTTAAATGTAATTAAGTGTATCCTAATGGGTAAACCCTACCTCGTACCTAATTATACAGTTTGCACGGAGTGCAAGATGAATGAAAATGTCTGCCGCTATGAAAAAGACGAAGAATGCTTGGGGCCGGTTACGAGAGCAGGCTGTAATTCTTGGTGTATTAATAACGGCAACAGATGTTATGGCTGCCGGGGCCTGGTAGATAATCCTGCGGTGGATAGCCAAAAAGATATTTTATTAAAATACGGGCTTAAATTAGAAGAGGTATTAAAGCATTTTACTTTATATAATGATTCAACGGGAGAGAAATATGACCAGGAGTTCAAATAAACTTAATTCTAAAAATATAAAAGTAGACCTGCATTACCTGACCAGGGTAGAAGGCCACGGCAACATCGTCGTGGATGTGAAAGAAGGAAAGCTTACTAAGTGCGAATTCCAGGTCATAGAGTCTCCGCGTTTCTTTGAGTCTATGCTGGTAGGCAGGTCTATCTGGGAAGCCCAGCATTTAACGAGCCGTATCTGCGGCATTTGTGCCTGTGGGCACAGCTTAGCCAGCATCAAAGCCGGAGAAGATGCCTTAGGTATCAAACCTTCGGATGAGACGGTTATGTTAAGGAAACTGCTTCTCTACGCGGAACAGATGGATAGCCACATTTTGCATATTTTCATTCTGGTAGCTCCGGATCTATTGGGAGTAAAGAGTATTATGCCGCTGGTAAGAACGCATAAGCCTGTAATAGAGATGGCGCTACGTATGAAAAGAATGAGTGATTATGCCGGAGAGGTTCTTGCCGGCCGGCATATTCACCCTATAAGTTATGTCATAGGCGGGCTTACGCAGTTACCCTCCCAGGAAGGTCTTGAGAAATTATATAAGTTGATGCTTGAGGCGCGCAAGGATGGCGAAGAGACGGTGAAAATCTTAAAGAAACTTAAGTTCCCTGAATTCCAGAGACCGACCCAATATATGTCTCTTGCTTGCGACGATGAATACGCGATGTATGACGGAGATTTAGTGGTAAATGGCAAAGAGAAGACCAAGGCCAGTGATTATAAGAAACTTTTTACTGAAACTGTAGTTGATTATTCGCGGGCAAAAATAGCGGCTATAAAAGGTAAACCCTATGCAGTGGGTGCCCTTTCAAGATTCAATAATAATTACGATAAGCTTAATAAGAAAGCAAAGGCAGTGGCCAAAGAGTTAGGCCTGGAGGCACCCTGTTATAATCCTTATCTCAATACGGTAGCGCAGCTTATAGAGTGGGTGTATTGTCTTGAGGAATCAATAAAAATAATAGAGAAGATTCTAAGAGACGGTTTAGACGAGAAAAAAATTGTGGTTGCGTCTTGGCCTAAGAGAAGTGAATTAGGAAAAATTAAATATAAGCCTAATACAGGTGTGGGGTGCGTGGAGGTACCCAGGGGCTCTTTATTCCATGAATATACCATTGATGAGGCAGGAATTATAACAAAAGCAAATTGCGTGATACCCACAAATCAAAATATGGGCAATTTAGAAGAAGATATGCGCAAAATTGTTCCGGAACTGCTTGGCACCAAGACACAGGAAGAGATTACCTTAAATTTAGAGATGTTGGCAAGGGCCTATGACCCTTGCATATCCTGCGCTACCCATATATTGGATGTAAAGTTTGTTAAGTAAAGTTTTCATTAATGAAAACTTTACTTGATTCCGCAGCAATGTGCTGCGGAATCTTAGCATATAATTTACTTTGCTACAAAGAAGAATAGCGGTAATTGGCATAGGTAATACTTTAAGGAGAGATGACGGAATAGGAGTAATGGTTCTGGAATCTCTTCTTAACTTTTATAAAAGAAAAGACGTAGATTATTTTAATTTTGGCAGCGCAAGTTTTGGCCTGCTTCATAAGATGAAACCTTATGATGCAGTTGTTCTCATTGATGGTGTTGATGCCGGCCTAAACATCGGAGAACTCAGGATAAGCAAATTAGAAGACCTGGATTATAAACTAAATAGCCCCGCTACTTCTACCCACGAACTTAACTTAAATAATATCTTGGAACTCTCTAAGGACTTAAGTGCCGGGACAGAAATATACTTAGCAGGTATACAGGTTGAAGATACTTCTTTTGGAGAGGGCTTAAGCAAAACACTGAATCTCAAGAAAGAAGCCATTACAGAAGGGATCTCTAAATTCATCGATAAAACATTCTAATAAATCCATAGTACTATGTTTTCTTCTTTATCTGTAAGAAATTTCCGCATTTATTGGTTTGGCATGTTCGTTTCGCTTATCGGGACCTGGATCCAGGTGGTAGCGCAGAGCTGGCTGGTATTTGAACTAACTAAATCAGCGTTCCTGCTCGGCGTGGTCGGGTTTTTAAGTTCCATCCCCGTCTTTCTTCTTTCTTTGTTTGGCGGCGTATTGGCCGATAGACGGAATAAAAGAAATATCCTGATTGCGACCCAGACTACCTTTATGTTTTTGGCCTTCCTTTTAGCCGTACTGACCCAGATGAAGATAATCACACCTGGGGAGATAATGTTTATTGCCTTATTAAATGGCGTGGTTATGGCATTTGATGCCCCAAGCAGGCAGGCAGTGGTCGTCGAGCTGGTAGGGAAAGATAATTTATTTAACGCCATTGCCTTAAATTCCGTGGCCTTTAACTCCAGCCGTATAATCGGCCCTGCCCTTGCCGGAGTGCTTGTAGCCGTTATTGGCATGAGCGGCTGTTTCTACTTAAACGGGATAAGTTTCCTGGCGGTGATCATCGCGCTTTTTTTGATTAAAACGCGTAATCACTCCAGGGGCGATAAGAATAATACGGCCTTAAAGGACTTGAAAGACGGGCTCATTTTTGTAAAGAACAATCGTCTGATTCTGGCATTAATTGCTGTGGTGGGTATCGTCAGTCTATTCGGAATTGCTTATGTGATACTTATGCCGATATTCGCTAATGAGGTATTAAAAGTGGGTGCCCGGGGCCTGGGCGTGCTTATGTCTTCTTCCGGATTGGGCGCCCTGGCCGGCGCCTTGCTACTGGCGCGTTTAGGCGATTTTAAATATAAAGGCAAACTACTCTTTTTATCATCCATGGTCTTTTCTTTATCCCTGATACTGTTTTCGTTATCCAAAATATATCTGTTGTCAATTATTACTTTGATGTTCATAGGATGCTCCAGCGTTACCGCTATCGCCATAATAAATACAATATTGCAGACGAGGGTCAGCGACGAATACAGGGGCAGGGTGATGAGCGTATTTATGCTTACCTTTGCCGGTATGATGCCTTTTGGTAATTTAATCTCCGGGAGCCTCGCGCAGGCCTTCGGCGTCTCCTTTGCTGTTTTGGTTAACGGTATTATCTGTACCGTATTTTTAGCTGTTATAAATATAGCCTATCCGAAAATAAGAAATATATAGGATTTTTTATTTGATTTCCGCAGGTATTTTGTTACAATAATTAAGTCTGATAAATTTCTTTTATACGTTGTTTTAAGGGAAGTAGGAAGCCTAAACTTGATTTTGAGAAAATAGGGATAAATTTATATCGAGAGAGGAGAAAAGTATGAAAAAATGTTTAGTTATTCTGACAACGATGCTTTTTGGGATTTATATATTCGGTTGCGCGAAGAAAGAAGCTGCTATGGAGGAAGGCCAGGAACAGATGACGATGGAAACCCTGGCTACTGTTAATACCACAGCACCCCTGGCCCCCGAAGTTAAGGTTTCTCAACCCAAGGTTGGGGCAGTACAGGCTACGCCTATAACCCAAGCAAAATTAGTTCCTTTACCGCCAGCCGGGCCTTATAAACCCACGGCAGCCAAGATCCAGACCGCTTTAAAGAACTCCGGTTTTTATACCGGAGAAGTTGACAGCAAGATCGGCCCTAAGACCAAAAAGGCCATTGAGGAATTCCAGAAGGCAAACGACCTTAAAGCTGACGGCAAGGTCGGACCTAAGACCTGGGCTGTATTAAGTAAATATTTAAGCCCTGAGCCCAGCGTAGCTGCGGCCGCTCCTCTAAAGAAGAAAAGATGAGGGGCCTTGAAAAGCAGTAAAATTTAGTGTATACTTTTTATAGCCGATAAAGGTAAACCCCGAGAAATCGGGGGGCGCAAAGCCACAGACCTAAACCCCAATGGATGAGGGGGGTATGGTGGCTGGGTTGCCGAAGGAAGGGTGGGTTAGTTCAAGACCCTTTATCGGCTCTCTAATGTTTAAGAATCCCGACATCATTTTTGTTGGGATTTTTTATTTTAAGATGCTATAATATTACTCGCCATGATTGAATTCCCGAAAGATTTCTTCTGGGGCGCAGCCACAGCTGCCCATCAAGTAGAAGGCAATAATGTAAATAGTGACTGGTGGGAATGGGAAAAGAGGGCAGGCTTGAAGGAGACTTCAGGCCCGGCCTGCCGCCACTACGAACTTTACAAACAGGATTTTGATTCAGCCAAAGCATTAAGCCACAATGCCCATCGTTTCTCTATTGAGTGGAGCCGTATCGAGCCGGAAGAAGGTAATTTTTCAAAGAAAGAGCTGGAGCATTATAGGGAGGTTATTCTTTCTTTGAAAGAGCGTAACATCGAACCGATTGTTACCCTGCACCACTTTACCAATCCTTTATGGTTTGCTAATTCAGGCGGCTGGCTGGCTCAAACGGCGGATAAGTATTTTTTGCGCTATGCCCAGAGGGTCGTCGAGGCATTGGCCGACCAGGTACGTTTCTGGGTGACTATAAATGAGCCCATGGTCTATGTATACCATTCCTATATTCTGGGCGCCTGGCCGCCGCAGGAAAAATCTTTTTTAAAGGCAAGGAGGGTAACCGACAACTTGCTCCGTTCCCATATCAACAGCCACAGGCTTATACACGCTATTTATAAAAAGAAGAATTTATCGCCCGTATTTGTGAGTATCGCCAAGAACCTGCAGGCCTTTGAGCCTTGCGATAATACCTTAAAAAATAAATTAGCTACTTATTTAAGGGAAAGGTCGTTCAATTTTGTATTTATTGAGCGGTTGATCCGGCATAAATCCCTGGATTTTATAGGTATTAATTATTATACCCGCGGCCTAGTGGATGCGCAGGGATGGTACTTTAAGAATTTATTGCTCGATACCGGTAAGCTCAGCCAGCCGGCGTTTAAGAAAAATTCGTTAGGTTGGGATATATACCCGCAGGGTTTATATAATTTGCTCCTGAAGTTAAAACGGTATAACCTGCCCGTCTTTATTCTGGAAAACGGTATCTGCACCGAAGACGATAACCTCAGGTGGGATTTTATTCGCGAGCACTTAGAAAAACTAAATTTGGCTATGGGTAAGGGTGTTAAGGTGTTAGGCTATATCTACTGGTCGCTGATAGACAATTTCGAGTGGGATAAGGGTTTTGGGCCCCGTTTCGGGCTCATCGAGGTTGATTACAATACCTATAAACGCAGCGTGCGTGAGAGCGCCAAAAAATTCGCAGAAGTCTGTAAAACCGGCTACTTAAAAGATGGGACTAATTAGTAAAGACCTGATCTTAGGCGAAATTCCTTTATTTGCTGGGTTATCCGGCGCAGAACTCAACATTATTAAAGAAAGGTCCGCTGCCGTAGAATATAAAAAGGGCGAGACCATTTATAGCGAGGGTTCGCCTCCCAGCGCCTTTTACTGCGTTATCCTGGGCAGGGTGGTAATCCATACCCAGGGCCAGCATGGCGATAAAACAATATTAGAGTATCTGCACCGCGGTAAATATTTCGGGATCATCTCTCTTTTAACCAATGAACCTCATTCGGTAACCGCCCAGGCCCTGAATGATTGCCTCATCCTGACTATCAACAAAGCAGATTTCGATTTTATCCTGAATAAAATCCCCCGCCTAGCCATAGATTTAAGCCAGACGCTGTCCCGCAGGCTCAAACGTAAAGATATCCACCAGAAGACTATCTTTGAAAGCACGGTTCTTTCTGTATTTAGTTCTTATTCCCAGGCCGGTAAGACTGTCTATGCGCTTAATCTGGCACTAAGCCTTAAAAAGGAAACGCACAAGTCGGTGTTTATAATGGATATCGCCCCCGAAGGTAAAATCCACAGCTTGCCGCAGAGATTGGGATGTAGCGACTATCGGGTTCTTGACTTGTCGAGTCCTGAGGCCGATAACCCGGGGATAGCAAAAGAATTTATTATAAGAGACAGGTTTGGCATAGACCTGATTTGCCTGCATTATAAGCCAGAGGATGAGCCTTGCGTAAAGAAGGTAGTGGCTATTTTAAGCCTGCTGGTTAATGATTACCATTACATAATTTTTGACCTGCCTTCTCTGATGGACAGGTCTATTTTTAGCATACTCAACCAGTCAGACCTGATTCAAATCTTGACCAGTCCTGAACCGGTGGATTTAAAGAGGACGCACAATTTAATAGAGAGATTAAAATCCGATTATAATTTCCAGGAAGAGAAGATAAAGATTATTATTAATGAATATAAATTTTCCAAACTCGGCCACAGACAACAAGAGGAGATGTTGGGGTATAGTATATTTGCCACCTTGCCGAGAATAGATTTTGAAGCTGCGGAAAAGATAATTTTGGAGGAGCCGCAGAGCGAATACGCCAAGGCGATAAGGAGGATTGCCAGGCAGGTGGGCGATTGCCTGGTGGGCCTGGTCCTGGGGGTAGGCGTAGGTTACGGCTTCTGTCACATAGGAGTATTAAAGGTAATCGAAGAAGAAAAAATCCCCATCGATATTATTGTCGGTTCCAGCGTCGGGGCGCTTATCGCCAGTCTCTGGGCAACGGGCAAGTCAAGCTCAGAGATACTTGAAATTACCAGGGAATTCAGAGAACCGAAGCACATCTGGAACCTCGTGGATTTGACTATCCCGCGCCTGGGGTTTATCAAGGGTAACAAACTGTACGGGTTCTTTAAGAAGCATTTGGGCAATAAGACTTTTTACGATACCAGGCTCCCTTTAAAGATTATCGCCAGCGACGTAAAAAGAAAGGAGCCCAAGGTATTTGATAGTGGCTTGCTTGCAGATGCGGTTATGGCAAGCTGTTCCATGCCGGGGGTATTTACCCCTTTCAAGCTTAAAGGAGAGATGCTGTTTGACGGAGGGGTCATTAATCCTCTGCCTACGGAGCCGTTATTAAAAATGGGCGTAAAAAAGATTATCGCCATAAATGTCACTCCTTCCAGGGAGGATGTCATGCGCCAATACGAGAGGATAAAGCAACAGGTTACCGTTACCCTTCCGGAGGCTCTCAGAAAAAAAAGATGGTTTAGCCTAAAACAGCATTTTAAGGAGAGCTTTAGGGCAAATATACTCGATATCATATTTAGCAGTATCGAGATATTGCAGTCTGAAGTGGCGCAAAAAGAGGCACAATTGGCAGATGTGGTATTGCATCCGGATACCTCAGGGTTATATTGGCTGGAATTGCATAAGGCAGAAGAATTCGCCAAGAGGGGCGAAGAGGAAGCGCGCAGGAACCTCGATAAAATCTGGCAGGTTATAAATGAATAAAGGAGGGGATATGAAACTATTCGTCATCTTTATTTTTTCATTTATGATTTTGATAAATGGTTGTGCGACGATAAAAGAAGGAGCCAAGAAGGTACTCGGCGTTTCTACAAAGACGCTGGAGGAAGGCAGGAAAAATGCCGTAAGCAAGACATTCAATTGCGATTATAATAGTTGCTATAATAAAACCAGAGAAATACTTAAAGACATCGAGGCTTATATCTATGCCCGGGATACAAAAAAACAGATGATTGCCATTTATGTTTCCGAACAGGATACAACCCCGGTGGGTATATTCTTTAAGGAGACGGATGCAAAAAAGACCCAAGTCGAGATATCTTCTCCGAGCAGTTATGCCAAAGAGCTTATTTCTACGAAATTATTTTCGGCCTTAGAAGAATGGCTCAATCCAACACAAAAAGAAGGAAAATCCGATGAAAAAAAATGAACGGGGGATAAATAATTTTATTAAGGAATGCCACCGTATTGCCAAGGGAAAAGGCTGGTGGGAAGATGAACGCAACGAGGGGGAACTCATCGCGCTTATGCATTCGGAATTATCCGAGGCATTGGAGGCAATGCGTAATCACGGCAAAAAAGAGGATATTGCCGAAGAGCTTGCGGATTGCTGCATACGTATCTTTGATTATTGCGGCGCAAGAAAGATAGATTTAGAAAGAGCCCTCATTAAAAAAATAGGATACAATAAGACCCGGCCGTACCGCCACGGTAAAAAATTCTAAAGGAGGAATTAATGCCATACGATGCCAGCCTTGATGAACAGTTGTTTTCTAAATCTTGGGAGAATGATACGGGGAAAATCGTCGTGAGTGTTTATTCTTACAATAACGGAGCTAAAAAGGTGCAGATTACCAGGGAACTCCGGGACAGGGAAGGCAGGCCGGCCTTTGCCAAGCTAGGACGGCTATCCAAAGAGGAACTTCAGGGAATCTTTCCTTTACTTCAGGAAGCACAAAGCGTTATGTAAGGATGTAAGACTGCGGCTACAAGTTACTTGCAAAGCAATTTCAGGGTAGATATAATAATGCTACTTATCCAGCCCAAAATAATCGTCTGCGGAGAAAAATCAAGCCGGGGAATAACCCGGTGTTTAGATAAATCAGAAGGTTGATTTAATGAACAAGGTGAAGAAAAGGGATAGCTGGGGTTCGCGTTTAGGCATTATTATGGCTGTGGCGGGTTCTGCCGTCGGGCTGGGGAATTTCCTGCGTTTCCCTGCCAAGGCAGCCTCTAACGGCGGCGGCGCGTTTATGATTCCCTATTTTATCTCGTTGTTCTTATTGGGCATACCGCTGATGTGGATTGAATGGACCCTGGGCCGTTACGGAGGGGGCTTTGGACACGGCACAGCACCCGGGATATTCCACAGCGTCTGGCAGAAGAACCGTTTTATCAAATATTTCGGCGTAATAGGCATATTCGGGCCCTTGGTTATATTTATATATTATACCTTTATAGAATCCTGGACCCTGGCTTACAGTCTCTTTGCCCTGGCCGGAAAATACAGCAAATTAGCTGACCAGGCGGCCATGCATAGTTTTTTACGCGGGTTCCAGGGCCTGGAAAATAATCAATACTTTCAGGGGCTGGGCCCGGCCTACCTGTTTTTCTTAATCACCTTTATTTTGAATATCTGGGTGATATATTACGGGATTAAAGGCGGTATAGAAAAGCTCTGCAAATGGGCAATGCCGCTTTTATTTATCTTTGGTTTCATACTCCTGGTCAGGGTCATCACCTTAGGCACCCCGGATTTAACCAGACCGGATTGGAATGTTGCAAACGGGTTCGGATTCTTATGGAATCCAAACTTTTCAGCTTTAAAGTCGGCGAAAGTTTGGCTGGAAGCAGCAGGCCAGATATTCTTTACCTTAAGCGTAGGTATCGGAGTTATACTTACCTATGCCAGTTATCTCTCCAAGGGAGACGATGTGGTGCTCTCCGGCCTCACCGCTTCCGGCACCAATGAGGTGGCTGAGGTTATCCTGGGCGGTAGCATCGTTATACCTGCGGCCTTTGTCTTTTTTGGTCCTTCGGAAATACAATCTATCGCGCGTTCAGGCGTCTTTAATTTAGGCTTTGTCACCATGCCCCTCGTCTTAAATAAATTACCGCTGGCGCAGATTTTAGGATTTATCTGGTTCTTTTTATTATTCTTAGCAGGCATAACCTCTTCCATTTCATTAGCCCAGCCGGCAGTAGCATTTTTGGAAGACGAATTCGATATTAATAGGAAAAAGGCAGTACTGATATTTGGCATCGGTTCATTTATACTCTGCCAGCCAGCGATATTTTTCTTAAGAAACGGCGTAGTCGATGAACTGGATTTCTGGGGCGGGACTTTCTTTTTAGTTTTATTCGCTACCATAGAGACCATACTTTTTGCCTGGGTCTTCGGAATGGAAAAGGCCTGGGACGAGATACATAGAGGCGCGGATATGCAGGTGCCGAGGGTTTATAAATTTATTATCAGATACATCACGCCATTATTTCTGTTTTTAATCTTGGGGATGTGGTTCTGGCAGGAGTGGCTGCCTATAATATTTATGAGGAATGTCTCTTCCCTGAACCGGCCGTTTATATTCGGCACAAGGCTGGGCCTAGTATTGATATTTTTAACTTTAGCACTCCTGGTTAAAATTGCCTGGAGAAGGAAAAAGATAGAGGCGGAGAAACTAAGATGAGGATAGGCGGATGGATATTCCTGTTTATTTCCTGGGTGATAATCCTGGGGTTGACGGCTTTTTGTTTTGTAAAGGTATTTTCAAAAAAGGAGCTCAAATGATAAAATCAATTATTTTTTTATTGTTAGTCCCTTTTATTCTCCTGAATATATCAGGATGCTGGTTTATCGTAGGAGGAGCAGCCGGAGCAGTCGGTGCGTATGCGGCAAGCAAAGATACCATACAGGGAGAGACCGATAAGCCTTATGACAGCTTATGGAATGCGGCCCAGACTGTCGCAAGAATCCGCGGTGCAATAAAAAGCGAGGATTATAGTAAGGGAGTTATCCAAATAGAGGCAGATTCAAGCCAGGTGTGGATTAGGTTGATCAGGTTGGCTCGCGCAACCACCAGACTAAGGATTTCCGCGCGCAAGCACCGTCTACCTGATATATCTCTGGCGCAGGATATATACACGAAGATTATGGAAGAGGCAAAATGAATTATTTAGCAAATTCCCTTACTATCTTAAGCCTTGTCTGCGGTTTTGTTTCAATCATCTTTTCTCTGGAGAGTCACTTTACATTTGCCTCCTGGGCAATAATTCTCTCTGTTATTTTTGATGGTTTGGATGGTCAGATTGCCCGAAGGAACCCTGTACCCAGTGAGTTTGGTAAAGAATTGGATTCCTTGGTAGATGTGGTTTCCTTTGGCATCGCCCCTTCTATTCTGGGTTATATTTTTGTTTACCGGCATTTTTATTTTTGGGCAACTTCAGCGCTGTTTTTTTATCTTTTCTGTAGCGTAATGCGCCTGGCTAAATACAATATTACCCCGAAAGAGAAAATGGCAAATTATTTTTATGGTTTACCTACCACCGTAAGCGGAGGGGTGGTAGCTTCTTTTATATTAATGTATAGAAAGAAGGAATATCTATCATTGCCCAGGCCGGTGCCTTTTGTTTTTCTTATTATAGTCGTGATTCTTGCAATTCTAATGGTCTCCCGCGTTAAGTATCTTAATTTAGACGGCTTAAAAGAGGTAATCGGCAGGAAGATAAAATTAACAGTTTTAGTATTGGCGGTTTTATTGATTGCCTCCGCCTTTACAAAAAGAGCAGGAATCTCCCTGTTTACGCTCTTTGTAATCTACTTGATTTTTTCTCCTTTTGTGGTAAAAGGATTAGATAGCCATTCTTAGCTAACGACAAAGGTTCTTAACAACTGTCCGTACAGCGGACATAAGAAAGCTAGAGATTTGCACAAGCAGGTTTACTTGTGAGCCTTGAATAACCTATAGCGCAGCGACTAAGCCGAGGTAGCTCAGTGGTAGAGCGCGGCCCTGAAAAGGCCGGCGTGGGAAGTTCGATTCTTCTCCTCGGCACTTTAATTTTTTATCGCTAGTGCCGATCCTGAGCGAAGCGAAGGATCTCGGCACCATATAAAGAGGGACTGTCCCCGTAGGGGACTGTCCCTCATATGTTTAAGGCGTAATTGTATAAAACATATACAGTTACGCCTTTTTTATTTCTCTGTGTTCGGTTAGCTATTTTTGTATGGATTTGTATATTTTTTACACTTATTGGCTCACTAACGGCTCAAAATCTTTTCTCCCCCAATTACCGAAAATTGTAGTATAATTAAACCTGAGTTGCGGAGTATTTATGAAACTGATAAAGAAGGTTTTCTTTAATACCCTTGTGTTGGTGTTAATATTCGGCACAAGGATTTTTTTATGCTCCGCAGTCGATTTTTATCAGGCGACCGTTGAGGATATAAGCGGCGATAAGTATTTCCCTGCAGTCATAGAGGCGCTAAAGAACGCCAAGAGTTCGATAGCTCTGGCGATGTATTTTGTTAACTTTGACCCCAGCGCTAAAAAATCCCCTGCGAATCTTTTAACCGAGGAGTTAATAAACGCCCATAAGCGAGGCGTTAAGGTAAAAGTAATCCTAGACCAGAATATCGATTTTACTCTTTGGAATGAAGGGGGCGAGTGGCAGAAACAAGATAAAAACGACGCATTATTTGTCTACTTAAAGAAACAGGGGATAGAAGTATATTACGATAATCTTTATGTAACCACTCACAGCAAGGCAATTGTTATTGATAGGGAGATCGTGATTGTAGGAAGCGCCAATTGGACAGAATCTTCTTTAAGAAGAAATTGGGAGGCTTCTTGTTTAATTAGATCCAAGGACTTAGCCAAACAATTTTTAGAAGATTTCTCTAAAATCAGCATAGACTATGAAGCAAGTATTCTTGATGAAGAAAGAGCCCCGGCCGTGCGACTAAAGCAGGCTTTCTTAATGGACTCTTCCCTTGCCCCGCGAATGCTTGGAGCCCGCGACGAAATTGCCTTTGACCTATATCTTTTTCTGTTAAAGAGTTTTGACGGCAATCCGCAGCATATGATTGAAATCAATCACAAAACCTTAAGGCATGCCTTGGGCATTGATGAGAAATTAAGTTATGCCTCAGCCAGAGATAAAATGAAGCAGGCCTTAAGGCGGCTTGACGAAGCTTACCGGCTTATCAGCCGCAAAAGAAGATTTTTCATGAACACGCTTGTTACGTTGTTAAATTATCCGGATAAAACGCCCTATTCCACGCCGCAGGAAAAATATTGCGCCATACCTGATGCCTACTGGTCATACGGCTGGCACAAAACCCTTTCCTTCCCCGAAAAATATTGTTATCTCATTAACCTTTGTCAAGGCGGTGCAAGCCTCGGCCGCTTTTGGTCTGGCTACTTTGTCGGCTTAACCAAAGAATGCAATATAAGCAGGAATACTTTATTAAGAGGTATGAGTGGTTTAAGGAAATTAAATATAATTGATATGGAATATTCGGGCTATTCTTCGGAAGGCGAAGTTATAAAAAGAGAGGGCCCTATTCATTTTCGCATACTCGGATTATATTCCCCTCAACTTTTAGATAAGGAAAAGGCCAGATTAGCCAAGCTCTATGGCAGCGAGCGCTTCAGAAAAGCTGCCGGCTATGCAGAAATAGTCTTTAAGGGTAACGATACCCAGGTTATTGAAGATATCATCAAGAAGATGGACGAGTATGGGGTTAATGAGGTAGACAGAGCTTTCAAAATCGTATCCGAAAAATCCGCCGGCAACCCAATAAAAAGCTACAAATATGTAGTCGGCATACTTCAAAAAGGAGAGTAATATGGCAGAAGGCGGATTTTTGATTAAGTTTGACGGAAAAGAGGTTACGCGTTGCTATGCAGTAGCATTTGATTATGATGATTGGCAATATATTATTAACGATACAGAAAAGAAGAAACTGCCTCCAGGGTTAAGGAGCATAACTATTGAGACAGAGTAAAAGAATAATGGCTTAACAGTATGTCGCAAAAAACATCCAATTTTTGCGACATCATTTATACTAACGATACAATCATCCACTGTATATCCTGTTTCGTGAAGTTGGGTAAATCGTAACTTCATTAAACGTAATATACTGACTGTCCGTAATAAATGTATACGCTTGTTAATAAGTAATGACACTTATTACGGGCGATTCGTCAGTAAGCATTATTTTCAATTTGCGATAAGACTCCCTTCAGGGTGAAGTCTCAAACTGAAAATAATTGTACTTCGGTATGATATTTTTGTTGACAACCCCAGTCTTTTGTTGTATAAGAAATTTACGATAATCGTTCAATGACTGATAACCGTAAACTATAGGACAATGGAATAAAGCCATGGCAAAATACTTTGGACCAAAAGAAACAGAAGTTATTTCTCGTCTTTCATATGAGAAAGTAACACTTATTACTAAAGAGCAGTTTGACAAGCTTTTTGGGGAATCCCTTTTGACGCGCCAGATTATCTATCAACTCAAGAAGAAGGGCATTTTGAAACCGATCATTAAGGGAATTTATTATTATTCGCCCTTAGAGTCTGGACCAGCAGGGAGAAGTGTTAATGAGTTTTTAATTCCACCAGTTCTTTTTCCGAAAGGCAATTATTATCTGGGCTATTCAACGATGTATAACTACTATGGCTTGACGGAACAGATATTTCAAACATTCTATATTTTAAATACATCACTTCAGCGCGAGCGGGAGATTTGCGGCATTTCGTTTAAGCTTCTTAAAGTGCCGGCCAATCGGATGTACGGTCTTGAAAAGGTAAAAATCAGGGAGTCTCAGGTTATTGTAAGCGATAGGGAAAGGACGCTGATTGATCTTGTCTATTTTCCCGATCCGGTAGGTGGGCTCAAGAAGGCTCTGGAACTTTTTCAGGAAGCAAGCTTATCAAACAAAACCGATCTAAAGAAACTAATCAAATACACGTCAATATTCCCAAGCGTTTCAACCCGCAAGCGAATAGGCTTTGTACTTGAAAAAGCCGGAGTTTCCAAGCTGATGCTTGCCCCTCTTCTTAAAAGCGTAAAAAATAGAAATACGTTTGTGACTCTCTGTGGCTCAGAGACTCGACGAGGTAAAATCAATAACACATGGAAGGTTATCATCGATGATTCACGACAATAAAGACGAATTCTTAAACATTCTTGAACGCACGGCTGGCCAGACAGGATTTTCATTGTGGCTCTTAGAGAAAGATTATTACATAACGATCTTACTCGACGGGATTCATAGTCTAAGCGATGACCTAATATTCAAAGGCGGAACATGTCTTAGCAAGATATATTACTCATATTACCGCTTGAGCGAAGATTTGGATTTCTCAATGAAACTGCCCGTTGGAGACGTGACACGAACTATGCGCAGCAACCTAATGAAACCCGTTAAAGATAAGGTTAGGGAACTTGCGAAAGAACGCGGAATGACTATTGAAGGAATTGACAAAGCGGGGCGCAATGTATCAAAGCAATATGTTTTCTATATAGATTATGGCTCAGTGGTAGTGGAAAAACCACAATCCATAAAACTTGAGATCGGGTTACGGTTCAATCCTTATTTGCCGGTTTCAAAAAAGAAAGTTAGCCATACTTTTTTGCATCCATTCACAAAAGAGCCGCTTTTTGATGCAGGATCAGTTAATTGTTTCGCGCTCAAAGAGCTCGTCTCTGAGAAACTAAGAGCCGCGGCAACGCGCCTCGAGATAGCTCCCAGAGATTTTTATGATCTCGGGCATCTTATAAAGGTGGGGTTTAACTTTAATGACTCAGAGTTTTTGCAGTTATTAAAAAAGAAGTTGGCCGAAGACGAATTTGATACTGACTTGAAGAAATACCGGTTTAATTTAGGGCGTTCCGACAAAGAAATCAGTGATATGGATGTTCGTATTGAGGCGGAACTTTTGGATGTTTTGACGCTGGAAGAGAAAAAGAAGTTTAATCTCGCGGCTACGCTCAAAAATATTAATGCCACGTTGAAAGACATGAAATAAATTACTGATTTTCAGCCTGTACTTTTAGGGTGCGAAAGTAACGCCAGACGTAACTTTCGTACCATAAAAATACAGTATTTAAGGGCAGAGAAGAGAAGCGTAGAACGGAAAACGCCGGCATGCTAGGTCGTAAATTTAGAACCTAAAAATATGGATAACATATTCTCTGCGCAGCATCTGACAGAAAAGCAATGCGCGGTAAATGCGAAATGAGGTAGATTATGGCAAAAGCGAAAAATACAAACGGTAATTTGAACTTTGAGACAAAACTTTGGCAGGCAGCGGATAAAATGCGCAATAATATGGATGCCGCAGAGTATAAACATGTAGTGCTTGGATTGATCTTTCTCAAGTATATTTCGGATGCCTTTAGTGAACTCTATCAGAAATTATCTAATACTAAAGGAGCAGATGCTGAGGATCCGGACGAATACAGAGCCGACAATATTTTCTATGTTCCTAAGAAAGCCCGGTGGGATTACTTGCAGAAAAATGCCAAGCAGCCAACCATCGGAAAGCTGATTGACGATGCTATGGATGAAATTGAAAAAGATAATGTTGGGCTTAAAGGTGTTTTACCTAAAAATTATGCCCGGGAAGGTCTCGATAAGCAGCGTCTTGGCGAACTTATCGATTTGATCGGCACGATTGGCCTTGGAGATATAGGTAAGGTTCAAGGCTATTTCAGGGGTTTTTGAAAGCGTTTTCTCAGGAAGCGGATTTATAAATTTAAGCATTATAAATAGGTTATAGTATAAAATAATATACATAAATATAAAAAAGTATTGACATTGCTCTATCCTTGATATATACTTGTATCGGAAGGGAGGGATGAGCTATGTTTCAGGAAGTAATGACTGCGGATCAATTAGCCAAATACCTGCAATTAGACGAGCAGACTGTTTATCGTAAAGCTCGCGCCGGACAAATTCCCGCTGTGCATATTGGTAAGACCTTAAGGTTCAAAAAAGATGTGATTGACGGTTGGCTTAGGATATCTTCTCTTAAGTGGACAGCTAAGAAAAGGCAAAACTTAAGGAGCTGGGCAGAGGAATTTGCCAAGGAAAAAGGGCTTAAGGAAGAGGATTTGGAAAAGACAATTTCCAAGAGAAGATATCATTGATGATAAAAGCCGTCCTTGATACCAATGTCCTAATCTCTAGCCTTTTCTGGAAAGGCCCTTCCCGCCGCATTGTAGATTTAGCCATTGCCAATAAGATTAAATCTGTAACTTCCCCGGAAATATTAGAAGAAGTAGAGGTGGTTCTCTATGAAGGCTTTCCGCAAGTGCCCTATGCAAGAATTGAAGAGATTATGCGGGATATCTTAAGCTATTCTCAATTAGTAATATCAAGCAAGATTACGGTCAAAAAATTAAGAGACCTTAAGGATACCAAAATTATCGCCTGCGCCCTAAGCGCAAAAGCGGGCTATATTGTTACAGGAGATAAGGACCTGCTTGTTCTGAAAGAATATAAAGGAATACGAATAGCGAATCCTAAAACCTTCCTGGATTTATTCAAATAATGCCCTTTTTACTTTCGGCGTGAGTTTGTTTCTCTCCAAAGTTTCTCGACCAAAAGGCCAATCCAAAGAGATGCCTCTTTTTCTTTTTTTGTCCCAAGCAAAATTTTGTTTTTGGTTGGGCAAATTTTGGATGGGGGCAAAATTTGCCCTGTGGTTTTGTTTTTGAGAGAGTTGACGGCGGGAAGAGCGAAAAGCACAAAAAGCAAAAACACGGCAAGAATAAATGAGGTTTCTTTCCCGTGAATAAAAGCAATATTGGCGGCACAGGCCAGAAAGGCCGTGGTTTGGCTTCCAATAGCCAAAGCCACGGGGGCGAGCGCAGCAAAGACCACCACTGCAAACACCGCAAAGCGCCAGCAATGATGATAAGGCTTGAATGCGCCAACACGCAATCATCCCCGCCGTTCAGGCGGGGACAGGAGGGACGCAGAATTAAATTGACTTGCGGTTATTGTTGTAGTAATCTTGGATTGAGTAAGTTAATTGACAAATAGCCTTTTGGGTATTCCTCAGACGAAGGGCACTTTATTTTACGTTTCACTGCCGATCCTGAACGAAGTGAAGGATCTGGCAAATTATTGAAAGAGAGGGACAATTATGTTCCTCTCTTTTTTGTCTTTATTGGCTTTTAATTATGCGGTATAATTAAAAAAAGAGGATTAAGGATGAGTATAAAAATATTATTTAAGTTATTTTTATTATCATTATTAATACTTTTCACTTTAGAAGTTATACTTCGTTTTCAGCAAAGAATAGGCCCAATTATAGATTTGGAATTTGAAAAAGTAAGCTTGGGTTGTTTATCTGACCTGATAAATCATAAAAACATCGGAGAATCAACTTCGTTTTTTAATGGTAGAGAAATAAGAAAAGTTTATGATAAAAATGGGATAAGAATAGATAAATCAGCATCCAATTATTCAAATTATAATCATACCTTCAAAATACTATGCATGGGGGATTCAACTATGGAGGGTTTTGATGATGAAGATACTATCCCGCGTTATATTCAGGAATATCTTCAAAAGACTAAAATGAGAGGCGTTCCGATACGCTTCTTAAATGCGGGGTGTTCTTCTTATTCGCCAGCAATTTTTATTCCTCAAGCGAAGATGTTAATACCATTGCTAAAGCCAGATTTTGTGTTGATCGATATTGATGAGACGGATTTAGGAGATGATTTTATTAGATATAAGGACCTTATAGTTAGAGATAAAATAGGTAAGATTATTGCAGTTAGGCGCACACCTATTAATTATTTATTTCTTTCTGTATTTATGCAAATTAAAAGACAGCCATTATATTTAACAAGGTTATTTTCCAAAATTTATCATACGCGGATCTACATGCCAATCGTGATTAAGAGATATCGTGGAAAAGACAATCAACATCCATTATCTTTTTCTTGGGATAAAGATGGCAGTTATAAAAAATATACCACCGAAATATCTTTTTTTGAAAATAACTTAACGGAATTAGTAGAAACCTTTATAGATTTAATGGGAGAAAAAAGGAGAATTTTATTCATTTATCACCCCCATTTGCAACACATCAATCCAGATACAAGTGGATTTTACTGGAATAGTTTTGTATCCGGCACTATTAAAAAGGTCTGTAAAAAATATCAGATAGCTTTTTATAATGCCACGGAAGATTTAAAGACGAGTTTTAAAAATGACCAGAGAAAGTATTATATTACCAACGATATGCATTTTAATTACGAAGGTCTAAAGGTTTACAGCGATCTTGTTTCGGATAGACTTTTTTTAATGATAGAACCGCTTATAAAAGAAATTAATAAAAATTAACGTCACCTTAACGTCACAAAGGCTTTTCTATTGCCCAAATTCCTTACAATTGTGGAATTGAAGTGGTATAATTGGAAACCAGAAGCATCTATCTTATTGCCGAAAGAAGGAACGCGGAGAGCGAAAAAGCGAAATCTAGATAATAAAAATGCAAAAAATCACGATAATTATATTATTATCACTTAATATTTTGATTTATGCGGTTAGGGCGAGTGCGCAAACGATAGTGATAAAAGACGGTGTCATAAAAATTTATTGGCATAATGGTGCGCTCTTTTCAGAAGCACCATATAGAAATAACGTAAAAGACGGGCTAGAGAAGAGGTACTTGCCTGATGGCAGCCTGCAGGCAACCTTTAATTATAAAAATGGCAAACTCGATGGGTCAGCAAGATATTATTACGCCAACGGCCAGGTAAAAGTAGAGAAATCTTATGTGGATGGTAGGCTGGAGGGGATAACTAGGTATTATTACAAAGACGGGACTTTAAGATCAGAGTATAATTATAAATCCGGTCTGCGTAATGGATCGCAGAGAATGTATAACCAGAAAGGAGAATTGTTTTTCGATATACAATACAAAGACGATAAGCGTAATGGGTTGACATTATATTATTATAGCTTCAGACAGGCTGCAACAAATCAGGCGATGGCTCGGCAACGAGTCAGGTTAGAAAATACGTATAAGGATGGTTTATGCGAGGGAATAGCCAAATATTATTCTGAAGATGGTAGGTTAGAAATGGAAGAGACGTATCTGGCAGGAAAACTTGATGGAGTGGTCAGGGAGTATTATCCCGATGGCACCATTAAATCCAATATACCTTATAAAGATAATAAGCGCGAAGGGACAGTCAAATATTATTATGTAGGTGGGGAACTTCAGCGTGAACAGGTTTATCGGGGAGATTTGTGCGAAGGTTCTAATAAAAATTATTATAAGAATGGCAAACTGAGATCGCAGCAGTTATATCTCAAGGGTAAAATGGAAGGACTGGGTTTATTCTTTTACGAGACCGGAAAACTGAAAATGGAGAGTTATTATCATGATGGCCGGGTAGAGGGTTTAACTAAGGTTTATTACGAGAGTGGGCAGATAGAAAGCGAAGCTTATTTCCGACACGGAAAATTAGCCGGCGAGTGGTCTTATTATGATAAGAATGGTAATAAAATAGGGGTGTATAAATAAGGGTGTATTATGTTAAGGGATAGAATATGAAAAAATAGTTATGCAACTAATACGATATTTTGATAAGTGGGGCGTAACCCTTTTAATTAATAATCAGAGAAGCAATGTAAAATAAACCCCCGCCCATTTATCAGAAATAATAGGCGGGGGTTCTATCGGTTCCCTTTTTATAGATTATATTCTGGTAACGTTCGCTGCCTGGTCACCCTTTGGGCCTTGAGTGATTTCAAATTCTACTTCCTGGCCCTCCTCCAGGGTTTTATAGCCGTCTCCTGTAATTACGCTGTAATGCACGAACACGTCTTTACCGTCCTCAGCAGTGATAAAGCCATAGCCCTTTTGGTTTGAAAACCATTTCACTTTGCCTTTTGCCATTTGTTACTTTTTCACCTCCCCTTAATAAAAAAACCGCAAAGCATACAACTTATTTTTCTGCTTTACGGTTTACTTAAGACTAACAATCTCTTTACTTCTCCTTGTTCTGTTGCCAACTAAACTAAGCATAACACTTTTTTTTATTTTGTCAATTTATTTTTTTTGGTTAAGCAGGGTTGACTATAATAAAAAAGTTGGTATAATGGTATAACATTTTGCCTAATGACGCTGGCGTAGCTCAGTTGGCAGAGCAGCGCTTTCGTAAAGCGCGGGTCGGGGGTTCAATTCCTCTCGCCAGCTTATTTATTCCCTTAGGCAACTTGAGTATTTATATGTCCAAATTTCACGAGGTTTTAAAAAATCGTAACTTCTTTTTGCTGTGGCTGGGCCAGATAATCTCTCAGCTGGGAGACAGGCTTGACCAGATGGCCCTGATCGCCTTTGTCTATTTAAGGGCGCCCGGCTCCACAATAGAAATCGCTAAAATCCTTTCCTTTACCATAATCCCCGTATTCATCATCGGCCCTATTGCCGGGGTATATGTGGATAGGTGGGACAGGCGCCGTACAATGTTCGCCTGCGATTTTTTAAGGGCGATCCTGGTATTTACTATCCCGTTTTTTTTATTTTATACAAAGAGCCTCGTTCCGATATATCTTATCATATTTATAGTGTTTTCCATCGGAAGGTTTTTCGTGCCGGCGAAATTAGCCATAATCCCTGACCTGGTTGAGAAGAGGGATTTATTGATGGCAAATTCCCTGGTTAATACTACCGGCATGATTGCCGCTATATTGGGTTTTGGCATAAGCGGGGTAGTGGTAGAGTGGTTGGGCGCCAAAAGCGGTTTTTACCTGGATTCTTTAAGTTTTTTAGTTTCCGGTACACTCATCTTTATTATTGCTAAAAGATCCCACACCTCCATGAATCTCAAAAAAGTAAGCAAGGAAATCGTCGAGGTTATCAGGAAGTCCGTGCTACAGGAGGTCAAAGAGGGGATTCTGTATTTTATTCAGAAGAAAGATATCAGATTTACCGCCGGCATCATTTTTATATTATGGTCGGCATTAGGAGCGGTTTATGTGGTCTTGATTGTCTTTGTGCAAAAGACCCTGCATTCGGCAACTAAAGACCTGGGGTTTCTGATTATGTTTTTAGGGCTAGGCCTGTTTTTAGGTTCGCTTGTCTACGGGAAGTTTGGCCAGCGGTTTTCCCACTATAAGATAATATTTGTCTCCCTGGTTTTAAGTGGCATAATGCTGGTTGTTTTTGCCTTCACCATACACCGTTATCCCTACTTTATGATTGCGGCGATGTTATCTTTGTCCTTTGGCCTGGTGATTTCTCCGATTATGATTGCCTCCAACACCATCATACACAATGTGAGCGATAACGTGATGATGGGCAAGATTTTTAGTTCCCTGGAAATAGTAATGCATTTAGGATTCCTGTTGTTCATGTTTATAAGCAGCCTGCTGGCAGAAAGGATTTCCCACCTTTCTATTTTGGTAAGCGTGGGTTGTTTATTCGCTGTCTTAGGAGTAGTAAATCTTATATACCATCGTAAAATCCCATGGTCAGATTAGAAGAACACAAGCACCGGACAGAAAATAAGGCGATAGAAATAATCCCTTTGCCATCCCTGGTTTACATTCCCCTAAGCCAGCACCTGGGTAAGATATGCAATCCCGAGGTTAAAATAGGGGATTCGGTGGCAAGAGGCCAGAGGATTGCTACGGCAGAAGCCCAGGTATATTCGCCTATACACGCTTCCATATCGGGCAAAGTCGCTTCTGTTCAGGACTGGCCGCATCCGGTTTTAGGCCGCTGTGGGACAATAGTTATTGAAAGCGATGGGATGGATAAGTCGTCAGTCGTCAGTCGTCAGTCGTCAGTCGAAATAGGTAAATTAAGGCCTGAAGAGATACGCAATATAGTTTTTGAGGCGGGTATTGTAGGCATGGGAGGCGCTGGTTTCCCCACGCATATAAAACTCAATCCGCCTAAACCGGTGGATACCCTGATTATCAACGGCGCAGAATGTGAACCCTATTTAACCGCAGACTATCGTCTGATGGTTGAGAAGACAAAGGAACTCTTGCAGGGCATTGAATTGGCGGCAAGGTGCTTAGGGGTGAAAGATATATATATTGCTATTGAGGATAATAAACCGGAAGCCATAAAGAAGTTCACAGTTCAGGGTTCAGAGTTCAGAGTAAAAGTTTTGAAATCGGCTTATCCACAGGGTGGGGAAAGACAACTAATAAAAAATATACTCCAAAAAGAGGTTCCGCAGGGTAAGCTTCCTTTTGATATCGGGGTTGTAGTGCATAATGTTGCCACCTGTTTTGCAATTTACGAAGCAGTATACCTGAATAAACCTTTGTATGAACGCCTGGTTACTGTGACGGGCAGTTGTATTGCTAACCCTAAAAACATATTAGCGCGTATAGGTACGCCTATAAAAGAATTAATTGATTTTTGCGGGCCTCTGAAAGAAGGGCCTGCCAAGATTATCATCGGCGGACCGATGATGGGTATTGCGCAATATACAGACCAGGTCCCCGTTATAAAGTCTACCACGGGAGTCGTATTACTCAATGAAGAAGAGGCAAGGATTCAGAAAGAAGAGTTTTGCATCCGTTGCGGCGCCTGTATCAGGGCATGCCCAGCGGGCCTTATGCCCTGTTTGATAAATTTGGCCTCAGAGAAGGAAATGTGGACAGAGACTAAAGCCTATAGGGCGATAGATTGTATCGAGTGCGGTTTATGCAACTATGTCTGTCCGGCAAACAGGGGATTAACCCAGTCCATAAAAAGGGCTAAATTAGAGGTAGTAAAATGAGAGAGATGATGCGTTATGGTTTTATCCTCTCCTTGATCTGTGCTGTAGCAGCCACTCTTTTAGCAGGTACGAATTCTTTAACTAAAACTAGAATCATCGCCCAGGCGCAGGCAGAGGAAGAACTCAGCCTAAAAGAAGTCATGCCAGAGGGAGCGCATTTTGAGGCAGTCAAGAGAGGCGAGGAGATTATTTATTATAAGGCGCACGATAAAAACGGTAAACTTATTGGCGTTGCTTTTAAGGCAGCCGGAAAAGGTTATTCCAGTACCATTGAAACCATGGTGGGTATGACAAGCGTTGGCACAATAACTGCCATAAAGATACTGAATCAGGGCGAGACTCCTGGCCTGGGAGCGCGTGTTACGGAAAACAATTTTACCGGACAATTTAGCAATAAGAATATCCGGGGTTTATCCGACGTTCAGGCAATTACAGGCGCAACCATATCTTCAAAGGCAGTGATAGAGTCAGTCAAAAAGAAGGCAGAAGAAATTCAGGCCTTGATAAAAAATGAACCCCGTTAGAAACTTAACGGGGTATATAATTGGAGGTTTCTAACGGGGTGAAAAATAGACTAATAGTAAGCGTTTCACCGCATCTGCATAAAGATGAGTCTGTAAGTAAGATTATGTGGATGGTAATAGTCAGCTTGATACCGGCAGGTGCGGCTGGCGTATTTATCTTTGGGATAACCGCACTCTGGGTAATTATTTTAGGAGTGGTTTCTGCCTTGGCAACAGAGGCAATTTTACAGATACTGTGCAAAAGGAAAGTTACAATCTTAGACGGCAGTGCAGTTATTACCGGGTTGCTGCTGGCTTATAATCTGCCAGCTGGAGTTCCTTTCTGGATTCCGGTTATCGGCACCTTTTTCTCCATCGCTATAGGCAAACAGGTTTTTGGAGGTTTAGGCCAGAATATCTTTAATCCTGCATTAGTGGGCAGAGTATTTCTGATGGCCTCCTGGCCGAAGTATATGACTGCTTTTACCAGGCCTTTAAGTTTTGATGCTGTAACTTCTGCCACGCCGCTTGCGCTTCTCAAGGAAGGCAAAGTCTTAGAAAATATTTCCTATTTAGATTTATTCTTAGGTAAAAGAGGCGGCTGTATTGGCGAGGTTTGTATTTTGGCGCTGCTCTTAGGCGCAATATTTCTTTTTATCAAGGGCTATATATCCTGGCATATACCTTTACCTTATATTTTTACCGTGGGATTGTTTACCTATATATTCGGTCCGAAGGGATTATTCAGCGGTGACTGGCTTTTTCATATTTTATCAGGCGGGCTTATCTTAGGCGCATTCTTTATGGCTACGGATTACGTGACTTCTCCTTTGACCCGCAAAGGCCAGGTTATATTTGGCATAGGTTGCGGTTTAATTACTGCGGTTATTCGGTTATGGGGCGGTTATCCCGAAGGGGTATCTTATGCCATTTTAATGATGAATGCAGCCACCCCTATAATCGACCGCTACACTAAGATGCGTGTTTACGGGGGCAGATGAACCCCGGCCTTCCTAAGCTAAAATAGCTTAAGAAGAGCGTGGGGGTATAGATTAGAAAGGAAAGGCGGGGTGAAAAAATATTTTAATGAATTCCTAAAAGGCATCATAAAAGAAAACCCGACCTTTGTGCTGGCCCTGGGGCTCTGCCCTACGCTGGCGGTTTCTATCTCTGTAATCAATGGCATTGGAATGGGGATTGCCGCAACCTTCGTGCTCTTAGGCTCCAATATCATAATCTCGCTGCTTAAAAACTTTATCCCAGACAGAATCCGCATTCCCTGTTTTATTGTGGTTATCGCTACCTTTGTTACGATTACGGAAATGACCCTAAAGGCATATAGCCCGGCATTAAATCGCGCCTTAGGCATATATGTCCCGCTTATCGTAGTAAATTGTATAGTCTTAGGACGGGCAGAGGCATACGCCCAAAAATCATCGGTAATCAACTCTTTGTTTGATGGTTTAGGCATGGGCGTAGGGTTTACCTTGGCTTTAATCTTGATTTCAGGCATAAGAGAATTCTTAGGCGCGGGGACGCTACTGGGCCATAGCCTGGTTAAAGGTTTTGAGCCCGTATTTGTCCTGGGTATGCCTTCGGGTGCGCTTTTGGTTATCGGGCTATTACTGGGGTTCTTTAATATCTTAAAGGCGAGAAAAGTATGAACGCTGCGCAATTCTTGACTATATTTATATCAGCGGTATTTCTTTACAATGTCATACTTTCCAGGTTCCTGGGCCTGTGTTCTTTTATTGCCATTTCCAAAGAGACAAAACCGGCACTGGCAATGAGCCTATCCGTGATGTTTGTGACTACCATGTCTTCTATAATTACCTGGTTTATCTACCGGTTTCTGCTTATCCCCTTTGGCCTTACGTACCTACGCACTATATCTTTTATCTTAGTCATCGCTACCTTTGTGCAGTTCGTCGAGATGGTAACCAGGAAAATAAGCCCGCCTATGTACAGGTTTTTTGGAATATACCTGCCTTTGATTACGGTAAACTGCGCGGTATTGGGAGTGGCGGTGTTAAATTCGGATATGTTTTTTGTCAGCAACAAGGCCATAGCCGGGAGCTTCTACTATTCTACATTTCAAGGCATATGCGTGGGCCTGGGCTATACCCTGGCTATGCTTTTGATGTCCGGGATAAGGGAGAGGCTGGACCTCTGTAATATCCCCAAGGCAGTAAAAGACTTTCCGCTGGCATTTATTATTGCCTCTATCATGAGCCTGAGTTTCCTGGGGTTTAATGGTTTTTCCCGCTAAGCTCATTAATTAGCGAGCGGGATTCCGTTATTGAATAAAGATAGTTTTGCGGAAAAATTCTAAATGGAAATTTTAATCCCTGTTTTAACTTTAGCTGTCTTGGGCCTGCTATTTGGTATCGGCCTTGCCTTGGCCTCCAAGAAGTTTGCGGTCCAGGTGGATCCGCGCTTAGAAAAAATTCACGGGCTTTTACCAGGCTCAAACTGCGGGGCCTGCGGCGGCGCCGGCTGTTTCGGTTTTGCCGAAGCGGTATTAAGCGGTAAATTAAAAATAGATGCCTGCCGGGTCAGCAGTAATGAGGCAAAAGAAGAGATTGCCCGGGTTTTGGGCAGGAAACTCCAGAAAGACGTAAAAAAAATTGCTGTCTTGCATTGTAATGGCGGGACAAGAGTAAGGAATAGGTTCGTGTACCGGGGCGTAGAGGAATGCGTTGCGGCAAATTTAGTTTTAGGAGGGCAGAAAGAATGCGTGTATGGATGTCTGGGGTTCGCTTCCTGTGCGAAGGCCTGTCCTTTTGGGGCGATAAAGATGTCTGCTGAAGGCCTGCCTGTTGTCGACGAGAATAAATGCAAGGCCTGCAATAAATGTGTCCTGATTTGCCCCAAGAAATTATTCAGCCTGGTAGCGGTAACGCAAAATGTTTACGTTGCCTGCAGTTCGCACGATCCAGGCAAAGACACAAAGGCAGCCTGTCCCGTGGGCTGCATTGCCTGCCTGCTCTGCGAGAAGGCCTGTCAGTTTAATGCGATCCATGTTATAGACAATCTGGCAGTGATAGATTATAATAAATGCACTTCTTGCGGAGAATGCGTTAAGGCGTGTCCCATGAAGACTATAAGGGTGAGAAAATGAATCCCGTTACAAACTATTTTGTAATGGGGAAAAATAGGAGGTTTGTAACAGGATGAATATCGCAGTCTTTTCCTCAGGAAGAGGAACAAATTTCGGCGCCATTATCAGGGCAGTAAAAAAGGGTAAGATAAAAGCAGGCTTATCGCTTTTAGTTTGCGATAATCCCAGGGCAGCTGTTATTCATAAAGCTAAACGTGCAGGCATAAAAGTGGCCCTCCTCAAGCGGGAAGATTCCAGCAGTAAAAATGATTTTGAAGCAGAGATTATCCGGCATTTAGAAGAAAACAAAATTGATTTAATCGTCTTGGCGGGTTTTATGCGTATCTTAAGTCCGGGACTGGTGCAGAAATATAAAGGCCGTATACTCAATATTCATCCTGCATTGCTCCCTTCTTTTAAGGGAGAACAGGGCATAAAAGATGCCTTTGATTACGGTGTCAAGGTTACAGGCGTGACCGTGCACTTCGTGGATGAAGAGACCGACCACGGAGCGATAATTTTACAGAAGGAAGTCGCAATAGAAGAAGACGATACCTTGGAATCCTTAGAGGCAAAAATACATAAGGTAGAACACAAGCTTTATCCCGAAGCCATTAAGTTATTTACAGAAGGCAGGTTGAATATAGAGGGAAGGAAAGTAAGGATTTCTAATCAATAGGCCTCGCCCATACCGCCGCCCGGTTCAAAATAACCCTGTTCTGGGTAAGCAGATTATTCAATTCCGCAGTCGTAAAATCCCGAAACCCGTATGTCCTTATGGTATAGACAGCTATCTTTAATATTTCTTTATCTATGTCCGCATTTTTATCCACTTCTGGTTTTTCAAATTTCAGTTTTATGCGGTGCTGGATCTGGGCAGCCACAAAGTTATCTAAGGTTATGTCCTTGTAATCTAGGTGCAGGCCTTCTTTGTCGCCTATTATTTCGGGAGATATATTTGTTTCGTTTACGGTGCGGTGCTGATACTCGTTCCACGAGATGTATTCGTAAGAAACCTTTTTTAGGTCCAGATAATAAAATGTTTCCTTCGTCTCAAAGCCGTTCTTTATATCAGCGGTAACTAAGCAAAAAAATTGCGGCTCAGTTTTCCCCGAATGCGCCATGCTAAAGGTTATGCGCCGTATAACCCTCCAGACCTTATTGACTTTTTCAAAGACGCCCTTATTATATTTATATTGCTGTAATTTTTCTTTTTCAGGTATAGCCTTAATTAAATATTTAAGTTGTAGAGAGCCGTCTTTAAATTCAGCCTCATTATCCGTAATTTCGAATTTCTCAAGATATTTTTCCGGTTTGTCCGCTTTTTCAAACAGGTCCTCAACCGCAAGATAAATCCAGAGTGTCCGGCCCACTAGTTTTGTTTTGATGTCTATCTTGTATTCGTCTCTGCAGATATCCTGGATTGACTTTTCTATATTTTCTTTAAAATAGGTAGGCGAGATAGAGGAAGAACAGCCGCAGATAAGCGATGTTATGACAAAGAAACTAAGGACGGTTCTTGCCGAATTCCTTAAAGACGGACTCGATTTCATCGTAGTTAAGCTCCTCTCTCGCAATCAGCTCTTTCGCCAAGCGGTCAAGGAGCGGTTCTTCTCTTTTCAGGAGTTCCTGGACTTCTTTCAGGCACGACTGCATTATCTCTTGCACATCATTGTCTAGCTTGCCTTTTATTTCTTCGGATATAAGTATAGAACCCCCTATGCGTCTATAGAAATCGAGTGCGTGAAAATCCCCGATTATCCCTGATTTTCCCATGCCCATGCGCCAGACCATATTGTGCGCTGTATACAGCGCACTAGAGAAATCGCTCCCTACGCCGGAGGTGGTGAATCCCAGTTTTATTTTTTCTGCGGCATAGGAACCGATGGAGATCTTGATGTCATTTAAGAGCTGCTTCTGGTCTTTAATAAATATCTCTTCGCGTTCTGGCACCCAGGTTGCTCCTCCGGTGTGCCCGCGCGGGGTAATGGTTATTTTAAAGACATCCTTTGACGGCACAAGCAGATACGTTACGATAGCATGTCCGGCTTCATGATAGGCGATTTGCCATTTTTCCTTTTCGCTGATTTTAATCCTGCGTTTGATGCCGAGGGTGATTCTCTCTCTGGCATCGTCGATATCCTTCATGGTGATAAGGGCCCTCTTGTTACGCACGGTAATGAGCGCAGCTTCTCTTACGATATTGGCGATATCCGCAGGGGTGTTGCCTACCGTAATGCGTGCCAGGCGGTCCATCTTTACGCTCCCCGGCTCGAATTTTACCTTTCCCAGATAATAAGCGAATAATTTTTCCCGGTCTTCCAGGCTCGGCCTATCCACGTAGATTTTGCGGTCAAACCTCCCCGGGCGAAGCAGGGCGGCGTCAAGAAAATCCTCCGGCATATTTGTCGCACCGATAATGATGACGTTAACCTCTTTTTCTTTAAGCCCGTCCATCTCAACCAATAACTGGTTTGTGGTGGTGTTGGTTTCAGTCTGGCCTCCGAACCCGGAGTCAGAAGCCCTCTGTGCGCCCACGGCATCTATTTCATCGATAAAGATTATGCATCCGCCTTTCAATTCAGCCAGTTGGTTAGCCTTTTTAAAGAGGCTTCTTATCCTTCCGGCTCCGACGCCCACGAACATTTCCACAAACTCGGAACCTGACATAGAAATAAAAGGAAGCCCCGCTTCTGTAGCGATAGCCTTAGCCAGATACGTTTTGCCGCAACCGGGAGGGCCCAGCATAAGTATTCCCCTTAAGATCTTTCCGCCTATGCGCTGCAATTCCACACGGTCTTTGACAAGCTTTACCACTTCCAGCGCTTCCTGTTTTGCTTCGTCCATACCGATGACGTCAGTCCAGGTAATCCCTATCTTTTCTCCGGGGATAGATTTTTTGCTGGTCTGGGTAAACGATTGGGCGCCGCGTTTAAACATCAGCCAGTACCACATAAAGGTATAAACCACGCCGAATATCAAAGCCATTACTATCTGCAGATATAGCTGCAGGGGTATCATGGCAAGCTGAGACTGCCTTAGATACGATTCCGCCTCGTTCCAGGCGCGTATGCCTTTTAAAATAAAGATGATTAAAGATATGCCTAAGAGGGTTATCGCGGTGATTAAGACGGTTCTAATCCAATATAATTTCCAGTAAAATTTAATCTTTTTCCAGTCCATGGGGCCCTTCTCCTTTAGAGATAAACTAAAATAACATATTAACTATTCTAAGTCAAACCTTTTCTTGACTTAGTAGTTTTTGCATGTTAGAATTGGGGTCAGAATTATTTTTTAAGAATGGAAACGTAATAAAAAATAATTCTGACCCCAATTCCATTTTTCAAAAAATAATTCTGACCCCATATTGAGGAGAATTATGGCGAAGATCAAGAAGGTTTTGGCACGCGAGATTCTGGATTCGCGCGGTAATCCTACGGTAGAAGTCGATTGCCTTCTGGATAACGGCATAAGCGGCCGCGCTGCAGTCCCCTCCGGGGCATCCACCGGAGAGAATGAAGCCTTAGAATTAAGGGATGGGGATAAAAATAGATATTTAGGCAAGGGGGTATTAAAGGCGGTAAATAATGTAAATACCGCAATTGCTGCGGAAATAAATGGCCTGAGCCCTGATTTTGAAAAGATAGACAGGATTCTTATCAAACTGGATGGTACTGAGTTTAAGACTAACCTCGGTGCCAATGCTATCCTGGGTGTTTCTTTAGCCGTAGCCAAAGCAGCTGCCTCGGCTAAGAAACAGCCGCTCTATAAATTTTTAGGCGGTAAGGCCGCCGAAATTTTACCCGTGCCCCAGATGAATATCTTAAACGGCGGGATGCACGCAGATAATAATCTCGATATACAGGAATTTATGATTATGCCGGTGGGCGCAGCGAATTTCCATGAAGCCTTAAGGTCGGCAGCCGAGGTCTTCCACAATCTAAAGGCAATTTTAAAATCAAAAGGGTTGTCCACCTCCGTGGGCGATGAAGGCGGTTTCGCTCCCAACCTTAATTCCAACCAGGAGGCCCTGGACTTGATAATGCAGGCAATTGAAAAGGCAGGGTATAAACCCGGAAAGGATATTTATCTGGCTTTGGATTGCGCAGCCAGCTCATTCTATAAAGAGGGGATGTATAAATTTGATAATTCTCAAAAGAAGTCAGCTGATTTAATCCAGATATACGGGGAGTGGATGGCCAGATATCCAATCCTTTCTATTGAAGACGGCCTTTCTGAGAAAGACTCTTCGGGCTGGCAGGAGATGACAAAGAGGCTGGGTAGCAGCTTGCAGCTGGTCGGGGACGATATATTCGTAACTAACCCTAAGATTTTCAAAAAAGGCATTGAAGAATCCATAGCTAATGCTATACTGATAAAGGTTAATCAGATAGGTTCGCTTTCGGAAACGCTTGAAGCGATAAATATCGCCAGGAAGAATAAATACAGGGCGATTATCTCGCATCGCTCAGGCGAGACAGAAGATACCACTATTGCTCATCTAGCGGTAGCTACAGGTTGCGGCCAAATTAAGACCGGTTCCCTGTCACGCACGGACAGAGTTTGTAAATACAACGAGCTCTTAAGGATCGAAGAGGAATTAGGCGCAAGAGCGGTGTATGCCGGCACATCTTGGAAATAGGCCCCGTTAGAAAAATATTCTCTACGGGGTGAGGCTTTTCTAACGGGGTAGATAATGCTACCGATATTAAGAAGGGCATTCTGGCTTTTTGGCAGCGCAGTTTTTTTACTGTTTATATTTCTACCGGGTTATACGAAGCTGCAGGAAGCAAGAGATAAAAGCCGTGATTTAGAAGCCCAGATTAAGCGTTTGGGTATAGAGTATAACCTGTTACAGCAGGAACTGGAGAAGATAAAAAACGACCCCCTCTATCAGGAAAAGATTGCCAGAGAGAAGATGGGCGTCGTGCGCAAGGGAGAAGTTCCGATTAAAATAGTGCCGGCTGAAAAAAGATAGTTAATATAATGAGTTATGGTATGATAAACATTGTTCTTTGGAATGTAACTAAATAGGATTAGCGGGGTGGAGCAGCCTGGTAGCTCGCAAGGCTCATAACCTTGAGGTCAGAGGTTCAAATCCTCTCCCCGCAACTTAAATTGTATCGCAAGTTCTCCCGACAATATGTTTTAGTGATGAGTCGGGATCCCGCCACGTATTCTGTATGAAGGTGGCGGGAAAATCTTGCCCCCGCAACCACCTTAATACGTCCCGATAAAAACCCGCCAATACTTTTGGCGGGTTTTTAGTTGGTGAGGATTAACGTAAATTCCCATTGACCCTATATCCATTCAGAAGTAGAATACTTACAAGCCGTAAAGGGGCTACGATCAGAAATCAAATAAGAAGAGCATGGAGAGAAAAGAACTGATAATTGTTTGGATATTAGGGGCAGTAATGAGTATTGAATCAGCGGTATTATTTTCCCTGGTTTATTTTACAAGGCTGCCTTTTTTTCTTTTCCTTTTTACCGTTATTCTGAAGATGCTCTCCTTTTTCTTTTTGGGAGCCACAGCCATATTTTTAATTTTGATTATATTAGGGATAAAACTAGAATTTACGATAGAGGCATGGAAGAACCATCTAAAAGAATCTTTAAGATTCTTCGGTTCCTCATTTATATTGACATTTACAATGATAGTCGCATGCGTGCTGTTGGGGGCGGTAATTTGCCTTTTATTAAAAAGATTATACTTATTGCCGACGGCAAAAGAGATGCTAAACTCATTAAGGCACTGGATAGCCGCGCAGTTTTATTAGGCCCTGGAGTTTGATTCCTCCGTTTTCTATTTCCCCTTGAAAAATACATTCTGGTATGGTAACCTAAATCCCTATGGAAAAGAAACTCTGGAGATTCACGGATAACCTGGGGAGTTTTGAGTCGCAATCTGCCGCTCAAATCAAAAGCCTCTATTTCCCGCTTGCCAACGAGGCCCTGCTCTCTTCTATTTCGCCTGACCTGCACGGAGATATTAAAACCTCCCAGGATTCCTTCCTGCTTACCCCGGTTTCCCGCAGCGGTCTGTCTGACTCGAAGTCATCAAGAAACTTCTGGATTTATATAGATAAAAATAAGGTCTGGTCGGCAGCCGGCGTATCTAAAGATTTAAGGCAAACCGGGAAAGATAAATTCAGACTGGACGCCGGCTTGCTCTGGCATAAGATAACCAGAGAGAATAAAAAGATGGGATTAAGGGCAGAGGTTTTTTCTTTTGTGCCTGCCGGAGATGAACCGCTTGAAATAATGCAAGTGAAAATTACAAATATCTCTTCGAGAAAAGTAAAATTTACACCGACAGCAGCTATCCCTTTATATGGCCGGGGAGCAGATAATTTACGCGACCATCGCCACGTCACTTCGCTCTTACAGCGCATAACCCTGGATAAATTCGGGGTAATCGCCACTGCGGCCCTGGCTTTTGACGAAGCAGGCCATAAACCCAACAAGAAGAGTTATTTTGTCCTGGGCTGGGATGAAAAGTTTTCTGCGCCGCGATATATATACCCCACGCAGGAAATGTTCTGCGGCGATGCGGGAGACCTGGAGGCTCCGCTGAGCGTCCTGGAAAATACGCTGCCGCAGAAAAAGGCGCATATCCAGGGAAGAGAGGTAATGGGTGCTTTGCGTTTCCGCAGCATAACGTTAGAAGAAGGGCGTTCACACTCTTATATAATTCTTATGGGCATCGCCGAAGATAAATCCGGGATTAAAAGCCTGATTAATAAATTTAATAGTCCAGGTAAGGTCGGATCTGTCCTGAAGCGCACTCGGGACCTCTGGGTGTCTCGCAGCCGGCAGATAAATCTCTCCACCGGCGATGCTGATTTTGATAATTGGTTCCGCTGGGTGGGTATCCAGCCGGTTTTAAGGAAGATTTTCGGTTGCTCATTCTTGCCGGATTTCGATTACGGAAAAGGTGGCCGCGGCTGGCGCGATTTATGGCAGGACTGCCTGGGATTGATATTAAGCAGCCCTAAAGAGGCGCGCTCCATTCTGGTCAACAATTTCTCGGGAGCAAGGATTGACGGTTCGAATGCCACGATTATAGGCAAAGGGGAAGGCGAATTCATTTCCGACCGCAATAATTTAAGCCGTGTCTGGATGGACCACGCTGCCTGGCCGCTATTTACCCTGGATTTATACCTCAACGAAACAGGGGACTTCGGCATTTTGTTCCAAGAGGCCTCTTATTTTCGTAACCACGAGATTTCAAGAGCCAGAGAGCGCGACATTAATTGGAGCCCTGCCTATGGGCAGAGGCTTAAGACCAAAGCCGGAAAAATCTATCAGGGCACGGTATTGGAGCATCTCCTGGTGCAGAATTTAGTGCAATTTTTCAATGTGGGCAGGCATAATCACGTGCGCCTCGAAGGAGCGGATTGGAACGACGGCCTGGATATGGCAGGAGAGAACGGAGAGAGCGTAACTTTTAGCGCGATGTATGCCTATAACCTTGGTCTCTTGGCAGATATTTTGCTCAAGACAGGCAAGCCTCAGATTAAAATAGTCCGGGAATTAAAAATACTTTTGCGCAGGATAAATTATAATAGCATCCGGGGGAAAAATAAAATTTTAGATGAGTATTTCAGCCGTACCAAATCCGCTGTTTCAGGGAATAGGGTTGAGATAGATTGCGCGGCACTTAGCAGGGACTTAAAAGTCAAATCCGAGTGGATGATGGAGCATATCCGTAAAAGCGAATGGCTAAAAGAGGGTTTTTTCAACGGTTATTACGATAACAAAAGTAGGCGGGTGGAGGGAAAAAGAAAAGGCCTGATGCGAATGATGCTTACCTCGCAAGTATTTCCTATTATGGGTGATGTTGCCACACAGGCGCAGGTTAGCTCTATTTTAAAGAGCGTAAATAAGTATCTCTGGGATAAAAAAATTAAAGGCTATCATTTAAACACGGATTTTTCCCGCCCAGTATTTAAAACATCGGGCGGGATCCCGCCAAAGGCGGGAAGGAAAGAGCAGCCCAGCCTCGGCCGGGCATTCTCCTTTGCTTATGGCGATAAAGAGAACGGCGCATTCTTTAACCATATGGTAGTTATGTTGGCCTATGCCTTATATAAACGCGGCTTTGCAAAGGAGGGTTGGCGGGCTTTAAGTTCGATCTATAAAATGGCAACAGATACAGTAAAAAGCAAAATCTACCCTTGCCTTCCTGAGTATTTTAATCTTGAGGGAAGGGGAATGTATTCTTATCTTACCGGTTCTGCCAGCTGGTTTGTCTTGACTATTTTAACCCAGGCCTTCGGCATAAAAGGCAAAGACGGAGATTTGTTTATTGAACCTAAATTGTCTGCGGAGCAGTTTAAGGACGCGCCTCTCATTAGCCTTAACAGGGCCTTTGCAGGGAGAAACCTGCGCTTTAATTTTTTTAATTCCGCTAAAACCGCGCCTGTCGGATTCAGGATAATCAAGGCAAGTTTAAATTCCCGTAATCTCGCCTTAAAGGAGCGCACCAGCCTGCTTATCAGTCGTCGGGCTATCCTCAGCCTGCCGGCGAATAAGACAAATACCCTGAATATTATTTTAGGCTGACCCCATTTTTTATTTGCTAAAATTTATTATTTTTGCTATAATACCTCTTCCTGAAAATAAGAGGAGCTTTTAGATGATCGAACGTTACAGCCTCCCTGAAATGTCAAATATCTGGCAGGATGGCTTTAAATTCAAGACCATGCTTGCCATAGAAGTACTCGCCTTAGAAGCGCTCGCCAAGCAAAAGAAGGTTCCGCAAGAGGCCCTGCGTAGAATTAAGCGCAAGGCAAAATTTAATCTCACCAGGATTAAGAAAATTGAAGAGAAGACACAACATGATGTGGTGGCATTTGTGGCTAATGTAGCACAATATATTGGGCCAGATGCCAAATATTTACACCTGGGCCTCACCTCTTCTGATATTTTGGATACTACGCTGGGTGTACAGTTAAAAGCAGCTTCAGAGATATTAATTGATGACTTAAATAGATTACTGAAATTACTTGCCAGGAAAGCAAAAACCTATAGAAATACGGCCTGTATTGGCAGAACCCACGGCGTGCACGCTGAGCCCACCACCTTCGGCCTGAAGCTGGCGCTCTGGTTCGACGAGACAAGGCGCAATTTAGAGCGGCTATTACAGGCAAAAGAAGCCGTATCTATAGGAAAGATTTCCGGCGCAGTAGGGACTTATGCCTTTATCGAGCCGCAAGTGGAGGCCTATATCTGTAAAAAACTGGGCCTTGAGCCTGCTAAGATTTCCACGCAGGTTATACAAAGGGATGTATACGCACAATATATAGCCACTTTAGCTATTATCGGCTCTTCCCTGGAGAAATTTGCCTTAGAGATCAGGCACCTGCAGAGGACCGAAGTCCTGGAAGCAGAAGAACCTTTTGCTAAAGGCCAGAAAGGCTCATCAGCCATGCCCCATAAACGCAATCCAGTAATCTGTGAGCGTATCTGCGGTTTAGTTCGCCTCTTGCGCGGCAATACCGTCGCGGCAATGGAAAACGTGGCCTTATGGCACGAGCGCGATATCAGCCATTCGTCGGTGGAGCGGGTAATCATGCCTGACTCTACCATTACCTTAGATTATATGCTGCATAAATTTATTGAGGTTATCGAGGGCCTGAATGTTTATCCGGTGAATATGGCAGCCAATTTAGTGCGCACCCGCGGCCTGATTTTTTCCCAGAGGGTGCTTTTGGAATTGATGCGCAAGGGTCTGCCGCGCCAGAAGGCCTATGACCTGGTGCAGAGATGCGCTATGAGTTCCTGGAAGGACAGTTCGGATTTCAAAAAAAATCTCTTAGAAGATAAAAAGGTGGTCGGATATCTTGATAAAAAAGCGCTGGATAGGATCTTTGACCTGAATTATTACCTGCGCAATGTAAACAGGATTTTCCGGAAGGTTGGCTTATCCCGTTAGATAAGAAACTAAGGGATAAATTTATCTAACGGGACTTATAAAAGCGGATATATTTCCTGCCCTAAATTTCTAAATAAATATTGAGAACCTACAAAAATATATTGAGAATCTACAATGACGTAGAGAGGCCAGGCGTCTGCGAAGGGGCCGGCATGTGGAATTTTTGCAGGGAGGCAAAATTCCGTTTAACTCAATAGTCCTTAGACGGGGAAGGGTAGATTTTAAGAAAGGAGACAAAGATGTCTTGTAGCGACGTTGCTATTACAAAAGAGATAGTCGAAAAACAGGGTTTAACCTTAGATGAATATGAAATGATAAAAAAGCGCCTGGGACGCGAGCCTAATTATACGGAATTAGGGATGTTCTCGGCAATGTGGAGCGAGCACTGTTCTTACAAGAATTCAAAACCGGTGCTCAAACTTTTTCCCACTAAAGGAAAACAGGTTATCCAGGGCCCCGGAGAAAATGCCGGGGTGGTGGATATAGGAGACGGCCTGGGAGTGGTTTTTAAAATCGAGTCGCACAACCATCCTTCGGCAGTGGAGCCCTATGCAGCTTCAGCCACAGGCGGAGGCGGTTGCATCCGCGATATTTTTACCATGGGAGCCAAGCCGATAGGGCTTCTGGATTCCCTGCGCTTGGGCAGGCTAGATAATAAGCATGTAAGGTACCTGTTCAAAAATATTATACGCGGTTTTACCGATTATGCTAATGTCGCGCAGATTCCTGTGTTAGGAGGCGAGATATATTTTGACGAGTCTTTTGAAGGCAACCCTTTGGTTAATGCAATGACAGTGGGTATTGTAAAAAACAAGGCCATTGTTAAAGCCAGGGCAAGCGGCGTGGGGAATTTAGTGTTAATTGTAGGCGGAGCAACGGGCAGAGACGGAGTAGAAGGTGCAACCTTTGCTTCTGCAGGCCTGGATGAAGAGGCAGCGAAGAAGAGTTCCGCAGTAGCTATAGGCGACCCCAAGATGGGCCTGATTTTAAGAAAGGCTTGTCTTGAATTGATGGAGAAGGGATTGGTTCTGGGCATGCAAGACATGGGCGCTGCTGGCCTGACCTGTTCTACCTGCGAGACTGCCTATAAAGCAAAAACAGGAATGGAGATAGATATTTCTTTAGTGCCGCGCAAAGAAGAAGGGATGAATGCCTACGAAGTTATGCTTTCCGAGTCTCAGGAAAGAATGCTGGTGATTATAGAGAAAGACAGGTTAGAGGAAGTAAAGAAAGTTTTTGCTAAATGGAACGTGCCGGTTGATATTATCGGCCGGGTTACGGATGACGGCATGGTGCGCATAAAGGATAACGCTGAAGTGGTTGCCGAAGTCTTGGCAGCAGCGCTGGTGGAAGCTCCGGTTTACAAAAGAAAAGCTACGCGGCCAAAATATTTATCCAAGGTAAACCAACTAAATTTGGGCAGTATAAGACCGCCCAAAGATTATAACCGCGCCTTGCTCAAGTTATTGAGCAATCCTACTATTGCCAGCAAAGCCTGGGTCTTTAAGCACGGTGATCCCAAGGTTGGCCGTGATGTTGTAGTAGGCCCGGGTTCTGACGCAGGAGTAGCTAAAGTGCCAGGCACCAGGAAGGCAATTGCCGTGACCACTGATTGCAATTCCACTTATTGTTACCTGGATCCCTTTAAAGGCGGAGAGATTTGCGTGGCAGAAGCAGCCAGAAACTTAGTCTGCTCCGGAGCAAAGCCCCTGGCTATTACCGACGGGATAAACTTTGGCAATCCTAAAAACCCGGAGGTATTCTGGCAATTTAAGCAGGCGGCATTAGGGATTTCCCGTGCCTGCCGTGCGTTGAACACCCCTGTGGTAAGCGGAAACGTCAGTTTTAACAACGAGAACCCCAAGGGTTCGGTTGACCCCACGCCTATCGTGGGCATGGTGGGTTTGATAAAAGATAAAGCCAAAATAGTTACCCAGTATTTCAAAAATAGCGGCGACATAATCCTGCTGTTGGGTAAAAATAAAGAGGAAATAGGCGGCTCCGAGTATCTAAAGACAATCCACGGCCTGAAAAAAGGCAGCTGCCCTGCAATTGACTTAAAGCTGGAGAAAAGTGTGCAGAAGACTACGCAAGAGGCAATAGGAAAAGGCTTAGTGCGCTCTGCGCATGACTGTTCTGAAGGGGGGTTGGCTGTTGCCCTGGCAGAGAGCTGTATCAGCAACCCGGTCAAAAAATTAGGCGCGGTAATTAACTTAACAGAGAGCAGGATAAGGACGGATGCGCTTCTTTTCGGCGAGAGCCAGTCACGCATCATCTTGAGCGCGAAACCTGCGAATGTGAAGAGAATAATACAGATTGCCAAAAAGAACAGGACGCCGGTTTCTGTAATCGGAGATGTTGGAGGCAACAAACTTGGCATTAACAAGGCAATCAAAATATCTGTTCAGGATTTACATATTGCCTGGCGTAACGCAATAGAGAACTACCTTAAAAAAGATTAGCGCTTGGGCAAAAGTGAGAAAGGAAATACGATGAAAAGAGAAAATCCTAAAAGCGAATTTTTCTCAGAAGACACCTGGCGGGTTTTTCGCATTATGTCAGAGTTTGTCGATGGCTTTGAGGTCCTTTCCCAGATAGGTAAGGCAGTTTCCATATTCGGCTCAAGCCGCACTAAGGCAGGCAGCAAATATTATAAATTAGCGGAAGAAATTACCTATCTGCTGGCAAAGGAGGGATACGCTATTATCACCGGCAGCGGCCCCGGTATAATGGAGGCATCCAATAAAGGCGCAAAGCGCGCCGGCGGCCATTCCATCGGCTTGAACATCCAGATACCCCTGGAGCAGAAGCCCAATAGATACGTAGAGACGCTTTTGAATTTTCATTATTTCTTCGTGAGAAAGGTGATGTTTGTAAAATACGCCAAGGCCTTTGTGATTATGCCCGGCGGATACGGCACCCTGGATGAATTTACCGAAGCCATCAACCTTATCCAGACAGAAAGGATAGACAAATTCCCGGTGGTGTTGTTCGGCAGCGAATATTGGAAAGGCATGCTTGACTGGCTGCGCGATAAGGTATTAAAAAACGGCTGTATTACCAAAGAAGAATTGAATATCTTTACCGTGGTGGACAGCCCTGGTGAGGTGGTAGGCGTTATCAAGAAGTTTTATGCAAAAAGCAAAAAATAACCTATAAGAGAATTTTAAGGAGGATAGAATGAGCGGAATCTTTGGTGCGGTCTCTAAAGGCGATTGCAGCCAGGATTTATTTTACGGGACAGATTACCATTCCCATTTAGGCACGCAATTTGCAGGACTTGCTGTCTGGGGCCAAGATTTGATGCGTAAGATCCACGATATCAAGGGCAGCCAGTTCAAGGCCAAGTTCTACGAAGATTATAAAAAGATGCAGGGAAATAAGGGTATAGGTGTAATTAGCGCCAATGATGAGCAGCCGATATGCGTCAATTCCAAATTCGGCCCTTTTGCCCTGGTCACTAATGGCTTCATCGACAATGCGGATGCCTTGGCCAAAGAACTGTATAAAAAAGGATTATCTTTCAGCGAGATGAGCGATGGCCGGATAAACCTTACGGAACTGGCGGCAAAGCTGATTATCCAGGGCAAGAGTATCATTGACGGCATAGAGCATATGTTTTCCAAAATCGACGGCTCCTGCTCCCTGCTTTTATTAAATAGAGAAGGGATCTATGCTGCCAGAGACCGCTTAGGCTATACTCCGCTTGTGTTGGGCCAGCGAGGCAAAGATTATGCGATAACCACAGAGACAGCTGCTTTTAGCAACCTGGGATTTAAGGTTATTAAATATCTTCAGCCAGGAGAAATTTTCTTAATTGATGAGAAGGGCCTGAAGTCCAAGCGTAAGGGTTTAGATGTAAACCAGATTTGCGCCTTCCTCTGGATTTATACCGGTTTTCCTGCCTCATCCTATGAGGGGATTACCGTGGAGGTGGTGAGAGAACGTTGCGGAAGATGCCTGGCAAAGAATGATAATGTAGATATAGACCTGGCGGCAGGTATCCCGGATTCAGGGACCACGCATGCCATAGGTTATGCCATGGAATCCAGGGTGCCCTTTAGAAGGCCGTTGGTTAAATACACGCCAGGTTTTGACCGCAGTTACACTCCTCCCTCCCAGGAGACGCGCGATTTGATTGCCAAGATGAAACTCATACCGGTTGAGGATATAATCAAAGGTAAGCGCATTGTCATCTGCGATGATTCAATAGTGAGAGGGACACAGCTGAAAAATTTTACCATTCAGAAACTAAAAGAATGCGGTGTAAGAGAAGTGCATCTAAGAATCGCCTGTCCGCCGCTGATGTTCCCTTGCAAGTTTAATTACTCAACCCGCTCTTTGAGTGAATTGGCAGCCCGACGGGCTATCAAGGCAATTGAAGGGAAGGATTTGAAGGAGGTCAGGGGATATCTCGACGAAAAATCACCCAAATATAAAAAGATGGTAGCTTGGATTACCAAGGATATAGGAGTAACTACGCTAAAATATCAGAAACTGGATGATATGGTTAAGGCAATAGGGTTTCCCGCGGATAAGCTCTGCCTTTATTGCTGGACAGGGAGGGAGCCTAAATGAGAGGGCTGACTTATAAAAAAGCAGGCGTGGATATTAAGAAGGCCGGTATATTTAAGGGTAAAATAAAACCGCTGGTCCGTAAGTCATTCGGCAGCCAGGTCCTGAAGGATATCGGGGGTTTCGGCAGTTTCTTCAGGTTCCCTAAAGATAAATATAAAGACCCGGTTCTGGTCTCTTCTTCTGACGGCGTAGGCACGAAACTAAAAATCGCAGTCCTGGCCAATAAACACGATACAGTGGGAATTGATGCCGTGGCGATGAATGTCAATGATATCCTCTGCGCCGGGGCTGAAACGCTTTTCTTTCTAGATTACATCGCCTTCAGTAAATTAGAAGAGGATGTGCTGGTGGATGTGGTCAAAGGAGTAAATAACGGCTGCATTGAGGCAGGCTGCTCTTTGATTGGCGGCGAAACCGCCCAGATGCCCGGGATGTATAAGGACGGAGATTATGACGTCGCAGGTTTTTGTGTAGGAGTGGTAGAGAGAAAGAATATTATAGACGGTTCAAGGATAGAGGCGGGTGATGTCATCATTGGCTTAGAATCCAATGGGCTGCATTCAAATGGCTTTTCTTTGGTGAGAAAAGTCTTTTCGCAAAAAGAACTGAAGAGGATGAGTAAGGAATTACTTAAACCAACAAGGATTTATGTTAAGCCAGTATTATCCTTGTTGGTTGCGAACTTGCGAACTTGCGAACTAAAGAACGCTATCAAAGGAATCGCCCACATCACTGGTGGCGCTTTTTACGATAAGCTCGCGCGTATCTTACCTCGTCAGGTAAATGCCAGGATTTATAAGAATTCCTGGGTTGTCCCCAAGATTTTCCGCCTGATTCAGAATAAAGGCGGCATAGAAGATAAAGAAATGTATCATACCTTTAATATGGGCTGCGGTATGATCTTGATTGTTGAGCCCAAATTCACAAAAGCAGTGATTTCCAGGCTCGCCGAATCTAAACTTAAGTCCTTCGTTATCGGTGAAATTGTAAGAGGTAAAAAAGAAGTAGAGATTATATAGTAAATGAATCTGTCGTTTTTCTCGCTCAAGTCGCTTTTGCCCTCGCGGGCACGCCAGAGTTCTTTCGCATTTTCGGCGGCTGCTGAACTCGGAGCATTTGCACTAGCAAATGCTCCTCAAACAGCATCGCCGTCCCAGTGTTGTCGCTTCGCTCCACTGGGATTTCCGAAAATGCTCAAGCTCCTCTGGCTAAAAGCTCCATTCGCTCGAAATAACGCCAGATTCATTTTTATAAGTATTAATTTTTAACCAGGCCCTTCGGCTTTGCCTCAGGGTTAAATTTTCATACAACTGTAATGAGAGAAAATTTAAGTGGCTTGGCTGTGGTTGAGCGGGGCGTGGAAGCAAGGAGCGGGTAAGGGAGCCATGACGGATATTATTGGAAAAGCAGGAAGCCTGATTAGTCTGGTAGATTATCAAGATGGCTCTATTGTCAGCAAAGAAGTTATCAAGAAAGAAAAAGGGACGGTGACGCTTTTTGCCTTTGATAAGGGGCAGGGTTTAAGTGAACATACCGCGCCATTTGACGCGTTAGTTTATATCTTTGATGGCAAGGCAGAAATCAGTATTGCCGCAAAGCAATATTGTCTGAAAGCAGGAGAAACCATTATTATGCCGGCAAATAAGCCGCATTCTCTAAAGGCTATAGACCGTTTTAAGATGCTTTTGGTAATGATAAAATCCTGATTTTAAAGGAGTAAAAATGTTATTGATTATCAAGCAAAAGGCAGATGAAGATACTTTAAAGAAGGTTAGCGAAGACCTTGATGGCTATGTGAAGGTTGTGGTTGATATTAAGCGTAGAATTTTATCTGCCGGGGGCAGGTTACATAGTGACGGAGAAAGGTTATTGTTAGAAGATGGCAGCAAGCAAGCTGATTTATGGGGCGGAGGCATAGACTTAGAAACTAATGAAATTGATTTTGATTCAATGATTAATTTAAGGCCCAGCCAGGGAAATTCCAGTAGGGAAGTATTGGATCAGGCAATCCGTAAAGATGCGGAAATAATAATTAGGAGTTTATTGAAGTAATGATGAGCGCGCAGGAATTGACTTTGAATATTGCGGTTAATTTAGGCCGGCTTGGCAGGTGGGCTTGCGAAGGAAGGCTTAACCGCCTGAATCAATTCCTGGAAGAGACTGAAAGTTACATTCATCAACTTGAAAAGGCTCCTAAATCTCTTCGTTTCCAGAAGACTTTCGATATTTTTAGAGAAAATTTTAATAAGCTTAAGAGTAACACTCAGATAGATTCGGTGTGGGCAGAGATGATGCTTACATGGGCTAATATTCTGACACACCGGGCGCGATTAGCTTGATTAACAATTGTTAGGGAGTCCCTGCGAACAATAAAGAAAGATGAGAATATTAGTTGTTGGTGGAGGCGGAAGGGAGCATGCGCTGGTATGGTCGATAGCGCAGTCAAAATTAGTGGATAAGATTTTTTGCGCTCCCGGTAATGGCGGCATTGCCAAACAGGCAGAGTGCATCGATATCAAGGCAGAGGATATTCCTGGCCTGTTAGATTTTGCCAAAAGAGAAAAAATAGATTTTACCGTTGTCGGGCCTGAGGCGCCTCTGGCTGCAGGCATCGTTAATGAATTCAGGAATTATAATTTAAGGATATTCGGCCCGCAGAAAAAAGTAGCGCAGATGGAGGCCAGTAAGGTCTTTGCCAAGGAACTGATGGCAAAATATAAGGTACCTACTGCGGATTTTGAAATTTTTTCTTCTGCTGATGAGGCAAAGAGATATGTGGAGAGAACCGGCGCTCCCTGCGTAGTCAAGGCAGACGGCCTGGCGCAGGGTAAAGGCGTGGTGGTGGCGCAGGATATCGATGAGGCAAATAGGGCGATAGATTCCATGATGCAGGAGAAGGTTTTCGGTGATGCTGGGAATAAGGTAATTATAGAAGAATGCTTAGAGGGCCAGGAGGCTTCTATACTGGTATTTACAGATTCAAAAGAAGTCATACCTCTGGCATCCAGCCAGGACCATAAGCGCATCTTTGACCACGATAAAGGGCCCAATACCGGCGGGATGGGCGCATATTCGCCTGCAGCGGTGGTAACTCCAGAAATTTTCAGCGGCATTTTAGAAAATATAGTAAACAGGACAATAGCCGGCCTGGCGAAGGAAGGCATAGAATATCGGGGAGTTTTATACACCGGTGTTATGCTGACCGAAAAAGGGCCGAAAGTTTTGGAGTTTAATGTCCGTTTCGGCGATCCCGAGACTCAGGCGATACTGCCCAGGTTAAAATCAGATTTAGTAGAAGTAATGTTAGCCGTAAGTGAGCAGAAACTATCCCGCATCAAAAAATTAGACTGGGATGAACGCGCCTGCGTATGCGTGGTTTGCGCCTCCGGCGGATATCCGGGTGATTATGAAAAAGGCAGGGAGATATTTGGTTTAGAGGAAGCGGATAAACTGCGGGATATAGCGGTATTTCATGCTGGCACCACCAAGTCACCAAGTCACCAAGTCACCAAGTCACCAGTAAAATATTTTACTAATGGAGGAAGGGTGCTGGGAGCGACAGGACTGGGTAATACCATAAAAGAGGCGATTGAGAAAACATACCAGGCAGTGGAGAAGATTCATTTTGAAGGTATGCACTATCGTAGAGATATAGGTCAAAAAGCAGTAGGTAGTAGGTAGAATATGGGGAGGAAGAATGAATAAAATCAGTATTATCATGGGTAGCCAATCGGACTTAGAGATAGTCAAAGAGGCAATAGATTTACTGAAAGAATTTAAGGCGGGTTTTGAAGTCAAGGTTTTATCGGCGCATAGGACGCCCGAAGAATTAAGAGAATATGTGGAAAGCGCGCCAAAAAAAGGGATAAGGGTTTTTATTGCTGCTGCAGGTGGTGCTGCGGCATTAGCAGGAGTTATTGCCAGCCAAACTATCCTGCCAGTTATCGGCATACCGATAGAAACAAAAAGCCTAAAGGGCTTGGATTCATTGTTATCCACGGTCCAGATGCCTGCCGGCATTCCGGTTGCCTGTATGAGCATAGGTAAGCCTGGTGCAAAAAATGCTGCTATATTCGCTTTAGAAATTTTAGGCATAACCGATAAAAACATACAGGCCAAGCTCAATAAATATAAGAGACAGCTCAAAGCCAAGGTATTAAGGGCTAAAATTAAATTATGAGGACTAAAATAGTAAAATTGGATCCAGGGGATCCGGAAGAAAAACACATCAAAGAAGCAGCCGAAGTTCTAATCAACGGAGGCCTGGTGATTATACCTACGGAAACAGTGTATGGTATAGCAGCCAATATATTAAACAAAAAGGCAGTGGATAGGCTATACGAAATCAAAAAAAGGCCGAGAAATAAACCTTTTTCTGTTCTTGTAAATGAAAAAATGCGGGTTGAAGAATTTGTCAGGGCTATACCGGTTTCCGCCTATAAACTTATGGACAGATTTTGGCCCGGCCCTTTAACACTGATCCTGAAGTCAAAGAATCAGGGCAGTATCGGAATACGTATGCCTGATAATAAAATCGCCCTTAAGGTAATTGAACTTGCAAGAATCCCTGTGGTTTGCCCTTCGGCAAATATTTCCGGCCGGACTGCGCCGGTAAATTTTGAACAAGCGATTAAAGATTTAGAGGGGCTGGTTGACTTTGCCATAGACGCAGGCGTGGCTAAGTTAGGCATTGAGTCTTCAGTTGTCGATTTAAGTGTTGAGCCGCTAAGGATTCTTAGAGAAGGAGCGATAAAAAAAGAAGATATTGAGGCAGTGATTAAAAAAAAGACTATCCTTTTTGTCTGCACAGGCAATTCCTGCCGTTCGGTGATGGCCAAGGCGTTGTTGGAAAAAAAACTGGAAGAAAAAAAGAGAGATGATGTTGAGGTTTTATCTGCCGGGGTGATGATGCTGGGCGGGTTGGTGGCAACTGAGGAGACAAAGGAACTATTGATGAACGAAGGCAGGGATGTATCCGGCCATCGTTCGCAAAAAGTCACCAAAGAGATGGTCAAAAAGTCGGATATTATCCTGGTTATGGAAAGGGCCCATGAAGATCATATACTGCAGTTGGCGCCGGAGATAAAAAACAGAGTGTTTTTATTAAAAGAATTTGCTAAAATAAAAGATAATAACCTGAATATCAGTGACCCCATTGACAAGCCAAGGGAATTTTACGCACAGACCTTTGCCGTAATCAAGGAGGCGGTGGAAAGGATAAGCAATATAATATGAAAAGAATAATCATTGCTTCTGACCATGCGGGCTTTACTTTAAAAGAAAGATTAAAACCTTATTTGGAAAGGATGGGTTTTAAAGTAAAGGATTTAGGCACGTATTCAAAAGAGCGTTGTGATTATCCCCAGCTTGCCTATCGCCTCGCCAAAGAGATATCCTGCGGCCGGTTCAAAAGAGGAATTCTGATTTGTAAGAGCGGCATCGGTGATTCTATTGTGGCAAACAGGGTGCCCGGGGTGCGCGCGGCGTTGTGTTATAATACAAAAGCAGCGCGGCTTTCGCGCGAACATAATGACAGTAATGTGCTGGTAGAGGGTTCAGCCTTTGTAAATTTGGGATTAGCCAGGAAGATTATAAGCGTCTGGTTAAAAACAGGATTCCAGGGCGGCAGGCATTCAAGGCGCCTGAAGCAGATAAAAGAGATTGAAAGAGAAATACGGAGCCAGGAAAGATGAAAGATTTAAGGAAACTCGACCCGGAAATTTATGAAGCGATAAAGAATGAGATTAAAAGGCAGGAAGGTAATTTAGAATTGATTGCCTCGGAGAATTACGCTTCCTTGAGCGTGCTTCAGGCGCAGGGTTCGGTCCTGACCAACAAATATGCCGAAGGTTATCCCGGCCGCCGCTGGTATGGCGGCTGCGATTATGTGGATGAGGCAGAACAACTGGCTATCGAGCGGGCAAAAAAACTCTTTGGCGCAGAACATGTCAATGTACAGGCGCATTCGGGAACCCAGGCGAATATGGCGGTTTATTTTGCCGCCTTAAAATTAGGCAGTACGGTCTTGGCCATGGATTTATCTAGCGGAGGGCATTTAACGCATGGGCATCCGCATAATTTTTCCGGTATGTTTTATAATGTGGTTGGTTATGGCGTGGACCGCAAAAGCGAGACCTTGGATTACGATAAAATTCTTGACCTGGCAAAGAAATGCAAGCCCAGGATGATTATTGCCGGAGCTTCTGCCTATCCGCGCAGGATTGACTTCAGGCAGTTCAGAAAGATTTGCGATAAGGTAGGCGCGTATCTATTCGTGGATATGGCGCATATCGCAGGCCTGGTTGCAGCCGGCGTACATCCAACACCTGTGCCTTACGCGGAGTTTGTTACTTCCACAACCCATAAGACCTTGCGCGGCCCGCGGGGTGGTTTTGTGATCTGCAAGAAAGAATTCGCCAAAAAAATAGATGCAGAAATCTTCCCCGGGATTCAGGGTGGGCCTTTAATGCACGTTATCGCAGCCAAGGCAGTAGCTTTCAAAGAAGCAATGAGTGCAAGTTTCAGGGTCTATCAAAGACAGGTTGTAAAGAATTCCCGCGAGCTTGCCAGGGCCCTGGCGAATAAAGGGTTCCGCATTGTCTCCGGAGGCACGGACACGCATTTGCTGCTTGTGGACTTAAACGAAAAGAGAATCACCGGCAGCGATGCCTCTTTTATATTAGGAGAGGCCGGCATTACGGTAAATAAGAACCTCATTCCCTTTGATAAGAAAAGCGCCGCTGTCACCAGCGGTATCCGTCTGGGGACCGCAGCAGTAACTACCCGCGGGATGAAAGAATTCCATATGCACAAAATCGCCCAGTTTATTAATGATGCGATAGAGGCAAGCGATAACCAGAAAAGATTAGCAGAAATCAGAAAAGAGGTCTTGGGCTTGACCGGGAGATTCCCTCTATATCCGGAGTTATTAAAGGAAAGATGACAAAGAAGGTTGCGGCATATGAACGTCCTACGTGGGATGAGTATTTTTTGGAAGTAGCCCATTTAGTTTCAAAAAGGGCTACCTGCTTGAGGCGCCGCGTAGGCGCGGTTCTGGTAAAAGATAAAAAGATTTTAGCCACCGGTTATAACGGCGCTCCTTCCGGGCTTAAACATTGTATCGATGTCGGCTGCCTTAGGCAGAAACTAAAAATTCCTTCCGGAGAGCGCCATGAGCTCTGCCGGGGGTTGCATGCCGAGCAAAACGTATTACTCCAGGCGGCATTATACGGTGTCAGCACTAAGGAGAGCATTCTCTATGTCACCAATCAACCCTGTATCATCTGTGCTAAGATGCTGATTAACGCAGGCATCAGAGAGATTATTGCCTGTTCGGATTATCCGGATAGTTTCTCGGGTAAATTTTTAAAGGAAGCAGGAATAAAGGTAAGAAGTATAAAGAAATGAGATGCCCTCATTGCGGCTACAAAGAGGATAAGGTCGTGGATTCGCGTTCCACTGCAGAGGAATCCGCAGTGCGGCGCAGGCGCGAATGCCTGAAGTGCGGCAAGCGTTTTACAACCTACGAGTATATTGAAGAGGTCTCTCTTATGGTGATAAAGAAGGACGGCAGGCGTGAGCCGTTTGACCGCAAGAAGATTTTATCGGGGATTATCAAGGCCTGCGAGAAGAGGCCGGTCGGCATGGAGAAGATGGAAGAGATTATTACGCAGGTTGAACGGGCCATTCAAAAAAAATCAGACCGCGAGGTTTCCTCTTCCCGCATCGGAGAACTGGTTATGGAAAGGCTGAAGGCGCTGGACGACGTCGCCTATGTCCGTTTTGCTTCCGTATACAGGCAGTTCAAGGACGTCGGGCAATTTATGGTGGAACTAAAAGATATCCTAGTCAAGGAGAAACGCAGGGCCAGATAGAAAGGGGAATCGCTTCTATGTTGGAGATGGAATTGAATAAGATTGTTATCGACGAAAAAAGGCATGACCAGCTCATCGTTTTGAAAGAAAAAGGCGGCAACCGCATCCTGCCTATTGTCATCGGCCTTGCCGAGGCTTCAGCGATAAAGCTAAAGATCAGCGGCTTTAATCCACCCAGGCCTTTAACCCATGATCTATTGCATTCTACCATTGAAAATTTAGAGGCAAGCATTGATAAGATTATCGTTGATAAATTAGAAGATAGTACCTTCCATGCAAAAATAGTTCTTAAGACCTCGTCCGGGCAGATTAAGATTATCGATGCCCGTCCTTCTGATAGCATTGCGCTTGCCGTCAGGGCGCATGCACCTATATTTGTCGAAGACGAAATCATCAAACAGTCAGAGATATTTAATAAAGAGAAATAATAAACGGTTAATGAACCCGGCATTAACCAATTAATATGAAATCTACATTTATCTTTAGTTCAAAAGACAAGGATATTCTTAAGCCCATTTATACCTTTGCAAGGGCCAAGAAGGTAAAGTTGTACCTTGTGGGCGGGATTTTACGCGATTTGCTTTTAGGCAGGGAAAAAGAAAATCCGGATTTTGACTTTTGTTTAAAAAAAGGTTCTATAAATTTTGGCAAGAAACTAAGCCATAGAATCAAAGCAGGCTTTGTTATTTTAGATAAGGAACACGGAGCAGCACGTCTGGTAAAAAAAATAAAAGATAAGGTCTGTACCTTAGACTTTACGGACTTTCGCGGCGCTAATTTAGAGAAGGATCTTCTGCACCGCGACTTCACCATAAATGCCCTGGCCCTGGAACTGGAGAAAGTCTTTGTTAGCGCCAACCTCCATAATCTGCTTATAGACCCTTACGGAGGCAGGCAGGATTTAGAGAAAAAGATAATAAGGACGGTAAATAATAAGGCATTTTCCGAGGACCCTTTAAGGATTTTACGCACCTTTAGTTTCTCATCTTTATTAAATTTTAAGATAGATAAGAAAACCCTTAATTTGGCAAAATTAGAAAGACATAGACTTAAGATGGTCTCCTCGGAACGCATCCGCGATGAATTATTTAAGATTTTTGACAGTCTGGATGCCTTTGGTTGCCTCAACCAGTTGGATGAGTTGAAGATTCTGGAAATAATTTTCCCTGAGATTAAAAAGATGCGCGGTATAGGCCAGGGCCCCTATCATCACCTTGATGTCTGGCAGCATACCTTAGAGACGCTCAGGGAGTTTGAACAGCTGACAGTTGAACTTAAAAATAACCACCGAATACAGGATTATCTAAATGGGGTTATCGCGGGGGAACGCAGGCGCCGGGCGCTGCTTAAATTTGGCGCGCTTTTGCACGATATAGGAAAACCCGCTGCCTTACGCCACGAAGACGGCAAGACCATATTTCACGGCCATGAGAGGATAGGCCTGGAAATCACCCAGGGCATTGCCAGACGGCTGAAGTTTTCTAATGACGAAATAAATTCTTTAAAGGTTACGGTGTTATGGCACCTGAGGCCGGGGTACCTGGCGGATAACGAGGAGCTGACGCCCCGGGCGATATTCAGGTATTTCCGCGACACCGGTCGAGAAGCCATAGGCATACTTTTATTATCCGTTGCCGACCAGAGGGCAACGAAGGGGCCGTTAACTACCGGGAAAACGAGAAGGCACCACGAAAAAATAGCCTTTGGTTTAATAAAAGAATATTTTAGAAGAAAAAAAGAAAAGAAAAGTGCGCGGCTGATAAACGGGAACGATTTAATAAAGAAATTCAGGCTAGAGCCCTCCCCCTTAATCGGAAGGATTCTCTCCGAGGTAGAAGAATCGCAGGCGATAGGTAAAATCAGGACAAAAAAACAAGCCTTCCGGTTAGCCAAAAAATTTATAAAATAGCGGTTCATGAAGAAAAAACTTTTTTTTGGCCTTATTATTTCGGTTCTCTTAGGCGCTATCGGGATAATTTATTTAAACAATGTATTCCTGCCTACGAAAATTAAATCCCTAATTATTAAGAGCCTGCAGGAAGAAACGCAGAAAAAAGTTAGTCTTGATTCACTGCGTTTCACCATATTTAAGGGCCTGGTATTAAGAAATCTCAAGGTTTATGATGACCAGAAGACAGTCTTAAGCCTTAAGGAGGGCTCATGCGCATTTCTTATCCCACCTATTTTTAAAAAAAGGATTATTATACCGGTCTTGAGGCTCGAATCTCCTGAAATATTTTTAGAGCGGAGAAAAGATAATACCTTTAACCTGACGGAATTCTTCGCTAAGAAGATAGGCCGGAAACAAAAGTCAAAGTTTAGCATATTTGTTTACAAAGTCAGAGTAATTGATGGCCGTGTTAATTTCCAAGATGATACGCTAAGTGCCCCATTTAGAAAAAGTATAAATAATCTGGATTTAACCCTTACCTTATCATTGCCTAATAAAGTAAAATTTAATCTCAAGTCCCAAATTCAGGCCATCCCGCTCATAAAGATAAAGGCGCAAGGTGAGTTAAAGATGCCTGAACAAAAACTTACAGCAAAGATATCTGTTCAGGATTTTGCGCCGGAGCAATTCCTGGCTTACTATCAGAATCTCGGCGTCACTATTAACGGAGGTCTCGTTGATAGCCTGATAGACCTGAAACTTGTAAACGATACTTTATATCTTAGCGTGACCGCGCAGAATAAAAACCTTAACATTTCAAAAGAGAGAATCTCGCTTAAGTTGAATTCTAAGATAAATTCAGATCTTCAATATAGTTTGAGAGATAAGCGGCTCCTTTTTTCTGGAAAGGCCACAATTTCTGATTCACAGGTGTCAGGATTAGAATTTGCTCCCCAGATAAACGATATCAGCGGACAATTAAGCTTCAATAATACCGGTATCCTTGCGGATAAGCTGAGTGCGAATATTTATGGAGTGCCAATACAGGCTAAAGTCAACCTGGCCGATTTTAATAACCCCTTAATTAATATTAATATAATATCCAGTTTGGATCTGGCTTCTCTCCAGCCAATACTAAAGGATAAATTCAAATTCTACTTTCCTGGAGAAATCAAAGGGACAGGCAAATTATTTTTGGACATACAAAGCAAAGTCCTAGAGGCAGGAAACTTAACAATCAAGAGCTACCTTGATATTTCTAATGCAATAGTAAAACTAGAAAAAATCGATTCGCCTTTAGAGGATATCAAAGGGAGGCTTGAATTTGCCCAGAATCAGCTCAAATGGTCGGGCCTGGATTTTAAATATTTGGGAACACCTTATAGCACAACCGGCACCCTCACTGATTTTCAGGCACCCGGAGTGCAAATGGAGTTATCCTCTAAGGGTCTATCATTAGAATCTGTTTTCGCAATTAATAATAAGCTGGTTAAGTTATCAAAATTTACGGGGAAATATCTCAATTCGGAGTTCTCAATTACAGGAGATATTAATGCCGGGAATCCTCCTAATCTTGAGACGGATATAGGCGGAGAATTAATTATAAATTTAGAAGACATTAAAGAGCCATTGCAAAAGTTTAAAAAACAGTTAGAGCAGATTAAACCGCACGGTATAATGAAGGTGCAATTCAATTTGAATGGCAATTTGAATAATATTAAATCTTGCGCTGTTGGTGCTGAGCTTTCAGGTAATTCTATATCCGCTTATGGCTTAAAAGCAGAAGGGATACTCGTGAATTATAATCAGGCAGAGGGCTTGATTGATTTGCCGCTTATACATTTATCTCTGTATGACGGTAGCGTTGAGGCAACTGCAAAGATGAATCTGAATTCAGATAACCTGCCTTACTGGCTAAGCGCAGACATACAGGGCGTTAAGCTTGAGAAGCTAAAACTGGATACAGAAGCAAAAGATAAGGATATAGCAGGCACTGTCCAGGGAGAAGTAAAGATAAACGGCTTCTCGAATGACTTATCCAGGCTAAACGGCGCAGGAAAGGTTTTTATCACCGAGGGCAAGCTCTGGCAGTTAAATCTATTTAAAGGCCTGGGTTCGCTTCTCTTTAACAGGGACTTCGCCAATATTATTTTTAACGAAGGCAACTGCGGATTTTCTATCCACGATAAATATGTCTTTAGCGATAACCTGAAATTAAAAAGCAATATCGCCAACCTTTCCGGCCCGGTAAAGATAGGTTTTGACAGCTCCCTTGAGGCCTCGCTTAATGTGGAGGTCCTGGATGAGATGGCTCCCTTAACCGGCACTTTTAAGGATATTACCACAGCCATAGTCGGGCAGGCGGGAAGGTTCGGTATAATAAAGATAAGCGGCACATTGAAAGAGCCAAAGTATAAATTTCAACCCGCCGTAGCGGATATCCTCAAAGGGCTCAAAGACATAATCTTCGGGAAGTAATTTAAGACTTTTATAACTCCAGGGACGGTTGTCCCTGGGATATCAAGACAATCGGAGAATAGTGAAAAATGAAAATAAAAGGCGCCGAGATTACCATTATTCTAGGTGATATTACGGAGTTAAAAGCCGACGCTATCGTGAATGCCGCCAATAATAAATTAGTTATGGGTGGAGGCGTGGCCGGAGCCATAAAGAAAAAGGGCGGTAAGGTCATTGAAGAGGAAGCAGTAAAAAAAGGCCCGGTAAAAATCGGTGAGGCAGTGGCTACTGGAGCAGGAAATTTGCCAGCTAAATTTGTAATACATGCAGCAACTATGGGTATGGACTTCGTAACTGATGAAATAAAAATTCGAGATTCCTGTCGCAATGCCTTAAAGATAGCGGAAGAGTTGAAAATAGATTCCGTGGCTTTTCCGGCCTTAGGCTGCGGGGTGGGCGGCTTTCCTTTGCTGGCTTCTGCCAAGATTATGGCGCAGGAGGCCTTCAGGCATTTAAAAGAAAATGAATCCAAGCTAAAAGAGATAATCTTTTGCCTCTACGATAAAGAGGCATTTGAGGTTTTTAATAAAGGAGTAATCAGTTATCTGGAATATATTATCTATAAGTTGCAAAATGGGCCATTTATTACCGTGGATGCCATTATTGAGATTAAGGATGGAATCGTGATAATAGAAAGAAGCAACCCGCCTTTCGGCTGGGCGCTGCCCGGAGGGTTTGTGGATTACGGCGAGAGTTTAGAAGAGGCAGTAAGAAGAGAGGCCAAGGAAGAGACGGGTTTGGACTTGGAAGATTTAAAGCAATTCCATACCTATTCGCAGCCAAGCCGCGACCCGCGCTTCCATACCATTGCTACGGTATTTATTGCCCAAGGCAAAGGCAAGCCTCGGGCCGGCGATGATGCCAAGGGACTAAAAGTAGCTAACCTCAGTGAAATCAAGGAGTTTAATTTTGCTTTTGACCATAAGAAAATTATCCAGGACTACCTTGACAAAGGCAGGCAAATATGTTAAACTTCCTCTAATACTTTGGTTTTAGCCGTCCCTTAGGAGGTAAGGGGCGGTTGAGGAAGAATTTTTAATGCCTATGGGTCAGATTCATAGGCATTTTTTTGTCCTGTTCGTAATGATTTTTTAAAAGTGTATATAAAGTTTAGGCAAGGAGGAGTTATGTTTCGGAAATTGCAGAAAATCTTATCCTTATTTTTGTCTTTTACCTTTATCTTTTACCAGGCCGGCTTTGCTCAAGTTGCCGCAGAGCTCAATCTGGCAGGGTATCTGGGCCAATTCCATACCCCGGCCATAGACAAATTCCGGCCCCTGCACTTAAGGTACTTCTCCTATGATGCCAACAGTAATAATTTTAGGATTATCCTGGATAAAGGAGACCTAAAGGATATTCAGGGGCAAGAGCTTAAAGCATCCGCGCAAGAGTTGCTTAATTATTTTCTCATTGGCATCTCCCTGCCTGATGAAAGCTTCTGGGTCAACCTTCGGCCTGACTCACCTGAGAACATTATTGACCCCTATCTTGCCCAGACTGATGTAGGAAAAATCCTTCTGGAAGCAGACCTGCAGTTGAAGAAAGATACGGCTAAATTTACCTCTCCCGAAACTCCGGAAGGGAAAACTTACTGGACTAAGCTCTACCAGAAAGCAGGGGAGCTGTTTGGTTATGAGAATGTGACTATTCCTACCTTAACTAGGCCTTGGATTGTGCCGGATGAAGTGATTATCCGCACCACCCAGGATTCTGCCTATGTCTACAAAGCTACACTTAAGGTGCTTTTAGAACAAGACCATTTAAAGAATTCAGCCACCTACAATTTTACCGACCCGCGCTTAAAAGCCCTGAATGAATATGCCTCGCAAATTATCCGTGAAACGATTATCCCCAAACTTACCAAAGAAGTAAATATCTCTAAAAAGTATGCTGCATTAAGGCAGGTATATTACTCTATTGTCTTAAGCCGCTGGTTTAAAACCGCATTTAAGAAGGGACTGTCCCCGACGAAGGCTGAAACCGGAAGCAATAAGGGGACTGTCCCTGCTCTTATTGACTCCCGCAACCTTACTAACCTGATGTCAAAAGGCAACTGGTCTAAAAACACTTATTTTCAGGAATACCAGAAATCCTTTAAAGACGGCGAATATAACCTCAAAGAGCCGGTTTATACCCCCTATGGCCAGAGCATCAGGAGTTATTTTAGCGGCGGAATTACAATGGTCAGCTCGCCGATCAGCGGCGGATTTATGGCAAAGCCTGGAGTTAATATGGTAGCTATAGCTGGCAGAGATCCGGGCAAGGCTGTTATGGATGGGAATTCTGGAGGATTAAGCGTCAGCTCTCCGGCCACAGTCGAAACTTATCGAGTCCAATTTAATGAACTAAAAAATTCTCGGAATTATTGGGGATTGAAGGAGTTGGTGCGTGTTGTTTGGGAAGCGTATAAAGCCATACCGGACGAAAAGAGTAGCGAGGCGAAAGCACTTCTTACGCTATCCGGTGAAATTGACAGAGAAATAGAGAATATAAGACAGGCCGCCAGCTCGCCGGTGAAACAGGGATCCTCCGGCGTTAATTCACCTGGGCAGCCTGAGTTTCCATCTCAAATAGGCGGTACTAGCGGAAGGCCGGATCACGTAATTCTTATGTCTTCGGAACCACCTACTGGCGTTCCAAGACTACGTACCGGTAAATCAGAAATTGTGGTTTATAGGTTAGTTGGAGGTAATAAAACCCTATTTGCTCGCATTCGATTTATTAAAGGTGAAGGCATTTTAGTGATTGTTGAAGGTAGAAAGGAACGGCTTGGTGCAAATGGTATTTTGGATCTAGACTGTGATAATACACCTTTGCCACCTTGGTTAAGGATTTTTTCTAACGATCCCTCGACATTCGTGACATTAAGTCCAATGACATATGATTCTCGGACGGGAAGGCGAGCGCTTAGCGTAGAACCGCTACCAGCCTTCGAGATTAATTTAGAGCCTCTATCCGCCAGCTCGCCGGTGGCGCAAAAAACATTCAGCCCTACAGCAGATGCTGCAACCGGCGTCTCAATGAATAAATGGCAGGTAGGGGAGGTAAGAATTGTATTTACTAAGACCGAATATGACGGATCCCAAGATAGAATCAAGCAGTTAGTTAGAGGGGCTGTTCAAATAGAAATTGAAAAGGCGGCAAGGGGGCATATAGGAGGCTGGTTGGGTAAGATAATGGTTAAAGGCAAGAGTAGAGATATATATTATAGTTTTTATTTAGATTATTCTGGAGGAAAACCCAAAGTTATTAATTTTGAACTTCGCGATTATAAAGATAGAATTGGAAAGCCTCAAGTAGATATTACTGAGAAGGCCGCCAGCTCGCCGGTGGAGGTGAGCATACAGATAACAAATTTGCAGGAAGGTTGTCCGTGGACTAATGAAGAAATTGAAGCCGCGTTGCTAAAAAAACTTCCTCTAGCTCTTACTACTCGAGTTAAACCGCCCTCTCGGAGAGGCATAAAAATAATGCTACTCGGTACTAATTTTGATTATCTTACTGCTGAAGGTGAAGTGTACTATTATGAAGACGGTAATGTTGAGTTACCTCGACCACTTTCGCTTATGCGGCATAGTAATCGTTGGTCGCAGAAATATCAAGGCGGGGTCCGGGTAGAAGTTAATGTTACCACCGGGCAGGGAAAGTCTCCTAGAGCTAAGGCCAGCTCGCCGCTTCAGCCAGGTAGTTCTACGGTGTTTAGTCAAGAAACCGCTTTAACTAGGTTTGCCGACAAGCTAAAAGAATTAAGGGATAATTCAGGTTTACCCATTTCACTTATACCATACTTGTCTGCAATGGTAACATCTGATAATCAGCTTTGGAGAGAGGCATTGCGCGTGCTTTATTTTGCACAACCTGTTTACAGGAGAGTAGAAAGGGCGGCAAATACAGACGAAAGAGGCACGGGAATAACAGCTTTTGCTAATGCGGGTGTGGATAGAGATATAAGAGGATTGACCGATTATGATGTTTCAACAGCAGAGTTCCGCAGTATAAGGATAGGCGAGGATGTGCGAGGATTTATCAGCCAACCAAACGCTGTCATTCCTCCTGAGGCCTATTTTATGCATCGGGGAATTTTTGCCTCCAGAGCTGATATACAGAAAGCCTTTTATGATAATAAAATCCGTTTTGATATTACGGTTATACCTCCGGCCATATGGGGTGTGGATTTTGCCAAGACAGTTGGGCATTACCACGATCCTATTGATATGCCTGAGATATATCAGGTTGTTTCCGGAGAAGTCCTCTGGCTGATGCAGAAATGCGATGCGCAAGGGAAGGTAATAGATGTGATTACCGTCAGGGCTAAGGCCGGAGATATTGCTATTATGCTTCCCGGATACGGCCATGTGAGCGTGAATCTTTCAGAAACCGAGCCTCTGGTTATGGCCGATTGGTTAACTTGGCATCAGAGTTCTTATTATGGATCATTTAAGGAAAAGGGAGGCACAGCTTATTATGTGGTAAGGCAACCAGATGGCACGCCTGCATTAGTTGCTAATCCTGAATATCTGGCAACACAAGAAACCCTTCCTATTCCGCGGCAGATGGTGGCAAGAGATGAAATTCCGCTTTTCGGGCTAAAAAGGGGCGAACCAATTTATAATCTGGTCGCAAGAAATGCTGTAGATTTCGCCCAAAGAGTTGAGTTTTTAAATAACCCCGGAAAATACGAAGAATTATTGACACCCGAGGAGACATTACAGGAGGCGCAATCCCATGAGCAGATAGGTTCCGCCAGCTCGCGACCGAGCGGTAGTTCTCCGGCAAGCGAGGGAGTCCCGCCAGAGGCGGGACCGCTGGTGCAAGGCGGTTTGGCGGTGGAACGAGAATATTCACTCGTCTTCAATCCAGAAACTCTAAGATGGAAAGATGATGAACGTGTTAAGTTGGATGCTGAACAGAAACAAGTAATAATTGCTGGTATCGCTCGTTTTCTAGGGCACTTAGAGCAAGTCTTTAAGCTTAGCGATCTAATACGACTGAGTGAGAGCCAAGGACTTGATACTGCTTTAGATAGCTTTATAGAAACTAAAAGTCCGTATGACCAGTATATTCTCCACATGAATGCTTCAATAAGTAGTGGTGTTATTACGGCAAGCCTCATTTTTATTAGGAATTTTAGCCATCATGGCCAGGTTTATGAGCCGAGGAGGGATGGCCGTCTCGGGCCGACTCCTATTACTGATGACTTCGAAATAAAAATTGTTTTACCTGAACAACAACCCGCCAGCTCACCGGTAGAAGCAGTAGTTATAATAGAACCAATAAATTGGCCTGCCGGAACCTCAGTATTTTCAACAGAAATAGAGGATTCCTTCAGAGAAAATTTACCTAGAAGATTAGCAAGGTTGGCAAAGTCGCACCCTTCCCCGTTTCAACAGCAAGGCGGTGAAATTGAGGTTGCAATTGGCCAACTTAAAGATGGCACATACCTGATTTATGAACTGGCATGGAATGATAATGGCGTGATTACAAAGAGTAATTTACGTAAAGGAGCGTTAACCATCGCCCATCCAGTGCTTAATATAGTCTTAACCAGAGGAGGTGTCTCGGAATTCGCTATCTCTAATGCTCCAGAAGTTACATCAAAGCGGCCGATTGTAGTAGTGAGAGGCCCGTCTTCTGAAACCGCCAGCTCGCGACCGAGCGGTAGCGAGGGAGTCCCGCCAGAGGCGGGACCGCCAGCGCAGGGCAGCTCGCCGGTGAAGGTTACAAAGATAGAAGTACCCACTTATGCATGGACTGCTGGAGGTTATGGGAATATATTGCCAGCCAAAGGAGAATCTTACGAACAAGTGACGCTTGAGCAGGCGATGCGCAGAAGTTTGGAGGATCCTCTTGCTATAGAAAACCAGCCAACTGATTTATTGCTAGGGTCAACACAACACAAGTCTGTATATTTTCGCTGGAAAACAACTAAGCGGATTACGGATACAGTTTTGTTAGTAGAGGGTTTTATTTATGTAACCGGTGAGGATGGTCAACAACATATTGGAGAAGCTATCGCTGAAATTGAAATAAAGTCAGACGCCGCCAGTGCTTCGACTGCGCTCAGCACTGGTCCTGAGCGAGCGAAGCGAGTCGAACGGACCAGCTCGCCGGTGGAGGTGAGCATACAGAGAATAATAGTTTCGCGGGAAGGTTGTCCGTGGGCGGCTAAGGCAGCAATTGAACCCGCGTTGCTAAAAGAACTTTCTCTAGCTTTTAATGAACCTCGATTTAGAACGGACTCTGAGGGATACGGAATTGTTTCTTTTGAGCGAATACTACTCGGTGATGTTGCCGGTAATGATTATCTTTCTGTTGAAGGTAACCTGCGCTATGATGAAGACGGTAATCTTGAGCCAGCCCAATCCCTTTCGCTTATTTGGTATCATGGTCCGTTGCGTACATATCAAGGCGGTGTAGAAGTTAATGTTACCGGGCAGGGAAAGTCTTCTAGAGCTAAGGCCAGCTCGCGACCGAGCGGTAGTTCTCCGGCAAGCGAGGGAGTCCCGCCAGAGGCGGGACCGCTGGCGCAAGGCAGCTCGCCGGTTGAGGAAGATATCGCTACCCTTTTAGCTCGAGTAAGGAAGACTGGTGATTATGATCGGCGTAAGCAGGCAATCTCCGACCTAGATAGAGCAGGCGCAGTTGATGCCCTCAAAGCAATAATAGTGGAAATAAGCGACGCTGATATTCCTTATCTGCTGCATGACCGGGCATTCTTAGCCTTAGAGAGATTACGCGCAGTTGATGCCCTCAAAGCAATTGTAGAAGCTGATCGTATTAGTCCTACTCGGCGTAGAGAGGCGCTCTCCATTTTAGAGAGACTAGACGCAGTTGATGTCCTCAAAGCGCTTATTCCAACTCTCAAGGCAATGGTAGAATACACCTACACCCCTGATGAGCTGCGTAGAGAGGCGCTCTCCATCTTAGAGAGACTAGACGCAGTTGATGCCCTCAAAGCGCTTATTCCAACTCTCAAGGCAATGGTAGAAGACAAGACTCTTTCTGATGGGCTGCGTAAGCAGGCACTCTCCGCCTTAGAGAGAGCAGGCGCAGTTAGTGTCCTCAAGGCAATGGTAGAAACCCTTCCTGGGCTTCCTGGGTTCCTGTGTGACGAGGTGCTCTTCGCCTTAAGTAGACTAGGCGCAGTTAGTGCCCTCAAAGCAATTGCAGAAAACCCCACTCTTAATTATATGCTGTGTAACCAAGCAAGAGATATTTTAGGGTCAATTAAGAATCGTCCTGTCAGTACTTCTTTGATTTCGTTCCCCGATTCCACTCGGGACTCCCGTCGGTCACTCAGCAACGGTGGTGAGCAAGCCCCCATTATTGATATAAGAACGAGGGCGCGTCGAAGCACCAGCTCGCCGGTGCAAGTAACAGTGGACAGCAGTAATGTAAATTGGAGTGGAGAATTCCGGAAAAGTCCCACTATGATTCAAATAGAATTAAGACAGCTTGTTACTACAGTAAGGTTCAGGATATTAGAAACTACTCCTATACGGTACGACGTTCCTATTGAGATAGGTAAACTTTCAGATGATCGGAGTCTATTCTGTGCGCTTCATCGTGCTAGGGATGAAGGGAAGAAAAGAATTGCTGTAGGTTTTTTAACTGTTTCAAAAACTGGTTGGACAAAAATGCAAGAAGTTTACATTGGCCAGGTCGAGGTTACGATAGAAACCCAATCTGCCAGTTCGCCGACACAAACGCCTGAGGAGGATGCTTCGCGAAGATCGCTCAGCATCGATTCCCCGACAGATGAAACAGGGGGAATCGACTTTCGCACCATGAATATCCTGGCCCAACCTATGGGCAGCTTCAGCGGCCTGAATTTTGAGCTGCCGAAATTAGCTAACTTAGAGAAAATTAATCTGGATGATGAATTTAAGCAAATCACCCTGATGGTAGAGAGGGGCATCATTCCTTCTGGAGAGCGGGTCAAGGAATATCTTTCCGCCTGTTATTATAAGCAGGAATTAGGCGGCCGGCTAGAGGATTTAATGCTTTGCCTGATACGTATCTGCAAATTAGAAGAGGAGAACGTCCAGCCAAGCGATGCGGCATTGAGAGAGAGCTTAGTTCTCGTCGACTCGATTCTTTAGCTTTAGCTTTAGGGACGGTTCTCAAGCCAAAGCAGAACTGTCCCCGAAATGGGGACAGTTTTAGTTCATTTTGAGAACCGTCCCTAGTTTTCTAGCCTTCCCGCAGTTGTTTCTCCGCATCAACTACATCGCGATTAATCACCGCAATACCAGTATATTTAATGTATAATTATATTGACAATTAGCAATACTTATGTTATCCTTTTGGCGTGGATAGAATAAGGGGTAGTTTTATCTGGGATACCGAGAAAGAATTAGCCAATATTCATAAACATGGAGTTGACTTTACCACTGCCGCCAAGGCTTTTAAGGATGGCAAGAGAAAAATTTATATTGATGCAAAACACAGTAAAAAGGAAGAAAGGTTTTTCTGTATCGGTAAGGTTGAGGGTAAGATTTTAACCGTAAGGTTTAGTTATCGCGGCGACAGAATCCGTATATTCGGCGCCGGATATTGGAGAAAAGGAGGATGGTATTATGAAAAAGCTCAAGATTAATTCCGATATGCCAATTGGCAAACTTCATAGGATTAAAGATTTCCTGCCTTCTCCGGATGAATTAGTTATTCCCGAAGAGACCAAGAAAGTCACCATCTCGCTGAAGAAGTCCAGTATTGAGTTTTTTAAACGCCAGGCAGGGCTTTACCATACAAAATACCAGAAGATGATCCGGCAACTATTAGATAGGTACGTTGCGCAGTATTCTTAAGGCAAACTATCCTTCGCGCAGTTGTTTTTCCGCATCCACAATATCGCGGTTAATCACGCGGATAGTTTCGCGGGTCCTTTCCTTAAGGATAGGCGAGGCGACCTTGGCCGCGTTTATCTCCCTTAAAATCTGCACAGTCATCCTGAAATAACGCACTACCTCGCCTTCGTCAGTATCCGTAAGCTGTAAGGTTTTATCAAAATTTGTCCCCCTTAGCCACGCTTCCAAGCCACTACTTAAATGAAAACAGGGTTGCTTGCTTTGAGGGTATATCCGGTATCTTTGCTCCTTGCGTTTAATCTCATGGTATATCTCTTCGCAGATATTTTTTATCCTGCGGCTATTTTTTGAAAGAATGGGCGGCCGCTGGTTTTTCCTGGGCTCAAAGACTACGGAGCAGGCAATCACCCCTAAACCGAATTCATCCAATTGCTCCAGTATATTTTGCTCATAAAGTTCAGCCAAGATTAATTCATAGCCATATACGCTTTTGGCAAATGCGCCTTTCTGGGTTAATGCGTCTTTTTTGATATAACCCCATTCTTTAAGGAGCTTGAGCTTGGCTTCGATTAACCTTAAGGCCTCTTTCTGCTCTTGTTTACGCGACTGGTAATAATGCAGAGAAAGGGGATAGACTTTGAAGAGGTCCTCCTGATATTTTTCATAGAGATTAAGGATAGTGGCATAAGAATTATTTAACTGGCTTCTGACCTCTTCGGGCTTGCCAAATATAATACGTTCGGCCTCCTGCGGATTTATCCTGTGGGGATTGATGCGGCAATAGACAAAGCCCTCATTATCTATGCCGCGCCTGCCGGCACGTCCGGCCATCTGGTAAAAGTCCCGGGTTTTGAGATTCCTGACATAGCGGCCATAAAACTTTCTTAATTCATCGAATATCACCGAGCGGCTGGGCATATTAATGCCTAAGGCAAAGGTCTCGGTGGTAAAGATAACTTTTAAGAGCCGGCTGGTAAATAACCTTTCGATGACCTCTTTTAATGTAGGCAGCATTCCCGCGTGATGATAGGCAATGCCGTGCTTAATCAACTGGTCTAAGTCCCGGGTTGAGCGCTCTCCTTTTAAATCAAAACGTTCCAATAGCGAGTTGTACATAGAGAGAATCTGGCTGCTTTCTTTAGGATTTAGAAAATTGTAACTGTATAATTCCCGGGCTAATTCCTCTGCGCGCCTCCTGCCGAAGACAAAGTAGATGCAGGGCAGGCCGTCTTGCTGGCGGAGATAGTTTATCAGCGTGTTGAGTTTATTGGTTGGGCCTCCCCTGGATTTTCTTAAGGCGCTTAATTTATCCGTAACTTCGTTCTGGTACTGGAAGAGAAAATGCAGGGGGACCGGCCTTTTCTCCTCGGTGACTATTTTCACTTGTCTATGCTGTATGGACTCAATCCAGGAGGCAAATTGTTTTATGTTCGGGATGGTCGCAGAGAGGCCGAGGATCTTCATATGCTCGGGTAAGAATATCAGGGATTCTTCCCAGACCGTGCCGCGCTCATGGTTATCAATATAATGTATCTCGTCAAAGATAATCCAGGAGTATTTTTTCAGGCTCTTGGGCTCATCTAATATTTTGTTGCGGAATATCTCGGTAGTCATAATCAGTATTAGGGCATCGGGATTAAGGGAGACGTCGCCGGTTAATATGCCGATATCCTGGCCATATTGAGCCTGGAAATCCCGGAACTTCTGGTTGGAGAGGGCTTTTATGGGCGCAGTGTAGATTACGCCGATTTTGTTCTGGATAGAGGCAGTGATGATGTGTTCGGCAATGGCGGTTTTGCCGCTGCCTGTGGGGGCAGAAACTATTACTGAAAACCCCTGATTGATATAATCAATTGCCTCCTGCTGGAACCGATCGTAGATCATAACAGTAGTATAATCTAAAATTGTTGATTTATCTATGAAAAAAGAATAAAATATAACGGTGATGAGTTACGAGGCAGCCATAAACAGGGCCTGGGATGGACTCGCCAAGTTAAACACCGCTAAGGCGGTTTCGGTTAAATTTCTGGCAGATGAGTATGTCGTTGATATAGAGGCCAAAAAAATATTATCTTCGTCGTGTAATGCGCCGGCAAAAGATTTTACTGCGATTCTGCTCCTGCATTATCTGGCAGTAAAATTAAAAGGCCTACCCCGTTTAACGGGCGTATGGCTCCCCTTCAGGGAGTTATCAGGAGTGGAAGGTTACTTGCCTGCTTTCAGGAAGCGCGCGATTGAGCCGCTCATCAGAAAATACGGCAGGGACCCAAAGGATATTTTAGGAGTCCTGAATAAACTTCCTGCTGAGAAAGCCGACGGCGCTGACGTAGCGATTATACTGCAGGCATTCCAGGGGGTCCCTGTGTTGCTTAAACTTTGGCGGCAGGATGAAGAATTCGCTCCTGATGCCAATATGTTTTTTGACAGGAGCATTACCGCTATCTTCTGCACGGAGGATATCGTAGTTTTGGCGGGTTTTGTAGCGGAGAGTATATGAAAAATACCAGCAGGATAATTTCTCTGTTTACCGGGTTTATCTTTGCGCTTGGCGTTTCCTTCTGCAGCGCGGAGCAGGTGAAGGTCTATTATTCAGAAAAAGGAAAGTTCACTATTCCTCTTGGTAGAAATTATAATTATTCCGCTGTCCTGGTGAAAAGAGCTGTGGACGGCGATACTTTGGTGCTGGAATCCGGGGAGAGGGTGCGGCTCATCGGGATAGATACGCCCGAGCTCCACGAATCCAATAAACTCTACCGCGATGCAAGCCGCACAGGGCAGGATATAAAGACAATCCAGGGATTAGGCAGGCGTGCGTATGAGTTCACCAGAAATTTAGTGGAAGGTAAACGTGTGAGCCTGGAATTTGATGCGGAGAAGCGCGATAAATACAAGAGGCTCCTTGCCTACGTTTATTTAAAAGACGGCACATTCGTCAATGCCGAGATCGTAAAGCAGGGATACGCTTCGCTAATGACCATTCCGCCTAATGTCAAATACGCAGATTTATTCTTGAAATTATACCGAGAGGCGCGCGAAAATAGAAGAGGACTCTGGAAATAGAAAGATAGGAGGTATTTATGTTAAGGCATTTAACTGCAGGTGAATCGCACGGAAAAGGCATTGTAGCAATTTTGGAAGGGATGCCCGCAGGCCTGAAAGTAGATCCGGGAAAGATAAATCAGGAATTAAAACGCCGGCAGCAGGGGTTTGGCAGGGGCAAGCGTATGCAGATTGAGAAAGACCGGGTAAGGATAATTTCCGGATTAAAAAAAGGTATAACCCTGGCTAGCCCCCTTGCAATATTGATAGAGAATAAGGATTATAGCATCGAGAAACTGAAAAAAGTGAGCTGTCCCAGGCCGGGGCATGCGGATTTAGCGGGTTTACTTAAATATGGATTCAGCGATATAAGGGATGTGCTTGAGCGCGCCTCAGCCAGGAGCACGGCAGCAACAGTAGGGATCGGCGCAATCTGCAAGATATTTTTGCGTGAGTTTAAAATAACGGTATCAAGCACGGTAAAATCTATCGGCGGTGAATGCAGCGCAGAGGCAATGAGAATAAAAATCTTAGAGGCCGTCAAGAATAAGGATACCGTAGGCGGGGTTTTTGAAGTGAGGGCCAGAGGCGTCCCTGCCGGTTTAGGTAGTTATGCGCAGCCGGACAGGCGTCTCGACGGCCTTATCACCCAGGGTATTATGTCTATCCCGGGTATTAAGGCAATTGAGGTCGGCCTGGGCATTGGCTATGCCGTGAGTTTCGGTTCAGAAGTGCACGATGCAATTTATTATAATAAGAATAAAAGCCTGCCTGCCGGCAGGCAGGGATATTTTCGCCAGACCAATAATGCCGGAGGCATTGAAGGCGGTATCTCCAATGGCGAGGATATCATCTTACGCGCCTGTATGAAGCCCATATCTACCTTGCTTAATCCGTTAGATTCGGTAAATATAAATACTAAGAAGGCTGCTAAAGCAGCAGTCCAGCGTTCGGATATTTGCGTGGTAGAGGCAGCAGGGGTAGTTGCGGAATCCGCTCTGGCTTATGTGCTGGCAGATGCCCTTCTGGAGAAATTCGGCTGCGATTCCTTAAAAGATATAAAAGATAATTATAAGAATTATTTAAAAAGATTGCGTTAGAAAATCGCCCTCTTTACGTCTATTAGATTAGAAGGGGGTGATTAGGATGGAAGATTCTACAATTCAGGTCAGCCGGATTTACAGGTTCGACGGTGACTCCAAGCTGAAGGCTTTTGTGGATGTTTCCTTCGGCAGTATCGTGGTCAAGGGTTTGAGGGTTGTTGATGGCAGCAAGGGTTTGTTTGTGGGCATGCCCCGGCACCAAGGTAAAGACGGTAAGTGGTATGATACCGTTTATCCCTCCACGAAGGAAATGAAAAAGGAGCTAAACGACTTGGTATTGACGGCGTACAACGAGTAGTATCTAAGTAGGGACAGCGACTATTTTATAAGTAGGGACAGCGACTATTTTTTACGAGGCTATTAAGAAATAAAAAATAGTCGCTGTCCCTAAAGAAAAGACATGAATAAGAAGAATATTTACTTGGTCGGTTTTATGGGAACAGGCAAGACCGCGGTAGGGAGAGAGCTCGCCAAAAAGAAGAAATGGCTTTTTGTGGATCTAGATGAGCTGATTGAATTAAAAGAGAAACGAAACATTGCCGATATATTTGCCCAAAAAGGCGAGCCGTATTTTCGCAGGCTAGAAAAACAGGCCCTGAAGGAAGTGGCTAAAGAAAAGAAGTTTGTGGTTGCCTGCGGCGGAGGCATTGTCATAGATAAGGATAATATTAAGGTAATGCAGGAAACAGGTATAGTTATCTGCCTGGCAACTGAGCCGGAAGTAATCTTGAAGCGCACGTCGGCTCAGGCGCGCCGGCCGCTGTTAAATGTGAGCGAGCCGAAAAAGCAGATAGAGCTATTGCTTAAACTGCGCGCCCCTTATTATGCCCAGGCAGACAAAACCATCGATACCTCTAGGATTTCCGTAAAAGAAGTTGTGGACAAGATTATAAAATTAACCTCGAGGAACAAATGAACTCCGCCCTTCCTAATCTGCGGGGTTTAGTTGAGAAAGGAAGAGCGGGGTGAATCGCCTCGAGGCCCTTATTAGCCTAAATCTGACTTCGGATATCGGTAGTACAAGGCTTTATTAAATTTGTAAAAAGAGGTTGACCAATTATACCAAATATGGTATATTATGAGTGAAGAAAGAATTCCAAAAAGAGTAGATTTTATAGGCTCCTCCAGAGAAGACCTTAAAAAGTTTCCAGAAGAGGTAAAGCAGGATATCGGCTACGCTCTCTATGAAGCCCAAAGGGGTGAAAAGCCAGCAGCTGCAAAACCTTTGAAAGGTTTTAGCGGGGCTGGTGTCTTAGAGATTGTTGAGAACTTTAGCAGCGGTACATATCGGGCAGTTTATACAGCGAGATTCCAGAAGGTGATATATGTTCTACATTGTTTTCAAAAGAAATCAAAGCATGGTATTAAAACACCGCAGCAGGATATTGATTTAATTAAACAACGCTTAAGAGTTGCAGAAGAGGATTATAGTACAAACTATAAGTGAGGTGAATAAATTATGAAAACAAAAGAAATGATCCACAGAGGAAGCGATAATGTTTTTGCGGATATTGGGGTTACTCATCCTGAAAGAGTTCAGGCTCGTGCCCAAGTTATGTTTCTTATATCAGAAATCATCAAAAAACGAGGCTTGACCCAAAAACAAGCATCAGCGTTGCTCGGCATTCCTCAATCAAAAGTTTCTTGTTTGGTGAATGGTAAGCTCAGCAACTTTTCAATGGATCATCTTTTCGAATTATTGAATGCTTTGGATAGTGATGTGGAGATTATCATAAAGCCTAAAACTAAAGAGGAGAAAAGCGCCACAACGCACGTTTTACAAGTGGCTTATTCATAAATTTCAATATTAAGCAGAGATTAAAAAAGTAGGCGGGGTTTAAACTCAAGACCACACAGCTGTGGATATCTTCCGTTTCATCACTAGGGCACTAAGGACATTGAGGGAGAGATAATGTCAATAATACTGATACCATTTAGAAAAGGAGTAGGTAAATTTTGGCTGAAGGCATTTATTATCATTCTTATTATTTTTTGTGCCTATTTTGGATATGAATTCTTAATTGAAGGTATAAATAATAACTCAATTACTAATCCGCTTTTAATATTCCTTACTTGGCTACTTTATCCTGTTTATTTTGTTTGTTTTTGGTGTTTAAAATTAGTGATAAAGTGGGGCATTTTTTCTGTAATTCCTATCGTTATTGCAATAATTATATTTTCATACATCCTTTCTTTTATTAACGGAGTTGTAAAACGATTTAAAAATAAATGAATAAAAAACAATTAATATTCGCTTGGGGGAAGAAAGCCTTGGCCTTTATTTTAGATTTAATTATTATGATTATTATTGCATCAATAATAGCATCTATATTGGGAATAATAATTTACTCTTTCTTTAAAACATTTGGCTTATATGCAAACGAACTAAGTGATGAGATAAAGAGCGCAATTCAAATTACAGATTTTATTTTTAAAACTCTCATTATAATTTTATATTTCTGGTGGATTCCTAAAAAAATCGGTAATACGTTTGGTAGGAGAATACTGAGAATCCAAGATAAATTTAATCTATTTTGGACTTGGCCATTTCTTAGGCGTTTGGATGATTTCCCTAAGAAGCATTTTAAAAAAGATGTTATTTCGAAAGTTATTCCTAAAAATGGTAGATGGACTTGTCCCTCTTGTAATGAGGCAAATTTAGAAGCTTATGATGTTTGTAGTGAGTGCGGTCAAGAAGTAGAAAAATAAAATTACTCTCTACAATCTTTATGTGATAGATGTAAGGAGATTATAGAGGTAACGAGGAAGATAAAGGAAGAAGAGAGAAATGAATAGCGAGGAAAGTCCGCTCTATAGATTGCTCTATACTATTTTTCTTGATTCTTGTACTTTTTATCCACCGCAAAGCGATGAACAATTAGCAATGGGCAAGTTATGGGAATTTGAGGAGAAGGGGCTCATACGAGCAATGGAAGTTGCAGAAGCTACTTCTGAAGAAATAGAGCGAGCTCCCGCTAAGGTTAAAAATAGAATGGAGAGCAGATTGATCTCTTGCGATTCGATAGAAACTTTCAAAGAGCAAGAAGAATTAGTTGGAATAAAGAAATTGTTGTTTCCTAACAAACAAATATTAGCAGACAACGAAAAGCGGGATGTAAGAAATCTATTCTGTGCTCAAAAAATGGGCTGTGATTTATTTGTAACAGTTGATAATTGCCATATTCTTAAGAAGGCAGATGTAATAAAAGAAAAATTAAGGGTTCGTGTCGTCACGCCAACTCAATGCCTAAAAGAGATCTCAAAGGAATTGTAAAAGATGGCCTCCGCAATCTATATGAGAGTATCTATGGTTAAGACAATCGAGATAGCGGGTGGCCCCGCCAAAGGCGGGGACAGGACCCGCTAACATCTATACACATGACTAAATTAGAGGCATTAATCAGCTTAAATATGGTTTCGGATATCGGTACTATCCGGCTGAAAAAACTTCTGGAGTATTTCGGCACGCCGGAGAATATTTTAAAGGCCGCACCGGAAAAATTAACGCAGGTTTTTGGAATCGGAGAGAAGATTGCCGCCGGGATACACTCTCTTAAAAAGGAAGCTCTGGATAGGGAGCTGAAGCTGGCAGAGAAACTTGGCCTGAAAATACTCATACAAGAAGATGCGGATTACCCTGAAAACCTCAAAAATATTTATGACCCGCCGATTGTGCTATATGTTAAAGGAGAATTAAAAGAAGAAGATAAATTCAGCATTGCCATTGTGGGCAGCCGCCGGGCTTCTTTTTACGGTTTATCCCTGGCAGAAAAATTTGCCTTTGAACTGGCTGGGCGCGGATTTACGGTTATCTCCGGGATGGCGCGCGGCATCGATACCTGCGCTCATAAGGGAGCGTTAAAAGAGGGGGGACGGACCATTGCCGTGATGGGGAGCGGTTTTAACCATATTTATCCTGAGGAGAATAAAAAAATATCTGAAAAGATATCTCAAAACGGGGCAGTAATATCGGAATTACCCGTTGACGCGAAACCCCTGCCGCAAAATTTCCCCCGCAGGAACCGCGTAATCAGCGGATTGAGCTTGGGTGTTTTGGTGGTAGAGGCAGCCCAAAATAGCGGAGCTTTAATTACTGCGGATTTTGCGCTGGAGCAAGGCAGGGAGGTTTTTGCGCTTCCGGGTAAAGTGGATTCCCATACTTCCTTCGGCACGAATGGACTGATCAAACAAGGCGCGAAATTAGTTTCGTGCGTAGATGATATTCTGGAAGAATTTATCCTGCCTGCCGCCGGCTGCAAAAAAGAGGAAGCGGGGCTCGATAAAAATTTAAGTTCTTCCCTGCCCTCGCAGGGCAGGGAAGAATGCGAGTTATACGGCTTGATCTCCGGACAGGCCGTTCAGTTAGACGAGCTTGTGGAAAAAACAGCTCTGGATATTCCCAGGGTATCTGCTATACTCTTGAGGCTTGAGATGAAGAAATTAGTCAAACAGCTTCCCGGTAAGCAATTCGTAAGGAGCTATGGATGAAAGATAGGGGCTTGGTTATCGTAGAATCCCCGACTAAGGCAAAGACCGTAGGCAAGATTTTAGGAGAGGGATTTGCAGTAGTTTCTTCCATGGGGCATATTATTGACCTGCCGCAAAAGGAGTTAGGGGTGGATATTGAGAAGGGTTTTAAGCCCCACTATGTAGTTATCTCGGGCAGGCAGAAGGTATTGAGCATCCTGAAGAAGGAGGCCAAGGATAAAAATAATATCTATGTAGCTACCGACCCTGATAGAGAAGGCGAGGCTATCGGCTGGCAGATCAAAGAAAGGGTCTTTAAAAAGAAGAATGTGCTGCGCGTTGTTTTCCATGAGATTACCTCTTCCGCGGTTAATGCCGCCTTTAAAAATCCGCGCGATTTCGACCTGAAGATGATTGAGGCGCAGGTCGGGCGCAGGATCCTGGACAGGGTAGTAGGTTATTTCTTGAGCCCCTTGCTTTGGAGGAAGATCGGGCGCGGTTTAAGCGCGGGCAGGGTGCAGTCCGTGGCTTTAAAATTAATCGTGGAGCGGGAAAAGCAGATTCAGGCATTTATCCCCCTGGAATACTGGGAGATAGAGGTGCAGCTTCAGAAGAGGACAGAGGATAGGGGACAGGGGACGGAAATATTTGTAGCGAAATTAGAGAAGATAAAGGACGAAAAAGCCCAGATAAAGAATCAGGAAGACGCGGAGAAGATAGTTAATGATTTGAAAGATAAGGAATTTATTGTATCGGAGATAAAACAAACAGAAAAGAAACGCTACCCTGAGGCGCCATTTATTACCAGCACCTTGCAGCAGGAGGCGTTCAATAAGCTTAGGTTTAATGCCACTAAGACCATGATTGTCGCCCAGCAGCTTTACGAGGGCATAGATATCGGGGAAGAAAATCCCGTGGGCTTGATTACTTATATGCGCACGGATTCGGTGCGTGCGGCTCCTGAGGCGATAAAGGAAGTAAGGAATTATATTGTGCATCGGTTCGGCAAGGATTATCTACCCGAGGAGCCCAATGTCTATAAGGTAAAGAAGCTCGCCCAGGAGGCGCATGAGGCCATCCGGCCGACTCTTATTTCCCGGCCCGTAGAGAGCTTAAAGGAGTTCTTAAGCCCGGAACAATACAAATTATACCAGCTTATTTATAATCGTTTTCTGTCCAGCCAGATGACTCCGGCGCGCTACAGCGTAACTTCAGTGGATATTCAGGCCCAGGATTATTTATTTGCTGCTTCCGGCAGCAAACCGGTCTTTGACGGTTTTACCGTTATCTATAACAAAAACGAAGAAGACAAAGAAAAGAATGAGATACCGGCGTTAGAAAAAAACGAGGTTTTGGATTTGGTGAAATTACTCCCTTCACAGCATTTTACCAAGCCGCCTCCCCGGTTTTCGGACGGTTCTTTAGTCAAGGCATTGGAGGAAGAAGGTATCGGCAGGCCTTCTACATACGTGCCGATAATCCAGACTTTGATCTTACGCGATTATGTGCGCCGGCTCAAGGGGTATTTCCAACCCACGGAATTGGGGTTTAAGGTCTGCGATTTACTGGTTGAGTATTTCCCTAAGATTATGGATGTAAAATTTACCGCGCTGATGGAAGAGGAACTTGATGCAATTGAAGAAGGCAAACTCGACAGGCTGAAGGTACTGGAAGGCTTTTATGCGCCTTTTAAGGAGAGCCTGGATTTTGCGCAGGCCAACATTAAAAAAGAGATTATAACTACGGATGAGATTTGCGAAAAATGCGGTAAGCCGATGATCATAAAGTGGGGCCGCCGGGGGAAATTCTTAAGCTGCTCGGGGTTCCCTAAGTGTAAGGGTTCCAAGTCTATTACCTCGGGCGTTAAATGCCCTGAGCCCGGCTGCGGCGGAGAGCTTATCGAGCGCCGCTCCCGAAGGGGATTTTTCTACGGTTGTTCTAATTTCCCTAAATGCACCTTCACCTCCCGTACCCTACCGCAGGATAAAGAAGAGAATTGAAGGGACTGCTCTTAACTCTACACACCTGTCGCTTTTCTTGCTCTTTGTTTGCTTCGGGATATTGTTCGCGCACGAATTTTTTCGCCGAGTGCTTCGGTTTACGGCTCGCTACGGCCGACCATACACTGCGTCGGCCTCCGCTCGCCGTAATTCCTCGCACTCATTTGCCGAAAAAATTCTAATTGTGCGCTCACAACATCCCTCGCAAACCGAGCAGGTTCATCTTCTAATATCCATCCGCCCTAACTCAAATCAAGCCCCGTCACCCGCAAAAAAATATAAGAGTTTCATTATTCCAAATTCCAAACCCCCCCTAAATTTCTTACCATTTTGTAATGAAAGTGGTATAATTTAGGAGAAAGGAGTAAATATTATGTTACCTAAAAGAAAAAAGATAGGTTTGGTATTCTTAGGTTTATTTTGTTTGTTAGGCGTTTTGCTTTTACGAAATATATATTTGATAGGCCACTATGGGGTTTTTTTAAACAAACCAGTATCTCTTATGAAAAAGGGGACATATGAGTTTAATTATCGGCAGCTTTTTGGAGGTGGTTATTCGGTTTGGTTGTATATACAAAGTACTCAAAAGTGGAGCCAGCGGCAGTCACAAGAAGAAGGCACAAAAATTAGGTTAGCCATTTTGGATTCGCTAACATTTAAATTAGAGGTAAGACTTTACCAAAATAACCATGAAATTAAACATGAAATCATAAGTTATCCACGTGAAAAATGGGCAGCATTTCTTGAGGAAGGCCCACTTTTCCAATTGCTGATGTATTACACTACAAATCAGAAACCTGAAGACTTCAAGCTAGTACTTAACGTTTTAGAGCCAGAGACATCGCCATTCTATAAAGACGCCAGAATCCAAGTATATCCTAGTATGAGCAAAAACGGAATTTATTTTTCTTACCTCGCTATTTTGAGTGGGATTGGAATGGTTATTTCTGGCTCGGTTGCTTTATTTTCTTTATGCTCAGGCAAAACAACTCCGAAGTAAAAGGAGCAGTTTAGGTAATTATAGTATAGCGGGTGGCCCCGCCAAAGGCGGGGACAGGACCCGCTACCGAGATATAAAAACGAATGATGGAAAAATATATCGAGAAATTTATCCGCTACTTAGAGATCGAAAAAAATTATTCCGTTCACACAATACTGAATTATCGCCTGGACTTGGAGGGTTTTAAGAAATTTCTAAGCGATACAGATATAGAAAAAGTTGAATACCTTACCTTAAGAAAATACCTCGCCGTATTAAAAGAGAAGAATTTAGGGACGAGGACAATCGGCCGCCGGCTTTCTACGCTGCGCAGTTTCTTCAAATTTCTTACCCGCGAAGGTTACTTGAAAACCAACCCCATATTGGTTCTTTCCAGCCCCAAGCAGGAGAAACACCTGCCTCAGTTTATGACAGAAGAAGAGGTGTCCAGGTTGATTGAATCCGCCTTTGCCAAAAACGAGAAGGACGAAAGGGGCCTGCGCGACCGGGCGGTCCTTGAGACATTTTACTCAAGCGGCATGAGGATTTCAGAAGTGGTCGGCTTAAGCATTGCGGATATTGATTTTATCGGCGGCATAGTTAAAGTTATGGGCAAGGGCAAGAAGGAGCGGATAGTCCCTATCGGTGAGACGGCGATCGCCGCGATTAGGGGATATCTAAAGAAGAGAAAAAAGCAGTCAGAGGCATTATTTTTAAACAAGAACGGGAGGCGCATTACTGCGCGGGGCACAAGGAACATCGTTGTCAAATACATACGTCTGGCCGGCATAAAACAGGGAGTATCGGCGCATACCTTCAGGCATTCCTTTGCCACGCATCTCCTGAACCGGGGAGCGGACCTGCGCACTGTCCAGGAACTATTGGGCCATGCGAATCTTTCCACTACTCAGATTTACACCCACCTTACCACCGAGAGGTTAAAGAGCGTTTATGATAAGGCGCATCCGCGGGCATAGAAAAGCAGTAGGTAGAATATAGAATGTAGGGAGAGGGATGAGTATATTATATGATTTAATATTCTTGATTTTCGCCTTAATTTATCTGCCGCTGTATTTATTCAAAAGAAAGATTCACGCCGGCCTCTGGATGCGCCTGGGGATACTACCCGGCGATCTGGCATTAGACAGGCCTATCTGGGTGCATGCGGTAAGCGTGGGCGAGGCAATGGCGGTAAGGGGCCTTATAGAGGAATTACGGCCGGCCTATCCCGGGAAGAATTTTGTTATCTCCACTGTGACCGCCACCGGTAACAAAATTGCCCGGGGATTAGCCCGCGAAAAAGACCTGGTAACCTACCTTCCTTTCGACTTCGGGTTCATTGTAAGGAGCGTGATAGACAGGATTGACCCGGCAATCTTTGTCATTGCAGAAACAGAAATCTGGCCGAATCTCATCCTGTATCTTCACAGGAAAAACATCCCCGTCATTACGGTAAACGGCAGGGTCTCCGATGCCTCTTTCAGAGGTTACCTGGCTATAAAAATTCTGCTTAAGCCAATTTTAGGAAAAGTCAGCCTTTTCTGCGTGCAGACAGAGCGCGATGCGCAGCGATTGAAGCGTTTAGGGGTTTCTGAAGACAAGATAAAGATAACCGGGAATATGAAGTTTGATATAAAAGTTTCTAGTAATATGAGGCGGGATTCCGCTGAAGCGGGGAAAAAAGACGACATGGATTACAGGAAAAAATTGAGCTTGGAATCCGGCGCAAGGCTCCTGGTAGCAGGAAGTACTCATCCCAGAGAAGAAGAGGCCGTGCTGGGCGCGTATAAGGAATTATTAAACGAATTCGCTCAACTCAAACTCCTCTTGGCGCCCAGGCATCCTGAAAGGGCAAAAGAGATAGGCGGTATTGTTTCCGGGTTTGGTTTCCGGCCGGTTTTCTTATCCGCTATAACCAGCGAATGCCCCACCTGCCTTAGCAGGCCGGTATTTATACTGGATACGGTCGGCGAGTTAACTTCTTTTTATGCCATAGCAGACATAGTCTTCGTGGGAGGGAGTTTAATTAAAAAAGGCGGGCATAATATCTTAGAGCCGGCTTCCCTGGGAAAGCCGGTTTTGTTCGGTCCTTATATGTTTAATTTCCGCGATATTGCGGATTTGTTCTTAGGTAATGGAGCTGGCCTGCTAGTTCATAATCAGTATGAGCTTAAAACAAATATAGCGTATCTATTAAACAATCCTTCTTTTGCAGAGGGATTGGCTCAGCGTGCCCAAAAACTTATTCTTAAAAATCAAGGGGCAACTAAAAGGAATGCCGGATATGTAAAGGCCTATACGGAGAGTAAAAGTAGCTAAAATTATTTTTTAGGCGAAAGAGATAAAAACAAATGGAGATTAAGGCCAGGCAGAGTGATAATATCATTATACTGGATTTGTCCGGCCGGATCGACGTAGATTCCGCAAACCTGGTTGAGGTTGCAGGCCAGTGCATCCGCGACGGTTACAAGGATATACTCTGTAATTTTGAAGAAGTTGAGGGTATTGATTATATGGGCATTTCAGCAATAGTTATTGCCTATAAAGAGGTAATCAATAATCAGGGAAGGATGAAATTCGCCAACATCCCCGCGTATCTTAAGGGGATGTTTTCTGTTTCCGGATTAGACAGGGTAATCGATATCTATGCCACGGAGGACCTGGCGATAAACAGTTTCAAGGAAGATAAGATTATCGAAGAGATTAAAAAGATGCAGCTGCGCCGCAGATTCAAGCGCCTGCCCCTTGATATCAAAATAGAATTGAAATACAAGTACGATAAGAGCCCTGTCTGCCTTAAGGCGGATATCCTGAACTTAAGCGCGGTCGGCGCTTTTATCTTCGGTTGCGAGCATTTCAAGCTCGGTGATGAGGTTATCCTGAAACTTAAACTTCCCCCCAAAGAAGAGGAGATAGAACTGGAGGCAAAGGTGGTCTGGCTGCCGGATAAGCAAATCCAGCCCCATTTCCATCCGGGGATAGGAGTTGAGTTCTCCAATATCCCTTCTTCTGTTCAGCAAAGGCTGCTAGAGTTTATTGAAAGAAACTTCTCCTTTATGTCTTCGGATTAAGTGAAGCCATGTTAATTAATAAATCCTGCAGATTATAAATACCTATCCTCTTGTCTTTTATAGAGTTTTTTGTCTAATGAAATCCCCCGCCTACGGCGGGGCAGGCAGGTGCGAAGGGGGATAAAACCTGTTGCCTCAGCTCTTTCCCTGTGATAAAATAACAAAATCGGCAATTTTAGCCAAAAAAGAGGAAAATAGGAGTTTTTGAATATGCAGGAGTATCTCCATAATTTAGCTACGGATAGAGAGAAAGGCCTTTTGGCCGGCATATTTAAAGTTTTCTTATTTGCGCTATCTCTCCTCTATGGCCTGATAGCGGGGATTCTGATTTTCATAAATAAACTTCAATGCCGGCGTCTAAATGTCAAGGTAATCAGCGTAGGCAATATAACTCTGGGAGGGACAGGCAAGACTTCCCTGGTTGAATACCTTGCCAGGTATCTCAAAGGTCAAGGGCATAAGGTAGCGATATTAAGCCGGGGATATAAAAGACAGTTCGCAAGTTCGCAAGTTCGCAAGTTCGCAAGTTACGAGACGATGGGTGATGAGCCGTATATGTTAGCGATGAATCTTAGGGATATTCCGGTAATAGTGAATACGGATAGGATAACCGCAGCAAGAATGGCTTTAAAGGATTATGGCGTAGATACAGTTATACTAGATGACGGCCTCCAGCAATGGAAAATAAAGAAGGATTTAGAAATTGTCACTATTGACGCTACTAATCCCCTGGGTAACAGGCATCTCTTGCCCAGGGGGATTTTACGCGAGCCCATTTCGGGCTTGAGGCGTGCGCATGTGTTTGTCTTAACCAAGGCCAATCTAAAATCCGAGACGCGCGAGATAAAGGATTTTTTAAAATGGATTAATCCGGACGCCTCAATTATAGAATCCTGTCATGAACCTCTGGGTTTTTATGAGTTTGGCAGGAGCAATGAGCTGCTGAATATAGATGCATTAAAGGGTAAGTCCGTAACTTTAGCCTGCGGGATCGGTGACCCGGCTTCATTTGAAAATTTGATTACAAGATGCGGCATCAGAATCGGTTTATCCTTCAGATTCAGGGACCACCATCATTACACCCGGAAAGACCTAGAAAAGATTGTCGGCAGTTCCAGAGATAAAAATATAGACACAATCGTTACTACCGAGAAGGATGCGGCGAGGCTCGTTTCGCCATCAACCGGCTCCTGTGCCTTAACTATTTTAGTCTTACGTATCCAACTGGTAATTACCAGAGATGAGCAAAAATTCCATAATAGACTACTCCAGCTGTATCCTCTTTAGATTGCTCTCGCCTTTAATACGCAGCCTGCCTGGTGGCCTGGCTATGTTTTTAGGGCGCAGGGTCGGAGATTTATTTTACTATTTTGACCTCAGGCATAAGGCCACCTCCTACGCCAACATAAAGAAGGTATTCGGTGAAAGGTTATCTCCTCTTCAGTTAGCGCATCTTACTAGAGATTTTTACCGGGCCTTCGGCCAGAATATTATCGAGGTCCTTATGATCCCCCTGATTAATAAGGGATACTTAAATAAATATATAGATATCCAGGGCCTCGAGCATATAAGCGAGGGTTTTAAAAGAAATAAAGGGGTAATCCTTCTGGGTGTGCACGAGGGCAGCTGGGAGCTCTCTAACATTATCTGCGCGATTTTGGGTTTCCCTTTTATCCTCTTTGTGCGGGACCAGCGCTATCCGCGCTTAAACAGGCTCCTTAACTCATACCGTAGACTAAAGGGCTGTAAGATAATCCAGAGAGAGGGCGGCATAAAGCAGCTGCTCCAGGCGCTGCGCGATAATCAGGCCATAGGCATGACCCTGGACCAGGGAGGCAGGAGAGGCGACTTGGTTAAATTCTTCGGCAGAGACGCCTCGATGAGTACGGGCGCAGTAAGGATGGGCCTGAAATACGGCGCGGCTATTATTCCTTCTTTTTATATACGGACAAACGGGCCTTATATCAAGATTATTATTGAGCCGCCTTTTGAACTCAGGAAAACCGGGGACCTCAAAAAAGATATACATGACAATTTACAGAGGTTAGCCGGGGTATTTGAAAAATATATTATGAGCTACCCCAGGGAATACCTCTGGTCTTATAAAATATGGAAATATAGCGACGAAAGAAATATTTTAATCTTGGACGACGCCAGGGCCGGCCACCTCAGGCAGTCGCAGGCCGTTGCCAGGATAATAAGCGGCTATCTCCAGGCCAAAGGCATAACTGCCCGCAGCGATACCGTAGGGATAAATTTCAGGCATAAGTTTAGCCGGGAGGCGTTGACATTCAGCAGCTGCCTGGCAGGCAAATACCACTGTCAGGGTTGTCTTTGGTGTCTGAAGAATTTTTTGGCAGGGGATACTTATAAGGCCTTGATCAGCCGTAAACCCGATATTGTCATCTCTTGCGGTTCTTCCGTTGCGCCGGTTAATTTTATACTCTCAAGGGAAAATCTGGCCAAATCCATAGTGATTATGCGCCCTTCTCTTTTGAGCACGGCCAGATTCGATTTGGTGATTATGTCCAAACACGATAAGCCGCCCAGAAGAAGGAATGTAGCGGTAACCGAGGGCGCGCTGAACCTTATAGACGAAGTTTATCTAAAAGAGCAATCCGCTAACCTAATCAAAAGTACGGGGATAAAGACCGGGGGTTTCTATATTGCCCTGCTGATCGGAGGAGATACCGGAAGTTTTTCTCTTGGCAGGGACACCGTAGCAAAGGTTATCAGGCAGGTAAAATCTGCATCAGAAAGATTAAATGCGGATATTCTGGTTACCACCTCCAGGCGTACTTCCAGGGAGGCTGAAATTACAATAAAAGAAGAGTTTAGGGATTACTCCCGCTGTAAGCTGCTGGTTATTGCTAATGAGAAGAATATTCCGGAAGCGGTGGGCGGGATATTGGGCTTAAGCCAGGTCGTGGTCAGTTCTCCGGAGAGTATATCCATGATTTCAGAGGCGATAAATAGCAAAAAATATGTTTTGGTCTTTGAGTCTTGCGGGTTGAGCAGGAAACACCGCCGCTTTCTTAAGTATTTCGCGGGGAATAGATACATATATTTCGAAGAACCCGGCAACCTAAGTAAAAGGATCGAGGGTATCTGGTTGAAGAAGCCTCCGGTCCGTATTTTATCTGATAATAATTTGATTCGAGAAGCAATAAAGAGAATTATATAATTGGGCCTATGGTCCAATAGTCTATAGTTATGAACATATTACAAATCTTGCCAGAACTTAATGTAGGTGGAGTTGAGACCGGGACACTGGATTTGGCCAAGTATTTGACGAGGTCCGGGCATAAGGCAGTGGTGGTTTCCAACGGAGGGGAGTTGGTGCGGGAATTGGAGTCATACGGCGCAATCCACTATAAACTCCCTGTGCATAAAAAATCAGTGTTTATGGTATTCAAGATGATCCCGCGCCTGGATGAGATTATCAGAAAGGAAGAGATAGATATCGTGCACGCGCGTTCTCGCGTTCCTGCCTGGATTGCCTATTTTGCCTGCCGCCGTAGCAATGCCACTTTTATTACTACCTGCCACGGTTATTATCAGAGGCACCCTTTTAGCGAAGTTATGGGCTGGGCGAAGAGGGTGATTGTTTTAAGCAATGTTATTGCCCGGCATATGATTGATGATTTCAAGGTTCCTTATGAACGAATAAGGCTGGTGCCGCGCAGCGTGGATTTAGAGAAGTTCAGATATAGCGAACCCGATAAGAAGAGAAAGAAGGAATTTAACGTAGGTATCATCGGAAGGATTACTCCGATAAAAGGGCATTTACATTTTATCAAGGCCATGGCAAAAGTGGCCAGGGCCGTCCCCCGTCTTAAAATCTGGATAGTCGGAGATGCCCCTGTTTCCCGCGAGTCTTATAAAGAACAGCTGCAGGTTTTGGTCAGGAGGCTGGGGTTGTGGCACTGCACCGAGTTTTTAGGCACGCAGAGAGATATCCCCGCGATTCTTTCGCATCTGGACCTTCTGGTGCTCGCTACTACTACGCATGAGGCATTCGGCCGTGTAATTGTAGAGGCACAGGCCGCCGGCGTGCCGGTAGTAGCTACAGAAGTGGGAGGCGTGGTTGATATTGTTGAGAACGGTAAGACAGGGTTACTCGTCCCGCCTGCCGACCCCGGCAGCATGGCGGAGGCAATCATAAGGATATTTAAGGACACGCAATTGGCGCGTAATTTGGCAGAAGAGGCCTATATAAAGGTAAAGGAAAAATACAATGTCGAACTCATGGTAAAAAATACGCTTGACGTCTACCGGGAAGCCCTGACCAATTTTAAAATTCTGATTATCAAGTTCAGCTCTCTCGGCGATATTATACTCTCCACGGCCGCCATCAGGGCCATCAGGGAGAAGTTCGGGCAAAGTCATAAGATCAGTTTTCTGGTGGGCGAGGAGGCAAAGGACGCGCTTTTAAGGTGCCCTTATATAGACGAATTAATAGTCTCTAACCTTAAAGGCAAGGATAAGGGCTTGAGGGGGATTCTGGACCTCGGGGGTATGTTAAGGAGAAAAAATTTTGATTTAGTGATTGACCTGCAGAATAACCGCAAGAGCCATATCCTTTCCTTTTTAACCTTAGCTCGCGACCGCTATGGATATAATAATAAGAAATTCGGCTTTCTGCTCAACCATAGTATCAAAGACGAAAAACCGGCTATTGACCCCGTGACTCATCAGTTCAGGATACTGAAGATGCTGGGCATAGATTCAGAAGACCCCCGTTTAGAGCTCTGGCCTTCGCAGCAGGATGAAGAGTATATAGAAGAATTATTGAGTGCGCAGTGGTTGAGCGCCAATCAGAGGATCATCGGGATAAATATAAGCGCAAGCCAGAGATGGCTTACCAAAAACTGGCCTCAGGGGCATATGGTGAAGTTATGCGAGGAATTAGGCCTCAGGGATATGCGGGTTGTAATCACCGGCATGGAAAAGGATTTAGGGCAGGCGAATGCGCTTATGAATATGGTCAAGAACGCCAAGCTCATCAATGCCTGCGCCAAGACCAGCGTCAACCAATTAGCCCGCTTAATTAAAAGATGCAGCGTCTATATCTCGGCCGACTCCTCGCCTTTACACATTGCGGCAGCCGTCGGCACGCCTTTTGTTGCACTCTTCGGCCCTACTGACCCGCGGCGCCATTTACCTGCGGCAGGAGATTACGCGGTGCTCAAAAAGGATCTGGCCTGCAGCCCTTGTTACAAATCAAAATGCAAGAGTAAAAAATGCATGGAGCTGATTACGCCCGGGGAGGTATTGGAGGCAATCGAGAAGTTGTTAAAATGAATATTCTCTATATAACCAACCATCTTAATATAGGAGGCATCACCAGCTATGTCCTCTCTCTGGCCTCGGGCCTAAAAAAAAGAGGCCATAATGTATACCTTGCTTCTAGCGGCGGACAACTCCTGCCGCGGTTTATAGAAGAAGGCATTGTTTATATACCTATACCCATAAAGACAAAGCAGGAGTTCAGCCCGAAGGTTATAATAAGCAGGGTTAAATTATCCGCTGCGATAAAAAGATACGATATAGATATCGTGCATTCAAACAGCCGCACTACTCAGGTCCTGGGCTGTTTATTAAGCAGGGCGGCGGGCATCCCGCATATCTCTACCTGCCACGGATTTTTTAAAAAGAGATTTTTCCGCAGGGTCTTTCCCTGCTGGGGGAAAAAGGTGGTTGCGATAAGCGTTCAGGTAAAAGAGCATTTAATCCTGGACTTTGGAGTGGCCCAGGAGGATATTTTCGTGATACATAACGGGATAGACGCGGATAAATTCCGGCCCCGAGATGAGAAATCCAGGATGGAATTCAAGAAAAGATTAGGCCTTTCCGCAGGTCCGGTGATAGGCATTGTGGCCAGGCTTTCCGACGTCAAGGGGCACGTATATCTTATAGAGGCGATGCGTGAGGTGCTGGACGCAAACAAAGAGGCGCAGCTAGTTATTGTCGGCGAAGGCAGGATGAAGGAAAAATTAGTAAAGCTGGCAGGTGAATTAAAGATTGTAAATAGCGTCTTCTTTATACCGGAGGTTGAGGATACCAGGGACGTGCTCTCTGCCATGGACCTCTTTGTCATGCCCTCTTTAAAGGAAGGCCTGGGCCTGGCATTGATGGAGGCTATGGCAGCGGGACTGGCAGTCGTCGCTTCAGATATAGGCGGTATAAAAACCTTGATAAAAGACGGCGAGAGCGGTTTACTCGTCGAGCCGGCTGATGTCAGGGGATTGTCCGTAGCGATAACGGAATTGCTGCTGAATCCCGCTAAAGCAGAATCTCTGGGCAGGAAAGCCAGAGTCTTTATAAGCGAAAATTTCTCCGAAGAAAAGATGGTTTCAGAAACTGAAAAGGCGTATTCAGAATGTCTAAACCCAGAAGATTAACCGGTATTGCCGGTGTAATAATAGTCATTGCCGCAGGAAGTCTATCCATAAGTTCCCTGCGCAATGAATATGTCGTGCCCATAATTATGTATCACTCGGTAAATCCAAAGTCTGACCCGCTGATGAAGCGCCTTATAGTCTCGCCAGAAACATTTGAGCGGCAGATGCGGTTTTTAAAAAGGCACCACTATAACGTCCTGCCTCTAGAGACGCTGGTTCAATTGATTAAGGAGGAGAATGTCCCGCCTAAGGCAGTTGCCATAACCTTTGACGACGGGTATAAAGATAATTACGCCTATGCCTTCCCCGTATTAAAAAAATACAACCTCCCCGCCACGATATTTATCATCGTCAATGAAGCAGGGAGGCCGCAGGCCGACAGGCTGAGCTGGGACGAGATTAAGGCCATGCAGGGCTCAGGCCTAATTACTTTTGGCAGCCATGCCCTTGGCCCAGAGCCCCTGATAAATGTCAAGTCTAAAGAAGAAGTAAAGATGCAGGTATCCGGTTCTAAAAAAATACTGGAACAAAAATTAGCCAGAAAGGTCAATCTCTTTAGTTACCCCGAAGGCATGTTTGACGCCGGTACGCGGCAGTTAGTCATAGACGCGGGTTACCTTGCCGCCGTAGCTACAAAACCCGGTAAGAAGTATTCCGCTTGCGATGTATTCGCGCTGAAGAGGATAAGGATTTCTGAAAATGCCTCGAACATGCTTATCTTTGCTGTTGAGACTTCGGGTTTTTATACATTTATGAAAGGCCGCAGTAAATTCAAATATGGAAAAAAATAAGCGCATACTTATCTTTAACGTCAACTGGCTGGGCGACGTATTATTTTCGACCGCCGCGATTAGAAATATCCGGCGTAATTTCCCGGATAGCTTTATCGCCTGTATAGTCCCCAGCCGTTGTTACCCTATTTTAAAAGGGAATTTCCATCTGGACGAGATTATCGTCTTTGACGAGAAAGACAGGCATAGGGGGATCCTGGCGCAATTAGATTTTGTCAGGTTGCTTAAGAATAAGAGATTTGATACGGTATTTTTATTGCACCGCTCATTCAGCCGTGCGCTTATCTGCCGCCTCGCAGGCATACCCCGGCGCTTCGGTTATCATACCAAAAAGCGGGGGTTCCTCCTGACAAAGAAGATCGCTATGCCTAAGAAAGATACCCTGCACCGCATAGATTATTACCTCAATCTTATAGAAAAGGCCGGGCTTAAGGTGGAGGACAGATACACCGAGTTGTTTATCAGCGATGAGGACGTAGAATTTGTAGGCAATATTTTGAGCAAGGATTCGATTAACAAAGATGATTTTCTGGTAGCCATAAATCCGGGAGGCAACTGGCTTCCTAAACGCTGGCCGAGAGAATACTGGGCGGAATTGGCAGACAGGTTAATCGCTGAATTTGACGCTAAGGTTATTATTACGGGGGCACGTAATGATTTTTCCCTGGCCTCGGCTATTAAAGAGTTAATGAAGGAAAAACCTGTGATAGTCTGCGGGGTATTTAATCTGAAACAGTTAGGCGCGCTGACAAAGAGGGCGGATTTGTTTGTCAGCGCCGATACCGGGCCTCTGCATGTGGCAAACGCAGCGGGTGCCAAAAGGATAATTGCCATCTTCGGCCCGACCTCTCCGGAAATAACCGGTCCCTATCCTTTAAAAAACGTAACCATTCTACGCAAAGACTCAGGCTGCAGGATTCCCTGCTACCAGGTGCATTGTAGGGACAACCGTTGTATGAAGGCAGTCACTCCCCTGCAGGTCCTGGAGGAAGCGAGAAAATTAAAAATTAACAAATGAAGATACTTTTTATTACCTTGAGCAACATAGGGGATGTGATTCTGACGCTGCCGGTCCTGGATTGCCTGAGAGGGAAATTCAGCGATGCCGCCATCACGGTTATGTCGGGGCCGCGTGCAAGAGAGATATTCGAAATTGACCCGCGCATCGCCTCTTTTATCGCCTACGATAAGCATGCGCCGCTAAGAGAGAAGATAAGGTTATTCAATAAACTTAAGAAAGAATATTTCGATATGGTGGTTGACCTGCGCAACACTTTTTTTGGCGTTTTCCTGCCTGCAAGCTCCAGGACCCCGTTCCTGCGCATTATACCAAAAAATATAAAACACATGAAGGAAAAGCACCTTTACCAGATACCGGATGCCAGGGCACAGTCTCCCCTTAAAATAGAGCCTGCCCCTCGCCTACGGCGGGGGTGGTTGCCTTTAGGGCGGAGTATAAAAAATGATTCTCTATGTGTCAGGCCGCAGGATGAAGAATACGTCAAAAGGCTCTTAAGAGAAAACAATATAAAAGAAGGAGACGAGATAATCGTTGTTTCTGCGGGCGCCAGGAGCCATATAAAAAGATGGGCGAAAGAGAAGTTTTCAGATTTAATCCCTTTGCTGATAAAGGAATTCGCAGCAAAGATAATTTTAGTAGGGGATAAAGAGGATATGCCGATAAACAAGTATATCGCAGGCCGCCTTTCCTATTCCCTATTAGACTCAAGCGGCAGGACGACTTTATTGCAACTTGCCTGCCTCTTAAAAAAAGCAAGGCTCGTGATTACCAATGACAGCGCCGTCCTGCATACCGCCAGTTACCTCAATATCCCCGTCGTAGCTATTTTCGGGCCCACAGACGATTTGAAATACGGGCCCTGGTCGGCTGATTGTGCGGTAGTAAGAAGAAGCATCTTTTGCTCGCCCTGTCAGAAGGCGCAGTGCAGGTTCGGGACACTGGAGTGCATGTCGTTGATAAAAGTAGAAGACGTGTTGAGGCAGGTAAGAGATATATTGTCGGTTATCCGGTTATCCGGTTATCCGGTTATCCGGCCCAAGTATGACTTTAAACGTATTCTCATAGTGCGCACAGATAGAATCGGAGATGTGCTTCTTTCAACCCCTGTAATCAAAGCGCTCAGGGTTCAATACCCTAAGGCCTATATCGCGATGATGGTCTCCCCCTACGCAAAAGATATAGTAGAGGGTAACCCTTATTTAGATGAGGTAATTATTTATGATAAAGACGGACGGCATAAAAGTTGGTTGAGCTCCATAAAATTTGCTCTTAACATAAAGAAAAGAAGATTCGACCTGGCGTTTATCCTTCATCCTACCAATCGCGTGCACCTGGTCACTTTCTTCTCCGGCATACCCAGGAGGGTCGGCTATGACCGCAAGTCAGGGTTCTTACTTACGGATAGGATAAAACATACAAAGCAATACGGGGAAAAACACGAATTGGAATATAACCTGGATTTACTCAGATGCCTGGGTATCTATCCTCAGGATAGAACTTTGTTTATGCCGATCAGGGCGGAATCAGAAGAGCAGGCGGAGGGGTTATTTAAACAGGAAGGGATAAAGGAGACTGACGGGGTATTGGTTGTCCACCCCGGAGCGAGTTGCCCTTCCAAGATTTGGCCAAATGAAAGGTTTGCCGAAGTCAGCGATAGATTGATAGATAATTACGGTTTTAAGGTCCTGGTTATTGCCGGGCCCAGGGATATGGCGCTTGCAGAGGCTGTAATCAGACATATGCGGCACCCTGCGGTTAATCTGGCGGGGAAGACATCGGTCAGCCAGTTAGCCAGCGTGCTTAAAAGATGCCGGTTACTTATCTCAAATGATTCCGGGCCGGTGCACATTGCCTCGGCAGTAGGGACGCCGGTCATTTCCATATTCGGCAGGAATCAGAAGGGGTTAAGCCCGAAACGTTGGGGTCCGCTGGGTATAAAGGATAAGGTTCTGCATAGAGAAGTGGGCTGTATAGAGTGCCTGGCGCACAATTGCGCGAAAAGTTTCGCCTGTCTTAAGGCAATAACGGTGGATGATGTCTTAAGGCTGGCCGACTCCATCCTCAGGGACGCCCTCTGATCCAATCGAGGGGCGCCTTTTTAGCCAATCGTAAGGGTGTCCCCTATGCAGGGGATAGCTGAAATATTTAGCAAATGATAAGCTTTTTGCTATAATGGGATAATCGAAAGGCGGTAATTTCAAAAGTGCTTCAGCCAAAATTCTATGGCCGCAGATAACTTAAAGAACAGTTACGCTAAATTAGTTACGGATTTTATCTCCACGATCCGTAAGGCAACGCTCTATCCGCCTAAACACCCCACTGTAACTTCTTCGGTTCAAAATCTTCATGCGGAGCTTGCGGAAATATTGAAGCTTAAAAGTACCTTAACTCTGGATGTCGCACTGGATAACAAAATTCTCATCGAAGGCGAACCCCTCGAGCATATAAGCTCAGCGATTATGCAAGGCCTGCCGTACCTTAAGAAATACAACATAGAAAATATGACTTTTATTTCCGGGATCAGCGAAGAAGAGCTCCAGGGGCTGATAAAGATTCTGATCCTGGACCCTGTCAAGATTAAAGAATTGGGCGACCTGAAGAAAATCCTGCTGGACAACGATATAAAGCATGTACAGATAAACCAGTTTTCTTATATAAAAATCGAAAAGGATAAAGAGGCCCTCGTGGAAAAAATAGGGATATCCGCCCTGGATGCCCTGGAGTCAAAAATAAAAGATTTCTCTTCGGGTAAGATTAAAAATGCCCAGGAAATCGAGAGCATAGAGACAGACATTTTCGGCATAGTCAGCGCAGAATTCAGGGAGAAGCAGGGGGTAAGTCCTTCTACGAAAAGCGCCTTAAAAAAGTTCCTCTCGCATTGCGTTGATCTAGAGAACGGCTTGCTCAAATTAAAAAATCGTTTGTTAGGAGAGGGCGCTACAGAGGAGAAGGTGGATGGTTTTATACAACGGCTAGAGGGAGAGTTACTTAAAAAGACCAAAAAATTAAGGAAGCGGGGGGACGGGGAATACGGGAAATTAATGAAAGAAAATCAGGAATTGAAATCTAAACTCGCGCAGGCTCAGGATGAGCTGGCTGAGAAAAGCACGCTTATGGAAACGATTGAGGGGCAGTTCAAGCTAATCAGCGACGAGAAAGAAAGAATCGACAATATCGTGCATAATATGACCGACGGACTGGTAGTCGTTGACTCCGAAGGCAAAATCCTTATGGTAAACCCTGCTGCCCAGACGCTCCTGGGCGTTAGCACAAAGGATACAGGCAGACAAATAAAGGACGTGGTCAAGGATGAGCACCTCCTGACATTAGTAAAGAACCTATCTTCCGGGAATAAAGAGGTCGTTGAAAAAGACGTAGAGTTATTCAGCCCGGATGAATCCACGATGCGGGTATTAAGGGCAAGTTCTGCGGTAGTTGAGGACCAGAACGGTAAGACCGTGGGTATGGTTGCAATATTGAACGATATTACCAAACAGAGAGAGCTCGAGAGGCTTAAAGCGGATTTTGTGGCTAAAGTGTCTCACGAGATACGCACCCCGCTTATTGCCATGGAGAAATCCCTTGATTTGATATTAACTAAAGCCACCGGCCCGCTGTCGGCAGAGCAGGGTAAATTCCTCGCTATCACCGAGCGCAACCTGAAGAGGCTCGCCCTCCTGATCAATGACCTACTTGACCTTTCAAAGCTCGAAGCAGGAAAGGCGGTGCTTGTACGTGAGCCGGCGGCGATTGAGAAGGTTATTGACGAGCCTATTGCCGTGTTCAATAACTGGGCGCAGACCAAGAGCATCAGGATTGAGAAAAAAATCCAGCAGGGCCTGCCGCAGGTTAATATTGATGCAAACAGGATAATTCAGGTCATTAATAATCTTATGAGTAATGCCATTAAGTTTACCCCTGACAACGGTACTATAACCGTGGAGGCGCTATTGCGCGGGGCTCAAGAAATCGAAATCAGCGTAAAAGATACGGGCGTAGGCATACCTCCGGAAGAACTGCCTAAAGTGTTTAATAAATTCTATCAGGTGAGCGCAAACTTGAGGACCGATATACGGGGGACGGGGATCGGTCTGACCATTACCAAGGAGATCGTAGAATTGCACGGAGGTAAGGTCTGGGTGGAGAGCGAAGTGGGCAAAGGGACAAAGTTTATCTTTACCTTGCCGATTGAAAACGATTGATGGGGTGATGGGGTCAGAATTTAAATTCTGACCCCATAAAACGATTGATTTAATCTTAAAATTATGATAAACTTATAAACTCCGATGATAGATATAAAGAAAGTCAGGACATATCCGCTAAAAAAGAGATACAGCAAGGTGGGGCTCGGCGATTTTGCCAGGCCGGCCGGACGCGGCAGTAGTTTTTTGCGCTTTTACGATTCCTTGCCCAAGATATTAAAAGGTAAGGAGATCCGTGCTGTAGTTGATGCCGTTATCTTTGCTCACAGAAAGAAGAAATCGGTTATCTTGATGAGCGGTGCCCATGTGATAAAATGCGGGCTTAATCCCGTGCTTATCGAACTGCTCAAGAAGAAGGTAATTACCTGCATTTGTTTAAATGGCGCGGGTATTATCCATGATTTTGAGATTGCCCTGCAAGGCAGGACCTCCGAGGACGTGGGAGAGAGTTTGAAAGACGGCAGGTTCGGAATGGGCCGTGAGGCAGCCGAATTTATAAATAATGCGGTAACCAAAGGCGTGGGACAAGGGTTGGGGCTGGGCGGCGCAGTAGCCCGGGAAATCAACGGAGCAAAATTACGCTACAAAGATTCAAGCCTTTTATATAATGCCTATAAATATAAGGTACCGGTTTGTGTATTCGTGGCTATCGGTACGGATATCATACATCAGCACCCCTCTTTTAATGCCTCGCTTGCCGGAGAAGGAAGCCTGAGGGATTTTTATCTGTTAGTCGAAAATATTTTCCGACTCAACCGCGGCGGGGTAGTTTTAAACGCCGGTTCTGCGGTGATATTGCCGGAGGTATTTTTGAAGGCCTTGAATTTAGCGCGTAATCTAGGCAATACAGTCAAGGATTTTACGGCTGTAAATTTCGATATGATTTATCATTATAGGCCTGCGCAAAACGTCGTTTGCCGTCCTGTAATCGGGGGCGGGAAGGGCTATTATCTTATCGGGCATCACGAGATAATGCTCCCCTTGTTCGCGCAGGCGATAATGGAGAAGATATGAGCCCCGTCCGCACCTTCGGGCCGGGGTAAAGAATAAGAAAGGAAGAGCGGGGTGAAGGGCCTCAAAAAAATAATCGGCAAATTTAATAAAGCGAAGATACTGGTTGTCGGCGACTTAATCCTGGATGAATACGTCTGGGGCAACGTGGAGAGGATTTCCCCTGAGGCGCCGGTACCGGTGGTCTGGGCGAATAAAAGGACTTACGTGCCCGGGGGCGCGGCTAATGTGGCGAATAATATCCGTTCGTTAGACGGCAGGGTTTGTTTAGTGGGGGTTACCGGAAAGGATAAAAACACCGGTATTTTATTTTCGGAATTAAGGAAGAGGAAGATAAATACCTCGGGTATCTTTATCGAGCCCAAAAGGCATACCACGCTTAAGACGCGTATTATTGCCGGGCACCAGCAGATGGTCAGGGTTGACTGGGAACACACTGATTCCCTCCCTCGGGAATTGAACCGCAGGATTATTAAGTTTATACAAAAAAATATAAACGGCTTCGATGCGGTTGTCATCGAAGATTACGGCAAGGGCGTAATAAATATGGAGTTGCTGGCGGAACTCATTTCATTGACGCGCGCCCGTAAAAAGATTATTACCGTTGACCCGAAAGAGGAACATTTCCAGTATTACCGCGGGGTCACTTCCATTACTCCTAACCGCAAAGAGCTGGAGAATGCGATAAGGAACTTAAAGATCAAAGATACCACCAACAGGTTTAAAATAAGCAACGACAGATTATTTACGGAGAAGGATATAGGCTCAGCGGCGCGCCAGATTCTGGAATATCTGGAACTGGAGTCAATACTCGTCACGCTCGGCGAACACGGTATGCAGCTGTTTGAGAAGGCTGGACGCATGACGCATATACCCACGGTAACCCAGGAGGTTTTTGATGTCTCAGGGGCGGGAGATACGGTAATAAGCGCGTTTACCTTAGGGCTTTGTTGCGCGGCCACTAAATTAGAGGCAGCGCATATCGCCAACTTTGCCGCCGGTATCGTGGTCGGTAAGGTAGGCACGGCAGTAACTACGAGAAAAGAACTTTTAGAAAGGTTAGGTTAAATTTGGACGTTATCGGCGTAATCCCCGCAAGGTACTCTTCCACCAGGTTTGAAGGCAAGGTCCTGGCAGATATCTTAGGCAAACCCATGCTGCAGCGCGTATGGGAACGGGCAAAGGAGGCGTTTGTCTTAGATGATTTAATCATTGCCTGCGATGACGATTCAGTCGCAGGCGTTGCCAGAAAATTCGGGGCAAAAGTTGTAATGACCTCAAAAGGGCATACCTGCGGCACGGACAGGATTATTGAAGTAATAAACCCCCTGGACGTCAAAATTGTAATAAATATTCAGGCCGATGAGCCGTTAATCCACCCTACCATGATAGATACCGTAGCGCAGGCCCTGCTCGATGACAGCGAGCTCTCCATGGCTACAATTGCCAAGAGGATAGAAAATACACAGGAACTCGACGAACCCAATATAGTAAAAGTGGTAGTAGATAGGAATAATTTTGCCCTCTATTTTTCTCGCGGGGCAATCCCTTTTCATGCACGGAACTCCGAAGTAAAATCGCCCCTTTATTATAAACATATAGGGCTGTACGGCTATACTAAAGATTTCCTGTTTATCTATAAAAATCTGCCTGTTTCTAACTTAGAAAAGATAGAGCGCCTTGAGCAGCTCAGGGTCCTGGAGGGCGGTTTCCGTATAAAGGTTATTGAGACGAAATATGATACCGTGGGCGTGGATACGCCCGAGGATTTAGAGAGAGTAAAAGCGTACTTGGCGCAGGAGAAATAAAAGATGCAGCAGGTGAGTGTAAATAATATCAAAATAGGGGATAAAAACCCGCTGGTTTTAATTGCCGGACCTTGCGTTATCGAATCCGAAAAGAATTGCCTGGAGACCGCAAAGAGGATAAAGGAGATTACCGCAAAATTAAACGTACCTTTTATTTTTAAATCCAGCTTTGATAAGGCAAACAGGCTCTCCGCAGATTCTTATCGCGGACCCGGAATAAAAGAAGGGCTGGAGATTCTGAATAAGGTAAAACAACAATTAAAGGTTCCCCTGTTAAGCGATATACACTGCTCAAGAGATATTGCTGAGGCAGCTTCAGTCCTGGATATAATCCAGATACCGGCATTTTTATGCCGCCAGACAGACATCGTGGTGGCTGCAGCCAAGACAGGCAAAGTGATAAACGTCAAGAAAGGCCAGTTCTTGGCCCCCTGGGATATCCTGCCCATCATCAGGAAAATTGAATCAACGGGGAATAAGAAGATTCTGGTTACCGAGCGGGGGGTTAGTTTTGGTTATAATAATTTGGTTACTGATTTCCGCTCTCTTGCGATAATGCGCGAGTTCGGTTACCCGGTGATTTATGATGCCACGCACAGCGTCCAGCTCCCCGGAGGCAGGGGTGCGAGTTCCGGCGGCCAGCGGGAGTTTGTGGAAGGCTTATCGCGTGCTGCAGTTGCCTTCGGATGCGACGGGCTGTTCTTAGAGGTGCACCTGGATCCTGACAAGGCGCTTTGCGACGGCGAGAACATGATTGGCCTGGCTGCACTGGAAAGGCTGCTGAGGCAGGTTAAAAAAATAGAGGCGGCTTTATGAGCCCCGCCTGCACCTTCGGGCCGGGGTAAAGAATAAGAAAGGAAGAGCGGGGTGAAGATAGATGTCTTTAAACGCGCAAAAGAGGTTCTGGATATCGAGGCCGCGGCGATCCGGGCCTTAAAATCCCGTATTAACCGGAATTTTACCAGGGCATTAGAGATAATTCTAAAGAGCAAAGGCAGGGTGGTGGTAAGCGGCATGGGCAAGACCGGTATTATCGCCCAGAAGTTTTCTGCAACCCTGGCTTCTACGGGGACGCCCAGCCTCTTTTTGCATACTACTGAGGCGATTCATGGGGACCTGGGCAAGGTTACTCCCGAGGATGCGGTAATCGTTATTTCTAACAGCGGCTCAAGCGAAGAGATTAAACAGCTCCTCCCCCTGTTAAAAAAGATTGGCGCAAAAGTAATTGCCTTGACCGGAAACACCAAATCCGTCCTTGCCAGATACAGCGACGTGGTTCTGGATGTATCGGTGGAAAAAGAAGCCTGTCCCCTGGGATTGGCGCCTACCGCTTCTACCACAGCGACATTGGCGATGGCAGATGCCCTGGCGGTTTGCCTCTTGGAACTAAAGGGGTTTAAGGAAAAAGATTTTGCCTTTTTCCATCCCGGAGGGGCATTGGGCAGGCGCCTGCTTTTGAAGGTGGAAGATATTATGCGCAAAGGCCAAGCCAATCCCATTGTCAACGAAGAAAAAAGAGTTTCCGAAGTTTTACTAAAGATTACGCAGGCAAGGGCGGGTTCTGCAACCGTGGTGGATAAGAACGGAAAACTGAAAGGCATATTTACCGACGGAGACCTGCGCCGCCATTTGGAGACTGATGGAGACCTGCCCAGGCGTAAGGTTAAAGAAGTGATGACCAGGAATCCTGCGGTGGTAAATAAAGAGATGCTGGCAGCCGAGGCGATGCGTATTCTACAGGAAAAAAAGATAGACGAAGTTCCGGTGGTGGATAGATTCAGGCGTCCGATAGGGTTACTGGATGTGCAGGACCTTTTAAGGGCGGGATTAGTTTAGAGAAATGCTGAATGCCGAAGTTAAAGAAGAATTGAAAGAAAAGGCAAAGAAGGTCAAGCTCTTATTGCTTGATGTCGACGGCGTTCTTACCGACGGCCGCATAGTCTACGATTCGTCAGGCCGGGATATGAAGTTCTTTGATGTCCACGACGGCATGGGGGTTTATGCACTGCATAAATGCGGTATAAAAACAGTCATCATCACTGCCAAAGGCTCAAGGGCGATAAGGCCGCGTGCCCGTGATATGCGCGTTGAAGAAGTAATTGAAAACATCTCGCCCAAATCAGCGGTGTTGGATAAGATCCTGAAGAAATATAAGGTTGATATCAGCGAGGTATGTTTTGCGGGCGACGACCTGGTGGACATCTGCCTTATGAAAAAGGTAGGTTTTCCGATAGCGGTATTTAATGCGGCGCCAGAGGTTAAACAAGTAGCATCTTACATTACCTTAAGAGAGGGCGGCCGCGGCGCAGTGCGCGAGATTGCCGAACTTATCCTTAAATCGCAGGGTAAATGGCAAGAGGTCCTGGGGTTTTATGATATTTAAAACATCCATCTTGATTTTTGTTTTTATAAATTTAGTTACCCCTGTTTTATCTGCCGAGGAAAAAAAACCACAGATAGACTCAGACCAGCAGATTAGCGATTTTTCGCTTGCCGGCTACGGTGAAAAAGGCAAAAAAACCTGGGATCTCTCAGGTAAATCCGCAGATATCTTCACAGAGGTAGTAAAACTTAAGGATGTAGTAGGCAATCTATACGGAAAAGAAGAAGATATAAAACTCACCGCTCGTCGCGGCGATTTTAATAAAGTGGAGGGCAAGGTGCATTTAGAGCAGGACGTGGTGATTACTACCTCATCAGGCGCAAAATTAACCACAGATTCTCTGGACTGGGATAGAAAAAATCAGCTAGTGACGACGCAAGATACTGTGAATATACAAAGAGACAACATGGTTACAGTCGCCCGCGGCGCCAAGGGTGAGCCAAACCTCAAAAAGGTGGCCTTGGAGAAAGAAGTTAAGGTGGATCTTAATCCGCAAGATCCAGTCCAGGGTCAGGATTCGGGCATCAAGGAAAAAACCACCATTACCTGCGACGGGCCGTTAGAGATAGATTACGAAAAGAACATAGCCTCTTTTAACAATAACGTCAAGGTGGCCAGGCCCGACTCCGTGATCTACAGCGATAAGATGGATGTTTATTTTATCGCATCCGGCAGTGACTCTCAAAATGCCACAGGTTCGGAGAAGGCCCCTGGTCTTATGGGCAACAAGATAGATAAGATAATCGCCCGGGGCAATGTCAAGGTTGTGAGGGGAGAAAATATCTCCTATAGCGAAGAGGCAACTTATACCGCGTCTGACAGAAAGATCGTCTTAAGCGGAAAACCCAGGTTAATCATTTACTCGAGCGAGGAGTTAAAATAAATGCAGCTTCTGGAAATAAAAGGCCTATCCAAATCTTACGACGGCAGGGAGGTAGTCAAGGGCATAGACATCGAGGTCAAGCGCGGAGAGATCGTAGGTCTGCTCGGCCCAAACGGCGCAGGGAAGACTACGACATTCTATATGATCGTCGGGGTTATCCCTGCTAACTCCGGCAGGATTATTTTTGACAATAACGATTTAACGACTTTGCCTATCCATGAACGCGCGCGTTTCGGCATAGGGTATCTCTCTCAGGACCCCTCAATATTTAGAAAACTGAGCGTAGAAGAGAATATACTCGCAATCCTGGAGACCCTGCCGCTAAACAAAGCGGAAAGAAAACGCAGGCTTGGAAATCTGCTTGAGGAGTTAAATATTTCTCATCTGGCTAAAAATAAAGCCTACACTTTATCCGGCGGAGAGAGAAGGCGCCTGGAGATTACGCGTGCCCTGGTGACAAATCCCTCTTTTATCCTGCTGGACGAACCTTTTTCGGGCATAGACCCGATTGTGGTCAATGAAGCACAGGAGATTATCAAGGAACTGAAAGACAGGGGCATGGGAATTCTGCTTACCGACCATAATGTAAGAGAGACGCTTTCCATAACGGATAGGGCTTATTTAATCGCCGAGGGCAAAATTCTTATTTCGGGTAGTGCCGGCGACTTAATTAACAATCCCCAGGCGCGCCAGATATATCTGGGAGATAAATTCCGAATGTAAAGAGGGGTGGGGTCAGAATTAAATTCTGACCCCCTGACAGTCGATGAAAATAGAAATAAAAAAGCTTGACGGCACGAAAAGGGAAATCAGCATCAGCGTAGACGGGGATATCGTAAAGAACAAGTTCGAGGACGTCTTTGAGAGAATTGCCAAAGAAGCGAAAGTCCCGGGGTTCAGGCCCGGTAATGCGCCGCGTGATATCCTGGAAAAACATTATTCTTCCCAGGTGCACCAGCAGGTGCTTAAAGAATTAGTGCCGGACGTTTATAATGAAGCAATTGGTAAGGAAGGGCTTGATGTCATAGAGCTGCCGGAGATCAGAGAGGTGAAACTGGATAGGGCCAGCCTTTCATTCAAGGCAATGATAGAAGTGAGTCCCGAAATCCCCATTAAGAATTATAGAGGTCAGAAAGTGAATTACAAAAATGTTACGGTAACCGCCGATGAAATAAAGCGCAATATCGATTCTTTTAAAGAATCTAGAAAACTTGATTCGCTGGACGATAAATTTGCCAGGGGTTTAGGTTATCCAAATACGGCTGAATTAGAAAAGGCCGTAGAAAGACAGATAGCGCTGCAGAAGGATAACCAGGAGCGTCAGAGGATAGAAAACGAGCTCATCGCTAATTTAATCAAGGGGTTGGATTTTAAAATACCGCAATCCTTAATCAAGCGTCAGTTGGAGGACCTGCTGAGGCAGGCCAAGGTTGATTTGGCATTAAAAGGCATAGCCCGCGAGAAAATCGACGAGCAGGAAAATAAGCTCTCAAGCGAACTTGAGCCGGAGGCAAAGAAACAGGTAAAGGTCTATCTGGTCCTTGCAGAGATAGCCAAAAAAGAAAATATCCCCATAGATGAACATATGCCTCGCCGGGTCATGGAATTGTTATTAAAAGAAGCAGATTGGCAAGTCACTGAAGCACTGAGAAAAGATTTAGACACCGAAGTAATGGAATACTGAAGCACTGAAAAAATCAGTGTCTCAGAGAACCTTTTACTTTGAGAATTATTCAGTGGTTCAGTGAAATACGGAGGTGGATATGAGCGTAAAAAATCAGACACTGGTACCGATGGTCATTGAACAGACCTCGCGCGGCTATGAACGGGCCTATGATATCTATTCGCGCCTGTTAAAAGACCGTATAATATTTATCGGCACGCCTATCGATGATTATGTGGCAAATCTGGTCGTTGCCCAGATGCTGTTTTTACAGATGGAGGATGTCAACAAGGAAATAAATATTTATATCAATTCTCCCGGAGGTTCGGTAACGTCCGGCCTGGCAATATACGATACTATGCAGTTTGTGAAATGCGAAGTGGCGACTTATTGCGTGGGTCAGGCCTCCAGCATGGCTACGCTGCTTTTATGCGCAGGCTCAAAGGGCAAACGACAGACCTTGCCCAATTCGCGGATTATGATCCACCAGCCCTGGGGAGGAATTCAGGGCGCAGCAGAAGATATCTCCCGTCATGCCAAGGAGATTTTAAAGATGCGCGACAGGATTAATGAGATATTGGCGTATCATACGGGCCAGTCTATAGATAAAGTCCAGAAGGACACTGACCGGGATTATTTTATGTCTGCTGACGAAGCTAAAGCTTACGGCTTGGTTGATGAAGTGATTTTACCGCAGGCAAAGAAGAAATAGATAGAGTGAGTGTAGGTAGTAGATAGTAGGCAGTATGTAGGGCAAACCTAAGTTCTATATGCTAACTACTAACTACTTTTAAAAAGGAGTATTCTATGCGTAAGAATTATTTATTGACTCCCGGGCCAACACCCTTACCCCCCCAGGTCTGCGAGGCAATGGCGCGACCCATAATCCATCACCGCACCCCGCAGTTCCAGGCGGTGTTAAAAGAAGCAAGCGAGGGTTTAAAATACGTTTTCCAGACTGTAAACGACGTCTTTATATTGGCCTCTTCTGGTACCGGTGCAATGGAGGCAGCCCTGATAAATCTGCTCTCTCTAGGTGATACGGCGTTAACTGTCCAGGGCGGCAAGTTTGGCGAAAGGTGGACAGAGCTTTGCCGGGCCTACGGTATCACGCCTGAGGTTATTGATGTAGAATGGGGAAGGGCAGTTGAACCACCGGAGATACAAAAAAGATTAAAAGCAAATCCTAAAATAAAAGCGGTCTTTACTACCCTCTGCGAGACCTCCACTGGCGTAGCCAATGATATAGAAGCGATTGGCAAGGTAGTAAAAGATACGGCTGCGGTATTAGTAGTGGACGCTATAAGCGGCTTAGGCGCAATTGATTTAAAGACAGATGGCTGGTCCTGCGATGTGGTGGTCTCCGGTTCGCAAAAAGGCCTGATGCTTCCTCCGGGCTTAGGTTTTGTTTCTGTAAGTCAGAAGGCCTGGAAATTAACGGAGAGTTCAAAATGCCCGAAATACTATTTTGATTTAAAAGAGGCAAAGAAAGCCTATGATAAGACAGATACGCCATTTACGCCGGCAATTACCTTAATTATTGCCTTAAACGAGTCTCTAAAAATGATGAGGGAAGACGGGTTAGAAAATATTTTTTACCGGCATAAAAAAATGGCTCAAGCTACGCGCTCTGCGGTTAAGGCGTTGGGCTTGGAATTATTCGCGCCTACTGCTGCTTCAGATGTGGTCACGGCAGTAAAAGTCCCTGCCGGAGTAGACGGCGAAAAATTAGTGAAAATTATGCGCGATACCTATGGCGTGACTATTGCCGGCGGACAGGCAGAGTTAAAGGGAAAGGTCTTTCGCATTGCGCATATGGGCTTTATTGAAGAATTTGATATTATCGCAGGCATTTCCTGCTTGGAAAAAGTTTTGAGCACAATGGGCTATAGGTTTAGCTTAGGAGCAGGAGTGAAGGCTGCACAGGAAGTGTTCTTAAAATAATATTACATGAAAACAATATTAAAGCTAACCAGACATAACTCCAAAAAAGAAATAGAATTTGAACTCAGGTATCTGATGTCTCTTCCGGTGAGTGAAAGATTTAAGATGATGTTTAAGAAAAGTAGAGAAATGCTCAATCTTTTGAATAAAAATGGATACCGAAAGTCTTTTGAAGTCATTAAAAGAACATAAGGTAAGATTTGTAATAATCGGGGCAACCGCTTTTCCTGTTCATGGCTATGCACGGGCAACTTTAAATAGGGACAGCGACTATTTTTCCACTATTTTTCCTAATAAAAAATAGTCGCTGTCCCTAATAAAAAGGAGGGCTAATGAAAAAAATTATTTTTATCTTGGCTTTATTTGGTTTGGTAAATTTAACTGCTTTTGCCGAAGAAAGTATTACCATCACCACGTATTATCCTTCGCCGTATGGCAGTTATAATGAATTGTCAACCAACAAATTGGCAGTGGGTGATACAAATAATAACGGGCAATTAGATGCCGGTGACCAGCCAAGTAATAATGGAGATATCCGATTAAAACCCCATACAAGTGCACCGCCAGCTGAAAGTGGGGTAGTTGGTGAGGTAGCCTATGCTTCAGATGGTTATCTTTATGTTAATAATGGCGCTTCTATTTGGGTAAAGCAGGGCGGCGTCGGAGGTTGCTACATGACATTTTGTGCTGGAGATACTGTAGGGGGGTGTACGCCACCTTCTTGTCGTACGGATTTGGATTTCACTGATATAGGTACGAATGGAGGCTGGTTGGTGGGGGGCTCTGTGTATAACTCTGTGTTTACCCCCATCTATAATAATGCTCGTTGGTGCTGTAAAAGTAAATAGTAAATAGTAAATAGAATATAAATAGGATAAATATAAATAGGGACAGCGACCATTTTTCCTAATAAAAAATAGTCGCTGTCCCTAATAAAACGATATATGTGAATAATAACAGGTTTTTTTATTTTTGTTTCCTTTTTATCTGTTTTGCGTATAATTGTTTCGCTTACGATATCAAGCCTTACGCAAAGCAAGTTGCTTATAAATCAGGGGAATCTTTAAATCTTGTCTTTTGCTCTTTGAATTATCAGGATAAGGGTGATTTTGCTAAGGATAGGGAAATGGCCTTCCGGAGGCTGAAGCAAACTAAGCCTTTTGATGAGAGCGATAGCCTTAAGATTTGGTATATAAATTTCTCAAAGAAAGAGGAAGGCGTAATCTTTAAGCCGACCTCGGCTTTTCCTCCTCTTAAAGTGCGCCGGGATTTTTTAGAGAATATTCGCCAGCAGCTTAAAAGTAATTATAAACTTGTAATTATTGATGCCCAGGGTTTGGTTTCCTGCGCTGAGCTTTCTTTGCCCGATAAAATGTCTTTAATTATTTTAGGCAAAAAAAGATACGCTGATAGCGCAAGTTTTGCTAAAGGCTTCCTGCATGAATTAGGGCACTCTTTGGGCTTGCGCGATGAGGGGATGGACAGCGATAGTTCTTGCCCTCCAGGTCCTCCGAATTGCGCAGCTACCAAAGAACAAGCGCTAAATTGGTGGGGCGATTTAGTGGGAAAAGACGAAAGGGTAAATTATATTGCCGGCTGCTGCGGAAATAAAGACTATATCCGGCCAACCATTGCCTCTTATATGAATAATCCGGATAAGGCAGGGGATTTCGGGCCGGTTAACGAAAGGTACTTAAGGAAAATTTTAACTAGGGACAGCGACTATTTTTCCACTATTTTTCCTAATAAAAAATAGTCGCTGTCCCTAATAAAAGGGAAGGGAAAGGAAATGAAAATATTAGTCAGTGACCCGTTAGCAGAGGAAGGGCTAAAGATTCTTAAAGAAGTTAAAGAATTCCAGGTAGATGTTAAAACTGAGCTAAAGCCTGAAGCATTAAAAGAGACAATTAAAGATTATGATGCGTTGATTGTAAGAAGCGCTACCAAAGTAACCAAGGATGTAATCGAGGCAGCTCGGCAATTAAAGGTTATTGGCCGGGCCGGCGTGGGTTTGGATAATGTAGATTTAGAGGCAGCTACGCAGAAAGGCATAATTGTCATGAATACCCCGGCGGGAAACACCATTTCTACCGCAGAGCATACTATGAGTATGGTTTTAGCGCTTTCCAGAAATATCCCGCAGGCCAATGCCTCGACGAAAAAAGGCGAATGGAAACGTTCTAAATTTATGGGCGTTGAACTTTATAATAAGGCGTTGGGTATAGTGGGCTTAGGCAGGATAGGCCGGGAAGTGGCGAAAAGGGCTTTATCGTTCGGGATGAAGGTCTTGGCATACGACCCATTTTTATCGCGCGAGGTTGCAGAGGACCTGGGTATTGAGATAATGGAATTAAAAGAATTATTAGAACGCTCCGATTATATTACTGTCCATACGCCGCTTACAGAAGAAACAAAATATATACTCTCGACAAAAGAATTTACAGTGATGAAGAAGGGCGTGCGGGTAATCAACTGTGCCCGGGGAGGGATACTGGATGAGGCAGCGCTTATAAATGCAATTAAAGAAGGCAAGGTTGCCGGAGCTGCCATAGATGTTTTTGAAAAAGAGCCGCTTTCGGCTGATAGCGAACTTCTAAATTTAGATAATATCATCCTTACCCCGCATTTAGGCGCATCTACTGAGGAGGCGCAGGTTAATGTAGCCATTGAGGTAGCGGAGATTGTGCGCGATGCGCTCTTGGGCAGAGGTATCCGCAACGCCGCAAATTATCCTTGCCTGGAAGCTGAGGTTTATAAAATCTTAGACCCCTATATAAATCTATCGGAAAAATTAGGGATATTCTTAGCTCAATTAGTGGAAGGTAGATACCTGGAATTAAATATAAATTATAGCGGCGATATTGCCAAGCATGATTTAAGCCCTTTAAACATGGCCTTGGCAAAGGGAATACTTTCGCCGATACTAAAAGAGACGGTAAACTTTGTTAATGCCACAAGCCTTGCTAAAGAAAGGGGCATAAAGATTAAAGAGGCAAAGTCCTCTACGGAGGAAGAGTTTGTAAATGCAGTTCAATTAGAGATAAAGACCGATAAAGAGACGAAGAAAATCACAGGCACGCTTTCTTCTAATAAGCAACCGCGTATTGTAAAGATTGACGGATATTACGTAGAGCTGTCGCCTGTTGGCGAGCTGATTTTTATACAAAACTGGGACAGGCCCGGCATTATCGGGAATTTAGGCACGCTTTTAGGCAAGCATAATATCAATATCGCTGCGATGACATTCGGACGCGATAAGCCGAGCGGAAGGGCCATCAGCGTATTAAATGTGGACAGCCCTATATCAGCCGAAATCTTGGATAAGATAAAGAAAATAGAGAATATCTTAAACGTAAAGGTGATAAAACTATGAAATCCAGCATCCGGCATCCAGCATCCAGCGCCCCGTCTTATTTTTTAATTTTTAGCTTCGCGCTTTTCGCTTTAAACTTTACGCTTACCAGTTATGCCCAGGAACTCACGATATTCTACACCGGGGACACCCATGCCATGCTCTATCCCTGCAGTTGCCCCTTCGAGCCTGACGGCGGTGTTGCGCGAAGGCTCGCCTTACTTAAAAAGTTGAAGAAGGATTATCCCGGGGCAGTGGTTTTGGATTCGGGGAGTTTCTTCTCCGGAGGCCTGAAGGACGAATATACACAGGGCAGCGAACTCGATAGGCAGCGTGCCCTCGTTAATCTCAAGGCAATGGAATTAATGAAGTATGATGCCGTAGCCATCGGAGAAGATGAATTTAACTTCGGCGGAGAATTCCTCCAGGAGAATATCAATAAGACAAATTTAACCTTTTTATCATCCAATGTTCAAGGCAATAAGGTTTTACCCTATATTATAAAAGAAGTCGCAGGGGTTAAGCTCGGCATCTTAGGCGTGACTAACCCCCAGGCCGCAGGGAGGGCAGGGGGTTTTAGATTTAGCGACCCGAAGATTGCGGTGGCTGAAACAGTATCTGTTTTGAGAAAAAACGGGGTAAACATTATTGTGCTCTTAAGCCATTTGGGCGGCAGCGCAGATTTAGATTTAATAAATAGTATCAAAGGCATAGATATCCTTATCGGCGGAAGGGGCATGGGTAAAGAGGAGCCTTTTAGCAAGCTCGCCGGGACCTTGGTATTAAGGCCTTCATGGCAGGGCCGCAGGTTAGGCAAGGCCTCTTTTAATGTCGAGGGCGATAAGGTAACAGAATATAAAGTAGAAGGAATACGCCTGTCGGATAAAATTTCCGATGACCCGGATATCTTTTCCGTATTGCCGCGTTGTTTTTCGGATAATAACTGCAAGAAAGAGGGTTTCAGCGCCGCTTGCCGGAATCCCGGAACCCCTGATTCGAATTGTTTATTCACCGAGGCTAATAAGATCAGGCTTTTAATTATTACTCCCAGGGAATGCCGTATCTGCAATACGACGTCGATTATTAATTCTTTAAAGAGAGATTTTCCCGGCCTCGTTGTCTCTTACCTCTATTATCCGGATAAGAAAGCCGACGGCCTGCTCAGAGACTTTGCTGCCCGCGGCCTGCCTGTGTATCTTTTGGGTAGAGAGGCGGAGAAAGAAAATAAATTCTCCGGCATAAAAGATAAGCTGGATTTAAAAGGAGATTTTTATATGCTCAAACACGAGGCAGTGGGTTTTGCTTATTTCCTGGGCCGCCCCGGTCAAAAAGGAAAAATAGATTTGTTCATCAGCCTATCCGAGGCGAAGACCCCGGAGTTATTAAATGCGCTCAGGGACTTCAAGCCCCGGCTGCATTTTTTAGCTGTCGATTCGGACAGGGGTTTTGAGGCCGCAGGAGGCAACCTTGAGGTAGAAGAATATCTGCGCGCGGTATGCGTACAAAAATACTATCCTGAAATATTCTGGGATTATATCAGTTGCCGCTCGGCAAAGAAAAACAGCTCCTGGTGGGAAGATTGCCTGGGTAATTCAGGGCCAGATAAGGTTAGGGTATGCGCCAAAGGCAGCGAGGGCAGTTTTCTCTTAAGGGAAAACATCAGCCTAAATAAAGAATTAAAGGTCATGCTCGGGCCAGCCTATCTTTTAAATAACCAGGAGATATTTGCTACCCAGGGGGGGGTGCCGAAAAAGGAAGATTTCGAGAAGATTTTTAAGCAGTAAAACAGGAGGAGCAGGATATGACAGAGCCAAAAATTTATATTATCGATGTGACTAACCGCGACGGAGTCCAGACCTCCCGTATATGCCTCTCTAAGTTACAGAAGACGATGATCAACTTCTATCTGAACGATTTGGGCGTATTCCAGTCGGAATTCGGGTTCCCCTTTACGCACCATGAGACAAATTACCTGAATGCCAACCTGGAACTGGTAAAGAAAAAGGCGCTTTACCCTATAAGGTTAGAGGGGTGGCTCAGGGCAACCAAGGAGGATGTCAGGACCGCATTCCGTATGGTCCCGCAGATAAAACACCTGAACCTATCAATCTCAACTTCAGACCAGATGATTATACATAAATTCAAAGGTAAGCTTGACCATGCCTCGGTAATAAAAGAGACGTCAGAGGCAGTGAAGGAGGCTGTAAAGTCAGGAGCCGAGTCTATCGGCGCGAATGCAGAGGACGCCTCGCGCACCAGGATAGAGTATTTAATTGAGTTTGCCCTGGCAGCGAAAGAGGCGGGAGCGGACAGGATCCGTTATTGCGATACCCTGGGTTGCGATACGCCTTTTACAATTTACGAGAGGATAAAGCTCCTGGCCGAAGCAGTCGCCTTACCTATTGAGATTCACTGCCACAATGATTTGGGCCTGGTAGTGGCAAATTCTATTGCCGGTGCCAGGGCCGCAAACGACACCGGTTGCGATGCCTACATAAATACCTGCGTTAACGGTATGGGCGAGCGCGCAGGCAATGCGGATTTGGTTTCTATAATCCTGGCCATAAAATACGGCAGCGGCATGCAGGGCTACCGTCTTGACGAAAGGATAAATTTAAAGATGGCCTGGAAGATTTGTAAATACGCCTCTTATGCCTTTGGCGTGCCCATACCTATCAATCAGCCGGGGGTGGGAGCTAATGCCTTTGCGCATGAGTCGGGGATTCACGCTGACGGCGCTTTAAAGGACAGGCGTAACTACGAACTCTATGATTTTGAGGAATTAGGCCGCGGGGAACCCGAGATAATCGAAACCGGGCGTAAAATTACCGCCGGTGAGTATTCCGGGATCAGGGGGTTTAGAAATGTCTATGAGAAGTTGGAAATTGCCTTTCGTGACGACAAAGAGGCGACAGAAGTACTGGAGTTAGTCAGGTACGCTAACGTGCATAACCAGAAACCGTTAGTCGACGATGAACTGAAGTTTATCGCCAAGTATCCGGATATCGCGCGTAAGATATTTACCATGGCACCGTAGCAAAAAACGGGGTCAGAATTATTTTTCCTTAACAGATGATATAGAATAAAAATAATTCTGACCCCATTAAGACATGAACATAATTATCGTTGGCACACAGTGGGGTGATGAGGGAAAGGGTAAGATAATTGATATCTTATCCCGGAAGGTGGATTATATTGTGCGCTATCAGGGCGGCAATAATGCCGGCCATACTGTGGTTGTGGGAGATAAGGAATTTATCTTCCACCTTATCCCCTCCGGCATCCTGCATAAAGGCAAGGTCTGCTGTATAGGAAACGGCGTGGTAATTGACCCTGCTGTTCTCCTTCGCGAAATAGGTGATTTAAGAAAGGCGGGTATTAATGTCGGTAACCGTTTGAAAATTTCTTCGCTTGCCCATGTAATCTTGCCTTATCACAAAATCCTGGACCAGCTGCGCGAAACAAAAAGGACGCAAAAGATAGGGACTACCGGCAGGGGTATCGGACCGAGTTACGCGGATAAAATCAGCCGCTGCGGCATCAGAATGATTGACCTTTTGAATCCCAAAGTATTTAGAGCAAAATTAAAGGATAATTTGAAAGAAAAGAATGAAATCTTTAAAAAGGTCTACCGCCATCCGGGATTCAATTTCGGCTCCATTTATAAGGAATATTTAAATTACGGAAGATTATTTTCCCGCTACATCTGTAACAGCGCCTTATTATTGAATAAGGCGGTTAAAGATAAAAAGGATATTCTCTTTGAAGGCGCGCAGGGTACCTTCCTGGATATTGATTTCGGAACCTATCCCTTCGTCACTTCCTCTTCTGCCACTGCAGGCGGCGCCTGTATCGGTACGGGAATCTCTCCCGTCAACATAGATAAGGTTGTAGGTGTAGCCAAGGCTTACACCACCAGGGTCGGAGAGGGGCCTTTCCCCACAGAATTTGCCACAGCCTTTGGGAAATTCATACGTGATAAAGGTAATGAATTCGGCGCAACTACCGGCAGGCCGCGCAGGTGCGGCTGGTTTGACAGCATAATGGTAAAGGAGGCGGTTCTCTTAAACGGTATTTCAGAATTAGCCATCATGAAAATGGACGTCCTGGATGGCTTGAAGTCCATAAAGATATGCATGGCCTATAAATATAAAGGTAAGAAATTTAGGGAATTCCCTCACGACCAAGAGGTGATGAGAAAGGCAAAACCGGTATATATAGAAGTTCCCGGCTGGAATAAAACAATAAATAAGCCAAGGTGTTATCAAGATTTACCTCGCAATGCCAAGGCGTATCTGGATAGGCTTGGAGGGATTCTTAAAACCAGGATCTCTATGGTCTCTGTGGGTTCCGCAAGAGAGGACACTATATTTATAAAATAGAAGCTATAAAAGTCTTGACTAGACTTGATGCTTATGTTATATTAAAAATTTAGAACGGGAGGATTGTTATGAGAAATAAATTGCTGAAAACAGTGTTTATAATTTTCGTCAGTATTGCCTTGGTCGGATGCACCTTTATTTTTCAGAAAGGCAGAAGTTCGGATGTCCGCAAGATTGAGGAGCTCTCTGCGCAACTAGACGAACTAAACCAGGCAAAGCGGCTTCTGGGAGACAGGCTGAGCACAGAGATCCAGGGCCAGCAGGTAAAATTAGAGATGCTGGAGAAGGGTTTAGTTATCACCGTCGTGGGCGACCTTCTGTTTGATTCTGGCAAGGCCGAGATCAGAGCCGAAGCGCATAACGTGCTGGATAAAGTCGCGCGGGTTTTAAAAGAAAATGTAGCAGGGTATAACGTAGGCATAGAAGGGCATACGGATAATCAGCCTATCAAGTATTCGGGATGGAAATCCAACTGGGAACTCTCCTCCGCACGCGCCTTAAGCGTATTGCATTATCTGGTTAATGAAAAGGGGATTACACCCACCCGTCTATCTGCAATCGGTTACGGGGAGTATCATCCGGTTGCCTCTAACGCTGCCAAGAGGGGCAGGCAGCTAAACCGCAGAGTTGAAATTGTAGTCATACCTAAAGTTACAAAGGTTAAAAAAGGCCAGATAGAGGATTCAGGGCTCAGGGAACCCCCGGAAAACCTTAAATAAGAGAGTCTAAGAAGCTATGGAAGAGACTATAAAGACGAGGATTATCCTGATATTGTCCATATTAAGTATAATATTATTTATCGGGACAATCAGCTCTTGCGGTAATGCCTACCGGCAGAAAGTCGCCCGCGATAAAGAAATGGCCAAGAGGCTGGATCTGGAAGAGAGGATGTCCAAGTTTTCCCAGGAGAAATTAGCGCAGGAAGAAAAATCAAAGACAGAGGAGAAAGAATTAGAAGAAGAAAAGGCCGCGCATCAGGCAACGAAAAATGCGCTGGTGCAGGAGCAATTGGTAAATCAGAGCCTGAAAGAGGAGCTGCAGAAGGTTTCTAAACTAAAAGAAGCATTGGAAGAGGACCTTAAAGAAGCACTGGTCGCTGCCAAATCAACAAAATCTAAGAAATGAGCTAAAAGGGGGAGAGAAAAGAACAGGCCTAAGTTCTCAAAGGGGGATAGGAATCCCCTTTTTTATTGCGGAGGGGGTGGTTTTTATGGCGATATTACGTAGGATAAAAGAAGGATTAAAAAAGATAGTGCAGGTGGGGAAGAAGAGGACAAAGACGGAGAAAGAAATTTCTGCCGCAGGAATAAAAAAAGAAATTCTGGGCGCTCAGGAATTGGCAGTTGAAAAGACAAAATTTTCCCACCCGGAAATCAGTCGCATGCGCCGGCCCATGCCGGAGGATTTGCCTTACCGGTATGAGCGGGATAGGATTGTTTTACAGGTGCGCGACCCCTGGTGGGTACATGCCTATTGGGAGATAAGGGGCGAGACTTTAGATAGATTAAGGGATGAACTTAAGGATGAGTTTTATCGGGCAAGGCGCGTATTGCGCGTCTATGATGTAAGCCAGATTATCTTTAACGGCACTAATGCCCATAGATTTTTTGATGTCCAGATAAATGAACAGGCTAACAACTGGTATATCGATACCGCCGGAGCAGGCAGGTCCTGGTGTGTAGACTTAGGGTTGGTGTTACCCGGCGGCAGGTTCGTCACCATAATACGTTCAAATACAGTATCCACTCCTATTGACGGTCCATCATGGATTACTGATGAAGAATGGATGATTCCCGATGATATGTTTGCCCGTCTTTACGGTATGGGCTTTGGATTAGGACGGAGTTCTCCGATAGGAAAGGCATGGCAGGAGAGGGTAAAGAAGGCATTCTTCTCAGGGGTGCTGGCCTCTCCGGGGATTACCTCGGTAGCAAGCCCTGTTAAAAAAGCCCAGGAGAGAAAATTCTGGCTTTGGGTGGATTGTGAGTTGATTGTCTATGGTGCCACAGAACCGGATGCGAAAGTGGCTGTCCAGGGTAAACCGATAAATTTAAGGCAGGACGGGACATTCACTTTACGTTTCGCTCTTCCCAACGGTAAGCAAGTTATACCCGTTAAGGCTGTATCTTCCGATAACGTTGAGGAACGCACCGTTACCCCGATTGTAACCAGGGAAACCAAATAAGTTCAGCCAGATCCCCGCCGTTTCGTTTTATTTCACTTTTCTTCACAAAACGAAACAAAACGGCGGGGATTAATTCGTCCTTCGCTTCGCTCAGGACTCGAGGACGATTCTGAACGAAGTGAAGAATCTCGCACAATAACTTACTCACACTTTCAGTGTTCGTAAGTTATGTGCTCATTAAATATGAATAAAGGATATCTTTGTTTAGTGTTGCACAGCCACCTCCCCTATGTCCGGCACCCGGAACATGAGGATTTTTTGGAGGAAGACTGGCTTTATGAGGCGATAACCGAGACATACATCCCCCTGATCCTGGTCTTTGAGAAATTATTAGATGATAGAATAGATTTTCGTATCACTATGACTTTAAGCCCTACGCTCCTTTCTATGTTAGGCGACCCGCTGCTTCAGGAGCGTTATATAAGGCATATAAATAAACTGATTGAATTAGCGCATAGGGAGATAGAAAGGACGAGCTGGCAGCCTGCTTTCCAGGGCCTGGCCACTATGTATTTAAATCAGTTCTTTAAGGCGCGCGAGACCTTCGAAAGGTATAACCGCAATCTGGTTTCTGCCTTTAAGAATTTTCAGGATTCGGGAAAAATGGAGATTGTTACCTGCGCAGCGACTCACGCTTACCTTCCTCTTATGGATGTATGCAGGGAATCGGTGAAGGCGCAGGTCAGGGTGGCAGTGAGCCACTACGAAAGCGTCTTTGGCAGGAGGCCAAGAGGGATATGGCTTCCGGAATGCGGGTATCAGCCCGGACACGATGAGATTTTCAAAGAGGCGGGGATCCGTTATTTCTTTTCCGACTCTCACGGGGTCCTGCACGGGACACCCCGGCCGAAATACGGGGTATTCGCGCCGGTCTACTGCAAGGGCACAGGCGTTGCCTGTTTTGGCAGGGACCTGGAATCCTCAAAACAGGTCTGGTCCTCTATCGAGGGCTATCCGGGCGATTACAACTACCGGGAATTTTACCGCGATATAGGCTTTGACCTGGAATATAATTATATAAGACCGTACATTCATCCTGACGGGGTAAGGATAAATACAGGGATAAAATATTACCGCATCACCGGCTCGGATAACAAAGAGCCGTACGTGCCTGATTGGGCCAGAGACAAGGCAGGAGAACAGGCGAGTAATTTTATGTTTAACCGTCAGAAACAGATAGAATACCTTTATGATATTATGCAGAAGAAACCCATTATAGTTTCCCCTTACGATGCTGAATTATTCGGCCACTGGTGGTATGAAGGCCCGATGTGGCTGGATTTTCTTATCAGAAAGATTGCCTTTGATCAGGATGAGATGCGTTTGATTACGGCATCAGAATATTTGGCGGAAAATCCGCGCAACCAGGTGATTACACCTTCCCTCTCCAGCTGGGGCTGGAAGGGGTATAGCGAGATGTGGCTGCAAGGCCAAAACGATTGGATTTACCGGCATCTGCACGTTGCTTCAGAAAGGATGACCGAGTTAGCAAAAAGTTTTTCTAATGCGGATAGTTTATTAAAAAGGGCATTGAATCAGGCGCTGAGGGAGTTGCTTCTGGCGCAGAGTTCTGACTGGGCATTTATTATGGGTACCGGTACCCATACCAGTTATGCGGTCAAGCGCAGCAAAGACCATCTTTTGAGATTTACGCGGCTCTATGAAGACATAAAATCTAACTCCATTGATGAGGACTGGTTAGCCGATATTGAATATAAGGACAATATCTTCCCGCATATAGATTATAAAGCGCATAAATAATATGGACTATAACAATATCCCCGGACATATAGCCATAATAATGGACGGCAATGGCCGCTGGGCAAAGCAGAGGGGCCTGCCCCGCACCGCCGGACACCATGAAGGGATTGAAAGGGTTAGAGAGACTGTAAAGACCTGCCGGGAGTTAGGCATTAAGGCGGTGACATTTTTTGCCTTTTCTACGGAGAATTGGAACAGGCCAAAAAGAGAAATAAGCATGTTGATGCGCTATCTGGCTAATTTCCTGGACCGCGAGATAACGAAGATGGACAACGATAACATAAAGTTTATGGTTATCGGAGGAGGAGACCCGATCCCCGGATATCTGCAGAAGAAGATTAAAGAAGCAGAGCATAAGACCCGGAATAATACGGGGCTTATGGTAGTCCTGGCTTTAAATTACGGAGCAAGACAGGAAATAGTAGCTGCAGCAAAGAGATTTGCCGGCGAGGTTGTGCGCGGAGAAGCCAGGATAGAGGAATTAGACGTGGATATGTTTAGCCGCTATTTTTATACCGCGGGCCTACCCGACCCCGATCTTCTCATCCGCACCAGCGGCGAGATGCGCATAAGCAACTTCCTGCTCTGGCAGCTTTCTTATGCAGAGCTGTATTTCCCCGGAAAATATTGGCCGGATTTTAAGAGGGCGGACCTGGAAGAGGCGATTAAAGAGTACCAGAAGAGAGAAAGAAGGTTCGGCAGTATAGATGCTCATAAAAAGGATAATTAGTTCCTCTATCATTATCGGTACTGTTGTAGCGACCGTATTTGTCGACTGGCTATGTGGACTGTTGGTAGCTACATTTATCGTCGCAGGTTTATATGAGTTTTTTACCATGCTTGAGAACAAGGGTATAAAGATATATAAATATTTTGGCATCGGTATGGGTGCTATAATCCCCCTCTCTATCATATACCGTTTTGAGCCTACAAAAAGCTGGGAATTAATCTTTATTGTTCTGGTTCTTTTGTTTTTAATCCTCATGCAATTCAGGCGCCGGAATAATTACGGTGTTATCGTGGATATTTCAACGACTTTATTCGGCATACTCTATGTCTCCTGGTTCTTCAGTTTTTTAATTAAGATAAGATACCTCGCTGGCGGCATAGGGCTCTTGAGCACAGTGCTGCTGATTACCAAGCTGGGCGATATCGGGGCATATCTGGTCGGCTCGCGTTTTGGAAGGACTCCCTTTATGCCGCACATCAGCCCGAAGAAGTCCGCGGAAGGTGCGATAGGGGGTCTGTTATTCAGCGTACTGGGTGCGCTGGCGAGCAAGGTATTCCTGAATTTTACCTATTTACATCTTATACTCATGGGTCTTTCTTTAGGTGTCTTGGGCCAGTTAGGGGATTTATCGGAATCCCTGATGAAACGCGACTGCGGGGTAAAAGATTCGGGGAGTATCTTTCCGGGTTTAGGCGGGGTCTTGGATTCGATTGACAGCCTGCTCTTTACCGCGCCGGTATTTTATTTTTATATGAGCATTGTTTACAAATGAGACGCATAGCTGTGCTGGGTTCTACAGGCTCAATAGGCAAGAGCACACTGGATGTGGTCAGGAATTTTCCCGATAAATTCAGGGTCGTGGGTTTAAGTACGAACTCTAATATCGAACTTTTAGATAAACAGATAAAAGAATTCCGTCCCTTATTTGCCTGTGTCACCGATATGGCGGCAGGCAAAAGGCTAAGGGCCTGTTCTGGCTCCAATACCAGATTCTTTGCAGGAGAAGAAGGCCTTCAGGAGATGGTTCAGGAGAGAGAGATAGAGAAAGTAGTGCTGGCGATAAGCGGCTCTTGCGCCCTCATGCCCTTATTAAAGGCTATAGAAAGCAACAAGGATATTGCCCTGGCCAATAAAGAGGCCTTGGTCATGGCAGGCCCTATAATAATGAATGAGGCGCGTAAGAAAAAAATCAAGATCATACCCGTGGATAGCGAACAATCGGCCATCTGGCAGTGCTTGGACGCAGAGGACCGGGCTGAATTAAAGAATATTCATCTTACCGCTTCCGGAGGGCCGCTTAGGCAGTCCGGAAAGAAGGCCTTCAAGAATATCTCCATCGGCAGCGTGTTAAGGCATCCCCGCTGGAAGATGGGCAGGAAGATTACGGTGGATTCGGCAACCCTGATGAATAAGGGCCTGGAGGTTTTAGAGGCAATGTTTCTATTCAATGTGCCGAGCGATAAAATAAAAGTCGTTATACACCCCGAGGCGATAATTCATTCAATGGTCGAATTTATAGACGGCGTGATCCTGGCGCAATTATCGGTGGCGGATATGCGCATACCCATACAGTATGCCCTTTCTTATCCGGAAAGATTATCCAATAAAACTGCGGGGACAGTGGATTTCTACAAATTAGGAAGGCTTAATTTCGAGAGACCGAATTTTAAGAGGTTCCCCTGCCTGGGGTTAGCTTACCGGGCAGCGCAGGAGTTAGGGACTATGCCTTGCGTGCTGAATGCTGCTAACGAAGTCAGCGTGGCTGAATTCTTGAAAGGGAGGCTGGATTTTGTATCTATACCCAAGGTCATTGAAAAGGTTTTAGGCAGGCACCATAATATAAACAGGCCCCGCTTATCCGATGTTTTAGGCGCGGATAGCTGGGCGAGAGAAGAGTCCTGCCGGGTTATTGCAAGCTTAAACTAAACATATGATTTCCCTGCTTATATTTCTCTTTATCCTAAGCACGCTGATAATCGTCCATGAATCCGGGCATTTTATTATAGCCAAAAGAACAGGGGTACGGGTAGAGAAATTTTCTTTGGGGTTCGGCCCGCGGTTATTAAAAAAGAAGAAGGGTGGTACGGAATACAGCATCAGCGCGATACTTCTCGGCGGTTATGTGAAACTCGCCGGCGATAACCTGGAGGAATATAAGGGCGGCCCAGATGAATATTTTTCTAAGCCTCCGGGAAAACGTTTCTGGATAATATTCTGCGGCCCTTTATTGAATTACCTGTTAGGATTCCTGTTCTTCTGGCTGGTGTTCTTTGCGGGTTACCCTACGTTAACCACCAGGGTCGGCGGCCTGATTGACGGCTTTGGCGCAAAACAGGCCGGGCTCCAGGAGGGCGATAAGATTATAGCCGTAGACGGGCAAAAGGTAGACTTCTGGGAGGAACTACAGAATATTATTCGTGCCAAAAAGACAGCAACAAAGGTTTTGGTCTCTGTCCTGAGGGATAACAAAGAGCAAAAAATAGAGGTTTCGATAAGAGAAAAACAACTCTCCGATCCTCTGGGAGAGGCGCGTAATGTAGGACTGCTCGGCATAACGCCTTATTATGACGAGATAGTAAAGGTAAGGTATGGTTTAGCGCAGTCATTTATCATGGGGATAAAGAAGACCTGGGAGCTGACAGCGACGACTTATAAAGGGTTATGGCGTATGGTTACAGGTAAATTACTCATACGCGAATCAGTAACCGGGCCTTTAGGTATATTATATATTGCCTCTAAGACAGCAAGGGCAGGCATAATTGCAGTGTTGCATCTGATGGCAGTATTGAGTATCGGCCTGGGTATTTTTAACCTCCTGCCTTTACCAGTTTTAGATGGCGGGCATATTGTACTGTTGGGCATTGAAAAGATAAGAGGCAGGGTATTGAGCCTTAAGGCCGAACAGATTGTTACGCAGGTGGGCACCACGATAATCATGTCTTTAGCCATATTTGTCACTTATAATGACATATTAAGGCTGTTTGGGGATAAGATATCCAAGTTTTTTGTCAGCAGATGAATAGAATAGCCGGACGTAAGGTCAGGATAATAAAAATTGGCAATATCCGCATCGGCGGAAACAACCCTATTGTCATACAGTCTATGGCCAAGACCAGGACCGCTGATGTTGAAAAAACAGCTAAACAGATAAAAGAACTGGAAAGGGCAGGTTGCGAGATTGTCCGTTTAGCGATAAAGGATGAGCGGGATGCCAAAGCCATAAAACAGATTAAAAATAATGTAAATCTTCCGATAGTTGCAGATATACATTTTAACTGGCGCCTAGCGATAGCAGCGATAGACAGCGGAGCGGACAAGATAAGGCTTAATCCGGGGAATATATATAAGAAACAAGAGGCGAGAGAAATAGTCAGCGCTTTAAAAAATGCTAAGATACCTTTACGCATCGGCCTCAATTCCGGTTCAGTCAAAGACCTGAAATCAAAGAAAGCAAATATGGTTGAGAAGCTGGTTGGGAATTGCCTGGATTACCTTAAGATGATAGAAGGGTTTAATTTCTACGACATAGTTATTTCTCTTAAGGCATCAAGCGTAGAAGACACCGTGGAGGCATACCGTAAGATAGCCGGGCTTTGCGACTATCCTTTGCATTTAGGCGTTACTGCTACCGGCCTGCCTTATGCGGGAGCAATAAAATCAAGTATTGCTTTGGGCGTTCTTCTCATGGAAGGGATTGGAGATACCATAAGGGTATCGCTTACAGACAAACCGCAGCAGGAAGTTAAGGCTGCTAAGGCTATTTTGGAAGCGCTGGGATTGCGTAGTTTCGGTCCGGAAATTATAAGCTGCCCGACCTGCGGACGCTGTGAGGTTGATCTGGTGAAGATAGTGAAAGAATTGGAACAGAAACTGTCAACTGTTAACTGTCAACTGTTAACTCGGCAACCGAAGGTTGCCGTGATGGGTTGTGTGGTTAACGGGCCGGGTGAGGCCAGAGAGGCGGATGTGGGGATAGCCTTTGGTAAAAAAGAAGGACTTTTGTTTAGGGATGGTAAGCCTGTAAGGAAGGTGCCGTTTATTAACTGCGCCGGGGTTTTATTAAAAGAAGTGGAGAAAACAAATGGATCTGAAAGAAAGAATAAGGCAGATTTTTGTTTCTCAGCATAGCCATTTACTGGCCCAGTACCCGACTGACGGAGAAGAATATAAGGAGTGCGTTACGCAAATAATAGAGGGCATCGTAAGCCGGCCGAGGAAAGACCTGACCGAAGAAGAGAGGAAGAAGATAGTCTCTGACTTGGTTGATGAGTTTACCGGTTTAGGGCCGGTAGAAAGCCTAATGAAAGACCCTGCTGTTACGGAAATTATGATAAACGGCCCGCAAAAGGTTTACATGGAAAAAAACGGCAAGAAAGAATTAACCGGTATAACAATGACCGAGCAGCAGTTGATGGCTCTGGTGTATAAGATACTTTCTCCGACCAGGCGCCATGTGGATGAAACGAGCCCTTATACAGACGTCGCTTTTAAAGACGGTTCACGTATAAACATCATCATACCGCCCCTTGCCTTAGACGGCGCGACGGTAACCATAAGAAAGTTTTTAAAACAGATAAGAAAAATTGAAGACCTTCTGGGCTTCGGCACTTTGGATAAACGCATGGCTGATTTCCTGGTCGCCTGCGTAAAGGCAAAGGTCAATATAATGTTTGCCGGCGCAACCGGAGCAGGAAAGACCACCACCGTAGATGTGCTCTCTTCTTATCTTGCAAATGATGAGCGGATTTTGACGATTGAGGATACCGCTGAATTGCGCCTGTCGCAGGAGCATGTAGTACGGCTTGAGGCAAAACAGCCGAATATCGAAGGCAAGGGCGAGATTACAATAAGGGACCTGTTCAGGAATTCCTTACGCATGCGTCCGGATAGAATTATCCTGGGTGAAATCAGAGGTGCAGAGGCTTTGGATATGCTCCAGGCAATGTGTTCCGGCCATAACGGTTCTCTTGCGGTAATTCATGCTAATTCTCCTGCTGAAGTTATTTACCGCATTGAGACGATGATCCTTACTTCCGGGGTCTTGATTACGCTTGAGGCTATCCACAGGCAGATTGCCGCGGGCCTGAATCTTATTGTGCAGCACGAGCAGCTGGTTGACGGTTCCAGAAAGATTACTAACATCACCCAGGTAGACGGCTTAAAAGACGGCCAGGTTGTTCTGGAGGACCTCTTTACATATAACGTAGACAGCGTAACTGCGGAAGGTAAAG
>Ga0315294_10000023_pt1 | contig 168108 bp, 148 predicted proteins | sample YL17G13_40_MG_FD_203626 | JGI IMG/M metagenome (GOLD analysis project Ga0315294, IMG submission 203626) | Sediment microbial communities from Yellowstone Lake, YNP, Wyoming, USA - YL17G13_40 | ecosystem: Environmental > Aquatic > Freshwater > Lake > Sediment | place: USA: Wyoming | collected...
GGCCGGCGAGTACAAGGTGATGGCCGAGCACCCCCAGACCGGGGAGAGCACGATCAAGATGCTGGTGAAGGCCGACTACACTTTCACCGGGGGCACGCACCAGGACCTCTACCTCTACCACAAGGTGGAAGCGCCCAAGCGCAAGCCCATCCCCATGCCAGAGGAATGGCGCCAGCGGCTGGCGCCCGGCCTGGGGGTAAGCGCCCCGGCGGCGCCGGCGCCGCCCCCAACCACCCGCCGGGTGATGAGCCCCCTGGGCGGCACCATCAAGCTGCCCACACGGGCGCCCAGCAGCATGGACCAAGCGGGGACGGAGAGCGAGTAGCCGGGGCAGGGAAAGCAAAAGGGGGGATACGCTCCCCCCCGGGTGTTGATTGCACTGCGCTCGTGGGTGGCGGTTAACCGGCGCGCTTGCCGGCCTCGATCAGCCGCTTGACCTTCTGGCCGCCTTTGTGGCCGATCTCCTCGTAGAACTCCCGGCCATAGCGCTGCTTGGTGGTCTCGCCGCCCTTCTTGCCGCCGATCTCCCCGCCTCGGCGGCCCGCTTCCCGCACCGACATCTGTCCCTTCTCAGCCATCCCCGTTACCTCCTGTAGCTGGTGTCCTGGTTTAAGGCGATGATACCGGCAGGCCTCTTGAATCGCAACAGCCCAACTGGGCATTATCAGGACAAACTCCCGCGCTTGTAGCCCCAGTTGAACATGGAGCAAGTGGGGACTGTTGGGGGCAGCCAAGAAGGGCCGCTCAGGACCCAGCGGGCAGGCCGCCGAACTTGCGCTGGCGGTTCTGGTATTCGACCAGCGCCTGCAGCAGGTGGGGCCGGCGAAAGTCGGGCCAGAGCACGGGCAGGAAACACAGCTCGGCATAGGCCGCCTGCCAGAGCAGGTAGTTGGAGATGCGCTGCTCGCCGGCGGTGCGGATGAGCAAGTCAGGGTCGGGGACATCGGGGGCATAGAGGCGGGTGGCCACCGCCTGCTCGTCAATCGCGGTGGGGTCCAGCTCCCCCGCTACCGCGGCGGCGGCCAAGGCCTGGCAGGCGTCGGTGATCTCGGCCCGCCCGCCGTAGTTGATGGCCAGGATCACCTGCACGCGGTCGTTGCCAGCAGTGAACTCCCCCATCTGGCGCAGCGTGGCCTGCAGGAAGTCCGGCAGCTCGTGCTGCCGGCCGATCACCCGCACCCGGGCACCCATGGCATGCAGCTCCTCCGCCTCCTGGCGCAGGTTGCGGTCTATCAGCTGCATCAGGGCGTCCACCTCCCGGGCGGGGCGCTTCCAGTTCTCGGCGGAGAAGGTGTAGAGGGTCAGGTACCTGATGCCCAGGGGCGGGCAGGCCTCGATCACGGCCCGCACGCTCTCTGCCCCCGCCCGGTGGCCGGCGACCCGGGGCAGCCCCCGCTGCTGGGCCCAGCGGCCGTTACCGTCCATGATGATAGCCACGTGCTGGGGGGCGCGGGCGGAGTCATACTGGGCGAGCAGGGCGGCCTCATCAGGCGTCTGCGTCAACGGCGTCCCTTTCTCCTGGTAGACTCGCCGAGGGCGAACTGGGCGGCGGCCAGCAGCTCGATGGTGCCGTCGGGCAGCCGACGCTGCCGCAGCACCCGCTCCGGCCCGCTGGGGAAAAGGCCTCCCACCCGGGTGCGCACGACGGACACCGCGTACCCGGCCTCCTGGAGCAGGGCACAGGCGCGCGCCAGCTCGCGGCTCACGACGTCGGGCACCTGGTTCAAGCGCATCCCTCCGGGAGCTTTGATGGTATGCTGCCGGCACCCCACTGTCAAGCCGCTGCCCGGCTACGGGACAAAAGCCGCCAGCTCCGCCGGAGAGTCCAGGCGCAGCATCGGGATGTCGGCCTCCCGGCAGGCGAAGGTAAGCTCGGCGGTGTAGTCGCCCGGAATGGCACAATAGTGATTGGAGCCCACGGCCTCCAGCAGCAGGTGGCGGGGGGCGTCAAGGTGGATGGCCACGTGCGGCCACATCTTGCCCCACAGGATGTCACGGGTGATCCGGGTGGTGATCTCCAGGGAGCGGCCGGCGGCGAGCTGCATCAGGTACCGGCCCTTGATGCGCACCAGGCGAGCCAGGGTGACCGGGCCGCGCTGTCCCTGGTAGCCGACGGCGCCGCCGCTCTTGCCCTGACACTGGCCGGCGAGGGTGAGCCGGGGCAGCACCTGCTCGGGCTGGCCGGAATTGGCGGCGTAATACACCGAGGAGGCGCCGCAGTTAGAGATGATGAGGTAGTCCTCCCCCAGGTATTTCAGGTCGCCGAAGAGTGGGGGCGCCTCGCCGCCGAGCTGATCGAGCAGGCAGCAGGTAACCAGGCCCTTGATGTCGCCTTCGCACACCGTGGGCAGGGCGCGGCGGGCTCCCTCGGCATCCTGGCCAAAGGGCAGGAAGGCGGGGAGCAAGCAGCCGGTGACGCCGTAGTCCACCGAGAGCTCCGGTTGGCATTTCACGGAGACGCCAGCGATATCCTCCTCCTCCAGTTCGCCCAGCCGGTCGCGGGCGGCGAGGTAGAGTGCTACCTGGCGGCGCAGGGACTCCTTGGTCAGCATTTGCTGATCGTAGACGATGCGGGCGCCGCCCTGCTCCAGCCAGGAGATGACCTGGTCCACGCGGCCGGGCTGGTCGCGCAGGATGGCTTCCGCCCCCCGGATGAGCACGTATTCGCCCTCGCTGAGCACGTCGCCCACAAAGCGGGTCTTGAGAGTGGGGATATCATCCTGCAGGTGCTCCATGCGCAGGCAGTAGCTGCCGCCCCAGAGCAGCAGGGACTGGCGCCGCAGCCGCATCATGGCCCCTACCCCGGCCGCCCAGCGTATCACCTTCTGGTAGTCGCCCAGGGAGCGGGCGTGGCTGGTGGCGTGGCGGTTCAGCCCCACCTCCCACAGGCTGGCCCCCACCGCGCTCAGGCACACGGAGCCGGCCCAGGTGGGGTCGTCCTCGGCGAACAGCAGCACCGGGAGGTCGGTCTCCCGCACCAGGGTCATGGGCAGCATGGGCTCGGTCCAGTGCCAGCAGCCGATCACCAGGCAATCCGCCTGTTGGCCCCTCACCAGGGCGGCGGCGGCGCGCACCTCGCGGGGACTGCGCAGGCCAAAGGCGCTGTCCCGGGGGTCCTTGGACTGGACCATGGGGTCGAGCACCTGGCAGCCGGCCTGCGCCAAGGCGGCCGTGAGCGCCTGGTGACGGTCACGCAGGTATTGCTCCCGCTGGTCCTCGAAGTCGGTGCGGCGGGGGTCGGTGAAGGATACCACAGCAACCTTAGTGGCCTGCGCCATCTGGGGCCTCCTGGCGATGGGCAGCGGCGATCAGCTCCTGGTAGATCTCGAGCAGCCGCTGCGCGCAGCACTTGATATCGTAGCGGGCAGCCGTCAGCCTGGCCTGCTTGGACATGGCGGCCCGGGTCGAGTCGTCAGCGAGCAGCTTGTCAATGGCGGCGGTGAAGGCCGCCTCGTTTTCCTTCACCACCAGGCCCTGGCGGCCTTGCTCCACCACGCCGGCAATGGCGGGGCTTTCGGTGCAAACGCAGGGCACCCCCTGCGACATGGCCTCCAGCAGCACCACGCCCTGGGTGTCGGTGGTGGAGGGGAAAAGGAAAAGGTCGGCGGCGGCGGCGCAGGAGAACACCCGCTCCCGGGGCTGGAAGCCGGCAAAGACCACCCGCTCCGCCACTCCCAGCTGCTGGGCCAGCCGGCGTGCCTGCTCCTGGAATGGCCCGCCCCCCACCAGCAGCAGCCAGGCATCTGGCCGGTGCAGGGCGGCGAAGGCGCCCAGCATCAGGGCCACGTTTTTCTCCACCGCCACCCGGCCCACGTACAGCAGCAACCGGGCCTGGGGCGGAATGCCCCAGTGCTGGCGCTCCTTGGGATCGGGCGGGGGCAGTGCCGCCAGGTCCAGGCCGGTGCTTACCACCTCGATGCGAGCAGTGATGCCCTCCTGGCGAAGCTGCTCGGCGTAGCCGGCGCTGGGGGCGATGACGCAGTTGCAGGCATTGGCAAAGCGCCGGCTGATGCCTGCCGCCAGCGGCACCACCAGCCAGGAGGGCAGGGGCAGGTAGTGGGCATAGAGCTGGTAGCGGGTATGCATGGTGAAGACCAGGGGCAGGCCCTGGCGGCGGGCGATGCGTGCCCCCAACCGGCCCAGCAGGAAGGGGCCGTGCACATGGATCACCTGGGCTCCCCAGGCGGCCACTTCCCGCTGGGCCCGGCGCGAGCAGGGGAATCCCAGCGGAAAGCGGGGGTTGGTGGGCAGGCTGAGGGAGGGCAGGCGGACCACGTCGGGATCGGCATCCTGGTAGCCGGGGAAGCGGGCAGTGAAAATGCGCACCTGGGCGCCGCACTGGCGCAGGGCGCCGACGAAGGCCTCCACGGAGACGACGACGCCGCTGACCACTGGGTGGTAGGACTCGGTGAAGAAGGCGACTCTCATGGGCTCCCGGGCCAATAATTCGGCCGAGAGCGGCGCAAACCTTCTCGCTTTAGAGCCGGCGGGCGCCCACCAGGCGGCGTTTGTAGTAAGGCTCGTAGATGCTGGTCACCACCACGGAGCCGTTGACGGAGGAAGCGTGCACGAACTTGTTGTCGCCCAGGTAGATGCCCACGTGGCTGATGCCCCGGCCGCTGGTGTTGAAGAAGAGCAGGTCGCCGGCCTGCAGCTGCTTGAAGGCGACCTTTTTACCCAGCTTATAGAGGGCAGCGGAGTTGTGGGGGGCGCGGATGCCCCGCTCCATCAGCACCCGGGCCACCAAGCCCGAGCAATCCATGCCGCGGCTAGTCATGCCCGCCCAGCGGTAGGGCACCCCCCGGTAGCGCAGCGCCTGTTTGGCGAGCGCAGCCCCGGGCTTGGCCACAGCCTGGGGGGCGGGGGCAGGTACGGCCGTCGCAGGCGGGGGCGGAGCGGTGGTCATGGTGATGGTAGGCGGGGGGGCTGGCTGCTGTTGCTGGCGACGAAGTTGCTCGATGGGCTGGCCGTTAATGGTAATTACGAACTGGGGGTCGTCGGCCGCCTGGGGCGGGAGGGGCGGTGCTTGCTCCTGGGGGGCAGCCTGGCTGAGCAGACTGGGGCTGAATGACACGAGCAGAGACATCACAGCCGCGCTGAGGGCAACAGCCCGCCGGGAGAGCTTCATATGCGGTTCTCGGTTCCTTTGGCTGGGAGCTGGGACCGGCGGCGCCTTGCTACTTGCCGCTCGTATCCCGGGATGGATGGTCTGTGGGCGCCCTTGGGCAGCGTGGCATTGCTGGTAATGAGCGCCCGGAGATCTGCCAGGTTGTCAGCCGACGGGATTGTAGCACGCCCTGGCGGCGGGTGTAAAGCACCTCTGTAGCCAACCGGACCATTTTTAGGGGCGATAGTGCCCGGCATGGTGGAGCGCTGACCCTTTGGGGGCTTTCACCCAGCCTCCCGCTGCTGGGAGGTACCCGTCTGGGAGCGCCGAAGTGGAGAGTGCGCCGGGCTCTGCCCCCGTGGCCGCGCTGGTGTCCGTTCCGGCGCCACAGTGCCTGGTGGCAGAAAACCTGCCGGGAGGCATGCGAGCAGTGGCAGTCAATGGCGTTGACCACGCCCTCCCCTGGAGCCCGCCGGCATCCGCCCCGCGGGGATGGGTTCGGCGGTGGGGGCACGAGGCGCCGGGGCTGCTGGTGGTTGCGGGCGTGGTAGCGGCCGTCTTCTGGCCGCTGTTTACCATGCGCGCCCTGCTCATCAGCGGCGAGGTGGGCACCAGCGACGCCATCTACCAGACCTACCCCTTCCGCCTCATCCTGGGCCGGGCCCTGGCTGCCGGCCACCTGCCATTTTGGACCGGGGATATCTACTGCGGCTTTCCTCTCCTGGCCAACCCCTCGGTCGGCACGCTGTACCCGCTCAACTGGCTCTACGCCGCTCTGCCGGCTGCCAGCGCCGCCAGCGTGGTGCTGCTGCTGTCATGCCTGATGGCCGGCTGTTTCACTTACGCCTACGTGCGGACGCTGGGCCTGGGCCGGGCGCCGGCGACCCTGGCCGGCATGTCGTTTGGGGCCTGCGGCTTCTTCGTTTGCCACGCCAAGCACGCCGCCTTCATCAACACCGCCAGTTGGCTGCCACTGCACCTGGCCCTGGTCGAGCGCGCCCGGGCCGGCGGCCCGCGAGGCCTGCGGGCGGCGCTGTGGCTGGCACCCGTTACCGCCCTGGCCGGCCTGGCGGGCGGGGTGCAGGTGTTGTACCTGGGCCTGCTGCTGCTGGCAATCTATGCGCCTGCCCGCCTGCTGGCGGCCGATGCAGCCGGGCCCAGGCGGCGGCGACTGGTGCTGCTGGGAGCCATGGCCCTGGCCGTGGCCCTGGGCCTGCTCATGACCGCCCCCCAGCTGCTGCCCTCGCTGGAACTGACCTCCACCTCCGAACGGCAGAGGGGTATCACCTATGCCAGTGCCGACCGCTGGCCTCTGCCCCTGCACGACCTGCTGACCCTGGGCTGGGCGGGCGCGGTCGGCCTGCCCGGGGACGGCTCGTACCGGGGCCGGGATCCGGAGGGGTACGGCATCTTCTGGGAGGACTACGGCTATGTGGGCTGGCCGGTGGCGCTGCTGGCCCTCACCGCCGCCTGCCTGCTGGCCCGGCGCAGCGCCCTGTGCCGCCTGCTGCTGATCCTGGCCGGCGCCGGCGCGGTGCTCGCCCTGGGGGTGCAGACCGGGCTTTTCTGGGCCGCCTTCCATGCCCTGCCGGGCCTGAGCTACTTCCGCTTTCCGCAGCGCTTCCTGCTGTGGACGGAGCTGTGCACGGCGGTCCTGGGCGCCTGGGGCCTGGCCCTGGTGCTGGGGCGGCTGCCGGGACGCCGGCGGGCAGCCCTGGCCGCCGTCATCTTGCTGGTAGCGGCAGTGGACCTGGGCAGCAACCAGGGCCGGGTCAACGTTTACTATGACCGCCAGGCCTGGCAGCAGCCGCCCGCCAGCGCCCTGGCGGTGCGTGCCGGCACCAGGCAGGGGAGCGGTCGGGTGGGCACCGCGGCGCCTGTGCTCTCATACCGCCTGTGCGTGGAGCACGGCGGATTGGCAGGCAATCGCCATCGCTTCTGGCGAGAGCGCGGCCTGCTGCAGCCCGATGGCAACGTGCTTTGGGCCGTGCCGCAGGTAGGCGGCTACGTGGAGCTGATCCCGCGCTGGCTGGAGCTGCGGGATGTCGGCATCGGCAGCTTGGAGGGGCTGATGACGCTCGGCGCCAAGGATCTCCCTCAGCACGAGGCCGTGCTGCGGCCGCCCACCGCCTACATGCGGCTGCTGGAGGCCTGCAATGCCCATTACCTGCTGTGCGGCTGGCCGCTGGAGGGAGAAGGCTTGCAGCTCGCGGCCAGCGATGGCACGGTGTGGGTGTACCACCTGCCCCAGCCCCTGGGCCGGGCGTACCTGGTGCCCCAGGCGGCGGATATCGGCACGGACGGCAACTTCCTGGCCCGGTCCCGCCTGGGGCTGGATTTCGCGCGCACCGTCTATCTGCTGGGCAAGAGCGGCCAACCCGCGGTGGGTTTCCAGCCTTCACCCGTCCGGCTCCAGGAAAGTGCCGACCAGACCCACCTCTCCCTGGCGTTCACTGCCCCTACCCGCGGTTGGCTGGTGCTTACCGACACCTACTACCCGGGCTGGCAGGCGACGATAGACGGCCGGCCGGTCGTTATCGAACGGGCGAACTGCTGGATGCGGGCGGTGCAGGTGCCGGCGGGGCGCCACCTGGTGCACTTCCGCTATCGGTGCCGGCCCTACGAGCGGGGGCTGCGCATCGCCGCGGGCAGCGCCCTGGTGTGGCTGGCCTGCATGCTGTTCTTGCCGGCCGGGCTGCGTCGCCGCTGGGCTTAGCCCTTGCGGCAGCGTGGTGGGGGGGGGTAGGGAAGCAGAAAAGGCCGCCGGAAACCTCTCCGGCAGCCATTTGAGGAATGGTACCCCTGGCAGGATTCGAATGGCTAAGTCCCCGCCTTGCGGGGACCGCCACGGCGGCTCCGACGTTGTCGGAGCCTAGCCGCCTGCGATCAAGTGCGCCTTCTCCTTGCCGCCGGCGGGGGTGCACTTCAGATACCACTCACGTTTCCGCGCCTCTGCAAGCGTGTCGAACCCCTCGACGTGTACAAGCACAAAAGGACGGTACGGCTTAGTGGACTTGCTGTACCCGGCGTTGTGCTGGTCAAGCCGTTTCCGCACGTCTCGCGACGTGCCTACGTAGGACACCTGTCTAGTCAGGCTGCTCAGGATGTAAACGTAGTACGTTGTGAGGGCTCGAATGCGCAGGAATGGTACCCCTGGCAGGATTCGAACCTGCGATCCAGGCTCCGGAGGCCTGCGCCTTATCCTCTTGGCTACAGGGGCACCCGCGTGCTTATTATAGCTGGCGCCAGGCTCCAGCGTCAATGCGCGGCAGCCCGGATCGGCGGCCTTCCAAGCGGTTACTTCCCGGACTCCGGGCGGGCTGAGGCCAGGCCCGGGCGCTGCCAAGCGGCCACTCCCCCGAGCTGCTGGTCCTCCCCCTCCTGGGCAGGGGCGGGCACCAGCCCGGCGCGCCGGATGATCTCATCTCTTACCCAGCCCGCAAATGCCTCCCGCCACTGCTCCGACCCCTCCAGCAGGAGCAAGTCGCCCTCGCCATCCGGGGTGTCGAGCACCAGGGTGAGGGGATAGGCCTCGCGGCGGGTGCCCGGGGAGCAGTCAGCAGGGGCCATGAGCCCCATGATCTCGGAGAACTTGGCTGCGCTCTGGCGGCCTTTGCGGTCCCAGAAGGTGAGCTCGTGGTCGGTGAGGATGAGCGCCGAGCCCAATCGCAGGCCGAGCTGGCGGAGCAGCCCCAGGTGCATGAGCACGAACACCAGGAGGAAGGGCAGGCCCGCCATGATCAGCAGCAGCAGCCGATCGGAGGGGGGCGGCCAGAGCTGCCGGAGCTCCCGGAGGTTGAAGGCCACGATCGCCCAGAGCAGCAGGCAGACCACCGCCGTGCGGAGGTCCCTGGCACTCTGCCCCTGCCGCCAGACCGGCCGGGTGCGCAGCCACTGGCGCAGGGAGGCGACGGCCTGCTCGGTTTCCCGGTCCATGTGCTCCCCCTTGGGCAACGCCGGCAAGGCAAGGGCCGCCCAAAGGGGCGGCCCAGGAAGCAGCGGGAGGGTGGTCAGGCCGGCTCGCCCTCCATCTCGCCGACGCGCACCTCGATTTCCGAGCGCTCCTCGATGCGCTCGATCTTCCCGTCCCGAATCCAGACCACGCGGTCGCTGACGTCAATCATCTTCAGGTCATGGGTAGCCGAGATCACGGTCACTCCCTGCTCGGTGTTCATCTGCTTGAGCAGGGTGATGATCTCCTTGCCGGTCTTGAGGTCCAGGTTGCCGGTGGGCTCGTCGGCGAGGATGATGCCGGGGTCATTGGCCAGGGCGCGGGCGATGGCGACGCGCTGCTGCTGGCCACCGGAAAGCTCGGTAGGCTTGTGGTGAAAGCGCTCTGCCAGGCCCACCTTTTCCAGCAGCTTCATGCCCTTGGTCATGGCTTCATCGCTGGGGATGCCGGCAAAGATCATGGGCAGGGTGACGTTTTCCAGGGCGGTCATCACCGGGATGAGGTTAAAGGTCTGAAAGATATAGCCGATCTTGCGGCAGCGCAGCCAGGCCAGCTCAAAGGCGTCAAGCTGGGCCATGTCGGTCTCGTCAATGAAGACGGAGCCATGGGTGGGCTTATCCAGGCCGCCGATCATGTTGAACAGGGTGGACTTGCCGGAGCCGGAGGGGCCCATGATGGAGATGTACTCACCCCGCCTGATGTCGAGGTGCACGGCGTTGAGGGCCTTGAGCACGGTGCCGCCGAGCACGAACTCCTTGGTGAGGTCCTTGGTGCGGACGATGTATTCCTTAACCCCGGTTGACATGGTTGCCCAACCTCCCTTGCAGGCATGAAGCTTATCAGATTTCGGAGCGCAGGGCGGCGGCCGGAGGCATCTTGGCCGCCCGCCAGGCGGGATAGATGGCGGCGAGCACGGAGAGCAGGCCGCCCAGGACGATCGCCAGGATGATGGCGGGCAGCAGCGAGAGCTGCAGGCCGCCCAGGGTGAGGGCGGCGCCGGCCTTGGTGAAGGCGGAGCCGCCAAAGCGCGCCAGGAGCACCAGGGACATTACGCCGGCGCCCAGGACGGCGCCCAGGGTGGCACCGAGCAGGCCCAGCATGCAGCTCTCGATCAAGAAAAGGCGCACCACGAAGGTATCCAGGGCGCCCAGGCATTTCATGGTGCCGATTTCCTTGTAGCGCTCGGTCACCGACATGAGCATAGAGTTGACGATACCCACGGTGGCCACCAGCAGGGACATCACCACCAGCCAGGCGTTACGGGCCTGGACGTCGGCGGTGTATTCGCCCTGGCCGCGCAGCACGGCGCTGGAGGTGAGCACGGAGGCGAGGAAGGCGATGCCGAGGAAGATGCCGGAGGCGGTGATGATGGCCCGGCCCAGGCGCACGAAGATGCTCTGCTTGCTCATGCGCAGGGATTGGCGCCAGGGCAGCATGATCTGGCGCTGGATACCGCTCTTATCGGTGTTTGCTCTTGGCATGCGCTAACTCTCCCTCCTTGGGCGCGGCGGGTACGGCAAAGCCGACCAGGCCGCGCTTGCCCAGGTTGCGCAGGTAGGTGGTAAGGGATACCTCGGCCTCCTTGCGATTGAGCTGGTACTTGCGGGCCATATGGGCCACCAGGTCGCGCACCGTATGCTCACCATCGCAAAGCTCCCAGATATCCGCTCCCACCTCGTCCAGCAGCACCTGGCGCTGCCGGGGCACCACGAACACCTTGGACAGCAGGCGGGCCCAGAGCTCGCTGCGCCGGCGCACGGTGATCGCCAGCTCCCCGCTCTCCAGGCGCTGGTATTCCAGTGACCGATTGCGCACCGGGTAGGCGGTCAGGGCCGTCTCCCGGGAGAAGCGCGGCTTACCTTTACGTCGCAGCAGCATCGCTTAGTGGCACCGGATGGAGCCGGCCACCTGCGGCCAGTGCTCCTCCCCTGCGGCGTGGATCTCCTCCACCGAGAACAGGCGGTTGGAGGGTGCACAGTGCCAGACCTTTCCTGAGAAGATGATGGGCGCCCGCACCCGCAGCAGCCGGGCCACCTGCTTGCGCGGCCAGTGCAGCGGCCGCCGCCGCTCGCCCGCCAACAGGGCGGCCGGGTGCTCATCACCCTCCAGGGCGTGTGCCTGCCAGTGCACGTCCCGCCGCTTGACGTGCTCCACCTCGACCCAGTGTACCAGGGAGCGGTCGCGCAGCGCCAGCTGCGCCATGCCCCAGCGGGTGACCCGCAGCCGGCGTTTGCCTCGCTCGAACTGCAGGTCGAGGTAGCCGGACATGAGCTGCTGGCGGGTGAGCTCGTACTCCTTGGGGATGTCCACGGCCAGGCCGTAGAGCGACCAGGTGTACCAACCTTCCCGGTCGTGATCGTTTAGGGAGGCGAGCACCGCCCGGGCCAGGGGCGCCAGGTCCTGCTGGCGGGGGCCCAGCACCTGGGCGATCACGGTGCGCTGGCAGCCCTGGCAGCGCCAGATCAGGCCGTGCGCCTGCTGGCGGTCGCCCTGCCAGGAAAAGCACTGCAGGGACCGCCCGGGCTGCAGGCGGTTGCTCACCAGGTGGGTATCTCGCTGCACCACCATCTGGCTGCTGCGCCGGGTCTTTTTGCCCAGTTGTCCAAGGTACCGGGTGAGCACCTTGTTGGTGTCCACCTTGCCGTACGACCACTTGATCTCCAGGCGGGGCATGTGCTCGTCATCCACCCGCAGGTAGCCAGAGCGCACGTCACCGCCGAGGGCTCCCAGGTTCCAGTCAGCAGGCGTACGGGCGGTGACCCCCTGCCAGCCCACCAGGCCCTCCAGCTCCAGGTCTGCCGGCAGCTTGTTTTTCCTGATCGCCGCTCGCACTACGCCTCCTTTGGCCACCTCCTGCTCAGAACGGCAGCACCCTCACAGCCTTGAAGATGATGGCCAGCGCTATCCCAAACATACCCATGAGGCCGGTGCCGCAAGCATAGCCGGCCAGGAGCACGGGGGCGTAGAGCTGCCACCGCTTCAGCCCAAAGCGCTTTGCCAGGTAGAAGCGCCCCAGGATGGCGCCGGTAAACTGCGGGATCACGTAGGTGGTGGCGGCAGTGAAGCCGGAGGCCATGCCGTAGAACCACATTACCGGCACCGAGAAGGTGGCCAGCACCCCGTAAAGCAGGAAGGTGCCGCCAAACGCCCCGCCCACCAGGTGGGGCTTGATCGCCTGCAGCAGCCAGGGCGACTTCTCCTGGGTGGCGGTGGCCCAGAGGGCGCTCCAGGTAGCGCTCAGCGGCCAGAAGGTCTGCGCATACGGGTAGGAGGCGGACGGAATGGGCCCCAGCTTCCAGAAGAAGGACCAGAAGATAAAGGAACAGGTGAGCAGGAAGAGCAGGAGGAAGGCCTCTGCCTTCACGATGCTCATGAACTTGGTGCCGGTGAGCTCCACCTCCCGCCAACGCTGGGCGGAGCCGCCCTGGTCATAAAGCGGGATGGGCGCAAACCAGATGTCCACCCCCTTATATCCGCTGAGGATGAAGGTGGCCTGCGCCAGGTAGGGGATGCCGATGCCGCGGCCGGTGAGGCCGACGAGGCGGGCGGAGACATAGGAGTTGAGCGGGCTCCAGACCAGGCCGAAGACGATCAGGATCCAGAGCGGGAACCTGGGCACCAGCAGGTGACAGATGATGATGGTGCTGCCCGCCGAGATCAGCCAGGCGGCGAAGGCGGCGGGCACCGGGATATCGCCCCGGCCGGCAGGGATGGCGGCGACAGAGCGGCCGCTGCGAGCCTGGCTGCGGGCCTTGAGGGCGGACTTGATCACGGTGGCGATGCCGATGGTGGCGATGGCGAGGTTGACGCCGATGCCCAGGCTCATCCAGAAGTCGAGGCCGGTAGCGATGCCGGTCTGGATCACGGTCATGCCTGGCTTCCAGTTGGAGAAGACCTCCGGGTGCATGCGGTAGATGGTGGGCGAGAGGATGAAGTTGCTGAACATGGCCGTCATGAACTGGCCCACCACGATGGGATAGGGCAGCACGAACCCGGTCAGCACGGACCCCAGCTCCGTGCCCAGGGCGATCTGCCCGGTGGGGAATGCACCCTCGGAGTTGGGGGTGAAGTCAATGAACGGGATTTTGATCAGCATGATGGGCGTGGTGAGAAAAGCGCCTGTAATGACCGGGATAAAGACGTAGAGAGTGCCGTAGAGCAGGCCGATCATGGCGCCCACGCTGAAGACGGGCCAGCGCCAGGATTCCTGCTCCTGGCTCACCTCGGCCAGGGCGGTGGCGCCCTGGGCGGCGATGGGGGCCATGGGGAAGGGCAGGCGCTCAATGTCGGAGGTGGTGCGGAAAAGCAGGTAGCCCAGGCCGATCCACTGCATGCGGCCGATAATGCTGAAAGTGATCAGCAGCAGGATGGGCACGGCCCAGTCGTGGTGGAGGAAAGTGCGGTTGATGATGGCCGGGGAATTGGGCTGGGGCACCACCCAGGAGGGGATGTGCTCCGCCACTCCGAAGCGGCGAGCGGGCGTGGACTGCACCAGGTACTGCCGCCAGATCAGGTCGGCGAACGGCCCGCCGCTGAGGGCGACCACGCCCGCGCTCATCAGGCTGCCCGCCAGGTAGAAGATCAGGTAGAGCTCCTGACGGCGCAGGGTGGTGAACGAGCGCCGGGCCACCTCGGTGAAGAGGATGATGGTGGTCCACTCGGCGGCGGAGCCCAGCTCCTGTCCCATCACCAGGCCCAGGTAGATGGAGCCGGGCATCATCACCAGCCCCACGAACACCGCCCCCAGCACGGTCTTTAAGGTAAAGCCCTCCTGGAACTCGGTAGGCTCAAGCTCTGCCGGGCGTTCCTCGAGCTGCTCTACCTTCTCCTTGGGTTCCTCCAACGTTCACCTCCGAACTAGGGCACGAGTGCGGCCGGGCCGCTAGGCGGCGCTGGTGGCAGCGGCGCCGCCCAGGTAGCGCTCGCGGTCTTCTGCGGTGAGGGTGCGCCAGATCAGGAACTGCTTGCGCAGGGTATTCAGGAAGCGCCGGTTGACCCGCTTCCAGGAGGAGACATCGCCACTCTCCCGGTGCAGGAGCAGCACGATTTCGTACACGTCCTCCATATCCGTGGGGATGGTGCGCAGCTCCGCGCGCTGGGAAACCCCCAGGTCAAAGGGCGCCAGCCAGGTCATCAGCTTCAGGCTATACCCCTTACCCAGGTTGGTGACGATATCGCTCGCCTCCACGTTCTGGGTGACGAAGTCGCCGATGGAGTACTCCTCGTAGGCATGGAACCACTCGCTCATGAAGGCGTTGAGCGCGGCCGCCTGCTCGCCGGTCACCGCGAACGGCATGGGAATGGTCCAGTCGTCGCCCTCTGGCTCCGGCACCTTCCACCGCCGCTCGATGGCGGGCGTGGCCACCTCGGAGGCCTTGCGCGCCGGGTAGAGGGTGGAAAGCAGCACGGTGAGGATGACGATGCTGGTGGAGGCCACCGCGGACAGCGACGAGTAGTTCAGGTAGAGGCCGGGCAGGAGGTTGAACGCGGTGATCACCTTGGCCGTGCCCTGCCCGATCAGGTAGCCGAAAATGGCTCCCAGGATGGAAAACACGAAGGCCTCGGCGAGGAAAAGCAAGCCGATATGGCTGGGAGCCAGGCCGATGGCGGAGAAGATGCCGATTTCCCGCACCCGCTCGTACACCGACCCCAGCATGGTGTTGAGCACGATCAGGGCGGCGATGGCGATGGGGAACAGCAGGTCAACCAGGCCGGTGACGCTGGTGGCGGAGATGGAGCTGAAGCGGCGGATCTCGCCATTCATGCCCGCGTAGAGGTTGTAGCCCAGCCGGGGCATGAGCTCCTTGAGCACGCGGTGCACTTCCTCGGCGGTGACGAAATCAATGGCCACCGACTGCACCTTGCCGCCCAAGTTGAGGGACAGGTCATAGGGGATGAAGATGGCGTCGTCGGGGGAGAGGTGCAGGTACTCCTGGAAGCCCGCCTGCTGCCCCTGCTGCTGGCCGGAGCGCTGCATCTTGGCCATCTGGATGAAGTCCACCGGGGTGAGTGGCTCCTTATCCAGGTCGGTGAGGCGGCGGAAGCGGTAGGTGTCGAGCACTCCCACCAGGTTCAGGGTCATGCCCGCAAACTGCACCTTGGCCTTGCCCACGTCCTCGGGGCGGATATTGAACATCTGCGCCACTGCGGAGGGGATGATGCAGGCGTAGCGCTCATCGGGTGCGAACCAGCGGCCCCACTTCAGCATCTGCTGGGGCTTGGTCACATACCGCTCGCCGGCGCACAATCCCACCGCACTGCGCACGTTGTAGGCCTTCTCGCTCTTGTTGCAGGTGAGCTTGATGAAGGACTGCTCATCCTGGCCGGCCAGGGAGGGCGAGTACCAGGCGCGGGCCACCACCACCCGCCCCTTGAGCGGGGATTCGGACGCGGGGCCACCGGCGAGGCGGGGCTTGCCGCCAAACTCGTCGTTGAGCAGGCGGAAGGCCGACTCCTCCAGGGGGGCCCACACCGCGTTGCGCACCATGAGGCCGTTGTAGCGGGGGACGCCGGGGGAGTAGCGGTCATTGAACCGGGTTTCCGACACCACGGAGGTAAAAGAGAGCACGGTGAAGGTGAGCAGGATCAGGGTGACGCAGGTGAGGAAGGTGCGCGCCCGCCGCTTGCGCATGTTGGAGATACCCAGGGAGAAGGCGGCAAAGGCCACGCTGATGCGCCCGATATCGGCGCGGTGGATGCCGCCCATCTTGGTCTGCAGGGCCTTGAGCTGGCTCTCAAACTTGGCGAGCACCATGCCGATCACCAGCACGGAGAGCGCCAGCATGATGAAGGCGAGCAGGATCACCAGCGGGTTCATGGTGATATCGAAGGCGGGATGGATGAAGCGGAAAACCAGGAAGATGGCGATGAAGATGCCCACCGTGCCCATGATCTGCAGCTTCAGGTCCGGCAGCGCGAACAACAGCCGCTCCAGGAAGAAGGCAAAGGGCAACATCAGCATCAGGTAGAAGAGCACGCCCTTCACCACGTCGTCGGTGGTGGCCTGCACTTCCGGGTAGGCGCGGCTCTCATAGCCCCAGGCCGCCCGGGCAAAGCCGTCGAAGCTCGAGTAGTCGCAGCGGGCCAGCGCCGCCTCGGCACGGCGGATGTTGTCGGCGGCCCGGCGGTGCATGCGGTTGAGGTTGGCGTTGATGATGCGGTACTTGGCGAGGGTGCGAATGCGCGACTCGTCGAGCTGCCACATGTCTCGGGCCACTTGCAGCGGGAGGTTGCGGATCACCTGGTTGCCCATCACCTGGAAGCCCTGGCCGGAGGGATGCTTAGGGTCGCTGTCCAGCAGCAGCAGGCGGGGGGCGCCGGGCCCCAGGGCCATGGTGATCTTGATGCGGCTGCCCGGTTCCGTGAACACCAGGCCCACATCCGCGACGTGGGAGACCCACTGCTCCGGCCGGGAGATGGCGTAGCCATAAGCCCGGGGCTCGGCATCGGTGGCGCCGTTGTAGATGTAGATATCGGGCAGGGTGACCAGGTAAACCGGGTCCACGATGTCATAGAGGGTGAGCGTGGCGCAGGGGAAGACTACCACCGTCGCCTGCTTGCGCCCCATGGTCATCACGGTTTCGATGGAATAGGCCTTGTTGCCGTCCACCCCCAAGTCGGGGGCGTAATCAATGTCGCCGGTCTCCTCGTTTAGGTGGTAGGCATCCAGGAAGACGCCCTTGCGGTAGCCGTAGGCATTGACCGTGGGCACGCCAAAGAACTCGAACTCGCCCCGGCTGTTCACCAGCTGCGGCATGTCCCCGCGCACCCCCATGTAGGCCTGGCGGATGATCTTGCCCACCGAGAGTGCACCCTCGCCGGGGCGCACCGTGACCAGGGAGCCGGCTACCGGCGCCTTGGGGATCAGGCCCTTGCGAGGATCGAAGCGCACCACCTGCCCGGTGAGCATGGCAAAGCCCCCGTTGAGCGTCATCTTGCGGAAAATGGGCTTCTCCTCGATGGGCGCCTTGGGGTCGTTCAGCAGCTCCTGGTAGGAGCAGGCAAGGAAGGCTACCTGGGTGGCGAGGTTCTTGAAGTCCACGTAATCGGGCAGGTCAAAGGGGGTGTCCACCATGGCCCGGGTGTCGTCGGTGGTGACGAAGGCAACCCCCCGGCCGCCGCCCAGGGTGAAGGGCTCATTTTCCAGGGCCACCTTGCCCGGGATGAAGGTGCGCCAGGGCTTGCCGGAGATGGGGTTGATGCCGTCGGCGCAGGCCTCGTCGGCGGTGGTGCCCAGAGCGCCGGCGATGCGCTCGCCGTTCTCCCGGAATATCCGCCCCAGGGTGGAGAAGTCGCGCTGGATGTCCTCTCGAAAGTCGTAGTACCAGCCCTTGTAGAAGATGCCGACGCGGGAGGTGCGGCTGGAGAGGTCGAGGGCGGTGAGCAGGTGGATCTGCTGGGGATAATGGCGGGTATAGGGGATCAGCCACAGGAAGCGGGCGGGGCCGGTACGCCGGCCGGTCTCGAGGTCGTACAGGTGCCGCCCCAGGTAGGCGCGGATGCCGGCCATGGCCTCAAAGTGGCCGGAGGTAGCCATGAACACCACCGTGCGCCGGGGCGGGTTCTGGGCCAGCAGCTTGGCCAGCTCCAGCAGGCTGGCGATGCCGCAGGCGCTCTCTGCTCCCGGCGCCAGGTCGGGCACGATGGACATGGAGTCATAGTAGGCGGTGATATAGATCTTCTGCTGGCGCAGCTCGGGGTCGCTGCCGGGGATGGTGGCCAGGATATTCTGGCCCTGGGCGGGGCGCCAGACTACGTCGCAGGTGAGCTTGGCGGTGACCTCCGGCTGGGACACCAGGCGGGCCAGCAGTTGCTGGCCCTCCCGGCGGCCGATCCAGAAGCGGGGGATGTTCACGGGCACCGAGAGGTACTTGGACTCGGCCTCGCCGCGGATGGCGGGTTCCTCTGGCTCCACGAAGACGACGGCGCGGGCGCCCAGGCGGGCGGCATTAAGCCAGTGGCTGCCGCAGCGAAAGTCCATGAGCACGATATTGCCGGCCACCGGCTTGCCATCCAGGTCTGGGAGCTCGCCGCTGCCTCCCCAGAGCAGGCGGCCGGTCACCCCCTGGGAGGGCAGCTTGCAGGTGCGCACGGAGTTGGGCCACAGGGGGTAGATCTTCATGCGCAGCCCGGTGCCAGGGAGGGAGAGCTCGCTGGGCACCCGGTCTTCCACCACCTGGGGGGCGGTGATGGGGAAGCGCTCGGTCTTGATCTGCTTGATGCCAACTTGGCGGAGGTAATCGCGAATGTAATCAGCGGCCTGGTCGCAGCCGGGGGTGCCGGTGAGGCGGGAGCCGCGGGAGGCCATGAACTCCACGTGGCTGCGCAGGGCAGCGCGGCTAACCAGACCTGACAGCCGCTGGTAAGTGGCCTTTTGCTGGGGTGTAGCCTCCACCGCCAAGGCGCCGGCAGGCAGCGCCAGGGTCAGCAGCACTGCCAACCAGCAGCGGTAGCATGGTCTGGGTAGCCGAAGCTTCATACTGTTGCCCCCTTATCGGTTCCAGAGAACGCCCGGCGTTGGCAAGCCGGTCAAGAGAGCGGGCCGCTGGCGCCGCCCAGCTCTGCGATACGCTGCTCGACGAATTGACGCCATTCCGTTCCCGGATACTGCTCCAACAAACTGGAGAAAAGGCGCACGGCCAGCCTGGGGTTGCCCAACTTGGAGACGCACAACTGGCCGGCTCTCACCAGCGACGTTTCCGCTTCTGGGGTATCCGGATAGCTATTGCTGAGCTTGTCAAATGCCTGCAGGGCGAGGGCATACTTGCCCTGCTGCTCCAAGGCGCAGGCGATGCCGAATTGGTCGGCGAGCGGCAGCACGCAATCGGGGAAGCAAGTCAGCAGCTCCGTGTAGGTGTTGACTGCCTCCAGCGCATCGCCGCTCCGCAGATAGAGCCCCACCGCCTTCATATAGGTCTCACCGGCGACCTGGGGCCGCCGCGCCAGCAGGTACTGCCTGGCGAGGGCGTGATGAACTTCTGGATCCTGGGAGCGATCTCCTGCCAGCGTCTCAAGTTCGCTGGTCACGTCGTAGCCGCTCACGGCCAGGGGATTCTGCTTCAGCCTGGCCAGCAGGTACTCTTGCCTTCCCTCATGGCGCATGCTCAGCGCCGCCGCCCCCAGCATGCCGAAGCAGAAGCCGCCGATATGGGCCCAGTAGGCCACTGGGGCACTGCTGGGCACACCGCCGGCTACCACCTCGGAAGCCACCCAGGTGATGCCCTGGTACAGGTTCCAGGCCAACCAGCAGCCCACGAACACCAGGGTAGAAACCTCGAACACCCCGGCCTTCACCACGACCCAGTAGAACACCCGCACCTTGGTGCGGGCAAAGCGCACCGCCACCAGCCCCAGCAGCCCGGCCACCGCCCCACTGGCCCCGATCAGGGGCGTATTGAGCCCGGCGGTCAGCTCCTGGGCGATCAGCACATGCAGTACATTGGCCGCCAGTTGGCTGCCCACGTAGAACACGACGAACACCAGGCTGCCCAGGGCGTCCTCCACCAGGACACCAAACAGCCACAAGAAGAGCATGTTGCCCAGCAGGTGGAAGATGTCGGCGTGCACGAACATGGAGGTGATCACCGAGTACCAGTGGCCCTGCGAGGGGACGAAGCCCAGGTGGTAGAAGGCAGCCTGCAGGCTCTGGGCGTTGCGCAGGCTGCTCATGCTCACGAACACCAGCAGGTTCACCAGCAACAGGCCGTACGTGGCGTAGGGCACCCTACGGGTGGCACGGTCCGTTGCATATGGTATGGTGAAAGGCAGCATGGTGTCACCGTCCGCCCCTGGGCGGCTTCCCTATCCACTCGTCACTATAGCTTCCCCTTCAGCGCCTTGGTAACCCGGTCGGCGGCAACCCGGGTGCCCTCGGCCACGCTTACTTTGCCGGTCCAGATCAAGTCCAGCTGTTCCTGCAGGTGGCGGCTCACCCGGTCCCATTCCGGAATGTTGGGGGCCATCAGCCCGTAGGAGACAGCATCCACGAACACCCTGCGGTTGTACCCGGATGGCTGCTTCAGGTACGGCCCCTCGGCCACGGAGCGCCGGGAGGGCTGCTTCTCCAGCCTGGTGCCCATCAAGGCCTGCGTCTGCGGGCTGAGCAGGAAGCGCATGAGCTGCCAGGCGGCCTCGGGGTGGCGGGTGCGGGCGGAGATGCCGTAGTTCTCCGTGCCCAGCAAGGTCGCCCGCACCTTGCGCTTGGGCAGGGGGGCCACGTCCCAATTGAGCGTGGTGGCGCTCTTGAGCACCTGCACATCCCAGGCTCCCGACATGAACATGGCCACCCGCCCGGCCTTGAACAGCTCCTTGGTGATGCGGTGGTCCGACTGGTCAATCTCGGGCGCCACCTCCCACTTGCGGCGCAGGTCCACCAGGAACTGCAGGGCTTCCTGCGCGGCGGGGGAGTCGGCAGTGCAGGTCATGGTGCTAAGGTCAATCAGCCGGCCGCCGTTGGCCCACACCCAGGGGTAGATGCGAGCGCCCCAGAAGTCAATGGCGCACCCGTAGCGGGCCCTGGCCGGGTTATCCGAGCGCACGGTGAGCTTGCGGGCAGCCTGGAGGTAGGTGTCCCAGGTCCACGAGGCATCGGGATAGGAGATGCCGGCCTGATCGAACAGGTCGCGGTTGTAGAAGAGGGCATAGACGCTGGCATAGCGGGGCAGGGAGTAGAGCTGGCCCCGGTAGCGGCACAGCTCCAGCAGGCCGGGGTAGAAGTCGGCCAGGTTAAACTCCCGGTCCCGGCGCAGGTGGGGCTCCAGGTCAAGCAGGGCGCCCTTGGCGGCAAAGGGGACGAAATAGGCGCCGTGGATGGACATCACGTCCGGGGGCTTGCCGGCAGCGATCATGCCCTCCAGCTTGTCCATGGCGCGCTGGCTGGGCTCGTTGATCAGGTTCACCTGCAGGTCGGGATGCTGGGCCTCGAACTCCTTCACCAGCCGCTGGTTGAGCGCCAGCTCATCAGGGGGAGTCCAGGTGTAGAGCACCAGGCGCTGCTTGCCGGAGGAGCTGCCCCCACCGCACCCGGCCAGCAAGGCCACCACCAACAATGCCAGGCACCACCAGTGCAGCTTCACGGCTTCCCTCGGCCCTCGCCTCCCGGGAGGCGGTCAGATTATAGCACAGCGGGCGCTTACCGGCGCGGCCGGAAGGCGCCCCGGATCAGCCTCAGGTCCTGCACCCGCCCGGCCGGGCTGATCATCACCTCCACCACGTCAAAGCGCACCTGCCAGTCGCCCTGGGCCCGGGTGGCCAGGTAGTGCCTGGCTACCGACGCCAACCTCTGCTGCTTGTGGGCGGTCACCGACTGCGCCGGCGCCAGCGGGGCGGGCGCCAGGCGAGCTTTTACCTCCACAAACACCAGCAGCCCGCCCTGGCGGGCGATCAGGTCCACCTCGGCTCGGGGGCCCCGGTAGTTGCGCTCCAGGATGGCATAGCCCTGGCTCTGCAGATAGCGGGCAGCCGCATCCTCCCCGATGCGGCCCAACTGCGCTCTGCTCAGCCCGGTTTGCGCCGCCATCTACCCACCTGCCCGGCCCAGCCTGCCTGCAGCTTCGACGGCGGTGGCTCTCTTTCCTGTCCGGCGGCACCCGGCGGCTCAGATGAACTGCTTCAGGTAGGCCGCGCTCTTGGGCAGCTCCAGGAAGGGATCACCGGGGATACCGCACTCCATGGCCAGGTATTTGTCGAACCCTATTTCCTTCAGGGCGGCGAAACCGGCGGCAAAGTCGGTATGCCCGTAGCCGGGGAGCTGCCGAGTGCTATCGGCCAGGTGGATGTGCCACACCTGGTCGCCGGCCTGGCGCAAGGCAGCCGGGATATCCCGCTCCTCGATGCTCATGTGGAAGAAGTCGGCCATGATGCGCACCCAGGGGTTGCCCAGCTCCCGCACGATGTCGGTGGCCTGCTCCAGCCGGTTCAGGAAATGGGTCTCGTAGCGGTTCAGGGGCTCCACCAGCACGGCGCACTCCACCCGGGCGGCATGCTGGCCCACGTCGTCCAGCAAGGTGAGCAGCAGGTCGCGCTCCAGCTGCACAGCGGTGCGGTAGGGGCTGAGGTCGGGCAGCCGGGGAGAACCGAAGATGGGCACCATGATCATCCCCACCGCTCCCAGGTCGGCCCCGGCGGAGAGCAAGTCCTTGCTGTCGTTGATGGCCAGCTCGCGCTGCTCCCGGGCCGCCTCCAGCCAGGCACCGCGGTAGCCGGCGCAAATGGTGGAAACCTTGATGCTGCTGCCGCGCAAGGCGCGGTTGATGTCGGGCACCCGGTCGGGGAGGCCGCTGCCCCAGACCTCCAGGCCCTGGTAGCCAAACCGCTCCAGGTTGGCTACCTTCTCCTCGAGCGTCCCGCCCGGGACCATGTTTTCCTGGCACGCCAGCTTCATTGCCCGTTCCCTTCCCAGGGGAGCCTAATCCCCTGCTCTTTATGGGAATATGGTATGCATTCTCACGCCCAGGGCATAGTCAATCAGCAGCCACACCCCGGCCGCCATAAACTCGCCCAGGATCAGGCCCAGGAAGAAGGGGCGGAGCTGCCGGTAGAGCTTGAGCCCGCCGTAGTGCAGGGAGATGGTGCTGCAGGCCCAGCCGATGAGGGTGGAGGACCAGATCTGGGCCAGGGTGCCGGTGCTGCCCATCAGGTAGCCGACCGGATTGAGCCGCCACCACAGGTAGTTGCGGTTAAGCACCAGCAGCACCCACATCAGGACCGCGCCGCCGATGGTGGAGCAGATGCCCAGCACGCTCTTCTCCACCGGGGCCTCCAGGTAGGTTTGCAGCTTGTTGTAGGTCCAGGTGGGGGGCTCTTCCATGGCGGTGCCCAGGGTGACCGCCCCGTTGTGGTAGATGGTGCGCAGCCCGAAGTAGTAGCCCACGGTCACCGCGGTCACCATGGCCAGCGCCACCGCCAGCAGCAGGTGCTTGCCCTTCATATTGATGCTATGGGCGATCTTGAAGCTGTTCATCAGGTAGGGCCACCAGGTGACCTCCTGGTTGAACATGAAGATGCGGGTGCTCATGGCCAGCGGCGTCAGGTTATGGGCGCTCATGCCGCTGGTGCCCAGGAAGTTGTTGGTGAAGTCCTGGGGCATGAAGGAGCACTCCACGTACATCACGCCGCCCGCGCTGACCAGGCGGGTGAGCCCGATCGCCACCGCGTAGAAGAACATCACCACCAGCACGGAGGCCCACCAGTCCATGCCGGCGGCCATACCCCAGGCGGCCACCCCCGCCACCGACAGCAGGAACCCTACCACCGCCCAGGGCAGGGGGAAGGGATCCCGGGGATCCCGCTCGCCGTGGGCGGAGGCACGGATGGTGGCCAGGAGCTGCTTGCGCGCCCCCCAGAACAGGAAGACGGCCAGGGCGAAGAACGCCCCCACCTCCTGCCCCCGGAAGTAAGTGGTGGAGTTGAAGCCGCCGCTCGCCCCCTGCACCTCCAGGCCGTAGAGGGCAATGCCCAGCCGCTGGGCCCGGTTGAGCAAGTAGAAGAACCACAGGCTGGCCGCCACTTCGGTGCTGATCAGGTAGGCGATCCCGATCAGGGAGGGATAGAAGCTGAGCGTCATCCCCAGCCAGGCGTTCCAGGGCCACACCCACTTCTCGGAGCCCAGGCTGATATTGGTGAATTGGAAGGAGGGGAAGAAGCCGTACCAGCGGCTCATGCTGTTGCTGGTGTGCATGAGGAAGACGATCAGGAACCCCACCCATACCAGCTTATTGCGCCAAAAGGGGGTGCTGATGCCGGAGGGGCGCTCGTCGTCGCCCACGATCTCCAGCGGTACCTGGGCCAGGGGGAAGGTGAGCCGCTCGTGCTCGATCCACTGCTTGCGCAGGATCATGCTCAGGCAGAAATAGCCGGCCCAAAACATGCCCGCAAACAGGGCCCAGGCCGCCAGGGGCACCAGCCAGGTGCCCCAGGGGATAGACTGGCCGGGGGGAAGCCCCTCGTAGAACCAGCGCATGGCCTGTGGATCCTGCGGGATGAGCCATTTGCGCAGGTACTGGCCGAAGAGGGAATCCCACTTGGGGTGGTCAGGGGCAAAGTAGGTGCGGCCGGCCAGCAGGGGCAGCACCAGGGCGATATAGCCGGTGCTGGGGATGGAAGAGGCGACCAGCATCATGATGAAGATCACCATGAGCTCGGTGCGGGTGAAGGCCCAGCGGGCGGCGAGCACGCGGAAGACCGAGTTGACGATCAGCACCATGACCAGGAAGATGCCCAACACCCCGATGGGCAGGTGGTTGGCCACCATGCGCGAGCCCTGCATCACCAGGTCGGTGTAGGGGGTAGCGAGGCAGAGGAAAGCTACGCACAGCAACCCAACTATGGTCGCCCGCACGGTCATAGGCCCGGTCCTTCCAGGTGCTGCCTGCCTTCAGGTGGAACAGCGGTGTCTTTTCACCGTCCGGCCGCCATCTCCCTCCTCCCGTTCGCCGTCACTCTCCGGGAGCGACCGCCTGGGGAGTGGCCTGGCCACCTGGCTGCGGCCTAATCCGGCCGGCAAGCGACTGCCAGGAAATTGGTGGGCGGCTTGTAGAAGGGGTTGCTCTGCAGCAGCCCGCCCACCACCGCCACGGGATGGGTGCGGATGATCTTATCCACGAAATCGGCGGGCAGGCGGGTGCGGTCGTACTGGCAGACGATGATGGCGGGCAGGCCGGGGACCTCGTAGTTGAGCTTCGACTCGTAGGCCAGCCAGCGGGTAATATCCTGGCGGGTGCGCAGCAGCCAGGCGTAGTCGCCAAGCAAGCGCACCAGGGGCCAACCCTGGGCAAGGCTGGCCCGCACCAACCGCTTGCCCATCTGCAGCATGGCGTCGGGGGCGACCAGGCTGCCCCGGCGAAAAGCCTGCTCCCGGCACAGGAAAAGCAAGTCGCCGTTGGCGAGGTGCTGCTGCACCGGCAGGCCTGCCTCCTGCAGCGCCTGCTGCAGGGCCAGGGCAGCCCGCTCCTCACCCATGAACGCCACCCGCTGGTGATGCTGCAGCCCGACCTGGACAAAGGGCACGGCCACCGCTTCCTGCTCGAGACGGTTGTCATAGAGCGCACAGATGTGCTCGCCGGGCAGCAGCTCGTGGTCTGTAAAACCCAACCCCCGCGGGCTATGCGACACCATGACGGCAGCCTCCTGGTAGTGTGATGTTCACGGTTGATAGAGCGGGAAATGGCCCGTCAGAGTGCCGGGCTGGTAGCCGGTCAAGCCAGAGAGGTGGCTGAGGTACCGATACCCAATGCGCTTGTTCGCTCAAACCAGGGCCAGCGGGCGGCCTCAGGCAGTGGTGCCCATGACATCACCCACCAGGGCGGCCGTCTGCTCCACCGCCTCCTCCAGGGCATCCAGGGCCCGGTCGAGCTGGTCGCGCTCGATCACCAGCGGCGGCTCCAGGCGCAGCACGGTAGGGTTGTTAAGCGTATAGGCGGCCAGGATGCGCCGCTGCACCAGGCCCGCGATCACCAGCCCGGCCACGTCCTCGTGGGCAAAGCGGATCCCGATCAGCAACCCCCGGCCTCGCACCTCGGCCACATAATCGGGTCGGCGAGCGGCCAGCTCCCGCAGCCGGGCCAGGGCATGCTCGCCCAGCTTGGCGGCCCGGCCGGGCAGGTCCTCCTCCACCGCCACCGCCAGGGCCGCCCGGGCCGCGGTGCAGGCCAAAGGATTGCCCCCGAAGGTGCTGCTGTGCAGCAGCGGGTTGGGCTCCATTACCGACCAGATGCGAGGCGTGGCAATGAAGGCACCCACCGGCATCACTCCGCCTCCCAGCGCCTTGGCCAAGGTCATGATGTCGCCTGCTACGTCGTCATACTGGCAGGCAAACATGCGCCCGGTGCGCCCCAGGCCAGTCTGCACCTCGTCCAGGATCAGCAAGGCGCCGTGGCGGTCGCATACCTCCCGCGCCTGGCGCAGGTAGCCGGGGGGCGGCACGATCACCCCCGCCTCGCCCTGGATGGGCTCCAGAATGAGCGCGGCGGTGTCGCCGGCCACGGCTGTCTGCAAGGCCTCTCCGTCGCCAAAGGGGACGTGGGTGAACCCCGGCACCAGGGGCAGGAACGGCTGCTTGAACAGGTCGCGGCCAGAGGCCGAGAGGCTGCCCATAGTCTTGCCGTGGAAGGCGTTGTGGGCGGCTACCACCTTGGCGCGTCCGGTGTAGAGGCGGGCCAGCTTCAGGGCGCCCTCCACCGCCTCTGTGCCGCTGTTGCACCAGAAAGAGCAGGCCAGCTCCCCGGGAGTGATCTCGGCCAGGGCCTGGGCCGCCTCGGCCAGGGGCCGGTTGAGCATGATCTTGGTGGACAGAGGGAGCTTGCCCAGCTGCTCCTGCACCGCGGCCACGATGCGGGGATGGCGGTGGCCCATGGAGTAGGCCCCGTAGCCGCCCAGGCAATCTATGTACTCATTGCCCTCCAGGTCCCAGACCAGGGCTCCTTGGGCGCGCTCCTCCACCACGTCCAGGCCCATGAACTTGAGCAGGGAGGCCAGGCCGGAGTTGACGTAGCGCTGGTAGGCGGCGAATGTGGCCTCCCGCACCTGCTGCAGGTGGTCGTCGGCGGGCATTCAGCGCTCCTTGGTAGGCGGCACCGTGATGGGCGCCGCCCCGGGGGCCACCTGGGCGCCCAGGGCCAGGTCGAGCTGCGCCAGGGCCAGGTTGTAGTTGTAGGTGGCGGCGTTGTAGCTGTTGGCGGCGGACTGGCGGGCCACCTGGGCGTCAATCACCTCCACCGTGGTGCTGATGCCCGCCTGGTAGCGCACCTGGGCGATACGCAGGGCCTCGTCCGCCGCTCTCAGCTCGGCGGCAGCGGTGACGAGCTGCTCCTGGGCGGTGTTCAGGTTCAGGTACGCCTGCTTTACCTCAAAGGTGACGGCCTGGCGGAGCTGGTTGGTGAAGGCCTGGATCTGCTGCAGGCGGTCCTGGCTCTCGCGGATGCGGGCCCGGGTGCGCCCACTATCAAAGAGGTTGAAGTTGGCGGCGATGGCCAGGGTCCAGCCGCCCACCGCAAAGGTGGTTTCGTTTACCGGGGCGGAGAGGGTCCAGGAAAGGCCCACACTGGGCAGGCGGGAGGCGCGCGCAGCCACGATGCCCTGGCGCAGGGCCTGCTCGTTGGCCCGGAACTGGGCGAGGTCGGGCCGGGCAGCGAGCGCTGCCTGCTGCAGCTGCTCCAGGTCCTTGGCGGTGGGCTCCCGGCGCAGGGGGGTAGTGAGGTTGAAGGTCCATTCCTGGGGCACGCCCATGGCGTTGTTGAGGGCGGCACGGGCGATGCTCTCGCCGTTGGCGCCCAGGGTCACCTGCTGGCGAGCCTCGGCGGTCCGGGCTTCTGCTCGCAGCACGTCAAACTGGGGGGCGGTGCCCGCCTGCACGAAGGCGCGGGCCACCCGGAGCTGCTCCTCCGCCGCGGCCAGGGCCTGCCGGGCCACGGTGGTGGCATCCATGGCGGTGAGCACGCCGTAATAGGCCTGGCGCACGGCATAGGCCACCTGCTGCTCGCTGCGGGCAGCAGCAGCCTTGGCCGCCACCACCCCGTGGCGGGCCGCCCGGATGCCCGCGCTGAGGGCGCCGCCGGAGTAGACGGGCAGGCCGAAAGTGGTCTGGGCGTCGACGTTTTCCTCTTTGCCCAGGCTGAAGGTACGCAGCTCAAAGCCCAGGGGGCTGGTGGGACTGGGCACGAAGGTGCTGATAGAGGGCACCCGGTCCACGCGGGTATAGACCACGCTGCTGCCTACCGAGGGCCCTTTCTGGGCGCGGGCGCCGGAGAGCTGGTCGCGGGCGATATCCACCGATTCCCGGGCCGCCTGCAAGGAGGGATTGGCGGCGATGGCAGTGGCCACCGCTTGCTCCAGGGTCAAGGGCATGCCCTGCTGCGGGGGCGTGGTGACAGGCGCGGGCAAGGCGGGCCCCGGCGCGGGCAAGGCGGGCCCCGGCGCGGGCGAGGCAGGGGGAGCCGGCTGCGCCCGAGCAGGGGCCAACACCAGGCATACCAGCAGGCAGGCCAAGAACGTGCGGAACATCAGGCGATCCTCCTTCACTGCTTAGCGGAAGGGTCATGGCCGGCAGGGCGTGGGTAGCCCGCCTTGGCAATCTGGCTTTCCAGGCGGGCGATGCGGTCACTGGTGGGAGGGTGGGTGGCAAACCAGCGCTGCAGCTCCGACGGCTTGTCCTTCTCCATCTTCTTCAGGCGCTCCAGGAACGCGACACAGGCCCAGGGGTGAAAGCGCAGCTGCATCAGGCTGCTGCAGCCCCCAGCGTCCGCCCGGTACTCGTCCTTGCGGCTGTAGCCGCTTTCCAGGAGCATGCTTACCACGCGGGCGGCAAGGCGGGCATCGCTGCTCCTGGTGACCAGGCCCACCACCAGGCTCAGGCCCAGGCTTTTCTCCATCTGCTTGGCGCCGTGCCGCTGCGCAATGTGGGTCACCTCGTGTGCCAGCACGAAGCCCAGCTCATCCTCGGACAGCGGCACCTCCATCAGGCCCTTGGTCACGTACACCCAGCCGCCGGGCACGGCCAGGGCGTTGATCTCCTTCATGTTCAGGATTGTGAAGTGCCATTCCTTGAGGTCGGTGCGCCCGCAGATGGCCACCAGGCGCTCGCCCAGGGCCCGGATGCGGGCCAGCTTGGGCGCGTCTTCCACCGTGCCGTACTTGCTCTCGAGCTGCGCCGCCGCGTCCCGGCCCATGCGCACTTCCGTGCTGGTGCCAATCAGCCCGGCCAGGCAGGGGGCGCCCCCAGCCAGCAACAGCAGCAGCGCCATCCAACATGCTCTGCGCATACGCCCAATTCCCCGTAAAGTATGAGCAATCATAGCAGAAAACCGGTGCTGTGAACACCGGGCGCTCGCTCGTTGACCGGCGTCGGCCCTTCAGCTATACTGACGCCTGCCATGCCCCCGGCGGGGCCCCATGCGCTGCTTTTGGCACATGCGGCGCGCCTGCCTGGGGCCTGATAGTTTAAGCTTAGGTGAGGAGCGTTGGCATGAGCGAGCGCTGGCAGCAGGAGGAAGCGCCGGGCCGGCCCACAGACCGCAAGGTGGTGATCGTGGGGGCAGGGATGGTGGGCTCCACCTTTGCTTATGCCCTGCTCATCAGCGGTGCGGCGTCGGACATGGTGCTGGTGGACATCAACCGGCAGCGGGCGGAGGGCGAGGCCATGGATCTCAACCACGGCCTGCCCTTCGTGGCGCACCCGGTGGAGGCGCGGGCGGGCGATTTCGCGGACTGCCGGGGGGCGGCGGTGGTGGTGGTCTCGGCCGGGGTGGCGCAGCGCCTGGGCGAGACCCGCGTTGACCTGGTGCGGCGCAACGCGGAGGCCTTCAGGCAGATCATCCCCCGCATCACGGAGCATGCCGGGCCCGACACGGTGCTGCTGGTGGTGACCAATCCCGTGGACATCATGTGCTATGTGGCCTGGCGCATCTCCGGCTGGGAGCCCCGGCGGGTAGTGGGCTCGGGCACAGTGCTGGACAGCGCCCGCTTCCGCTTTCTGCTCAGCCAGCACTGCCGGGTGGATGCTCGCAGCGTGCATGCCTACATCATCGGGGAGCACGGCGACACCGAGGTGCCGGCGTGGAGTCTATCCAACATCGCCGGCGTGCCCCTCAGGAGCTATTGCCCGGTCTGCCGCCAGGCCTGCCCCCGGGAGGAGAAGGAGCGCATCTTTGAGCAGGTGCGCAGTGCTGCCTACCAGATCATCGAGCGCAAGGGGGCGACCTATTACGGCATTGGGCTCGCGCTGCTCACCATCGTGCAGAGCATCCTGGGGGACCAGAACCGGGTGCTGACGGTGTCCACGCTCATGCAGAACATGATGGGCGTGGATGACGTCTACGTGAGCCTGCCCTGCGTCGTGAACCGGTCCGGGGTGGCGCAGGCAATCCCGCTCCCGCTCTCCCCTGAGGAGGAGGCGGCTTTCCGGCACTCGGCGCAGACGCTCAAAGACGTGATCGCAGCGCTCTCACTGCCGCCCCGGGGCTCTGGTTAGCGCCGGGGCCCGACCCCAGGGCAGATTGGTCCAGGGCAGGCAGGCGCACGTTCTGAAACTCTTCCACGGCGCCCCAAAGGCGGTTGATCTCGGCGTGGATCTTGAGCGGCTCCGAGAAGCAGTAGTGGCTGCACAGGCTGAGGCTGACGGTGATACCGGCACACAGGTTCAGGGTTTCGGAGCGCATCTCCGAATAGGCGCGCAGGGCTCCCAGCAGGGCGTCGTTGGTCTGGGAGCGAGTACGCTCGGACCAATAGCGAGTCACCTGGTGGACGGCAAAGATCACCGCCAGCAGGATCAGGCCGTAGTGCAGGTAGGAGGTAGGCGCTCCCGCTGCCCACTGGGACAGCCGGCACAGGACCGCCACCAGCCCGAGCAAGGCCAGGCCGCTGATCAACTCAAGTGCAATCATGAGCGCACGCATCCCTGCCCCCTAACTGCGCCAGGCCCCTGAAGCGCCGACAAGACAAGCTTGTCTTCCAGACCCACAGCCGTGATCTGGTATCCAGACAAACGCCCGGAAGCCCTGGGCTTGACTAAACAGCGAACGGTAGCTATACTTCCCGCCGGAAAGTCCCCGGTGGCAACCGGCGGCGCTATAGGCAGCCTTTAGGGGACCTGGTGTATGGCAGATAAGGGAACTCGGGTTTTCATTGCCGACGACTATCCGTTCTTCCGTCTGGGCCTGCGCGTCTTCCTGGAGGAGACGGGCGAGATGGTGGCGGTAGGGGAAGCGGCCTCGGCCCGGGAAGCGATCGAGCGGGTACGCTCGCTGCAGCCCGACGTGGTGCTGCTTGACCTTGACCTGCCGCCGGAGGGAGGCCTGGCAGTGCTGGGGGAGCTGCGCTATGTCTCGCCGGCCAGCCGGTTTGTGGTACTCAGCCGCTGGGATGACGAACACCACCTGGTGGCAGCGCTGGAGCACGGAGTGGAGGGGTACGTGCTCAAGAATGCCGACCCGCAGGTGATTCTGCTTGCCATCACGGCGGTGAACCGGGGCGAGCACTGGCTGCAGCGGGAGATGACGGGCAAGCTGTTCCAGGAATTCAACCGCATTGCCCTGGGCAAGCGCGAGGTAGAGCACCTGCTGACAGCCCGGGAGCTGGAGGTGCTGAAGCTGCTTGCCCTGGGCCATCGCAACTCCGAGATCGCTTATCAGCTTTTTATCAGCGAGCGTACGGTAAAGGCACACGTCAGTAACCTGCTTCGCAAGCTGCATCTCAGCGACCGCATGCAAGCCATCCACTACGCCATCCGCAACGGCCTGGTGCGCGTATAGCTCACCAGGGCAACCCCGCCAGGGGGTAGACCCTCAAGAAAGGGGACTCCTGGCCCAACAGCACCAGCACATTATGCAAGCAAGCCCAAGCCACGTAGACATCCGCCGCCAGCATGGGCCAGACGCCGGAGAACGGGGTGCGCTGCTCCACCCGGTGCACGAGCCAGACGACTACCAAGGTGAGTGCGAACTTGACTGCCACCGCGCTGGGCGGAAACTGCAGCAGGTAGGCCATCACCGGATTCGCCTCATAGGCACGGTCTATGCCCACCGCCCAAGAGGTCACCAGCAGGTCGAAGAGGTTCACCAGCACCCAAAAGAGCATCAGCCACATGAGCGTGGGAGCTACGGCCTGTTTCCTGATCACGTTACCGTCCTAGGACCCGGAACACCTGGGCCTGTATCTGAATGGCAGCCGGCCCGAGCAGGATCACGAACAAGCCGGGGAAGATGAAGAACACCAGGGGGACGAGCATCTTCACGGGCAAGCGTGCCGCCTGTTCCCGTGCCAGATGGCGGCGGCGCTCCCGCACCGTTTCCGCCTGCACCGTGAGCACGTGGGCAATACTCACGCCCAGCACTTCCGCCTGATAGAGAGCGGCCACGAACGAGGAGAGCTCGGTCAGGCTCACCCGCTTTGCCATGTCCCGGAGGGCGGCGCTGCGGGGCTTGCCCAGGCGCACCTCACCCAGCACCCGGTCGAATTCCTCGGCCAGGGGGCTTTTGACCTTGTCCACTACCTTCTGCATGGCGCCGTCCAGGCCCAGGCCGGCCTCCACGCTCACCACCAGCAGGTCGAGAATGTCGGGCATGCTGCGGCGAATGGCGGCCTGGCGCCGGGATACCGCGCCATCCAGTGTGGCCTGGGGCAGCAGGTAGCCAACGACTGCAATCAGGATCCACAGGGCGAGGCGCAGGGGCCCGGCCTCCTGCCACCAGTAGGAAAGCAGGATGCCGCCGGCAGCCAGCAGCAGGCAGAGCAGGCGCACGCCCACGAACTCCAGGGCGCCGAACTTGCCGTGGGCCCCGGCAGCTTCCAGCCGTGCCTGCAGGCGCTCCGGGTAGCCCACGGGGGTAAAGCGCACCAGTGCCTTGCCCAGCAAGCGCAGGGCTGGTAACCCCACCCGCTCCCACCAGGCCACCCGGTAGCGGTTGGCTATGGCTGCCTCGATGCCGGCGTCACCGCCCTCGCTGATGTCCTGCAGCCGTTTCACCACGACCCAGGCTTCAGGGCGATAGCCCAGGCCCAGTATCAGCAGGAATCCGAATAGGAAGGCGAACAGGTAGATTAGTAGTACCACCATGATGCAGACCCCTTAAAAGTCCATTTCCAGCATGCGCTTGATCACCACCACCCCGATCACCTGCAGCACGAGCGCCGAGATGATGAGCATGTGGCCGATGGGGGTAACCACAAGCGGCGTCAGGTAAGACCGGTTGCCGAAGAACATGAACAAGGCCATGGCGGGCGGCAAAGCGATCAGGATGACGCCGGAGAGCCGCCCCTCGGCGGTGAGGGCGGAAACCTCGGCCCGGATGCGGTTGCGCTCGCGGATGGTGCTGGCCAGGGTTTCCAGGATAGCGGCCAGGTTGCCTCCTACCTCGACCTGCACGATCACCGCGGTCACCATGAGCTCGAGGTCATAGCTGGGGACGCGCAGGGCGAGGTGGCGCAAGGCATCTTCCAGGGGCAGGCCCAGGTTGACCTCAGCCGCCACCTGGCCGAACTCGCTGGCGATGGGGGGAGCCATCTCCTCGGCCACCGTTTGCATGGAGCGCAGCACGCTGTAGCCCGAGCGCAGGGAGCTGGCCATGAGCATCAGCGCCTCGGCCAGCTGCTGCTCGAACAGGCGCTGCCGGGCCCGGCGCATGCCGGCTACCACCAGGTAGGCGATAATGGGGGGCAGGGCTGCCCCCAGTAGGGCCAGGGGTAGCTGGTGCAGCCACAGCCAGAAGCCCGCGCCCAGCAGTGCCGAGATCAAGAGCACCAGGGCGACCAGCTCACTGGGCTTCATCAGGATGCCCGCCCGCAGCAGGCCCATCTGCAGAGGCTCCAGCTTGCCCCAAGAGGCCAGCAGGTGGGTGACGGTAGGGAAGTTGTCCCGGCTGGCCGGTGCCGCGGCGCGCTCGGCCTGCTGGGTTCCGTTCAGATCTGCCAGGCGCTGCTGCACCGCGCGCTGCGGGGCAGTGACGATAGCCAGCAGCAGTGCGGTCACCGCGCCGGCAGTCAGGAAAGTTAGCACCAGCGCTATGATGAGAATCATCGCTTTGCCTTGCTTTCCGGGCGCTCGAAGATGTTGGCCGGCAGGTGTTGCCCAGCGATCTCCAGCCGGTGCATGAACTTGGGGCGCATGCCGGTGGCCACGTGGCTGCCCACCACTTCGCCCTGGGCAGACAGCCCCTGATGCTCAAAGGTGAACAGGTCCTGGAGCACGATCACCTCGCCCTCCATGCCCTGCACTTCCGTGACATGGGTGATCTTGCGGCTGCCGTCCCGGAAGCGCTGCAGGTGCACGATGAGGTTGACGGCGCTGGCGATCTGCTCCCGGATGGCCCGGGAGGGCAGGTCGGTGCCGGCCATCAGCACCATGGTTTCCAGCCGGGAGAGGGTATCCCGGGGGCTGTTGGTATGGGCGGTGGAGAGGGAGCCGTCATGGCCGGTGTTCATGGCCTGCAGCATGTCCAGCGCCTCCCCGCCCCGGGTCTCGCCCACGATGATGCGGTCGGGGCGCATACGCAGGGCATTGCGCACCAGCTGGCGGATGGTGATCTCGCCCCTGCCTTCCAGGTTGGGCGGCCGGCTTTCCAGAGTGACCACGTGCTCCTGCTGCAACTGCAGCTCGGCCGCGTCCTCAATGGTGACGATGCGCTCGGTGCCCGGGATAAAGGAGGAGAGCACGTTCAGCAGGGTAGTCTTGCCGGTGCCGGTACCGCCGCTCACCATGATGTTCAGGCGGCCCATCACGCAGGCCTGCAAGAAGTCCACCATGGGCCGAATCCACGTGCCAAAGAGCAGCAGGTCGGCGTCCGTATAGGGCACCCGGGAGAACTTGCGGATGTTGAGGCAGGGGCCCTTCACCGACAGGGGCGGGATGATAGCGTTCACCCGGGAGCCGTCGGGCAGGCGGGCATCCACCATGGGCGAGGCCTCGTCAATGCGCCGGCCCAGGGGGGCGACGATGCGCTCGATGATGCGCAGCACATGAGCGTCGTCCCGGAAGCGGACGGGGGAATGGTGCAGCTTGCCGTCCCGCTCTATGTACACCTGGTGGGGGCCGTTGACCATGATTTCGGTGAGGGTGGCGTCGTCCACCAAGGGCTGGATGGGCCCCAGGCCTCGTACCTCGTTATAGACGGCAGTGACCATGCGGCTTCTCACCCGGGTGGGCATGATCAGCCCCCGCTCTGACACCGTGCGCTGGGTGAGGTCGCGGATGCGCTCCAGCATCTCGGACTGGCTGAGCACGGCGAGCAGCTTGGTGTCGGTCTCGGTGACCAGGCGAGAATGGATATCGAACACCAAGTCCAACTCGGCTTCGGGCGTCAACATAGGCGACTCGAGTTCGGTCGCACGGTCGCTATCGGTTGCCATCTCAGCCTCCCTCATCTGGGCTGGCTGCCATTGAAGGCGGCCACGCCATGGGCGAGTGCCCGAATGCTCTGGGCCACGGCGGTGCGGGGATGGCTCATCACCAGGGGCACCCCCGCATTAACCGCGCCTACCGCCACCCGGGCATCGTTGGGGATCTGGGCGGCCACCGGGTGGCCGAAGGTGCGCTCCACGTCGCCCACCTGCAGCCGGTTGCCCCGGGCCACCCGGTTCAGCACCACTCGCAATCGCTCTGGGGCCACAAACTCCCGGGCCAGCGTCTGGTAGAGAGTGCGGGTGTCGTTGAGCGTGGTCAGGTCATACAGGTTGGCTACCAGGATCACCACCGTGGAGTGGGTGACCAGGTAGAGCGTGTTATCGTCAAAAACCGGCGGCACATCCATCACCACCAGCCGGAAGGAGCGCTTGAGTGCCGACAGCACGCCGGCGGTCTCTTTGACGCCCATTTTTTGCGCGCGGGGGCGGTGGGTAGCGGCGAGCACGCGGAGCCCCGATTCGTGCTTCACCAGGTGCTCCATCAGCAGCTCGGAGTCAACGTCGCCGGCGAGCTGCAGCAGCTCGGCCAGGGTGCGTTTGGGCTTCAGGTTCAGCATCAGCGCCACGTCGCCAAACTGCTGGTACATGTCCACCAGCACCACCTGGTCCGGGTTCTCGTAGGCCAGGGCGACCGCCATGTTGACGGCGATGGTGGTCTTGCCCACGCCGCCCTTGGCGCCGGTGACGCAGATGACGCGGGGCACCCGGGTGGGGTCCGTCAGCTCGGCGAACTCCTGGCTCCGGCGCAGCTCGGTGATGGAGTACGCGCCGTGGATAGCCTGCAGCAAGCCGTCGGCCTTCAGGGGGCGGCTGAGCACCTCTTTAACCCCGGCGCGCATGGCCTGGCGCAGCAGCTCCGGGGTGACCCGATCCGCCACCAGCACCACCACCGTCTCGGGGCGGGCGAGCCAGATCATCTGCGCCGCCTGCACCCCGTTCATGAGCGCCAGGTTCTCGTCCAGCACCACCAGGTCAGGGCGCAGCTGCACCGCCAGTTGGGCCGCCTCATGGCCATCCTGGGCTACGCCGACGAGTTCGATTGCTTCATTGCCGGCGAGGTAGCCTAGTGTCTCCTCAGCCAGGCTGGTGTCCGACTGCGCCACTAACACCCGCATCTTGGGCTCCCATCTGCCTATCTGAAATGCCTGCGCTTCTGTGCTCCCTCGCTGGCAGGCGCAACCGTACACACCGCCGGGGGCGCTGCCACCACGGCGCTCGCCGGGGGCTGTGAGACAGGGGCGACGCTGGGCTGGGCGGGTGCGACCGCGGCGGGGGCGGCGGAGGGTGCTGCCACTGTCGCCCCAGGCGCTGCCGCGGCAGGGCAAACCGCGGCCTGCGCCCGAGCCACCAGCTCGGTCGCGGTCACGATCTCCGGCGTCATCAGGATCACCAGCTCCCGCTGCTGGTGCTGGTTGCGGGTGCTCTTGAAGAACTCGCCGATCACGGGCAGCTGGCTGAGCAGCGGGATGCGGCGCACGGTCTTGGTGTCCACATTCTGCAGCAGGCCGCCGATGACCAGGGTCTGGCCGGCGGGCAGATGCACCTTGGTGGAGGCGGAGCGGGAACGCAGCCCCGGCACCATCACTCCAGCCACCATCACGCTCAGGGTCTCGTCAAGCTCGCTCACTTCCGGGCTTACCATGAGGTCCACCGTGCGGCCATCGGCGCCGATGCGACCCTCGATATCCAGGTCCACTCCGAACTTCTTCCACTGGATAGTGATGGCGGCGGCAGTGCCAGCCTGCGCCGATTGCACCACAGGCACCGGGATCTCGCCGCCCAGGTGGATGTTGGCGCGCTGCCCTTCCATTACCAGCACATTGGGCTCAGACAGGATGCGCGCCTTGTTCTCGGTGATCAGGGCGGTAAGGGCCACACCCAAGAGGTCGAGACGCCGGATGGGCCCGCCTTCGTTCAGCGCCAGGGGTGCGGCCCGGGCCTCGCCCAGGGCCAGGTGGCCAAAGCTCACGCTGCCGTCCTGCAAGGCGCCCCATTCCACACCCAGCTCCTTCAGGGCACTGTGGTCAATGTCCAGCACCTGGGCCCGCACCAGGAGCTGCCGCGGGTCGTAGGAGCTGGTGGTCACCAGGTTGATCACGCTGATCAGGTCGTCACTGGCGATGGAGGCCGAACTCTCCCCGACGGCTCCGCCAGGCAGCACTACCCGCAGCCGGGTGATGCCAGAGAGGACGCGGGACAGCTTTTCCGCGTCCTCGGGGGTCACCTTGCCCTGGATCACGATCAGCTTGTCGCTGCCGGTGATGTTGAGCACGGTGGGCTGCATGGCGCGGCGGATCACCTCCGCCAGCTGCTCGGCCTGCGGCACCTCCACCGGGGTCACCACCAGCAGGCTGCGCACGGTCGGGACAAAGCTGGTGGCGATGGCTTCCGCTCGCTTGGCCACCGCGGGATCCTTCACTGTGCCTTCCAGCACCACGTTCTCGTTGAGCTGCCGGGCGGTGACGCCGGTGCCGACCAGCTCCCTATTGATGCTGGCCACCAGCTCGGCCAGTTCGGGGCCGGACTTCTTCACTATCAGCAGAAAAGTGGCCTGGCCGTGCTTGTCCCAGGCGTCGAGGGTGGTGCTGCCGGGCGCCTTGGCGCTGAGCAGCAATTGCCGGCTGCTGAGCGCCGCTACATCTACCACCTTGGGGTCGGCCACGGCCGCCCTGCTCAGGCCGTCAAAGTCCAGGGTAATGGTCTGCCCCACCTGCATCTGGCACTCCTGAGGAGGTTGACTGGGGGCAGCCACCGCGCTGCTGGCGGTGCAGATGAGCAGAACGAGCACTAACAAGGCAAAGGTGCTGATTCTCTTCATGGTTGGTTGCGCGCGGGTGGCCCGCGCTGCCTCCTTCCTTATAGGCGCCTATTCGGCTACGGTAACCACTTCTTTCTCGGTGCCCCGGTAGATCTCAACCGACTTCTGGCCGGGAGCCACCTGCTGCACCTGGCTGGGAGCCAGGGTGAACGGGGGGCGGGCCAGGCCGGGTGTGAAGACGGGGCCAGGCTGGTAAACTACCCGGGCGGCGGCGCCACCGCCGCCGGACGAGCTCGGTGGCTGCGGGACGCGGCCGATCAGGGCCACACTGCTGATGCCCCGCACCTCTGCGTACTCTATGTCACCAGTCCGCCGCAGGGCCAGCCGCAGCTTGCCCTTGGACTCCGCCAGTATCAGCTTCTCGGCATCGGCCGGGGCCACGGCCAGGGTAGCGTGCGGAATGGGCTGCGGCCGGGCAGCCTTGCCATCCGGGGTGGCCTGCTCCTCGAGCACCCGCTCCCCGGTAGCCAAGAGCTGCACGTCCTGGAGCACCGTCTTGGTGAGGCTGCCCTTATCCTCGGTGAAGGTGGCCAGCACATCCACCCGGTTGCCTGGCTTGATGAAGCCGCCTACCCCAATGATGGGGTCCAGGGCCACCGTTACCGCCCGCATGCCCTCCGGCACGGCGAAGGCAAGGCCGAGCTTAGCGCTGATGGGCACCATCTGGCTCCGCTGCACCGGCATGTCAGCCGAGATGGTGGCGATGGCCACCTTCCCCTCCACCTCCCTGACGGAGGTGGCGCAGTCTTTGGGCACGTCACGGGAGAACCTGGTGCCCATGTGCACCATCGTCGGCTCGATGATGGTGCCTGGGCTGAGTTCGACATCTGAGATCACCACCGGCACCGGCTCGTTGCCCTGCTGGGCCTTCATGCCCTGTGCGGCAAGCAGGAAGTATACGAGGACCGTGGTGAGGATGCCGGCGGCCAAGGCCGCCACTAGGATGGTCTTCCTGGTCATGCCATTCATTGCGCCCTCCTGGTCTACCTATTCGACTAAGCGGAGCACGGAAACCCCATAATCGGGGCCTCCCGGGGTACCACTGGGAATCGTATATTCAATGAAGTACCCGGTCACCGTCTGCCCGGTGGCGGCGGTAATGTAGAAAGCGGCAAATCCCAGTATCGTCACCTCATCCCGGCCGCTGCCCAGCGTGGTGACGATGGGCACGATCACCACCCGGGGGTTGCCGTAGGTGGCCGTTTCCGGGGTCTGGCTGGCCCAGGGCTCTTGCTCGGCCCGGTGGAAGAGGGAATCGGCGTCGGTTACCACCGCCTGGCTGGTGGGGCCCACCATTTTGCCGGGCTCGGTTTTCACGACGTCTCCCACCTCGATCTCGCCCTGGAAACCATATTTGATGTCCTCCCTGTAGATATCGCCCCCGCTGCTGCCATCGCCCAGGCTGCGCTCCAGCGCCAGGGGGTAGAAGTTGCCGCCGCTGCCGCTTCCCACCTTGAGCAGAATCTCTTCTCCCTGCTGGTAATCGCTGTAGGGAATGCCCCAGGGCACCACCACCCCCGAGGTGGATTTCACGCCCGGTGTCCTTTGCACCACCGCGTAGGCGCTTACCTCGCGCTCCTGGTAGCCCAGGACACGAGCGAACCCGTACTGCACCACCTCTTGCCCGTCCACCCGCAGCTTGTCCGTAGAGGGGAAGGATACCTGGTAGGTGGGCATGGCATTGGCTGCGGCCGCCTGGCCGGCTTTGGTGGTGGCAACCGCCTGGTCAGGCAGCTCAATGCCCCCCGCCAGGGCGGCAGCATCGCAGGAGTTGACCAGGTGCTGGCGCTCCAGGTAAAGCCGCCCGATGTCCACGGCCAGGGCCGCTGCCCCCAGCAGCGCCACCAGCAGCAAAGCTACCAGCACCAGGGTGATGCCTGCTTCATCCCGGGTCAACTTGGCCAGCATCTTGCGCCTCCGTACAGATGTGTAAACGCTCACTGCCCCCCATGCCTGTCCTGCTACTCCCGGCGCATCACCACGCCCGTGCGCACCATCAGCTGCCCGTCCTCCACCCCGCTCCACCAATTGAAGAAGTTCCCGGTAATCATGTGATGCGGGTAGCCGCAGGTGATCCGGATCAGGGAGCCGTTGGGAGCGTTGTTCTCGCCGGCAACATCGCCTAAAACAAAAGGATAAGTGCTGCCATTGTCCGTGCTGTAGTCCATCTCCGTGTGCAGGCGGCTGGTGTCGAGCGCTTCCGCGGCTCCCTTGACGCGGGTCTCGATCTCCGACACCGTCTTGCCCAACGAGGCGGCCCGGGATCCCTCCCGGGCCGCCTGGGTGATGGTCAGCTTGTCCATGGCAATCAAGCCGAACTCAATAATGCCCAGTACCAGGGTAAGCAGCAGGGTCACCACCAGTGCAAACTCTACCAAGGCGGCACCCCGCTCAGCCTGCTTATGCTGCCCTCTCCAGTTTCTCATCAACCCACACCCCTCATTACCAGGGCGATCAGGCACCCAGCCGTGATGGGCACCGTGTAAGGCAGCTTGCCAGCGTTCAGCATCCCCGCCCATGCCCCCTTGGTGCCCAGATTCATGTACATCACCAGTGCCAGCGTACCGGTATCTGGCAACCGCTTGCGGTAGGCCATCAGGCCCAGGGCCAACACCCCGCCGCACACGCCGGCCCCCAGGCCTGCTACCGCCAAGAAAGGGAGACCTTTCAGCGCCCCCACCGCCATCAGCAGCTTCAGGTCACCGGCACCGATCTTGGCCAGGTCGGCAATGGTGAGCGCAACGACCAGCACCACCCCCATCCCCCACAGCGCGCTCAGCACCGCGCCCTGGCCTGCCAGGGCGTTGATAGCCAAGCCCAAGGCCATGGCGGGGATAGTGTAGCGGTTATATATTCGCCCGTGGCGCAAGTCTGTGTACAAAGAGACCGCCAACAGTGCGAGCAAGGGTATGCTTGTCGCCATATCTGACCCTTGAAGAGAGGGCTGGGGCCGGGAAACCCGGCCCCAGCCAGCTTGCGCCCGAGTTAGCGGGGCGCAACGGGACCAGAGCCCGGGATCTGCTCCTGGGCGCTGTTGAAGGCTTCCGCCACCTTAGTGCCCAGAGCGCCGACCACCAGCAGGCAAACGACCGCGATGAGCGCGATCATCAGCCCGTACTCCACCATGGTGGCTCCTTCCTCATCCCGGAACAGCCGCTTGATCCGATCCATCATTGCTTTCTCCTCCTTGTCTCCTCTCGGAGCGTTTTTCTGTGGCCACCGCCCCTTGCAGCCCCCTGCGAGCAGTAGCCCACATGCGCCTAAAGCACGTTACGTGCTGTTCAGCCTATCCTCCAATCCTACTGTCGTGCCAGAACTAGCGGGGCGTGACAGGGCTGCTGCCTGCCACCTGCTCCTGAGCGCTGTTGAACGTCTCGGCCGTCCTGGTGCCCAGGGCCGCCACCACGAGCAGGCAGATGACCGCGATCAGTCCGATCATCAGCGCGTACTCGACCATAGTGGCCCCTTCCTCCTCCCGCAGCAATCGCTTGATCCGATCCATCATTGATTCTTGCCTCCTCAGCTCCGAGCGTTTCTCTGCTATCGTCGCTTTTGCCGCCCCCTGCCGGCGGTAGCTCCGCCTAGAGACAAAAGCACGTAGCGTGCCATCAAGTGTAACCGCCAACCCCACCAGCGCACAATTGGCCTCAGAGCGGACTAATTACGCCGTATTACACAACAGGCCGTGCTACCATGGTACTAGTACCTTGGTACAATGGAGCTTGCACTGCAGCAGACAGGCCGGCGGCAAAGCAAGGCGGCAGGCCTTTGGCCTGCCGCTGCTCGTACCACCCTACCGGGGAAGCTAACCAGTCATCTGATCCAGGTTAGCCCGCTGCCCTCCCGCCGGGGGCCATGGGGCTCGGGGGGCATCGCCGGCTTGCCTACCGGTACCAATGCCCATAGCCGCCAGGGCGGCTCTGCTCCCACCAGCTGCTCCAGCGCCTCCCGGGCTACCTGAGGCCCGGTCATCCAGCAGGTGCCATAGCCCATTTCCGCCGCCGCCAGCAGCAGGTGCTCCACGGCGGCGCCAATGCTCTGGACATCGGGCCAGCCCCGCTGGGCCCCCAGCTCGGCCGCCGGCACCCCCAGCGCCTGCAGAGCACCGTCCAGGCCCGAGCGGTAAGGCTCTCCCAACACGGCGATGGTGACTGGCGCCTCGGCAAACAGGGTGCTGTAGCCCTTGGCCAGACGCAGGGCCACCCGATGCTCCTCCTCCCCTACCATCGCCGCCAGCTGGTCATAGCGGTCCGAGACCGCCTGCTTCATGCGCTCCAGCATCGGCCGGTTGCTGACGGCCACAAACCGCCACATCTGCTGGTTGCTGGCGCTGGGGGCAAGCTGCGCCAGACTTACCATGCGCTCGATATCGGCCTCCGGCACCGGGTCCGGCAGAAACCGCCGCACACTGCGCCGCCGCTTGATGGCTGTTGCCAGCTCCATACCGCCTCCTTACTGCCGGGCCTCCGGGTAGCCCAACCGGTCCCGCAGGCCCAGCATGAACTCGTAGTTCTCCAGGGGCACGCCTTGGAAGATGCAGTTGCTGGTGGCGTAGATGTAGCCCCCCTCCCGCACCCCGCCGTGCTCCAGGCAATAGCGGGCACTCTGCTCTATCTGCTCCCGGGTGCCGGCCTGCACGTAGGCCAGGTTGACATTGCCGATCAGGGTCACCCGGTCGCCGATCAGCCGCTTCACCTCCCGGATGTCCACCCCGGCCATGGGGTCCAGTGAATGCAGGGCGTCTATGCCGGTGCTCGCCAGCTGGTCCAGGATGGGCATGATGTTGCCGTCCGTGTGCTTGCAGGCAAAGGCGCCGGCCTCCTGGTAGGCGGCCACCAGCTGCCGCAGGAAGGGCGTGACATGCCTGGCGAACATGCGGGGCGAGAGGAAGGGGCCGTCATTGAAGCAGTAGTCGGCGCACATGAAGATGATCTCGGCGCCCGCTGCGATCAGCTCCCGGCCCGCCTTGATCCCCCGCTCGCAGTTCTGCTGCGCCTGCTCGAGGGCCTCCTCCTCCCGCTCGGTGAGAAAGACTACGTGCTCCGTCATGTCCTTGCCGCTGGGGATGGACCAGGTGCCATCCGCGAAGGCCGAAAGCATGTAGCTATCGCCCGACAGCTCGCGCACATACCGGAAGCTGCTTGCCTGGTCCTCGCCGCTCAGCCAGTGCAGGCCGGTGATCACGTTTAGCTCAAAGCGCTCGGCTACCTTGATCCAGTGCTCGACATTGCGCTTCAGCATATCCTGGCGCCGCGCCCCGGTCACTCCCTCCAGCATCTCCCGGCGCAGGGCCGGGTGGCCGAAGAGCTGCTCGGAGAGCTGGAACTCCAGCTCCAGGTGGGGCACCTTGCCCTGGGGGGGCTGGCGGCGCAAGGCGGCGATGGCACGTTGGCGGGGGGTCATATCTTTCTCCTGGGAGCGTGGAAATGGAGGTTGGTCCCCGGCCGGCGCCGAATGGGGACGGCATGGCAGGCGAGCCGATGCGCATTGACATGGGAGACCAGGTGCGGATGCGCAAAGCCCACCCCTGCGGCGGGCAGGTGTGGGAGGTGGTGCGTACCGGCATGGACATTCGCATCCGCTGCCTCAAATGCGGACGCTCGGTGATGCTGCCCCGCACCCAATTTGAGCGGCAGGTGGTACAGGTTGTGCACCGCACCCATCCCCTGGGTTAGCCGGCGAGCTTCCCCTCCCGGCGCAGCCGGGCCCGCGTGTACTCGATCAGGCCGCCGGCGGCGATGATCTCCCTGATAAAGTCCGGGAAGGGCTGGGAGCGCCACTGCTGCCCTTGGCTGAGGTCCCGGATGATCCCCTGCTCCAGGTCTATCTCCAGCTTGTCGCCGCTCTGCACCCCCTGCGCCGCCTCCAACGCCACCAGCAGGGGCAGGCCGATGTTGATGGCATTGCGGTAGAAGATGCGGGCGAAGCTGTGGGCCAGCACACAGCCCACCCCGGCTGCCTTGATAGCCAGGGGTGCCTGCTCTCGCGAGCTGCCGCAGCCAAAATTCCGCCCGGCCACGATAATGTCGCCCGGCGCCACCCGCCCGGCAAAATTGACATCCAAGTCTTCCAGGCAGTGTGCCGCCAGCTCCCGGGCCTCGGTGGTGACCAGGTAGCGGGCGGGGATGATCACATCCGTGTTGACGTCATCGCCATACTTGTGTGCCGTTCCCTTGACCAGCATTGCTTCCCTCTCTCCGGCAGGCCTACCAGCCCAGCTCCTCAGGACCCGCCAACCGCCCCAGCACCGCGCTGGCCGCGGCCACCGCCGGGTTGGCCAGGTACACCTCGCTCTCGGGGTGGCCCATGCGCCCCACGAAGTTGCGGTTGGTGGTGGCCACCGCCCGCTCGCCCGCAGCCAAGATCCCCATGTAGCCGCCCAGGCAGGGCCCGCAGGTAGGCGTGCTCACTGCTCCCTGGGCCTCCAGAAAGATGTCGATCAGCCCCTCCCGCATTGCCTGCCGGTAGATTTCTTGGGTGGCGGGGATCACGATCAGGCGCACGTCCGGGTGTACCCGCCGTCCCCGCAGCACCTGCGCCGCCAGCCGCAAGTCCTCCAGGCGGCCGTTGGTGCAGGAGCCGATCACCGCCTGGTCAATCGTCACCTCCCCCACCTCGCTGATGGGCCGGGCGTTCTCGGGCAGGTGGGGGAAGGCTACCTGGGGCTCGATCTGGCGGCAGTCGTATTCATGGACAGCGGCGTAGGCCGCGTCCGGGTCACTGGCATAGTACACGGGCGGCCGCTGCGCCCGGCCGGCCGCATATTCGCGGGTGAGGGCGTCGGGAGCGACGATGCCGCTCTTGCCCCCGGCCTCGATCGCCATGTTGCACATGGTGAAGCGGTCACTCATGGGCAGGCCTTCGATGGTCTCCCCACAAAACTCCATAGCCTGGTAGAGGGCGCCGTCCACCCCGATGCGGCCGATGGTGTACAGGATCAGGTCCTTGCCGGTGACCCAGGGCCGGCGGGCGCCGGAGAAGGCAAACTTGACGGACTCGGGCACCCGCAGCCACGTTTCCCCCAGGGCCATGGCGGCGGCAAAATCGGTGCTGCCTACCCCGGCGGCGAAGGCGCCCAGGGCGCCGTAGGTGCAGGTATGCGAATCGGCGCCGATAATGCAGTCACCAGGCACCACCAGGCCCTGCTCGGGCAGCAGGACATGCTCTACGCCCATGCGGCCGACGTCGAAGTAGTGGGCCAGCTTTTGGGCGCGGGCAAAGCGGCGCATGATGCTGCACTGCTCGGCTGACTTCATGTCCTTGTTGGGCACGTAGTGGTCAGCCACCAGGGCGATGCGGTCCCGGTCGAACACCTCCCCCACCCCGATCTTCTCGAACTCCAGGGAAGCGATGGGGGCGGTGATGTCATTGGCTACCATGAAGTCCAGCCGGACGCTTACGAACTCGCCCGGATGCACTTCGGGCCGGCCGCTGTGGGCGGCCAGGATCTTCTCGGTGATGGTCTGGGGCATGTGCAACTCCCTGCCAGGACGTAGCCCAGATTATAGCGGAAAGCGACTGGCCGGGGCAACACGGGGGCTGCCTGGCCGGGCGGGCGCAGCCTTGCCTCCTTGCCGGCGATGTCGTGCCAGGAGCCGCGGCCGGGATGCCCGATGCCGTACAATTGGCAGGAACGGCCATGGAGCACGCCCACCACACACCCGCGCGGGAGCACCTGGAGCACGAGGTGCGCCGGCCCCAGCATGCTGACCTCGCCGGCATGGAGCAGGAGTTCCGGCGCCGGTGCCTCGTCTCGGCCGCGGTGGCCGTGCCGCTGCTGCTGCTCTCTCCTACCATCCAGGGCTGGCTCGGGTATCGGCTCACCTTTCCCGGTGCCGACTATGTGCTTTTCGCCCTGGCCTCGGTGGTGGCCTGGTATGGCGGCTGGCCGTTCTACCTCGGGGCAGGACGGGCACTGCGCCGGCTGGACCCGGACATGAACGTGCTGGTCTCCCTGGCCGTGCTGTCAGGCTATCTGTACAGCGCGGCAGTCACCTTCCTCATCGCCGGCATGGATTTCTACTGGGAGATCAGCACCCTGGTGGTCTTCCTGCTCTTCGGCCACTGGATGGAAATGCGGGCGGTGCGAGGCGCCACTGGCGCCCTGCAGGAGCTGGCGCGGCTCATCCCGCCCACTGCCAACCGGCTGCAAGACGGCCAGGTGCAGCAGGTGCCCACCGCCGAGCTGGTAGTGGGTGACCGGGTGCTGGTGCGGCCGGGAGAGAAGGTGCCCATTGACGGCCTGGTGATGGAGGGCGAGTCCAGCCTGAACGAGGCCATGATCACCGGCGAATCCCGGCCCATCGCCAAGGACCCCGGGGACCAGGTGATCGGGGGCACCCTGAACGGTGAAGGCGCCTTCCAGATGCGGGTGACGAAGGTGGGAGAGGAGACCGCCCTGGCCCAGATCATGAGCCTGGTGCGCCAGGCGCAGGCCTCCCGCTCCCCCACCCAGCGTCTGGCCGACCGGGCGGCCTCCTACTTGACGGTGATTGCCGTGGTCTTTGGCGTGGGCTCCTTCGCCTACTGGATGGCGGTGGGGAGGCCGCTCGAGTTCTCGCTGCTGCGGTATGTCTCGGTGGTGGTCATCGCCTGCCCCCACGCCCTGGGGCTGGCCATCCCGGTGGTGGTGGCCATCGCCACCACCATGGCTGCCCAGAACGGCATGCTCATCCGCAACGCTGAGGCCAACGAGTTGTCGGCCCGGCTGGACACGGTGGTCTTTGACAAGACAGGCACCCTGACCAAGGGTGAGTTTGCCCTCACCGACCTGGCCTGGGCGCCCGGGGTGGTGCCGGAGCGGGAGCTGGCGCGGGCGGCGGCGGTGGAGCTGCTCTCGGAACACGTGATCGCCCGCGCCGTGGTGCGAGCCGCCCAGCAGCGGAGCCTGGACCTGCCCCCGGTCGCCCATTTCCACATCATGCCCGGGCAAGGGGCACAAGCCATGGTGGCAGGCGAACGACTGGGCGTCGGCAACCGCGCCCTGATGCAGCGCCTGCAAGTGGACCTGGCGCCGCTGCAGGCCGAGGCCGACCGCCTGGCTGCCCAGGGCAAGACCCTGGTGTACGTGGCTGCCGGCGATCGCCTGGTGGGAGTGCTGGCGCTGGCCGACCAGATCCGGGATGAGTCAAGGGAGGCAGTGGCGGAGCTGAAGCACATGGGGCTGCGGGTGGCGATGCTTACCGGCGATATCCGGGCGGTGGCAGCTTGGGTGGCCTCGGAGCTCGGGCTGAGCGAGTACTTCGCGGAGGTGGCGCCTGGCGAGAAGGCGGCTCGCATCCGGGAGCTGCAGCAGCGCGGCCACCGGGTGGCCATGGTAGGCGATGGCGTGAACGATGCCCCCGCCCTGGAGCAGGCAGAGGTGGGGATCGCCATCGGGGCGGGCACGGACGTGGCGGTGGAGTCGGCAGACGTGGTGCTGGTGCGCAATGACCCGAGGGACGTGGCCGGCCTGGTTCGCTTGAGCCGGGCCACGGTGGCCAAGATGAAGCAGAACCTGGCCTGGGCCACCGGCTACAATGTGGTCGCCCTGCCCCTGGCGGCCGGGGTGCTGCAGCGCTATGGGGTGCTGCTGGCGCCAGAGTGGGCGGCCTTGATCATGGCCGCCAGCTCCATCATCGTGGTCATGAATGCCCTGCTGCTGCGCCGTTTGTCCCTGGCGACACCATAGCCCTACTCGCCCAGCAGCGCCTCCACCAGGGGATGGTGACGCAAGCGCTGTTAGTCGGTGCGTCGGCTATTGGTCATGGCCTGTCTCACGGTTTCGCTGCGCAATAACCACAGCAGCATACCGACCACGCCGCCGATAGCGACGGTGATGGCTACGCCCATGATCGCCCCTACTATCAGGAAAGCAGTGGGCGTCTCGGGTGCCGACCATGGACCATGCGTCCAGGCCAACTCCCAGAAGACACCAAATGCCAGCGTGTACGCGAGCGTGAACCAGGTCGCACCCTCCAGCACTGCGCGGGCCCAGGGGCGCAGGCGCAGGAATTGCACGGCCGCCACCCCGACGAAAGATGCGATGGCAATCTGGGCGAGGGTCAGTTCACCAAAGTGTTGGAACAGAAGGCGCCCCAGCACGGAGGGCGGCCACAAGGGTGCGTTTCCGCCAGCGTGCTGGCGTATTATGGTGAACGCTGCCCATCCCATCGCCCCACTGAGCACAGTGAGCACAGCGGCCACCAGGTATAGCCAGCCCAGGATGGTGACCCTGGCCGGCCGCACGGCACTTTGACGCATGAGTCCCCCCTTGCCCAAGGTTATGAGCAGTATACCTTGACAACGGTTACGGTAGGTGGGCGAGAATCGTAGCCATGCTGCTATCCTGATGAGCCAGTGTCATGCCCTACCGGCCGGGGCCAGGGAATCAGTCGCCCAGCAGCGCCTCCACAAACCGCCGGGCGTCAAAGTCCTCCAGGTCCTGGAGGCGCTCGCCGGTGCCGATGAGCTTGATAGGCAGGCCGGTCTCGTGGGCGACAGTGATAGCCACCCCACCCTTGGCGGTACCGTCGAGCTTAGTGATCACCAGGCCGCTCAGGGGCACCACCTGGGCGAACTCCTGGGCCTGCACCAGGGCGTTCTGGCCGGTGGTGGCATCCACCACCAGCAGGGTCTCGTCCGCCGGCCGGCCCAGCTCGCGCTGCACCACCCGGCCGATCTTGCCCAGCTCCTCCATCAGGTTCTTCTTGGTGTGCAGGCGGCCGGCCGTGTCTGCAATCACGAAGTCGGCACCCCGGGCCCGGGCGGCGACCAGGGCATCAAAGACGACGGCCGCGGCATCGCCCCCCGGCTGGTGGTGCACTACTTCCACCCCCACCCGCTCCCCCCACACCTGCAGCTGCTCGGTGGCGGCGGCGCGGAAGGTGTCGGCGGCAGCCAGCAGCACCCGCCGGCCCTGCTGGTGCAGTCGGTAGGCGATCTTGGCGATGGTGGTGGTCTTGCCGGTGCCGTTTACCCCCACTACCAGGTAGGCACGGGGACCGCCCCCCGGCAGCGGACTGGTGACCAGGGGCTGCTGGTGAACGGCAAGCAGGCCGACCAGAATCTCGGCCAGCAGCCGCCGCGCCTGGTCCGGCTCGGTGATCTGCTGCTCGCGCACCTGGGCGCGCAAGGCGGCGGTGATCTCGGTGGCCGTACGCACGCTCACGTCGCCGGCTACCAGCAATTCTTCCAGCTCCTGGTACAGCTCTTCATCAATCCGGAAGCGCCGGAACAGCAAGCCGATGCGCTGGAAAAGGCCCTTGAGCAATCTCTCCTCCTGCGGGCAGGGCGCCCGGCCCCCGGGGGCAGGATGCAAATATACAATGGCGGCGCTGGGCGAGCAAGCCGCAGGACGGCCGGCCGCGGCCGGCGAAACAGGGGCCAAACGCCACGTGGGCTGCCTGGCGGCGGCCCCGGGAGGTCAAGCATGGCCGACTGTCCGAATCTCAAGGCCAATCAGGCGCGCTGCGCCTGCACCTATGACGCCTGCGAGCGGCGGGGCAAGTGCTGCGAATGCGTGCAGTATCATGCCCAGAGCGGCTCCCTGCCCGCCTGCCTGCGCGCCGTGGGCGACAAGTAGCCTAACCGGGTGCCGGGGGCAGCTCCCGGCCGGCCCGCAGATCGGCCACCTGCAGGTCCAGTCGGCAGGCGCCATTCCACTCGTTGAGCGCAGGCACAAAAACCAGGTCCAGGGGCTCCGGCGGCTGCAGGTGCTCGGCCAGGTACCCGTAGCCGAACCAGATGCCGGTATGCTCCTGGCCGCCGGCACGCAGGCGCAGCCGCAGGTGGCTGCCGTCGCCCACGGGCCGTGCTTCACATAGCTCTGCCCCCTGCAGCCCCAGCAGCGGACTGGGGTTGCCGTGGCCAAAGGGCTGCAGCCGCGCGCACTCCTGGCCCAGCTCCACCCCCAGGACGGCGGGCTTGACCCAGGCGTCTACCACCAGCAGGGGGCTTAACTGCTCCGGGCGCAGCTGGGCCGCCGCCACCTGGCAAAGCCGCTGCCGCAAGGCCGGCACCTGCTCCGGCGCCACGGAGAAACCAGCTGCCATCTCGTGCCCGCCAAAACGCTCCAGCAGGTCGGCGCACTCGCATAACGCCTGGTAGAGGTGGAAGCCGGGGATACTGCGCCCCGAGCCCTTGCCTGCCCCGTCCCGCAGCGCCACCAGCAGGGCGGGCCGGCAGTAGCGCTCGACCAACCGCGAGGCCACGATGCCCACCACCCCGGGGTGCCAGCTCTCGTGCGCCAGCACGAGGGCCCATTCCCGCTCCAGGTCGCATTCCGCCTGCACCATCGCCAGCGCCTGCTCGAGGGTGCGCTTCTCCTCTTCCTGGCGGGCGCGGTTCCACTGGGAGAGCTGGCGGGCCAGGGCTGCCGCCTCCGCCGCATCCGGCGTGAGCAGCAGGTCCAGGGCAGCCTGTGCGCTTTGCAGGCGCCCGGCGGCATTGAGCCGGGGCCCCAACACGTAGCCCAGGTGATAGACGTCCAGCCGCTCCGGCTCGATCTGCGCCTCCGCCATCAGGGCCTGCAGCCCCAGCTTGCGCGTGGTGCGCAGGGCGGACAGGCCGGCTTGCACCAGCAGCCGGTTTTCCCCCTGCAGGGGCACCATGTCGGCCACCGTGGCCAGGGCCACCAGGTCCAGAAAGTGGCAGGGCGACCGCGCGGCCAGGCCGCGGCGGCGGCAGAGGGCATCCAGCAGCTTGAAGGCCAAGCCGGCGCCGCACAGCTCCTTTTCGGGATAGGCGCAGCCGGGCTGGTGGGGGTTGATGATGGCGTCGGCGGCGGGCAAAGCCTCAGGCGGCAGGTGGTGGTCGGTGATCACCACCTGCATCCCCAGGCGGCGGGCCAGGGCCACCTCGTCCTGGGCGCCGATGCCGCAGTCCACGGTGACCAGCAGCTTCACCCCCTCCCGGGCGCAGCGGTGCAGGGCGGCCTGGTTCAGGCCATAGCCCTCCTGCACCCGGTGGGGCAGATAGTGGCTGACATTGCCCCCCAGGGCCTGCAGGGCCCGCACCAGCAAGGCGGTAGCCGCCACCCCATCTACGTCATAGTCGCCCCACACCCGGATGTGCTCGCCCCCGACCAGGGCAGCATCAAGCAGGGAGACCGCGGCCTCCATGCCTGCCAGCAGGCGGGGATCGGGCAAGTCGTCCAGGCTGCCCTGCAGGAAGAGGCGCGCCTGCTCCGGGGTGGCGAGGCCCCGGTTGGCGAGCAGCCGTCCCAAGAGCGGTGAGACGCCCAGCTCCCGGCAGAGCCGGGGGGCCAGGTCGCTGGGGCAAGGCGCCTCTTGCCAGCGGGCACGGCGCACGGAAGCAGGCATGGCAGCTCCGGTAGCACTGGTCAACGGGCACTCTCGCCTGGCCGGCGCGGGGCGGGGCGTACCGGCTCGACGTGGATCAGCACCTGGGCGCCAGGGACCAGGTTGCGGATATCGGCCTCCAGGTGATCGCACACCTCGTGCGCCTCGCTTACGGGCATGCTGGCCGGGAGGCTGAGGTGTAGGTCAATATGCCGCTCCGGTCCCGCCTTGCGGGTGCGCAGCTCGTGGTATTCCACAAACTGGGCGTAGTGCTCCTGAAGCAGCCGCTTCACGGCTTCCTGCTCCTGTGCGGGGAGCACCTCGTCCGCCAGGTGCTCAAAGCTTTTCCGGGAGATGCCCCAGCCGGCGTTGATGATGATCAGGGCGACCGCGATGGCGGCCAGGGGGTCCAGCAGCTCGATCAGGGGGAGCCCCACCCAGCGACCGACACGAATGCCCACCATGGCCACCAGCACGCCCAGGGTGGTGTAAACGTCGGTGCGCAAGTGCCAGGCATCGGCCTGCAAGGCGATGGAGTCGGTCTCCTCGCCCACCTTGAACAGGCGCCGGGAGACAATCACATTGGCCACCGCGGAGAACACCATCACCGCAGCCCCCAGCAGGGGCTCCCGCAGCGCCCATTCGCCGGCCATGATGCGCCTGATGCTGGCATAGAGAATGCCGGCGGCGGCGAGCACGATCAGGGCTCCCTCAAACATCCCGGCCATGCTCTCAAACTTGCCGTGCCCGAAGGGATGCCTGATGTCCGCCGGGCGCCCGGAGACCCGCACCGAGAGGAAGGCAGCCACCGCCGCCAGCAGGTCCACCAAGGAATGCAGGGCCTCTGAAATCACGCTCACTGACCCCATGTACAGGCCGGCCGCCAGCTTCATCAGCACCAGCGCGCTGTTGGAGATGATGGACAGCCGGGCCGTACCCACCTTGAGCGCGGTCTGCGCCCTCGCCTGGGCCTCCAAGAGCACTACCCTCCAAACGTGAGGGCGGCCGGCCTACGGCCGGCCGCCCTCTTACAGGCACCCATCAACTGCTTTTAGTACCGCCGCTTGCGCTTCTTCGCTGCGCCAGCTTTCTGCACCTTCTTGGGGGAGGCGGCGGTCACCGCCGGCTCCCTGCCGGCTGCCGGCTGCGGTCCCACCGCCACCGGCGCGGGCTGGCGGATCCGGGTAGGCCGGGGAGTCGCCGCCGCCCTTGCCTCACGCCCCCTGGTCTCCATGTTTTTCAATACTACCAGGATCTGGCTGGCGTTGAAGATGGAGGAATAGGCACCTATGGTGACGCCGATGATCAAAGCGATGGAGAAGTCCTGCAGCGTAGGCCCGCCGAAGAGTGCCAGTGCCAGCAGGGTGAACTCCACGGTGAGCACGGTGTTAACCGAGCGCGCCATGGTTTCCAGCAGGCTGATATTGGTGGTCTCGCCGAAGGTGCGCCCCTTGTGCAGCTTCAGGTTCTCCCGGATGCGGTCGAAGATGACGATGGTGTCGTGCACCGAGTAGCCGACCACGGTCAGGATGGCGGCCACGAAGGGGCTGTTCACCTCCCGTTGCAGGAGGGCAAACGCGCCCACCAGCACCAGCACGTCATGCAGCAGGGCGACGATAGCTGAAAACGCCCACTTGAGCGAGACCTGCCCAAAGAAGAAGTCATAGCGGATCATGATCCAGATCATGACCAGGATGCTGCCCAGCCCTACCGCCATCAGTGCCCGCCACACCAGCTCCTCGCTCACCACGCTGCCCACCACTTCATAGCCGGCGTTGGCCACGCCGGGGAAGCGCTGCTGTAGGCTGGCCAGGACATCCTGGCCCTGCTTCCTCACCTCCAGGTACCGCTGCTGGTCCCCGGCCTTGGGGTCCACCTGGGTGCGCACGAAAATCATGTTCTTGCCGCCCAGGGCCGGGCCGGCGAGCTGGATGTCGTTCCTGATATGGAGCTGGTCCACCATCTGCCGCACCGCGGAAAGGGTGCGGTTCTGCTCGTCGAGGCTGGTAATGGGATGAGCCAGCCGGTAGCGGAGCAGGCCGCCGCCGGTGAAGTCAATGCCGTAGTTGAGGCCCCGGACCTTCCAGCAGGTCATGCCCACCAGGATAAGCAGGATGGAGATTGCAAACCAGATCCGGCGCGAGCCCACCAAGTTCCAACCGCGCCCGCGGAAGAAATCAGGCACCTTGTCCTCCCGTAGCGGGCACCCGCCCGCCCGCGTTCTCTAACTCCACCCCGTACAGCCGCAGGTTCTTGGCCCACTGCGCCCCCGCCACCAAGTTCATGAATAGGCGGGTGATGGTGATGGCGGTAAACATGCTGCAGGTGACACCGATCAGCAGGGTGACCGCAAACCCCTTGACTGCCCCCGTGCCCAGGCTCATCAGCACCAGGGCGGTGATGATGCTGCACACGTTGGAGTCCAGGATGGCGGTAAAGGCCCGCTTGAAGGCGGCGTCAATGGCCGATCTCAGCGTCTTGCCCGCCCGCAGCTCCTCCTTGAGCCGCTCAAAGATGATCACGTTGGCGTCCACCGCCATACCGATGGAGATGATCACACCGGCGATCCCGGGCAGGGTAAGCGTGGCTCCGAAGAGCTTGAGCACACCCATTACCAGCAGGCAATAGACACACAACGCCAGGTCGGCCAGCAGCCCGGGGAGCCGGTAGTACCAGGCCATGAACAGCAGCACCAGGGCCAGGCCCAGCAGGCCGGCATAGAGGCTCTGCATCAGCGAGTCCCGGCCCAGGGTGGCGCCCACAGTGCGATTCTCGGCTACCTCCAGGGGCACAGGCAGGGCACCAGCATTGAGCAGGTCGGCCAGCCGCTGCGCCTCGGCCATGGTCTTGAAGCCGCCCTCGATTACGCCGTCGCCCCGGATGGCGTCGTTGACTACGGGAGCGGAGATGATCTCGCCATCGAGCACCACGGCCAGGATCTCGCCCCGGTTGGCCCGGGTGAACTCCCAGAAGGTCTGGGCACCCCGGGGCTTGAAGCGGAAGGCCACCGTGGGCTCGCCGTCGGTACCGGGCTGGTAGTGACACTTGGGTTCAAGCTGCTCACCGGTGACGATCACATCTCCGGCGGCGAGCACCTTCTTGGTGATGTTGTTGCCCTTCTCGTCCTTGATGATCACCCGGCCAGTTTCGTCCTCTTCCCGCTGGTAGCGCTTGTCAATGTGGACGAACTCCAGCACGGCGGTGCTCTGCAGGGCCTTCATCGCCACCTCGGGGTCCTTCATCCCCGGCAGCTCCACGATGATGCGGTTGGGGGGCTGGGTCTGCACCAACGACTCGCTTACCCCCAGCTTGTTCACCCGCCGCTCCAGGATGTCGGCCACCCGGGTCAGGGTACTGCTGGTGACCCTGATCGGCTCTGGCGTCTGCGGCTGCAGGGGCCCGTAGGCGGCCAGCGGCCCCGCCATAAGCAGCTTGGTGAGCTGCTGCTGACGGCTCTCCAGGTTCCGGCCCTCCTCCAGGTTCACCCGGCAGGAGATTTCCCGCCGACTCAGGTCAAGCTGCAGCCCCTCGAAAGCGTCCGCAGGGATGCTGGCGACCACCGCCGCCTTGAGCTGTCCTCGCTCCATGTCGGTGAAAAACAGCGGCTTGGTGGTCTTGTAGCTGAAGACGGCCTGCTCCCGGGCCCGCAGCACCACGTGGCTGCCGCCTTGCAGGTCCAGGCCCAGGCGGACGCGGGGTATAGGCTTGTAGAAATGCAGGGGTCCCAGGACGTAGTCGGCGCGCTCGGTCTGCTTGGGGTTATCCGGCAATCGGCGCTCGCCGATGGTGACGGGCTCAGTGACAATGAAAAGGAACACGGCCACGAGCGCGATCACAAACGTTAGCCAGGCCCGGGTACTGGTTGCCATGGACCCCGATCCTTTGGGCAAAAAAGTATCCGAAGCCTAGGGCTTCGGGACCGGACAATTATAGTGCCCGGGTAATGCGATGTCAACCGGCGGCGCCGCCGGGGGCTCGCCAGGCAGGCGCCCCCGGGGACCTACAGCAAGGTGGTGCCGTTGATCACCAGCGAGAACTTGCAGCCCAGCAGCTCCGCCGCCCGCCGGGAGACCACCATGCGGGCCAGGAAGAGCTCGAAATACTCCATGATGGAGGCGATGCTGGTGTCAATCTGCAGCCGCAGGGTGATCAGGCGCTTCTGGGCATCCACCAGCACCTCGCTGGAACGGGCCGCCCAGTTGATGCGGTCGTGGGCGTCAAAGCTGGCCGGGTCGGGGTTGCGCACCCGGGTGCGGTTGACGTCCGACTTGTCGGCGATGATTACCGCCGCCGCCACCTCGCCGAAAGGCTCAGTATGCTCCTCCTCGTGGTTGCCCACCCCGGAGAGCACCTCTGCCAGGTCCTCGGCAGGCATGCCCATGCGCTCCAGGATGGCGTGGGTAAGCAGCACCGAGGTAGCGGCGTGGTTGAGGCGGTTGGCGACGTTGCCGATGTCGTGCAGGTAGGCGGCGATGGCGGCCAGCTCGCGCAGGCGCTCGCCAAAGCCCAGCTGCTCCATCAGGCAGGCGGCCCGCTCCGATACCGTTTCGGCATGGCGGAACCCGTGCTCCGTGTAGCCGATGATCTCCATGTTCCGATCCGCCCGGGCCAGGTACACCTGCACCTCGGGGGTCCCCTTCACATCTGCCAAGGTGATCTTGCCCATTCCTTGCTCTCCTAACTATGCCTGCGCCCAGCGGGCGGCCATCTGCTCCAGGCGGCCGGCGGCGATGGCCTCCCTGGCCTCCCCCATCAGTTCCAGGAACAGGTAGACATTATGGTAGCTCAGCAGCACCGCACCCAGGATCTCGCCTGCCTTGTGCAGGTGTCGCAGATAGGCACGCGTATGCTGCCGGCATACTTTGCACCTGCACTCGGCATCCAGCGGCCCGAAATCCTGAGCATAACAGGCGTTCTTGATGTTTACCCGCCCTCGGTGGGTAAACGCACATCCGTTTCGGCCCATGCGGGTGGGCAGCACGCAGTCAAACATGTCCACCCCCGCCTTGATGCCGACGATCAGGTCGGCCGGGGTGCCCACTCCCATCAGGTAGCGGGCCCGATCCGCCGGTAGGGCGGAAATGGTGGCCTCCAGCGCCTCCAGCATCTCCTCCTTGGGCTCGCCCAGGGAGAGCCCGCCCACCGCGTATCCTTCAAAGCCGACCTGGGCCAGGCGGGCTGCACTCTGCCGGCGCAGGTGGGGATAGGTGCTCCCCTGCACGATGCCGAACAGGGCCTGGCCGGACTGCGGCCGGAATGCCCGGCGGCTGCGCTCCCCCCAGCGGTCCGAGCGCTCTGTGGCCTTTGCCGCCTCCTGCTCGCCGGCCGGATAGGGCACGGGTTGGTCGAAATGCATGATGACGTCTGCCCCCAGCCGCTGCTGGAGCTCCACCACCCCCTCCGGAGTGAAGTGGTGCTCCGAGCCGTCCAGGTGCGAACGAAAGGTAACCCCTGCCTCCTGCACGCTGCGCAGGGCCTCCAAGCTGAACACCTGGTAGCCGCCGCTGTCGGTGAGCAGGGGGCGGCGCCAGCCCATGAAGCGGTGCAGCCCTCCCGCCCGCTCCACCACCTCCACTCCAGGTCGCAAGTAGAGATGATAGGCGTTGCACAGGATGATGCCCGGGTCCAGCTCCAGCAGTTGCCAGCGGGTGAGCGCCTTGACCGTGGCCTGGGTGCCAACCGGCATGAAGGTGGGCGTATCCACTTCCCCCCTGCGGGTAATCAGCTTGCCGCGGCGTGCCCTGCTGCGTGGGTCGGCATGGGTGAGGTGGAAAGCGAACACCACAAACCCCGCTGGAGTAGTGCTGCCCAGGCAGTATAGTGCCGCCCGCCGCCGGGTGTCAACGCGGGCAGACGCCAGCTCCCGCTAAGGCACGATTCTTGCGGTTTAGCAGCCGTGGGGTGCAGGGATGCGCTATCTGGTGGCCCTGATCGTGCTCTGTTACTGCCTGTGCGGAGGCCCGGTGGGGGAGCGCTCACCGGCCGGCAAGCCTGCGCCTTCCCCCGCCGATCATCCCACCCTGCGGCCGGTGGCACCTGCCGCCCCGCATGCCGTCCCTGCCTCAGTGCCGCCTGCAGCGGTGCCCCGCTCCCTCTCCCTGAGCCCCAGGTCGGCTGGCTACCTGGCTCCCAGCGTGGTCTCAATGCCAAAGGCCTTGCACAGCATCACCGCCATCTCGCCCCGGGTGATGAGGCTGCCCGGGCAGAAGCGCAGGGGGTTGATGCCGCAGCCGCCGGCCACCCCCGCCGCGTAGATGCCCTCGATATAGGGGTAGTGGTACGACACCCGGGGCACGTCGGTGAAGGTGGGCGTTGGGCTGTCCACGGGGGCGATGCCGGACGAGCGGCACAGGAACATGGCCATCTGCGCCCGGGTGACATTGACGTTGGGGCAGAAGCATAAGGGCTGGGTGCGGCAGCCAACAGTGGCCCCGTGCTGGTAGAAGGCCTCGATGTAGCCGTACAGCCTGTAGGTGGGCGGCACGTCGGCGAAAGTGGGACTGGGGTTGGCGAAGGGCTCCCAGCCGGCCGCCCGGCAGATGAAGGTGGCCAGGTACGCCCGGGATACCGAGCCCTGGGGGCAGAAGAGCCGGGGCCTGAACGAACAGCCGGCGGCAATGCCCTCCCGGACCAGCGCCTCCACGTAGGGGAAGATGGTAGAGGTCTTGGGCACGTCGTCGAAGGTGGAGTTGTCCACGGTGACGGTGATCGCCTGCACCGAGCAAGCGCCGGCGCCGTCCCAGGCCTCCACCTTGATGGTATGCGGCCCCTCGCTCACGGTCAGCGGCCAGGTGTTCCAATCGGCCTGGTAAGGCATGGCCCTGGCGGTCCCCACCTGCACGTTGTCCACGTAGAAGACCACCCTGTCTATGCCTGCCGCCGAGCTGGCGGTGGCCGCCAGCACCACCACCCCACCCACGGTGGCGCCGTCGGCAGGGGCGGTGATCTCTACCTGCGGCGGGTCGGTGCTGAGCCGGGTGAAGGACCAGGCGTAGTCGGAGGCCATGGCCACCCCGCTGGCATCCTTCATCCCCGGCACGCCGCCGAGCAGGGTGACGGTGAAGGAATCCATGGGCAGGGGGCTGCTGGGAACGAAGCGGGCGATAGACCGGCTGCTCACGTAGCTGATGCTGCCGGCTACCGGGCCGGACACCCTGCCCACGACCTTGAAGGTGTCCCGGTTGATGGTGGCCGGGTCCATGAGCTCACTGAAACGGGCCTCGACCACGATAGTGCCCGCCACCCCGATGGCCTGGTCCGGGGGGCTGATGGCGATGACGAAGGGAGCGTCGTGGCAGCCCAGCGTGGCCAGCAGCAGGTCCTCGCCTGGCTCGTCACCCCCAGGGAAGATATCGGAGGCGTCGGTGTCGAAGGCCGCGAATCGGGCATCGCCGCTCATCACCCCGCCGAACGAGTACCCGGTGGCAGTTTCGCCCGTGTCATCCTCGGTTACCAGCAGCGTCCTCTGCAACAGCAGGTCCCGGAGGTAGATGTTGGACCTTCTGTCCGCAAAGACCACGCTGAACATCACCCAGCGGCCGTCATCACTGAGGTTGGGCTCCCCCGCCCTTGTGTATTCGTAGATTGGTTGCTGGATATCGGGCGTGGCCAGCTCGGTGCGCCTGGCCGCCCGATCGCGCACGTAGATGTCGGATTGCTGCGACCACATCCCTCCCCGGACGAAGGCCACGTAGCGCCCATCCGCGGTGATGCTGCACTCTTTCCCCACGGGAGATAGCTGCATGTCATTGGTGGTTACGTTGACCCGTTCGCTGGTCTGCAGCAGCCGGTCCACCATGGTGACGTTCCAGGAGCCCTCGGAAAAGGCTACGTAGCGGCCGTCGGCGCTGATGTCCGGCTTGCCATACATGCCGGTATAGCCGCTGCCCAGGTTCTCGGTGCGGCCCTCCAGGCGGTCTCGCAGGCACAGGTATTCGCTGGACCGCCAGGCAGCGCGAAAGGCGACATAGCGGCCGTCGCTGCTCAGCACGGGGTCGTGGCAATCCCAGGGGTTCCCCTCCTCCACCGGCCACATGCGGCTCACCAGCTCGTACGTGCCCTGCTGGCGATCATAGACGTAGATATGCCGGCCAATATCAGCGCCGCCCGGCACCAGGGCGGTGGAGGCAAAGGCCACGAAGCGCCCGTCGCCGCTGATGGCCGGCTCCGTGGACTGGGGGGAGGTCCCCTGGTGTATGCTGCTGGTCACGCACTCGGACAGGCCGGTCATGCGATCGTAAACGAAGATGTCGCTGGTGTTCTTGGTGTCGTCTTTGAACATATTGTCGGCCGTGGTGGCGAACGCTACATAGCGGCCATCCGCACTGATGGCAGGGTTAAGGCAGGGCTTGTTTGCCGTCTCGCCATCTGGGTTTACGTTTAGCCGGTCAATGATGAACGCGCCGGCGGGAGCCGTCATGCTGGCGAATGCTACTGCAAAGACGAGCACAACCCAGCGTATCTTCATGGTCATCGCCCCTTACCTGAAACCCCGGCACCTGCCTCACGATGCGGGCGCCGGCTGCCAGAGGGATTCGCTGCCCGCCGCGAGGATTCCTTTCGCCGCCCGCGCCGGCGCGGGAAGCACAGCAAAGCGGCCGGAGGAGGAGGGCTCCGCCGGCCGCTGCTGCGAGCACGAACAGGCTATTCCTTGATCCAGGCCATCATCTCCCGCAGCTTGGCGCCCACCTCCTCGATCAGGTGCTCGGCATCCTGGCGGGCGATGGCGTTGTACACCGGGCGGCCGGCCTGGTTCTCCAGGATCCATTCCCGGGCGAACTCGCCGCTCTGCACCTCCTCCAGGATGGCCCGCATCTCCTCCCTGGTCTCCTCGGTGATCACCCGCCGGCCTCGCGTCATGTCGCCATAAGCGGCGGTGTTGCTGACCCGGCGCCGCATGCCGGTAATGCCGTCAGTATGGATCATGTCCACGATCAGCTTCAGCTCGTGGCAAACCTCCAGGTAGGCGGACTCGGGCGAGTAGCCGGCCTCCACCAGCACGTCAAAGCCGGCCCGGATCAGCTCCGACACCCCGCCGCAGAGCACCACCTGCTCGCCGAAGAGGTCGGTTTCCGTCTCCTCCTGGAAGGTGGTCTCCAGCAGCCCCGCCCGGGTGCAGCCCAGGCCCTTGGCATAGGCCAGGCCGATCTGCTTGGCCATGCCGGTGGCATCCTGGTGTACCGCGATCAGCGCCGGCACCCCCTGGCCCTTGAGATAGAGATCGCGCACCAGGCTGCCCGGCCCCTTGGGGGCGATCATCAGCACGTCCACGTCCGCCGGGGGCACGATTTGGTGGTAATGGATGTTGAAGCCGTGCGAGAAAAGCAGGGCCTTGCCCTTGGTCATGTGCTGGGCGATCTGGGCCTTGTAAACCGCGGCCTGCACGTGGTCCTCGGTGAGGATCTGCACCAGTTGCCCCTGCTGGGCGGCCTCGGGGGTGGTGACCGGGTTCATGCCGTCCTCCACCGCCCGCTGCCAGCTGGGGGTGCCCGGCAGGTCGCTTACCACTACCTCCAGGCCGCTGTCCCGCAGGTTGAGCGCCTGGTTGCGCCCCTGGATGCCGTAGCCGATGATGGCGATCTTCTTCCCCTGCAGCAGCCCCAGGTCAGCATCCCCATCGTAGTAGATCGTTGCCATGCCCCAGATCCTCCTTCCCTCACTTCAGGACTTCGCAGCAAGCCGGCGCCAGGCCCAGCCCAGGGCCGCGCCCCCCATCACCCCTGCCAGCGAAAACAGGGCCAAGTTTATCAGCAGCGCCTGCACGCTGTCCAGCCCATAGCGGTTGATCACCAGGTTGTAGACGAGCCATAGCACCCAGCCCAGGGGGCCCAGCAACCCTATCAGGGCGCCCAGGGACAGCCCCCGCCCCAGCCCGAGGCGGGCCCGGCCTATCGCCGCTCCCAACACCAGGGCCAGCAAGGGAACTCCCAGGCACACGGCCGCCACCACCAGCTCCGCCTGCCGGGGCGTGACCAGCTCCGCCAGCTCCCGGCTCATCTGCGCCGGGCCAGGATGAAAATGGCCACCACCACCACCGCGATCAGACCCAGGGTGACGGTGGGCTGGTTGACGTTGAGCTGGGGAGCCTTCAGCATCGCCTTGCTGATCAGGGAGCTGCCTCCCTGCACGGCGAAGGAGTAGCCCAGCACCAGCCCCAGGGCAAGAATCAGCAGTTGCGTCCAGACGCTGTTTTTCACACTACCTCGGCTCCCTGCATCGTCCCTTTGTCTGCGCCTCAAGTGGTCTTGCTCCCCCGCACCAGCACGACCTTGCCGGTGCGCACCATTTCCTTGATGCCGTACTGCTTAAGCAAGTTCTCCAGGGCGGTAATCTTCTCCTCGTTACCGGCCGCCTGGATGATAAAAGTGTCGGTCGAGACATCCACGATGTTGGCGCGGAAGATATCGCAGAGCTGCATGATCTCCGCCCGCCCCTGGGGGGCGGCGTTCACCTTGATCAGCGCCAGCTCCCGGGAGACTACCGCGTCCTCCGTGTGGTCCATCACCTTGATCACGTCCATCAGCTTGTAAAGCTGCTTGCTGATCTGCTCCAGCACCCAGTCTGGGCCGGAGACCACGATGGTCATGCGGGAGATGTCCTCCCGCTCGGTGGTGCTCACGGCCAGGCTCTCGATGTTGAACCCGCGGCGGGCAAACAGCCCCGCGGTGCGGGCGAGCACGCCTGGCCGGTTGGCCACCAGCACCGATATGGTATGCCGCATATTGGTTTCCGCCATCTATTCCTCCCTATCTGCCGGCGGATCCCCGCCCAGCCGGCGTTCCTGCCCCGGCATAAACCGCTCTGCCTCCGGCCCGGGAATGCGGCCGGCCCGGCTGTCCCGCAGCGACCTGGCGGTAAAGGCTGCCAGGCGCGCCACGGCCAGCACAATGAGTACGGCCATCAGCAGCAGAACCGCCAGCAGCAGCGGATGCTGCACCAGGGGGATGGCCAGGGCCAGCATGGGCCGCCTCCGTCAGTCAACCATCATCTGGTCAATCGAGCCGCCCGCCGGCACCATGGGCAGCACGTTCTCGTCGCGGCAAACCCGGAAGTCAATCAGGCAGGGCCGGTCGCTGACCGCCATGGCCTTCTCGATGGCCGGCCGCACCTGGCGGGCGCCCTCCACCCGCATTCCCACCGCGCCGTAGGCCTCGGCCAGCTTGGCGAAGTCAGGCATGCCTGGGCTCAGGTCGGCCTGGCTGTAGCGCCCTCCAAAGAACAGCTCCTGCCATTGCCTGACCATGCCCAGCCAGCAGTTGGTGAGGATCGCCACCTTCACCGGCAGGTGGTTGGCCACCGCCGTCCCCAGCTCCTGGATGTTCATCTGGATGGAGCCGTCGCCGGCGATGTCCCACACCACCGCCTCCGGGAAGGCAATCTGGGCGCCGATGGCCGCGGGCAGGCCATAGCCCATGGTGCCCAGGCCGCCCGAGGAGAGAAACTGGCGCGGCCGCTGGCACCGGTAGTACTGGGCCGCCCACATCTGGTTCTGGCCCACCTCGGTGGTGATGATGGCCTCCCCCTCCGTGGCCTCCCAGATCTGCTCGATCACGTACTGGGGCTTCAGGCCGTTGCCCTTGTAGCCCAGGGGGTAGTCGCGCTTCCAGCCCTCCACCATGGCCAGCCACTCGGCATGCTCCTGGGGCTCGACGCGCTTGAGCAGGGCGGCGAGCACCGCCTTGCAGTCGCCCACGATGGGCACCTCCACCGGCACCGACTTGCCGATCTCGGCCGGATCAACGTCAATGTGGATGAACTTGGCCCGGGGCGCGAAGGTATCCAGCTTCCCCGTCACCCGGTCGTCGAAGCGCACCCCCAGGGCGATGATCACGTCCGCCTGGTTGAGCGCGTAGTTGGCATAGGCGGTGCCGTGCATGCCCGGCATGCCCAGGGACAGTGGGTCCAGCTCCGGGAAGCCGCCCTTGCCCATCAGGGTCATGGTGACCGGGGTGTTGATGGTACGCGCCAGCTTCTCCAGCTCCCGGTGCGCCCCGGAGGCGATCACCCCGCCCCCGCCGTAGATCACCGGCCGCTGCGCGGTGGCGATGAGCTGGGCCGCCCGCTTGATCATCAGCGGGTGGCCGGCGGTGCGGGGCCGGTAGCCAGGCAGCTCCACCTTGTCCGGGTACCTGAACTCCCCGATCTCGGTCTGCGCCACGTCGCGGGGCACGTCCACCAGCACCGGGCCCGGCCGGCCGGTGCGGGCGATGTAGAAGGCCTCCTTGATCACCGTCACCAGGTCGGCTGCGTTCTTCACCAGGTAGTTATGCTTGGTAATGGGCATGGTGATGCCGGTGATATCGGCCTCCTGGAAGGAATCCTTGCCGATGGCGCCGGTGGTGACCTGGCCGGTGATGGCGACAATGGGCACCGAGTCCATGTAGGCGGTGGCAATGCCGGTCACCAGGTTGGTGGCCCCGGGGCCGGAGGTGGCCATGCACACCCCCACCTTGCCGGTGGCCCGGGCGTAGCCGTCGGCGGCGTGGGCCGCCCCCTGCTCGTGCCTCACCAGGATGTGCTTGATCGCCGGCTCGTGGTAGAGCGCGTCATAGATGGGCAGCAGCACTCCGCCCGGATAGCCGAAGATGTGCTGCACTCCCTCCTGTTTAAGCGCTGCCAACAGCGCGTAAGCGCCGGTCATGGTGCTTGCTCCTTAGCTTGTTCACTTGAGAATGGCGCCGGTGGAGGCGGAGGTGACCAGCCGGGCGTAGCGTGCCAGGTAGCCAGTGCTGATCTTGGGCGCGGGCGCCTGCCAGGCCGCCCGCCGCCGCTGCAGTTGTGCGTCCTCCACCAGCAGTTCGATCGAGCGCTTGTCCACGTCAATCACGATGCGGTCACCTTCCTCCACCAGGGCAATGGGCCCGCCCTCGGCCGCCTCCGGGCTGATATGACCCAGGGACAGCCCCACCGTGGCGCCGGAGAAGCGGCCGTCGGTGATCAGGGCCACCGACTCCACCAGCCCCATGCCGGTGATGTAGGAGGTGGGGTAGAGCATTTCCCGCATGCCCGGGCCCCCCTTGGGGCCCTCGTAGCGGATCACTACCACCTCCCCGGACGAGATGAGGCCGCCCAGGATGGCCTCGCTGGCCGCCTCCTCGGAGGCGAAAACCCGGGCCGTACCCTCGAAGTGCCGCATGTTGGGACTCACCGCCGACTGCTTTACCACCGCGCCATCGGGGGCCAGGTTGCCCCGCAAAATGGCGATACCTCCTTCCCGGTGGTAGGGGTTAGCCAATCCGTGCACCACCTCGGGATCCGCCACCTGGGCCGCGCGGGCGATCTCCACGATGTCCTGCCCGTTCACGGTGGGGTTGGACTCGAGCATATCGGCCAGCACGTGCAGTACCGCCGGCACCCCACCCGCCCGGTCCAGGTCTTCCATGAAGTGCAGGCCGCCCGGCTTCATGCTGGTCAGGTGTGGGGTCTGGCGGCTGAGCTGGTCGAACCAGTCCAGCGGCAGCTCCACCCCCGCCTCGTAGGCAATGGCCGGGATATGCAGCACCGTGTTGCTGGAGCCGCCCAGGGCGTTGTCCAGGCGAATGGCGTTGCGAAAGGCGGCGGGGGTGAGCAGTTGGCGCGGGCACACGTCGCGCCGCACCAGCTCCACCGCCGTCATGCCGGTCTCATAGGCCAGGCGGCGCTTCTTGGCGGAAACGGCGAGGGCGGTGCCGGCACCGGACAGCGACATGCCCAGGGCCTCGGTGACACAGGCCATGGTGTTGGCGGTGTACATGCCCTGGCAGGAGCCGGCGCCGGGGCAGGCCTGCTCGGCCCAGTGCTCCAGCTCGGCCTCGCTGATCTTGCCCTGCTGGTACTGGGCCACCGCGTAGTAGCTCTCGGCGTAGGAGACCCGCTGCCCGCCCACGCAGCCAGCCAGCATGGGGCCGGCGGTGAGCACCACCGCTGGAATGTTGAGACGGGCGGCCGCCATGAGCATGCCCGGGGTGATCTTGTCGCAGTTGGTAAGCAGCACCAGGCCGTCGAAGGCGTGGGCCTCCGCCATGGACTCCACCGAGTCCGCGATCAGCTCCCGGGAAGCCAGGGCGTAGTGCATGCCCCGGTGCCCCATGGCCAGGCCGTCGCAGATGCCAGGGATGCCGAAGAAGAAGGCGGCGCCCCCGCCGGCGTAGATGCCCCGCTCCAGGTGCCGCTCCAGGTCGCGCATGCCGATGTGCCCCGGCACCATGTCATTGAAGGAGCTGGCCACCCCGATGAAGGGCCTGCTCATCTGCTCCTGATTCATGCCGCTGGCGTAGAGCAGCGAGCGATGGGGCGTCCGCTCCACGCCAGTCTTGATGGTATCGCTGCGCATCTTTCCTCCTCTGCACGGGGCCTGGCGCCCGGGCTGGGCCCCGGCCCCAAAAGCAAAGGCCCCTCGCCGCTTGGGACGAGAGGCCACCCGTGGTACCACCCAAATGAGGCTGGTAGCCAGCCCCACTCTGTGACGCGTTAACGCGCGTCCCGCGGCCCAGCTTACTGCAGTTCAGCCGGACGGCTCCGGCGGCGACGTTCGGACGGCGGCGGCACCGGGCTCTCACCTCATCCCGGCTCTCTGTGGCCCCCGGGGACGCCCTACTCCTCCCCTTCAGCGCCTTGTTGGCCTATGCACTTGGGCGGATTATAACATACCCTTCTGGGCAGGGTCAAGCCGGCCGGGCAGCTGTTGGTCGCCGGGCGGCATTGACGGAGCGGCGCCGCTGCGTTATGCTTGGTTATCAGGAACGGTGTGCTGTTTGCGACAAGGAGCTGCGCATGCGGGAGAAAGTAGAGGAGATCCTGGCCACCATTCGCCCCACCCTGGAGGCGGACGGCGGTTCCATTGAGCTGGTGGATGTGGACGAGGCGGGGGTAGTGAAGGTGAAGCTCACCGGTGCCTGTGCCGGCTGTCCCATGTCCCAGATGACCCTGCAGCACGGCGTGGAGCGCGTGCTGAGGGAGCAGTTGCCCGAGATCCAGCGGGTGCTGGCGGTTTAGCCCGCCCGCGTTGGTTTAGTCCGCTTTCTGGCCGGCGTTCGGTGGCGATCCTGGCCGGGGCAGTCTGGGTATGCCTCATGCGCCAACCGTTTTGCCGCCACATTCTGCATGATGGGAGCCGGTGCACATGTCCTGCCGTTTGCTGTTGGTGCTGCCCAACCCGATCCAGGTCCGCCACTACCGCCTCAAGCTTGCCAAGACCCTGTTTCCCCCGCTCGGACTGCTCACCCTGGCTGCCCATACCCCACCGGACTTTGACCTGCGCCTGCTGGATGAGTCGGTACACTGGCTCGACTACAACACCCCGGCCGACCTGGTGGCGATCAGCACCAACACCGCCTCCGCCCCCCGGGCCTATGAGATCGCAAGTGAGTTTCGCCGCCGTGGGGTAAAGGTGGTGATTGGCGGCATCCATGCCACTGCCATGCCCGAGGAGGCCCTGCGCTATACGGATGCTGTCGGCATCGGCGAGTGCGAGGGCTACTGGCCGCAGCTCTGCCAGGACTTCCTGTCCGGGAAGCTGCAGCCCCAGTACCGGTCGGAACACCTTCCCGACCTCTCGCAGCTCCCCGTGCCCCGCCGGGACCTGATCAACCCCAAGGATTACTACCTGCCCCGCACCTTGCAGACCAGCCGGGGCTGCCCCTTCCGCTGCAGCTTTTGTTCGGTGCACAAGTTCTTCGGCGGCAAGTACCGCATGCACCCGGTCGGCGCGGTGCTCGAAGAAATCAAGTCCATGCCAGGCAAGAGCCCGCTGATTTTCGTGGATGATAATATCTTCGGCGACCAGCAGCGCTCCCAGGAGCTGGTGGAGGCGGTCAGGCCGCTGGGTGAGAACTGGTTTGGCCAGGCCTCCATGATCTCGCTGCAGGACGAGGAGTTCCTGCGGCAGGCGGGGGAAGCGGGCTGCCGCATGCTGTTTGTGGGCGTTGAGTCGCTCTCCGAAGAGAACCTCAAGGACATTAACAAGCGGTTCAACAAGCCGGCAGAGATGAAGGAGGCGATCGCCCGCTGCCACCGCTGCGGAATCGGGGTGATCGGCGCCTTTATCGTGGGTCTCGATTATGACGAGGTCTCGGTTTTTGAGCGGATTGTGGACTTCGCCCTGGATGCCCGCCTGGACGCGGTGCAGATCGCCATCCGCATCCCCATCCCAGGCACCGAGGACTGCGCGGCCCTGACCCCGCGCATCTTCGACTGGGACTACCGCAAGCGCGACGGCTCCCGGGCCGTCTTTTTCCACGAGCGCATCCAGCCCCCCGTGCTGATGGAGGAAAAACTGCAGTGGGCATACCAGCAGCTCTACTGCAAGCAGGGCATCCGCCAGCGCCTGAGCGGCCACAGCGGCCCGCACCTATCCTTCACGCGCAAGATGAACCAGGGGTTCGCCCTGCGTGCCAGCAAGTGGCTGCGGCGCCTGGCCCTGGAGATCTGAGGCCCCCTGGTCTCACCTTTCGGCACTGGATTCCTGCGGCGGGTGGCTGGGTAAACTGCTGAGGAGCGACCCTTCCTGGTAGGTGAAACGCGGCACCCGCCTTTGTTGCGGACAGGCAAGGGCAGTCGCACCGAGCAACGTGGTCCGGGATGGCAAAAGACGAGGAACGCGCCAAAACCATAAGCCGTGAGAAGGAACGGGCGGCCAAGTTTGCTACCCGTACCTCTCGTGCCTTGCCCGACCTGGGCCCCTCCCCCGGGCCGGAGCAGGACGCCGCCCAGCAGGACGAGAAGGCGGCGCAGGCCGTCGGGGATGCTGCCGGGCCGCCTGCTCCCCAGCCGCCGCAGCTGCGCCTGCCCGGCTCCGCCCTGCCCGCAATCACGGTGCTGCTGATTGTGGTATCGGTAGCGGTAAACCTGCGCTCGCTCTATGCAGGTTTCGCCTGCATGGACTACGAGTACCTGATCCATAACCCCCTGCTGCGGCTGCACACGCTGGCGCCCGGCTTGCTTACCCTCCCTTCGTTGGCCGAGGGGGGAGTGGCGGTCTACCGGCCCCTGGCTATGTTTTCCTACCTGGCCAACTATCAGACCTGGGGCCTGAACCCGGCCGGCTACCACGCCAGCAACCTCACCCTGCACATGCTGTGCAGCGTCCTGGTCTATGTGCTGGGCTACCAACTCTTCGGGCGCAGCCTGCCGGCGGTAGCGGCCGCCCTGCTCTTTGCCGTGCACCCCATCCATGCCGAGCCGGTGACCTGGCTCGCGGGGCGGCCCGACCTGCTGGTAACCTTCTGGGCGCTGCTGGGGGCCATCGCCTTCTTCATCTACCGCGATCCCGGTGCTAACCCCGGCCAGCACACCCTGGCTCGCATCGCTTACTACCTGTTCGTGACCCTCGCCATCCTCTCCAAGGAGTCGGCGGTCTGGCTGCCCGCGCTTTTCCTGCTCTGGGACTACCTGATGCGGCGCAGCGTGCGCCTGCAGTGGCGAGAATGGCTCGCTCTGCACCTGCCCACGCTGGCGGTGGCCGGCTGCCTCCTGCTGGCCCGGGCCGTCCTGACCAGGGGCGACACGGTGCTGGCCGCCTGGCCGCTGCGCCTGGCCAGCCTGCCCGGGGTGGTGGTGCAATACCTGGGCTACCTGGCCTGGCCGTTCGCGCTCACCCCGTACCACCTGGTGCGGGCGGCCGACGCGGTGCCCGCATACCGCAACCTGGCCTACCTGGTGCTCATGGTTGGCTTGCTGGCCGGGCTATGGGCTGCCCGCCGCTGGCGGCCGGTGCTCACCTGGTGCGGCGCCCTCACCCTGGTCACCCTGCTCCCCACCTATCACTTTGTGCCCCGCTGGCCCAGCCTGCTTAGTGAGCGCTTCCTCTACCTGCCATCGGTCGGAGGCTGCCTGGTGGCCGGATACCTGGGGATAGCAGCCATGCGCCGGCTGCCCCGGCGGCGCTATCGGTGGGGCGCGGGCCTGGCCGGGTTGTTGCTGCTGGCCGGGCTGGGCGGGCTGTCGGGGGGCAGGGTGAACGCCTGGGCTGATGAGGTTACGGTCTGGCAAGCGGTGGTGCGCCAGCATCCGGAGATGGACGCCGCCCGCTCACAGCTGGGCAATGCCTACTTCAACGACGGCCACTTTTCCCAGGCGGCTGAGTCCTATCTCCAGGCCATTCGCCTGGAGCCCAAGCCCAACTACTACTACAACCTGGGCAACTCTCTCCTCGCCATGAGGCTGTCCCAGCAGGCAGTGGACACCTACCGGCAGGCGCTGCAGCTGAAGCCGCACTATCCCGAGTGCTACTACAACCTGGGGAACGCCTACCTCTCCCTGGCGGACCTTCGGCAGGCGGTGGCGGCCTTCCGCATGGCGGTCACACAGGGCAGCGCGGGCGAGCTTACCGAGCAGAGCCTGCGCGCGATCCGCGTCCTGGAAGATTACCTGCGCAAGCACCCGGCGCCCACCAGCAGGCCAGAGGCGCGGCCTTAACGCCGCCTGTGGGCTCGCTTTTCCCTGGCGCCTAACCTCCCGCGGCGGCTTGCAGTCGCAACTGCCGCAGCGCCTCCTGCGCCACCCAGCTCTCCTCCCGGTCCGCCGATTGCGCCATCTTCCGCAGGGCGGGAGCCGCCTGCGGCGACGCCAGCTTGCCCAGGGTAACGGCGCTCCAGCGGCGCACCAGCCGGTTGGGGCTGCCCAGCGTGCTCACCAGGGGAGCAGAAACGCTCTCCCCCATCTGCACCAAGGCGGCGCTCGCCAGGTAAGCCCGCTCGCTGGACCCGGCAAATAGCGCGATCAGGGGCGAGACCGCGCCCGCCCCAACCCGGCCCAAGGCCTTCACCGCCGCCTCTGCCACCTGCCACTTGCCGTCTCCCAGGGCGCCGATCAGGGCCGGCACTGCTGCCGTGTTGCCTTGCCAGCCCAACGCCGTGGCTGCGGCCGCCCTCACCTGGTAATCGGAGTCGGCCTTCAGGCTGGCGGTGAGAGCGGCGTTGGCCGCTGCAGACTGGCAGGCGGCCAGGCCCTGGGCGACCGCCCGGCGCACGTACACATTCGGATGCTGCAGCGCCGCTGCCATCAGCCCGGCCGCCGGCACCCCGATGCGCTGCAGCGCCAGCACGCTGCGACTCTGAAACTGGGCCTCCGGGTCGGTCAGCATCTGCAGCAGGTAGGGCACCCCCCGCACGTCGCCGATCTCGCCCAGGGAGGTGACGGCGTCAATGCGCAGCTGCTCATCCTTCAGGTAGGGTACCAGGGCCATGGTGGCCCGGGAGTCGGCCATTAGGCCCAGCGCCCGGATGGCGACCAGCCGCTGGTCCTTGTCGGCGAGGGCCTGCAGGGCATAAGGGACGCCCCGCTTTTCCCGGCAGGCGCCCAGGGCCTCGATGGCCTTGGTGCGCAAGTCCTTGTCCGGGTCCTGGGCCGCCACCAGCAGTGGCTGCACTGCCAGCTCTGCCACCGCCAGCAGCTGGGCCGCCCGCAGCGGGCTGACCTGCTCGGCCCGGATCTGGCGGTCAATGCAGATCTGGGCCAGGGACTTGACCGCCTGCTCCCGGCGGTCCTTGTCCGGTAGCGCCTCGGTGAGCGGCTTTACCGCCGGCTCCCCGATCAGGCTGAAGGCCATCACCGCCGCCTTCTTGGCCCGGTCGTCGCCCTCCTTGAGCACGGGCAGTAGGTAAGGAATGCCCGCCTTGCCGCAGCGGCCGAAGGCCCGGGCGGCGGCCTCCTGGGGCTTGTCTTCGGGGTCCTTGATCAGGGCGGCGAGCTGCACGAAGGCCGCCTGGCTGCCCACCAGGCCCAGGGCGGCAGCCGCGTGCACGCGCCGGGGCACGGGCTGCGCCGGCAGGGAATCCTCGAGCACATTGCGTGCCAGCAGCTCCCGGGCAGCTGCCCTGGCCACGGCCGGGCTCTTGCTGTCGAGCCGCTTCATTAGCTGCTGCGTGCTCCAGTAGCGGCTCCAGAGCAAGCCGATGAGCGCCGCCAGCACCACCAGCACGATAATCCACATGCGCTTCTTGTCTGCTTCCATCAGTGCCCTGGCTCCTTGTGCCGGAGAGTCAGCAAGCATTTGTTGTTCTGCAGGCGGGTGCTATCACCTTTCGGGCGGCCAGGCGGAGGCGAGCTACAGTGGGGGCCGCCGCCAGCGCAGGCGCATCTGGCCAGGACCCAGGTAGCGCAGGTCCGGGCGGCGGACAAAGCTGCCTCCCTTGCCCCAGCGCTCCATCATCAGCCGGGCGTAGCTCTCCGCATACTGCTCTCGCTCGACCAGGGAGAGGTCCGCCGGCTTGGGCGTGCGTTCCTCGATAAAGCCGCCCAGGAAATGGTGGTACTCGTGGAAGAAAACCTGCAGCAGCAGGTCCGAGGCCGGCACTCCCACCTGGGCGGCCGCCTCCCGGATCTCCCCCACCGCCAGCTCCACGTAGCGGCTGAAGGCACCCAGCACCGGCCGCCCGTTCACGTGCAGTCGCCGCGCCAGGCGTACTTCCGGCCGGGGCAGGTTGGGGGGTACATGGTCGAGCAGCCAGTTGATGATGGTCCGCCGCAAGGGCCGCGCCTCCGCCGGTAGTATACCACTGCCGCCCACAGCGCCCCTCGCGGCAGGCGCCAGGTGACCGGCAGCGAAATAGCCGGCACCACCGGCAAGGAGATTACCCATGAGGATTTACCTGCTCACTGACATGGAGGGTGTTTCCGGCATCTGCGACGAGCGGCAGGTGAATGAGGGGACCTCCGCCTACGCCGTGGGCCAGCGCCTGCTCATGGCCGACGTGAACGCCGCCATTGACGGCGCCTTCGCAGGAGGGGCGAGCGAGGTGGTGGTGAACGACGGCCACGGCGGCGGGTTCAACTTCATTCTGGAGGAGATGGACCCCCGTGCCAGCTACGAGTGTCCCCACCGGGGTGAGGGGATCATGCCCTCGCTCCCTGGCGCCGCGGGCATGATCATGGTGGGCCAGCACTCCCGGGCGGGGACCCTGGGTGGGTTTCTGGACCATACCCAGTCCTCGCTGAGCTGGTTTCGCTACTTTATCAACGACGTAGAGGCGGGAGAGATTGCGCAGGCGGCGGCGTATGCCGGCCACTATGCCGTGCCCCTGATCATGCTTGCCGGCGACGAGGCGGCCTGCCGGGAGGCGGCCGAGCTCTGCCCCGGGCTGCACGTGGCGGCGGTGAAGCGTGGGCTGGGCCGGCAGCGGGCGCATTGCCTGCATCCCCAGCGGGCGCGAGCGCTGATCCGGGAGCAGGCGGCCCGGGCGGTGCAGGATGCCGCCAACCTGCGCCCCTGGCAGCCCTCGCCGCCCATCACCCTCACCCTCACCCTGTGCCGCACCGACATGGCGGAAGGCCTGGCCACGGCGCCGGGAGTGGAGCGGCTGGACGCGCGCACGGTGCGCAAGGTGGTGGCGGACGCCCGGGGGGTGTACTGGTAGGGGGAGCGGGCTTAACCCTGGGTATCGGTCATCATCATCTTCTCGAACTCGGCTGGGTCCTTGGCTTTCTCCCGCGCCGCGTCCGGCAGCACCGAGCCCCGCCGCACCAGAGTGGCCAGGTGCTGATCCAGGGTCATCATGCCCTGCTTGGCCCCGGTTTGGATGATGGAGGCGATCTGGAAGGTCTTGCGCTCTCGGATCGAGGAGCGCACTGCCGGCGTGCACACCAGGGTTTCGAACACCGCCAGCCTGCCCGCGCCGTCGGACCGGCGGATCAGTATCTGGCTGATCACTCCCAGCAGGTTGACCGAGAGCTGCATGCGCACCTGCTGCTGCTGGTGGGTGGGGAAGACGTCAATCACCCGGTCCACGGTCTGCACTGCGTCCGTGGTGTGCAGGGTGCCAAACACCAGGTGTCCGGTTTCCGCGGCGGTGATAGCCAGCTGGATGGTTTCCAGGTCGCGCATCTCGCCGATCAGAATCACATCCGGGTCCTGGCGCAGCACATACTTGAGCGCGTTGTTGAAGGAAAGCGTGTCAACGCCCAGCTCGCGCTGATTCACCATGGCCTGCTTGTCCACGTGGATGAACTCGACCGGGTCCTCGACGGTCACGATGTGGCACGGGTAGTGCTCGTTGATGTAGTCCAGCATCGCCGCCTGGGTGGTGGACTTGCCACAGCCGGCCGGCCCGGTCACCAGCACCAGGCCCCGGGGGCGCTCTGCAAAGTATCTGCACACCTCGGGTAGGTCCAGGTCCTCGATAGAGCGGATGCGCAGGGGAATGAAGCGGAATACCGAGCCCACGTAGCTCCGCTGCACCAGGAGGTTCACCCGGAAGCGGCCCACGCCCTCGATCTCATAGCCCAGGTCCAGCTCCCAGTCCTGCTCGAAGGCCTCCCGCTGGGCGGGGTTGAGCACGGAGTAGGAGAGCTCTTTCGCCTCCTCTGCGCTCATCGGCGGGTGGTCCATGGGCAGCAGTTCACCGTAGATGCGCAAGAGGGGCGGGCTATTGGCTTTGATATGCAGGTCAGAGGCATCCCTGTTGGCCGCGATGGTCAGCAGTTCGTCAATCTTGCGCATTGCTTCCTCTCCTGCAGAGGTGTCCTGCCCCTAGACGCCGCCGGTGGCTGCCACGGCCACGTGCGCCCGGTGACGAAACTCGGTAGGGTTGGACGACTTGGCCAAGGCGTCCTCGTAGGAGACGATATTCTGCCGGTACAGCTCCAGCAGGTGGGCATCCAGCGCCTGCATGCCTAAGTCGCTGCCGGTCTGGATCATGGAGTAGATCTGGTGGGTCTTGCGCTCCCGGATGATGTTGCGGATGGCGGGGGTGGCCACCATGATCTCGAAGGCGGCGATGCGTCCGGGGGTGTCCTCGCGATGCAGCAGGGTCTGGCTGATCACGGCCTGGATCACCACCGACAACTGCAGGCGGATCTGCTCCTGTCGCTCGGGCTCAAATACGTCCACGATGCGGTCCATGGTCTGGGCAGCGTCCGTGGTGTGCACGGTGGCAAACACCAGGTGCCCAGTCTCGGCCGCGGTGATGGCCAGCTGCATGGTTTCCAGGTCGCGCATCTCGCCCACCAGGATCACGTCCGGGTTCTGCCGCATTACGTGGCGCAGGGCGTCGGCAAAGGAATGGGTGTCGATCTCCACTTCCCGCTGGTTGATGGCCGCCATGTTATCGGCATGCATGAACTCGATCGGGTCCTCGATGGTGATGATATGCCCGTGGCGGTTGCGGTTGATGTGGTCTATCATGGCCGCCAGGGTGGTGGACTTGCCGCTGCCAGTGGGGCCGGTGACCAGTACCAGGCCGCGGGGGATGAGGGCAATCTGCTTCAGCACCGGGGGTAAGCCCAGCTCATCAATGGTCTCCACCCGCAGGGGAATCAGGCGGAATACCGACCCCAGCGCCCCTCGCTGCTGGAACACGTTTACCCGGAAGCGGGCCAGGCCCTCGATAGCATAGGCCATGTCCAGCTCCAGGTATTCCTCGAAGCGCCGCTGGCGCTCGGGGGTCATGACGGAATAGAGCAGGTTGCGGGTGTCGGCCGACGCGAAGACGGGATAGTTGGTGACCCGGGTGAGGTCGCCATAGATGCGCACGATAGGCGACTCCCCCGCCTTGATATGCAGGTCCGAGCCTTTCCGTTCCACCAGCAGCCGCAGCAGCTCATCAATGTGCGTCATGCGAACCTTTGCCGCTCCCGGTGTCCCGGGCCAGACTACGGCTGAGCTGCCGCTCGCCGCAGCATCTGCTTCAGCTCCGTGAAATTGCCGCAGTAAGCCAGGGCGTCTTCCTCGCTAATAATACCTGCCCTGTAGAACTTGAGCAAGGACTGGTTCATGGTCTGCATGCCCCAATACCCGCCCTCATTTATGGCCTGGTAAATCTGGGAGGACCGCCCTTCCTCGATCAGCTTGGCCACCGTGGGAGTGTTGATCATTATCTCCACCACCGCCACCCGGCCGGTGCCGTCGGCCCGGGGCACCAGCTTCTGGGAGATGATGCCCACCAGGGTGGTGGATAGGCGCAGGCAGACCTGGGTTTTCTCGTGAGGCGGAAAAATGTTCACAATGCGCTCCACAGTGTCGCCGGCGCTGGTGGTGTGCACGGTGGAAAGCACCAGGTGGCCGGTCTCCGCGGCGGTCATGGCCACGCGCATGGTCTCCGGGTCTCTCATCTCGCCGATCAAGATTACGTCCGGACTCTCCCGCACCACAAACTTCATGCCATCAAAAAAGCCCTCGGTGTCCAGGCCCACCTCCCGCTGGCTGACGATGGACTGCCGGTCCGCATGCACGAACTCGATCGGGTCCTCGATGGTCACGATATGCGCCCGCCGGGCCCGGTTCACCACGTCAATCATGGCGGCCAGAGTGGTGGACTTGCCGCAGCCGGTCGGCCCGGTAACCAGGATCAGCCCCTGCCGCTGCCGCACCATCTCCGCCAGCACCTTGGGCATGCCCAGCTCTTCCAGAGTGTAGATTTCCAGGGGCACCACGCGGAGCACCGTAGCGTAGGTGCCCCGCTGGTAGTAGACATTGCAGCGGAAGCGGGCCAGATCGCCCAGGGTAAACGCCAGGTCCAGCTCGTGGTAGTCGAGAAAGCGATCCCGCTGTGCCTGCGTCATTAATGACTCGACCATGCGCTGCGTGTCTTTGGGGGCCAGCGGCGCCCGATCCGTAGGCACGATGCGGCCGTGCACCCGCAGTGCGGGCGCCATATCCACCTTGATAAAGAGGTCAGAAGCCTTGCTCTCTACGGCAAAGCGACAGAGCTCTTGCAGCTCTGCATCAATCCCAGTAACCTCTTGCTCTCCCATACCTGACCTCTCTTGGCGCCATGAGTGTGCCTGCAGCCGTCCCTATTGTTTTTCCGCATTTGGCCCGCTTTCCGAGGCAGCCGCCCCGGCGGCGCGCTCCCGGGCGCTGAAATAAGCATAGGCGGCCAGGCCGACCGCCAGCGCCAGCAGCAAAGCCACTCCCAACAACAACCAGGTATTCGCTCCCCGCCGGGAGGCCACCTGCTGCCTCGCCGCTGCTCCCGTCGGCTCCGCCGGGAAAGCGCCGGCAGGCAGCTTGGCGGTGCTCAATTCCACGTCATAGGAGTAGGTCACCTGGCTGGCGGGTGCGCCGGCGGTCTGCCGGCTGCCGGCCACCGCAAAGGGGAGACGCTGCTGGCGCTCCATCACCTGCACCGCCTTGTTGCCAAAGCTGGCGGGCCCCTGGAAGGGGAAGCCCGGGTTCACCGTAAAGGCCACGTGCAGGCGGGGGTATGTCGACAACGCGCGCGCGAATGGTTCCAGCGGCAGCCAGCCTGTGCGATAGTTCACCACCCCCGACATGATGCACGAGGCCAGGGTCTGCGGGCACCCCCGCGCTGGGCGCCCGGTCCGCGAGCTCTGGTATTCGTCCCAGATGGAGATAAAGTTGTAGTTGCGCACCCGTACGTTGCGCATCGCCCAGCCCCCTTGCTGGGCGACCGCCCTCAGCAGCTCCTGGGCGCGGGCCAGCGTGATCTGCTGGGGAAAGGCCAGGTACACGCTGTCCCAAGAGGCGCCTGACGCGTACACCATCACGTAGGCGATGGGGGCCGTCGGCTCCGGGGCTGCCGGCGGCGCGGCCGGGGCTGGCCGGGCCAGCAGCGGAGCGACCGCCAAGCAGAAGCTAATCCCGATGCCAGTTGACGCGCACAAAGCGGTCCTGGTGCGACCATTGAAACTGCAGGGTGCCACGATAAGCTCGTTTCAGGACCGAGCCCAGGCGCTGGGCCAGCCGCTCGTTGGTGGTCATGATCACCAGCTTGCTGTTCTCGTCCTTCATATCCAGGATGCGGCCCACGGGGTTGGTCTCCCGGGCCCGGGCTGCTTCGTTGTCAATCAGGTTCAGGATGTCCTGCCGGTGGGCCAACCAGTAGCCGCCGCTCACCATCACCACACCGTCCACCCGCTTGTCCTGCATGCGCCGGCAGCCCGGACACACTACCAGCTTGGCCTGCCCTTGGGCCTGCGCCTGCTGGCGCAGCCGCTCATCGTAGAACCAGCGCTTCTCCGTGGAGAGCGCGCCGCACTGCTGGCAGACTCGCATCATCCCCCCTGGCCGGCTCCGGTCCTTCCCTATACCCGGCCGCTGCGGCGATTATACGCTGCCCGCCCGCGCCCGGTCAACGGCGGCGCCGGGGGATGCCTGCTCCCGGGGAGGCCGCGCCAGGCTGAAGAGATAGACCGCCTCCGCCCCCCGCAGGGCGCGGGCGCACTCCACCAGGGTGCTGCCCGTGGTCCACAGGTCATCCACCACCAGGATGCTCCGCCCCTGCACCCGCCCTTCCGACGCGGGGACAAAAGCGCCCCGCACGTTCCCCCTCCTGGCCTCCCCGGGCAGGTCCACCTGGGGCTGGGTCTCCCGGCTGCGCACCAGCAGCTTCTCCACGGGCAGCCCCCAGGCCTCACCCAGCCGCCGGCAGAGCAGCTCGCACTGGTTGAAGCCTCGGGCTTGCTCCCGCCAGGGGTGTAGGGGCACCGGGCACAGCACTTCCCAGTGGTCAGGCTCGCTTTCCGGCAGCCAGGCGGCTTGCCAGCGCTCCACCGCCGCCAGCATCAGCTCCGCCAGCGGTCCCGCCAGCACCCGCCGTCGGTGGAACTTGAAGTTGATTATTGCCTCCCGCAGCGGCCCCTGGTAGTAGGCGGCCGAGCGCGCCCAGCGATAGGGCCAACGCGACCGGCCCCGGCAGCCCGCGCACAGCTCTCCCCCCTTGGCCAGGGGGTCGAAGGGCAGCCCGCAGCGCAGGCAGAACGGGGGGGAGATCGGCCGTAGGGCGGACCGGCAGTCGGCGCAGAGCAGCTCGGGCCCAAACCGCCCGCAACTCTGGCACCGGGCTGGGAACAGCAGGTCCAGCAGCGCCCGCACCGGGTAAGGCAGCGCTTGTGGCATGAGGGGTTCCTTCTACCGGGCCGCGCTCACTCCTCTCGCTGCCGCCCGCCAGGCGCTGCGGAAAATCGTGCCGGCAAGTGGCGGGGAGGCAGGACCCCTGGGCAAACACAGCCAAGGAGGATGGAAACAGCATGGGGGTTGGCCTATGAAAGCGTGGACCTGTGCGCTGGCCCTGATGGTGGCGGCGCTGGCGGCGGCGGCCGCCGCCCAGACTATTGGCCCGTATGTGCAGAACGTGACCCAGACCTCGGCGGTGATCCACTGGGCCACGCAGGCAGGCGCGGTCAACTACGGACAGGCGGGGGCGCCTGTCGGCCGGGTGGCCGCATATGACCAGCATGAGCTAAAGCTGGAGCAGCTCAAGCCCGGTGAGGCCTATGAATACGAGGTGCCGGGTGTGGGCAAGGGCCGCTTCACCACCGCCCCTGCCCCCGGCCAGTCGTTCACCTTCCTGGTTTACGGCGACACCCGCACCCGCCATGACGTGCACCAGGCCCTGGTGGGCAAGGCGATGGCGGAAAAGCCGTGCTTCGTCGTCAACACCGGCGACCTGGTGAGCAATGGCATCAGCATCGTGGACTGGGAGAAGTTCTTCGAGATCAACCAGGGCCTGATGCGCAATGTCCCCTACTTCCCCTGCCTGGGCAACCATGAGCGAGATGCCGCCTACTACTTCAACTTCTTCAGCCTGCCTGGCAATGAACGCTACTACTCCTTCGACTGGGGCAATGTGCACGTGGCGGTGCTGGATACCTCCGGCCCCGCTTTGCCTGCCCGGGCCGAGCCCTACACCTATGGGGAGCTGCAGGCCTGGGAGGCCGGGCTGAGCAAGTACCAGGACCAGCAGCTCGACTGGCTCTCCCGCGACCTGCTGGCAAACCGGGCGGCCGAGTTCAAGATCGTGGCCTTCCACGTGCCGCTGTGGACCGCCAAAACCTCCCGGCAGGAGGCCGCGGCGGCCATGCGAGAGCGCTTCCACGGCATCTTTCGGCGCTACGGGGTGGACATGGTTTTCAATGGTCATGATCACTACTACCTGCACGTGGTGGACGAGGGGGTGCACCACGTGATTACCGGCGGCGGCGGCGCTCCCCTTTATGACCTGGATGCCCCGCCCGCCGACGCGGACGAAGTGGTGAAGATGGCCAAGATTGAGCACTACGTGCGAGTAAAGGCGGCGCCCAAGCAGCTTTCCTGTGAGACGGTGGACTTGTCTGGTAAGGTGATAGACTCCTGGGTCATCAGTAAGTAACCTCGGGCGCAAAAGGCAGCGGGCGCCCGGAAGCTTCCGGGCGCCCGCACAGTTGGCATGCTGAGGGGCTCAGGCTGCCTGGCGACCGCGCCGGGCCGCACGCTGCTCTTCACGCTGTTCGAGCAGGTCGTCCACCGCGGTCCGCACGTGCTTGGGGGCGCTGCCAAAACAGCGCCGGCAGCGCACCTCGACGGTCCCTTCCAGCACGGCAGGCACTTCCCTCATCCTGCTGCCACAGACGGCGCATTGCACAGGAGTCGTCCTCCCGCCGTCACCCCGTCGCAGGGGGCGGCGGCTTTCTCTAACCAGGTTAAGTATCGCGCAACTGCCGGCAAAATGCAAGGCCGCCGATCTGGCAGCGGCGGGTCTCTCGCGGATCCCATCCGGGACGGCGAAGTGGGGGGGTAACCCGCCGCTGCCAAAGTATTAGAGCGATTTTTGCCCCAATGTGTTCCACCTTGCCCCTGCCCTGCGGCCCCCCCTGCCTGCCCGGGGCGGCCGCGTTGACACCTCCTGGGCCTTTGGTTAGACTGGACTTCGATGAGCAGGAGCGCCCCTATTCGCCAGGCAGACACATGCAGCACCCCCCGCATGGTGTTCGTGCTGGCCTGCTTCCTGCTGTCCTGGCTGGCGGCCGCGGCCCCGGCGGTCCCGCCGCTGGCCTCGCAGGATTACCTTTCCCTGCTGGAGCGGGCGGTGGGCTGCCTGGAGCGCGGCAGCGCCCGGGACGCCCTGGAGCCCCTGCTCGCCGCCCAGACCCTGGATAACGCCCATCCCCTGGTGCATGTCGCCCTGGGCCTGGCTTACCTGCGCACCGGGGAAGTGCAAACAGCTCGCCAGGCCTATGGCGACGCCGTAGCCTGGTGCCGTCGGTCAGGCCCGCTGGATGCCGACACCCTGGCCACCGCCCACCTGGGACTGAGCATTGCCGCCTTGGCCGCCAACCAGCCCGTGCAGGCAGTGCTGGCCCTGCGCCAGGCGGGACAGAGCCCCTCCGCCCAGATTGCTGCCGCCTACCTGGAGGCGCTGCGGGGCCGGCCGCAGGCGGCGGCCGCCCTGGCGGCCCGGCCCGCGGATGACAGCTTCGCCCTGGCGGTGGCCGGCGCCGCCCTGGAGGCCGCCGGACGCTGCCAGGAGGCCTGTGGGCTGCTGCAGCAGGCCTGCCGCAGCCTGCCTGGCGGCGGCTTTGACCCCCCGGCCGACGCCCGGGTGCTGCCCCGGCTCTCCAATGCCAGCCTGCTGGGCAACGCCCGGGTGGCTCGGCTCCTCCTGCGCACGCGCGGTGAGGGCAGTGTCACCGTGGAGGTGGAGCTGCCCCGCGGCCTGGGCGCGCAGTATGCCGGGATGCTGGTAGACGGTCAGCTGCGGGGCATGACCAACACCACCCCCTATGTCTTCCATTGGCGCCCGGGGGAGGCGGGGCCGGGGTGGCACACCCTGGCCGTGCGCACCTTCAGCGCCAGCGGCCAGATCTGCGGTCAGGCAGCGACCAGCCAGCTGGTGGGCAGCGCCCCGGTGGAGCTCTACCCGGCCGCCCGCTGCCGTTCGCTGCTGACTCGCCTGGCCAGGATGACCCGGCCCCTGCCCAGCGCCGCCTTTGTGCACTACCACCTGGCCCGCTGCTATGAACACATGGGCCACCAGGAGCAGGCGCTGCGCCACCTGGAGGAGGCGGTGGCAGTCTATCCCCAGTACCTGGACGCCCGCCCCCGCCTGCTCGCACTCTCCCACCGGCTGCGACGCATCAGCGCCGCACCCGACCTGAGATCGGTCCCTGCCCGCAAAGGCCGGGCTCCCCGGGTGGCCCTCACCTTTGATGACGGCCCCCACCCCACTTTCACCCCCCGCGTGCTGGCCCTGCTGCGGCGCTATCATGCCCAGGGCACCTTCTTCCTGGTGGGCATGCAGGTCGCCACCTTCCCCGAACTGGCCCGCAGCATCGCCGCCGGCGGTCATGAACTGGCCAACCACACCTACACCCACCCCAACCTGGAGGGCCTGGGCCCGGTGGGCATCCAGTTGGAGCTGCTGCGGGCGCGGGTGGCACTCCGCAATGCTACCGGCCGTGACACCCACCTCTTCCGGCCGCCTGGTGGGCGCTACAACGGGGAGATCCGGCAGGCCATTTGCCAGCTTGGCTACCGGGTGGTGCTGTGGTCGAACAACATCCTCAGCTACAAGTCGCGGGACCCCTCTGTCATCGCCCGGCAAATGGTGGCAGAGACCCGCGACGGCTCCGTGCTGCTGCTCCACAACGGGGAGGACTACACCGTGCAGGTGCTTCCCACGCTGCTCGCCGAGCTGTCGCGCCGCGGGTATCGTTTTGTCACCGTGTCCGAGCTGCTGGCGGCGCAATGAGACGCTCGCTGCTGTTCATCCTGGTCTTGCTCGCTGGCCGGCCCGGCTGGGCGCTCGCTCCCCGGACATCCGTTCTGCCTGCCCCACTGCTGGACTATAACGCCCATGCCATGACCGATAGCTGCCTGGCCGACTGCTCGGGGCTGCTGGAGGCGCCGGCGGGCAAGCGGGGCTTTGTGGTGGCTCGGGACGGCCACCTCTGGTTTGAGGAGGGCAGCCGCGCCCGCTTCTTCGGGGTGAACGTGGCCAAGGAGGCGGTCTGCCAGCCCCCGGCGGTGATTGACCGGGCGGTGGAGGTCTTCGCCCACGCCGGCATCAACCTGGTGCGCTTGCACCACGTTGACGACCGCTACGGCGTGCTGGGAACCGGCGGCCGCCTGCTGCCAGAGCGGTTGGCATCGCTGGACTACTGGATCGCCCAGCTCAAGGAGCGGGGCATTTACGTCTACCTGGACCTGCTGGACTACCGCACCTTCACGGAGGCAGAGGGGGTGCCCAATGCCTCCCGGCTGGGCCGGGGAGCCAAGCCTTATGCCTTCTTTGACCAGCGCCTGATCGAACTGCAAAAGCAATACGCCCGGGCCCTCCTGGTGGATCACGTCAACCCTCACACTGGGCTGCCCTACGGCCGGGACCCGGCGGTGGCGATGGTGGAGCTGTGCGACGAGAACGGCCTCTTCACCCGCCTTGACTGGCGCCTGCTCGAGGAGCCCTACCGCTCGCAGCTGCGCACCCTCTGGAACGAGTGGCTGGCCAACCGTTACGGCAGCACGGCAAACCTGGCGCGCTCCTGGACCAACTACCTGGGCCAGTGCGCCCTGGGCCCCAGTGAATCCCTGGAGCGGCGCACTGTCGGCCTGCCCCGCATGGCCCTGGGGAATGCTCCCAACCTGGACTACCGCCAGGCCTTTAACGCCGCTGCCCGCCGCAACGATGGAGCGCGGTTTGCCTATCACCTGCACCGAGCCTACTTTGCCCAGATGCGCGACTACCTGCGGACCCTGGGAGTGCGGGCACCCCTCACGGCAACTGGCGCTATGGACCAGCCGCCCGACCTGAAGGCGGTGGCGGATGAGCTGGACGCCACTGCCCTCAACTTCTACTGGGACCATCCTGCTTTCGGCCCGGCCGCCGAGTGGCGCTCCGCCGGCTATTTCTCCGGGGCCAACCCCTGCCAGGGCATGCCCCCCAGCGCCTTTGCCCCGGTGGTCTCCGCCGGCCGCATCTGGGGCAAGCCCTTGGTGGTGCGGGAATGGGGCTACTGCTACCCAAATCCCTACCGCGGCGCAGGCATGATCGAGGCCGCCGCCTACGGCGCCCTGCTCGATGTGGACGTCATGCTGCTCTTTACCTACCAGGCAGGCGACGGGGACCGCGCCCTCTCCTACTTTGACGTGCGCGCCGACCCCGCCCGCTGGGGGCTGCTGAGTGCCGGTGCCGTCATCTTCCTGGGTGGAGGCGTCACCCCCGCCCAGCCCACGCTGGCGCTGGCGCTGGGGGAGGTGGACCTGTTCAACTACTACTCGTATGCCCATCCGGCCTGGCGGCTGGCCTGGGTGGCGCCGGTGGGCATGACCTTCCCCGACCAGGAGGGCGCACCTGCCCTTCCCTTCACGGTGGCTTCCGGCCGCAGCGGCGCCACCCGTTACCTGGGCACCAACACCCTCATGTACTGGAACCAGCGCAACACCGACTCCGCCTACCGCGTGCTGGACGCCACTCCCGAGCGGCGCAGCGGCTATGCGCTGGCCGCCGGCCCCACCCTGACCGCCGACTTCCTCTTCGACGGCATTGGCTACCAGCGGGGCACCCGTTGCCGCCTGGTAGCCTGGCCCTGCTTCCGCCCCGCTGACCTGGCCGCTCACGGCTGCCGGCCTATTGGGGTGGCGGGCGAGGCGGCCGTTGGCTGCTACCACCCCGGCCGCCACAATTATGTCTTCCACAACCTGAACGACCGGGGCGTGTTGGGGATGGCCCTGGACGCATTGGCCGCCCAAGGCATCGGCGAGGGCCACCTGGCGGTGGACAGCCAGTGCTTTACCGCCATCACCGGCGAGATCAGCCGGGATGGCGAGCGCGGCCTGCTGAAGGTGACGGCGCCGGCCGTGCGCGCCCTGGCCGGGAACCTGCCCTCCGCTCCCGTTGCCCTGGGGCCGGGGGTGAGCATCTCCGGGTGTCCCCGGCGGGGGGTGCTGGTGCTGCTGGCCCTGGATGGGCAGCCGGCGGCTGCCAGCCGCTCGCTGCTCGTCATCTGGAGCGATGATGCCGCCAACCGCGGGCAGGCGCTGCGCCCGGCTGGGCCGAAATCGCCCAAGGAGCTGGTGCTGGCAGCCGCGGGCAGCCGCCCGGTGACCACCATGGGCCGGCGCCTGGCCGCACCCTTGCGAGTTCAGGTGGGCGGCAAACCGGTGCTGGCAGCCTACCTCCAGGGCGGGGCCTGGCAGGTCCTGCTGGATGGGCAGGAGGCCCGGGTCTGGTGCGACACCCCGGGGGCGACCATCGCCACCCCGGGGCGCCGTCAGGTGATGGTGACGGGAAGGGCGCCATGAGGATTATGGATCGCTACCTGGCAAGAGAGCTGGCGGTGCCCTTTGCGGTGGGTCTGGTCGGCTTTGAGCTGATGATGCTGGGCAACCTGCTCTACCTGTACCTGCCCCTGCTCCGCCAGACGCAGGTTTCCTGGGGGTTGGTGCTGCACATGCTGGCGCTGCGGGCACCAGACGTGGCGGTCTATGGCATCCCCTTCTCCGCCTTGCTCGCCACCGCCTGGGCGCTGAGCCGCCTGGCCCGGGAGAGCGAGATCACGGCCATGCGTATGGGCGGCACCAGTATCCGCCGCATCCTGGCCCCCACCCTGGCGGTGGGCCTGGCCGCCAGCGTGCTGGCCTTCCTCAATGCCGAGTACCTGGCCCCCCTGGCCACCCACCGCGCGGAGACCATCGTGCGCCGTATGCTGCTGCAAGAGCCCCTGCCCCTCTTCGCCGAGAACACTTTCCTGCGCGTGCCCCCCAACATGTACGTATATGTGCGCCGCGTGGATCCGGGGGCACACCGCTTCTTCGACATCATGGTCTATGAAATCACCGGCGAGCGCTACCCGCTGGTGAGTAACGCCCGAGAGGGCCACTGGCAGGGTCCGGTGCTGGTGCTGCGGGACGGCGTGCGCCACAAGTTCCGGGCGGACGGCACCTTCGAGCGGGAGGAGAAGTTCCAGGAGGCGCGGGTGAACATCGGGGCGGCGATGTCCACCCTGGTGCCGCAGCAGAAAACCAGCCGGGAGATGTCGGCCCGGGAGCTGGCCGGCTATATCCAGGCCTTCCAACGGGGCGGCCTGGACGTGCGCTCCCTGAGGCTGGATTACTACTTCAAGTTCACCCTGCCCCTCGCCCCGCTCATCTGCGTGCTGCTGGTGGGACCCCTGTCACTGCGCTTCAGTCGGGCAGGCAGCCTGAGCGGCCTGCTGCTGGCCTTCCTGCTCACCTTTGCCTACCAGGTGCTGATGGCCTGGAGCCGGTCCCTGGGTGAGTCGGGAGTGCTTCCCCCCCTGGTGGCCGCCTGGAGCCAGGACGCGCTCTTTGGTGCCCTCGGCCTTTACCTGCTGGCCCGGCAGGAATAGCCGCCGCCCCTGTCCTGGCCCCTCTTACCCAGTCCCTGGCGCCGCCGTTGCGCTCTCCTGGCGCACTTTGCCCCAAAGTCCGCCAACCACCGGCGCCAAACCTGACAACCCGCCGCCGCGTGCCCTCTGTCCATGTTGACCCTCTCTCACCGGGCCGGGTATAAGTCGCAACAGACGACGACGCCTGGTAGGGGGAGCCCAGCGACAGATGTCATGACTCCCGAACATGCTCCCCTGGGCATTCTGGGAATCCTCGCGGCAGGCCGAGCAGAGCTCCGTGAAGTGAAAACGAGGGGGTGGGGCCAGTGGCTGACAATGAAACCGCAACCAGAGAACAGCACGGGTTCCTGCGGGATGTGATGCGTCGCTTCTCCACGGAAATCCGTGACGACGAAGCCGGCGAGCGCCAGCAGATGCTCCAGTATGAGGCCCAGATCGCTGAGCTCCAGGAGCGCCTCCGGGTGCTGGAAGCGGAAGCCAGAGTGCTCCGCCGCCGGGCTGCCGCCGTGGGAGGCGGCGAACAGTCCCCTTATGCAGGCGCCCGCAATGAAGAGCTGCGGTCCGCCCTGCAGAAGGCCCGCGCCGAGATCCAGTCCCTGCGCGAGGAAGTGGACAAGCTTACCTCTCCCCCTCTCACCTACGGCGTCTTCCTGCAGCCCAACGAGGACAAGACGGTGGACATCCTGGCCGGCGGCCGCAAGCTGCGGGTAAATGTGCATCCCCAGCTTGACCCCGGCACCGTGCGCCGGGGCCAGGAAGTGCTGCTCAACGACGCCCTGAACGTAGTGCAACCCGGCAGCTACGAGCGCCAGGGAGAAGTGGTCCGGGTCAAGGAGCTGCTGGACGACACCCGGGTGCTGGTCACCATGCGGGCGGACGAGGAGAAGGTGGTCGAACTGGCCCACTACCTGCAGGCCGACCAGGTGAAGCCCGGCGACTTGGTGCGCCTGGACGCCCGTACTGGCCACCTCTATGAGCGCCTGGAGGACACGGAGGTGCACGACCTCCTGCTGGAGGAAGTGCCTAACATCACCTACCAGCAGATCGGAGGCCTGCAGGCGCAGGTGGAAAGCCTGCAGGATGCCATCGAGCTGCCTTACCTGTATCCGGAGGAGTTCCGCAGCCACCAGCTTGAGCCCCCCAAGGGGGTGCTGCTCTATGGGCCTCCGGGGTGCGGCAAGACGCTGCTGGCCAAGGCCATGGCCAACAACCTGGCCCGGCGCATGGAGGAGCACACCGGCCACAAGACCCGGGGCTACTTCATCAACATCAAGGGCCCGGAGCTGCTGGACAAGTACGTGGGCGAGACCGAGCGCAAAATCCGGGAAATCTTCAAGCGGGCCAAGGAAAAGGCCGACGAGGGGATGCCGGTGGTGATCTTCTTTGACGAGATGGACGCCCTCTTCCGCACCCGAGGCTCGGGCATCAGCTCCGACGTGGAAAGCAGCATCGTGCCCCAGTTCCTCTCCGAGATTGACGGGGTGGAGGGGCTGCACAACGTGATCGTGATCGGCGCCAGCAACCGCCAGGACCTGATTGACCCGGCGGTGCTGCGGCCCGGGCGCATGAACATCAAGATCAAGATTGACCGCCCCGACCGGGAGGCGAGCAGGGACGTCTTCGGCAAGTACCTGACCCCCGACTTGCCCCTGGCTGCCGAGGATGAGAAAACGGCCGGCAGCAAGGAGGCGGCGGTAGCAGCCATGACGGAGGTGGCGATCGGCGAGATGTTCGCGGCCACTGAGGACAAGAAATTCCTTGAGGTCACCTATGCTAATGGCGAAAAGGAAACGCTCTACTTCAAGGACTTTGTGAGCGGCGCCATGATCGAGAACATCGTGAGCCGGGCCAAGAAGCTGGCGCTCAAGCGCGCCCTGGCCGGCGGGCCGCGGGGGATCAGCACCGCCGATGTCCTGGCTGCAGTGCGCACCGAGTACGCCGAGAACGAGGACCTGCCCAACACCACCAACCCCGATGACTGGGTGAAGATCTCGGGCCGGCGCAGCGAGCGCATCGTGAATGTGCGCACCATCAACAAGCGCTCCGAGTCGCCGCGCAAGATCGAGACCGTCAGCCCCGGCCATTACCTGTAGGAGACCTGCCGTGTACCGGGTGATGGGAATCGAAACCGAATACGGCATTGCCGCCAGGGGGGTGGCGGAGGACTCCTTCACCCACAGCCTGATGATCCTGGCTGCCGCCAAGGGCCACGCCGCGCCCTCTGCCATCTGGGACTACGCGGGTGAGAACCCCTCCAAGGACGCCCGGGGCTTCCAGGTGGAGGAGGAGACGGAGGTGCCGGGGGCCGACGACAACCGCGATATCAACAAGCTCGTGCGTAACGGCGGCCGCCTGTACATAGATGCTGGGCACCCGGAATATTCCACTCCCGAATGCAGCAATCCCCTGGACCTGGTGACCCACGAAAAGGCGGGCGAGCTGCTGCTGGCCCGCTGCCTGCAGGAGGTGAATGAGCAGGGAGCCGGCGAGCGCAGCCTGGTGCTGTACAAGAACAACAGCGACGGCAAGGGCAACAGCTACGGCTGCCACGAGAATTACCAGACCCTGCGCGAGGTGCCCTTTGAGCATCTGGCGGAGGTGCTGGCCGCTTTCTTGGTTACCCGCCAGGTCTTGTGCGGCGCGGGCAAGGTGGGCGCGGAGAACGGCAGCAGCCGCACCACCTACCAGATCAGCCAGCGGGCGGATTTCTTTGAGAACTACATGGGGCTCTACACCATGAAGAAGCGCCCCATCATCAACACCCGGGACGAGCCCCATGCTGATCCGGAGCGCTATCGCCGGCTGCACGTGATCGTGGGCGATGCCAATATGTCGGAAGTCTCCACCTTCCTTAAGACCGGTGCCACGGCATTGGTGGTGGAGATGGCGGAGCAGGGACTGCTTGACGACTGCCCCCGCCTGGCCGACCCAGTAGGGGCGATGAAGGCCATCTCCCGCGACCTGGAGTGTCGGGCGCTGCTGCCCCTGGCCGACGGCGAGGAGGAAACCGCCATCGGCATCCAGCAGCGCTACCTGGACCATGCCTGGGCTTACGGGCAGTCCCAGGGCGTGGACCAGATCACCAAGAGCGCCCTGGAGCGCTGGCAGCAGACCCTGGACCAGCTGGCCAGCAACCCGGACCAGCTGGCGGATGAGGTGGACTGGCTGATCAAGAAGTCGCTGATCGAGCAGGCGATGGAGCGGTGGGGGTGCCAGTGGGATGATCCCCGGGTGGCGATGATTGACCTGCAATACCACGACCTCCGCCCGGAAAAGGGGCTCTACCACACCCTGGCCCGCCAGGGCTTCGTCAAGCGGATGACTGACCAAGAGCGCATCGAGCACGCGCTGGAGCACGCTCCCGAGAACACGCGGGCCTATTTCCGGTCCGAATGCATCAAGCGTTACCCGGAATCGGTGTATGGTGCGAGTTGGACCTCCATTCTCTTCTCCCAGGGCGACCAGGCGGTGGCCAAGGTACCCCTGATTGACCCCCAGCGGGGCACCGCCGCCCTGGTAGGGGAATTGCTGGAGCGCTCCCAGACCGCGGAGGAGCTACTGGCTAATCTGCGTGCGTGAGGAGGCGATTACCATGCCGACAGAACAGCAGGAACGCAAGACCAGATACCCGGGGGGCGCCGACCAGGAGCAGGTGAGCGCCAACCCTGACATCATAGAGAAGGGCAAGAAGCTCAAGGAAGACATGGATGCCCTGATGGACGAGATTGACGAGGTGCTTGAAGAGAACGCCGAGGAGTTCGTCCGCAATTACGTGCAGCAAGGAGGGGAGTGAGTGACACAGCTGAAGCAGGACAGCTCTTTCCACGATTTCCTGGTGGCCGCCCACCCGGGGCTGCTGCCCCGCGCCCAGGGAGAGCCGCTCCCTGCCGACGCCATCCCGCACGGCACCACGGTGCTGGCGCTCAAGTACCGGGATGGCGTCATGATCGCGGGCGATCGCATGGCGGTGGAAGGGTTCAACATCTCTGACCGGCGCATGGAAAAGGTGCACCGCACCGACGCCCACTCCGCCATGGCTATCGCCGGTGCCGCTGGCCCCTGCCTGGAGGTGGTGCGGCTCTTCCAGACGGAGCTGGAGCACTACGAGAAGATGGAGGGGGCGGAGCTTTCCCCCCTGGGCAAGGCCAACAAGCTCGGGCAGATGGTGCGAGCCAATCTGCCCGCGGCCTTGCAGGGCCTGGTGGTGATCCCCATCTTCGTGGGCTATGACGTCTACGAGGGGACGGGCAAGATCTTCAAGTACGACGTCACCGGCGGCACCTACGAGGAGGCGGAGTTCCATGCCACTGGCGCCGGGGGCAAGGACGCCCGCAATACCCTCAAGAAGTTCTACCACCCGGACTTGGACATGGAGGCGGCCCTGGAGATCACCCTGGAGGCCCTTCAGGATGCCGCCGATGAAACCCTGGGCACCGCGGGCATAGACCTGGAGCGGGACATTTACCCCACGGTGAAGCTGGTGACCACGGAGGGCATCCGCGACATCGAGGACCAGCTGGTGCATGACGCCTACCTGTCCCGGGTAGTGCCCAACCGCAACCAACACCGCGCCAACGAGCGGAGGTAGAAGCGTGCTGCCTTACTACGTTTCTCCAGAGCAGCTCATGCAGGATAAGGCCGAGTATTCCCGCAAGGGCATCGCCAAGGCCAAGTGCTCGATGGTACTCGAGTATGCCGGCGGCATCTTGCTGGTGGCGGAAAACCACAGCGCCTCCCTGCAGAAGATCTCGGAGGTCTACGACCGCATCGCCTTTGCTGGCGCCGGTAGGTACAACGAGTTTGAGAACCTGCGCCGAGCCGGCATCAAGCATGCCGACCTCAAGGGCTACATGTACGGCCGCAAGGACGTCACCGCCCGCTCCCTGGCCAACGCTTACAGCCAGGCCATCGGTGACATCTTCAGCCAGCAGGTCAAGCCCCTGGAGGTGGAGCTGCTGGTGGCAGAGGTGGGCGTGGGAGAGGGCAAGAACGAGCTTTACCGCATCAGCTTTGACGGCAGTATCACCGACGAGCGGGGCTTCGCCGTGATCGGGGGCGAAGCGGAGGAAGTGAAAAGCCACCTCAAGGACGAGTACCAGGAAGGTACCGACCTCGCCGCCGCCCTGGGCATCGCTACCCGCGCCCTGGCCCGCGCCACTGGCCGGGAGGTGGGCGCCGACGCCCTGGAACTGGCCATCCTGGACCGCTCCCGGGAGGGGCGCCGCTTCACCCGCTTCAGCCGGACGCAGCTCGCCGCTCTGCTTAACGGCGGCTCGGCATGAAGCGCAGAATCTTCGGCATGGAAACTGAATACGGGCTGATCTTCTCCGGCCGGGGCAACACTACTCTCTCTGTGGAAAGCGCCCTGGCCTATCTCTTTGAGGGCCTGATCACCCAGCAGAGCGGCAGCAATGTCTTCCTCAAGAACGGCGGCCGCATCTACCAGGACACGGGCAGCCATCCCGAGTACGCTACCCCCGAATGCTCTAATGTGCTGGACCTGCTGGCCCACGACAAGGCGGGCGAGCGCATTGTTGAGTCCCTGCTGATCAGCCTGCAGCGTGAGCTGGACAGCCGGGGCCTGGCCGGGGAGGTCTACATCTATAAGAACAACACCGACTCGGTAGGCAACACCTACGGCTGCCACGAGAACTACCTGGTGGACCGCAACGTGGACTTCCAGAAGCTGATCGAGCGGCTGATCCCCTTCTTTGTCAGCCGCCAGATCTTCTGCGGCGCCGGCAAGCTTCTGCGCACCCCCAGCGGCCCTCGCTACGTGATGAGCCAGCGGGCGCAGCACATCTGTCAGCGGGTGGCCAGCGTCACCACCAATTCGCGCAGCATCATCAACACCCGGGACGAGCCCCACGCCGACCCGGAGCGCTACCGCCGCTTGCACATCATCGTGGGCGACAGCAACATGTCTGAGCTCGCCACCTATCTCAAGACCGGCCTCACCGGCTTGCTGCTGCAAGTGTTCGAAGACCGCTACCTGACCCGCGACCTCTCCCTCATGGATCCCGTGCAGGCGATCCGGGAGATCGCCTTCGACCTCACCTGCCGCAAGCCCGTGAAGCTGGCCAACGGCCTGGAAATGAGCGCCCTGGACCTGCAGTGGTCGTACCTGGAGATGGCCAGCAACTACTACGCCCACCACGATGCCGACCCTATCGTCACCGACTTGCTCGACCGCTGGGCGGGGATGCTGGTCAAGCTGGAGCGGGACCCCACCTCCCTGGAGCGCGAAGTGGACTGGGCGGCCAAGAAGAAGCTGCTGGAATCCTACGCCGAGCGGAAGGGCATCCGCCTCAGCGACCCCCGCCTGCTGCTTATGGATATGCAATATCACGATATCCGCCGCGACCGCTCCCTCTACTACCTGCTGGAACGGGAGGGCAAGGTGGAGCGGGTGATCACGGACGTGCTGATTGAGCAGGCCCGGGAGCTGCCCCCCCAGGACACCAGGGCCAGGATCAGGGGCGAGTTCGTGCAGGCGGCCGATCGCAAGCGCAAGTCCTACAGCGTGGACTGGTCCTATGTGCGCCTGAACGACCGCTTCGGCAGCACCATCATCATCAAGGACCCCTTCCAGCCTGTAGACAGCCGGGTGCAGATGCTGCTGGCCTCGCTGTAGCCGGTAAAAGGAAAGGGGCGCCCGCAGGCGCCCCTGGCGGCCGCTTAGGCTGCACCCTACTCCCGCTGCTCCAGGGGGAGGGCGGTGCCGTCGGGCTTGGTGAGGCGCAGGCAGAGCTGGAAGTCACTGCTGCCGTTGAGCGCCTTCACCAGGATGCGGTTGACGCCTGCCTGCAGCTTGCCCTCCACCACGTCATCATCCGCCATCAGGCCCCGCGCCTCGGGGGTGCCGAAGAGCCGGGCCCCGTTCAGCCACAGCACGGCCCCGTCGTCGCTGCCCAGTTTCAGCAGTACCGGCTGCTCGGCCGGGGAGGTCACCTCGGCGTAGCAGTAGGCGGCGCTGTTGTCGGCTGGCGTGACCACCTGGTCCAGCACCAGGACGCCGCTGGCGTCCTCGATCTGCTGCTTGCTCCAGGCCACCTTGCGGTCGCCCACGGCATAGCTGGCGGCCAGGTCCACGCCCTGCTCCGGCTGGTAGGCCGTCTCGTACGCGGCGTTGCCGCCGTTGGGGAAGGGTCCGGCCACCCACCAGTGGGTGATGAAGCCCCGGGCATGGGCCACGTCCACCTCCACCCCCAGCTCGGAGAGCTTGCTCGCCATTTCCTCCACCCGCCGGTCGGAGGGCAGCATGGCCAGCACGCGCTGGTAGGCGGCGACCGCCTCCTGCTTCTTCCCCTCCTGGGCTAACACCCCGGCCACGGAGGCCAGGGCGTCCAGGGCGCCGCTGCGCACCGAGGGATCGCCGCTGCCCAGCGCCTGCTCGATCACCGGCAGGTCGCCGGGGCGGGCTACCGGTGCCAGCGCGGCCACCGCCGCCGCCCGCTGCCGGTCGTCGCTACACGCAGCCAGCACCTTGGCGTAAACCGCGCTCTCCCCCGCCCGCTGGCGGCCAAGAATGGCCAGGGAGGCATCCACCGCCGCCGGCGCCGCCGGGCTGCCGGAAACCAGGTGGGCGGCCACCGCCTCCATGATCGCCCGGTCCAGGTCCTGGTTGTTGGTGCGGCCGCCCAGTTGCCCCAGGGTCCGCAGCGCCGCCGCCCGCACTGCCGGCTGGGCGGAGGCAGCAGCCTTGATCGCCACCGGCGCCCCCGCCACGTCCAGGTACCGACCTATCGCCTCCAGGGCGGCTGCCGCCACCATCGGCCGCTCGTCACCGGCCGCCGTGCGAATCTGCGCCAGGGCCTCCCCATTGCGGGGGGCCGGCACCGCGGCCAGGGTGTTGACGGCGGTCACCGCTACCGTATCATCGGCGTCGGCCACCAGCGGCGCCGCCAGGGCCGCCAGGCGCGGATCGCCCAGTCTGGCCATGCCCACCAGCGCCGCGGTCTTGTCTCGGGCGCTGGTGGCGCCTTGCAGCACCTGCTGGTAGATCCCCAGCGCCGCCGCCAGCCTGCCCTGCTGGCGCTGCGCCTCGGCCAAGCGCAGCAGGCCATCCACAGCCGCCTGGTGCGCCGCCCCCTGCTCTCCCAGCGCCGGAGCCAGCACCCGCACCGCCGCCGCGTCGCCGATATTCCCCAGCGCCCGCATTGCCGCCAGGCGCACCGCCTGGTCAGTGTCTCGCGCCCCGGCCAGTGCCGCATTCAGCCCGGCCCGGTCTGCCCGTGTGCCCAGTATGTCCAGCGCCCGGGCCTGGTAGCCCGCGTCTTGGCCGGCTATGCTGGCCGCGATCGCCCTGGTGGCCGCCGTGCCCGGCACGCCGCCCAGCCCTTCCAGGGCCGCCTCCCGCACCTGCCCATCCGCCAGGAAGGCCGCCAGCTTAGGACCATCGGCAGCGCTGGCGGTCAGGCCCAGCAGCCGCAGGGCCATCTCGCGCTCGGTCTGCGGCCGGCCCGCCTTGGCCCGGGCCAGGAAGGCGGCTACCGCCGCCGGCTCCTGGGCGCTGCCGTGGGCACGCATGGCAATCCAGCGCAGGGCGCTGTAGGCCTCGTCGGCCTCGAGCTGGCTGCGGCCCAGGCAGTCAAACAGCACTGGGATGGCCGCCGGGCCCAGCTTGATCAGGGCGGCCTTGCCCCCGTAGCGAGCATCCTCGTCCTCGTCCGCCAGGGAGGTCGCCAGCAGCTCGGCCTGCCGGCCGGGCAAGCTCACTTGCCGGGTGGCCGCCCATGCCGTGCCCCGCTGCACCAGGGTAATGAAGCCGATCCCCGCCATGGTGTCGGCGCCGTGCCCCAGCACGGTCTGGAACATGCGCCCCTTGCCGTAGTAGACCACCCAGGCCACCGGCTCGTTGCGCCCGGTGCCGCCCTTGTCCGGGCTGGAGAAGGCGGTGGCCAGCACCAGCACATTGGGCTGCATGGTCATACGGTGGTAGAGCTCATCCTCCGCGTTCAGAAAGCCCGCCATGCCCCGGGTGATGGGGTGCCGGGCGTTGGTGAGCTTGACCTCGTAGCGGTGGTACTCCCCGTGCCCGGCGCCCGCCCGCCAGGCGCCGCCGATCAGCCGGTCATATTCCGGCCAGTCGGCGAAGGCGTTGTTGGCAGCGTGGATGACCACGAATCCGCCCCCCTCCCGCACGTACTGGAGCAGGGCCGCCTCGGCCTTATCTCCCCAGCGGTCGCCGTTGTAGTTGCTCACCACCACCTGGTGCGCCCGCAGGTCGGCCAGGGTGCACGTCTCCGGCTGCTCGGTGATGTCCACCTTGAAGCCGGCCTCGCGCAGGATGCGGGCCAGCACCGGGGTGGTGGCCTTCCAGTCGTGGTTGTTCTGCCCGCTCAGAATGAGGGCGCTCAACTGCGGCTTGGCGGCAGGCGCCGCCTTGCCCGCGGCCAGCCCCGCAGAGGCCAGGGCCAGGCTGAGCGTTAACAGGAGAAACCACCGTGCAAGTCTCATCTGCATGCTCCCTTCGTGCACTACAGGCGCCAGGGCGCCCGGTATGGCCTGGTCAGGTAGCGGTCGGCGGCCGGATCGTTGGTGATGCGCTCCGCCTCGGCGTCCCAGTACAGCTTGCGGCCGGTCAGGTAGGAGATATTGCCCAGGATGCAGGTGACCGTGGTGCGGTAGCCCACCTCGACATCGCAGATGGGCCGCTTGCGGCTCCTCACGCAGTCCAGGAAGTTGCGCACGTGGGGCTCGTTCTGCGCCGAGCCGCCGCCCTTGCGGGCCTCGGTCGCCGACTCCGGCTCGGGAATCAGCTCCCAACCCTCCCGGTCCACGAACAGGGTGCCCTTGGTGCCGTGGAACTGCATGCCGTAGCCGTGCTTGCCGTCCAGCGGCGCCTCGTTGCCCTTGCGCAAGGAATACGTGTGGATGAACCCGGGAAACTCGTAGATCACCTCCATGGTGTCGGGGGTGTCCCGGTTGTCGTTGACGGCAAACTTGCCCCCCGTGGCGCAGACGGAGATAGGCGCTTGCACCCCCATCGCCCACAGCACGATGTCAATCAGGTGCACCCCCCAGTCGCCCAGCATGCCGTTCGCATAATCAAAAAACCAGCGCCAGCTGTAGTGGAAACGGTTGGGGTTGAAGGGGCGCTTGGGGGCCGGCCCCAGCCACATGTCGTAGTCCACCCCTGCCGGCGGGTCACCGTCCTCCGGCAGGCCCATGCCGTCCGGGGCCTCGTTGCTGCAGTTCCAGGTGCGGGCCAGGGTGACCTTGCCGATGGCCCCCTCCCGGATCAGTTGCACCACCTGCTGGAAGTGGGCGCCCGAACGCTGCTGGGTGCCCATCTGCACCACTCGGCCGTAGCGGCGAGCCGCGTTCACCATGGCCCGTCCCTCGCCGATGCTGGTGGCCAGGGGCTTTTCCACGTACACGTCCTTGCCCGACTCGCAGGCGGCGATGGTGGTCAGGCAGTGCCAGTGGTCGGGGGTGGCGATGAGCACGGCGTCAATGTCCTTGCGCTCCATCACCGCTCGGAAATCCCGGTATGGCTGCAGCTTGCCCCCGCTCAGCGCCATGGCGCTCTCCAGGTGGCTGTCGTCCACGTCGCAGAGGGCGGCAAAGGCCACGTCCGGGTTGGCGCTGAACAACCCGTAGTCGTTCCGGCCCATGCCCCCGCAGCCGATCCACCCCATCACGATGCGGTCGTTCGCGCCAAAGGCGGGGGCAATGTTGAGCATGTCGGTGGCCGCCGCCCCCAAGGCCACGGCAAAGGTGGTGCCGGACTTGCGCAGGAAGTCTCTTCTCGACATCTCGCTCATGGCTGCCTCGCTCTAACAGACGTACAGGTCGTCTGCCAGCTCCCGGGGTGCTTTGCTATCAATCGCCTCGTTGGCGGCCACTACCACCACCGCCGCCGCCAAGGCGGTGGCGCAGTCGCAGGGCACCGCCGTGCCGAACTTGATGGCCGCGCAAAACCCCTCGATCTCCCGCATGTAGGGCTCCAGGCGGCCCATTTGCGGCTCCCCTGTCTCCGTGCCCACGGCCGTCGCCTCGCCCGCCGAGGCATCGGCAGTGCGGCTGGCTGAGGCCTCCATTACCGGCCCCTGGGTGGTGGCCTTTTTCACGCTGATGGCGGTGGCCTCGTCCTCCTCCTCGGAGAAGAGCATAGCCTGCGTCTCCCCGGCCAGGATCAGGGTGCCCTTGGTGCCCATGAACTGCTCGTAGTAATCGTCGAACTTGTTGCTGGTAATGGAGCTGAAGGTCACGGTGAGCCCGGTGCGGGTGAGCGGGCCGGCCGGGTAGTCGAAGGTGACAAAGACGTGGTCGTCCACGTTGCGGCCGTCCTGCCACCTGAAAATGCCCCCCGTGCCGGTGACCCGTCGGGGCACGGTGCCCGTGAACCAGTTAACCACGTCGAGCTGGTGGCTGCCCAGCTCTCCCATCAGGCCTTCCGAGTACTTGCGGTACAGCCGCCAATTCACCAGCTCTTCCAGGCTGCCGTAGCCCCACTTTCCCGGCGAGAAGGAGGGGTCCAAGTCACGCAGCTCCGCCAGGTCGGGCACCTCCCGCCGCCAGTCGTTGTTGCGGTGCCAGAGGGTCCGGATGTGGTAGACCTCGCCGATCTTCCCCTCTCGCACCATCTTCCAGGCGGTGTGGTAGAGCCGGTTGGAGTGGCGCTGGTGGCCCACCTGCAGCAGGCGCCCATTGCGCCGGGCCGCCTGCACCATGCGCTTGCAGTCCGCGATGCTGGTGGCCATGGTCTTTTCCACCAGCACGTGCTTGCCGGCGTCCAGGGCGGCAATGGCCATCTCCGCATGCTTCCAGGGCGGGGTGGCGATCAGCACTGCCTCGATATCATCCTGCTCCAGGAGCCGGTGGTAGTCGCCCCCATACATCTCCGCTTGGTTGCCCCAGCGGGTGGTGATCACCTCCGCTGCCCGCTCCCGGCTGTCGGGCCTGATGTCGGCGACCGCCCGGAACTCGATCGCCTTCATCGGCGCGTTCTCCAGCAGCACCTGGCCCTCGGAGCCGGCGCCGATGATCCCCGCCTGCACCGGGCGCTCGTGCAGGGCTTTGGCCCGGTTGGCCCAGGCGAAGGCTCCCACCACGGGCAGGGTGGCGGCCGCCTTGAGGAAGGTGCGCCGTCCGATCTTACGTTGCTCTTCTGTCAGCATGCTTCCAGGCTCCTATGGCTTGGAGGGTGCGTCCGCAGCGCGGGCGCTGCGGGGCCGGGGGGCTGGCCGCTGCCGGCGCAGTTCCCGCCAGCGGCTCACCAGCGCGTCCAGCCCGGCCATCTTGCCGGTATTGAACGCCAGCACCACCGCCAGGGCTACAAACTCCACCAGGTTCTTGTCCACGTACAGGTAGTTGCCCTCACCCGGCGCCGTCATTACCCCCACCCAGGGCGGGTTGGCCAGGTAGTAAAGGGCCAGCATCAGCATTCCGCCCAGGCAGGCCAGGGGCGTGAGAAAGCCCACCATCAGCCCCAGCCCGGCGGCGGCCAGGCCCCAGGCGTTAAGCAGGTTCACCGCCGTGAGCATACTGGGATGGTCGGGGATGGCATGCAGCAGGCCGTACAGCGGCCCGGGAGGCAGCCCTTGTAGGTAGCCGGCTGCCGACCACCCGCCCGGCGTGGTGAGCTTTAGGTATCCCTCGTACAGCAAGTGCCAGCCGATTCCCACCCGCAGGGTCACCAGCAGCGCCTGCTGCCAGGGGGCAGGGCTAAGCCGCTTCTCCGGTTCCACTCAAGACCTCCCAGTCACAGGCACTACCCACCGTTTCCAGCTGCAGCCCGCTGCCCTCGGCAGCCACCAGCAGGGCGCAGGCCCCGGGCCAGCCCGTCAGCAGCTCGCGGCCGGCACCCGGCCCCAGGGTAAACAGCGCGGTGGAAAGGGCCTCCGCCTCGGCGGCGCTGGCGGCCACTGCGCTCACGCCCAGCAAGGCCTCTGCCGGCCAGCCGGTGCGCGGGTCCAGCAGGTGGCCATAGCGGCGACCTGCATGCTCAAAGCCGCGCATGCCCGCCCCCGAGGTGGACATGCCGCGCCCGCACAGGTGCAGGCGGGCCACCGGCGGGCGGCCGGGCCGAGGGTCGGCTACCTCCAGGGGCCAGCCCTTGCCCCAGGGGGGCGCGCCCAGGGCATAGATGCTGCTGTGCCCGGCGTGTACCAGGGCGCTGGCCACTCCTTGCTGCTGCAGGCGTTGGGCAATGCGGTCTACGGCATAGCCCTTGCCCACCGCCCCCAGGTCCAGGCTCATACCCGGCCGGCCGAAACGCACGGTGCGCCCCTGCGGGTCCAACCGCACCTGCCCCATGCCTACCAGGGGCCGCAACGCCTCCACCTGGCTGGGCGCGGGCGGGCGTCCTGCCGTTGCTGCCTCCCGCCACAGGCGCATCAGCGGCCCTGCGCTGGGGTCAAAGGCCCCGCCCGTCTGCTCCCACCACTGCCGACAGCGCCAGAGCAGGTCAAACAGCCCTTGCTCCACCCGCACCGGGCGGCTGGCCGCCTCGGCATTCAGGCGGCTGAGCTCGCTCTCCGGCCGGAACACGCTCAGCTGCCGCTCCAGAGCTCCGGCCAGGCCCAGCGCCTCCTGGCCGGCGGCCAGGGCAGGGCCTTCCGCCTCCGGCAGCGCGATCTCGAATTGGCAGTACATGGCCCGGCGGGACAGCAGGGCCAGCTCTCCCGCCGCTGCTTCCACCTCCTGCTGCCAGGCGCCGGCCAGCGTCCCCAGCGCCGGTCCCAGCCGCTGCAGGAAATCCCGTCTCGATACCGCAGACTCTGCCATGTCGGCTGCTACCACCCCCGGTGCCCGGCTACACCCGCAGCGGCACCGGCCGGCGGCCGCACTCGGGTGTGCCGCCGATCACCTCTTCCTTTACCGGATCAAAAAGCACGGTCCTCTGCTCGCGAATGGCGATTACCGACAGGGCGATGGGCACCTCGGTGGCATAGGCCACGTCTTCGTTGCAGGTGGGCTTGCTCCGCTCCCGCATGCACTTCAGGAAGTTCATCTTGTGGTCGTAGGAACGCCCGCCTGGCACCCGCCGCTCCGGGTGGTCCTGGGCCCAGGCGCCCTCCGGCCGGATCACCACTCCCCCTCCCTCGTCCAGGTACATGCTGGCCTCATGCCCCCGGATGATATCCGGCACGCCCACCGCATTCGCCATGGAGGACACCAGGATTACGGTGTGGTCGGAGGGGTGGTCAATCAGGATGTGCAGGGTGTCGGGCACCTCCCGGTCATGCTGCACGAAGATGCCGCCGCCAGCGGAGACCCGGCTGGGCAGCTCCGGCCCCAGCGCCACCTCCAGGTGCGAGAGGCAGTGGAAGAAGAGGTCGGTGGCGATGCCGCCGGAGTAGTCCCAGAACTTGCGGAAGCGGAAGTACCGCTCCGGGTCCCAGGGCCGCCGCCGGGCCGGCCCCTGCCACAGCTCCCAGTCAATCTTGCCCTCGCCGCTGGCATGGGGCCCCGCCCCCTCGTCAATCCCCCAGTTCCACTCCCCGTCGGTGGAGTTGCGGGAATACCCCGCCTGGGTCCACACCACCTTGCCGATGGCACCCTCCCGGATCAGCTGGCGTGCGGTATGGAAGCGTCCGTCGCTGCACGACTGCGCCCCGCACTGGAACACCCGGCCGGTGCGCCTCACTACCTCCCGCACTGTCTTGGCCTCCTCCCAGTACAGGGTCACCGGCTTCTCACAGTACACGTCCTTGCCCGCCAGCATGGCGTCAATGGAGATCTGGGCGTGCCAGTGGTCGGGCGTGCCGATGAGCACCGCGTCCAGGTCGTCCCGGGCCAGCATATCCCCGTAGTGGTGGTACACCTGGGCCCCCGAGATGGCCTTTGCCCGGTTCTTGCGCGCCTCGTACACGTCACAGACCGCGATCACTTGGACGTTCTGGGTGCCGTCGTTCTGCCACGACACCAGCTCTCGCAGGTGCCCGGTGCCCTGGCCGCCGCAGCCGATAACGCCTATGTTGATGCGGTCGTTGGCGCCCAGGATGCGGGCGCTGCCCGGCAGTGAGGCCAGTGAGCCCAGCCCCAGGGTGGCCGCGCCAGCGGCCGCTCCTCTTAGGAAATCGCGGCGAGACCACCCCTGGCTCTGCTTGGCCTGCTCCTTGTGCTCAGACATTGGCTCCTCCTTGCTCGATCAGCTCCCCGTCACCCCATGCTACCAGCCGCCTGGCGGCAGCTCCTGAATGCGGATGTTCCGGTAGCGCACCCGGTTGCCGTGGTTCTGCATGCCGATATAGCCGCTGCGTACCCGGTCCTTGAGCTTGCTGGCCTGGATCTCCAGGGCGTTCAGGGCGGGGTCGGTCATGCTGTAGTCCTGGATCTTCACCCCATTTTGGGTGACGGTTACGCGCGGTCCCTGGCAGGTCACCACCACCCGGTTCCACTGCCCGGCCGGGCGAGTGGTGTTCACCGCAGGCACCAGGGCCCCGTAGATGGAGGTGGAGCTGTGGATGTCGGGCTCCTCCCCGCTGTCCTGCAGCACCTGGATCTCCATGCCCGTGAAGGCCGGGTCTCCCTCGTCGGCAGCCCGGATGAAGATGCCGCTGTTGCCCTCAGTGTCGTATTCCAGGCTGAGAATGAAGTTCTCGTACTTGCGCTCGCTGTGCACCCAGCCGCCGCTGCCCCCCAGGCAGGCCATGGCATTGTGCTCCACGGTCCACATCTTGGGGTCGCCCTCGATGCGCCAGCCCACATAGCTGTCGCCGTTGAAGAGCGGGCGCATGGCTGCCTTCACCTCCCGCACCGCCAAGTTGCGGAAGGAAACCGCACTGCCGTGGTTCTGCAGCGCGATCCGCCCCCGCCAGTTGCGCTGCGCCAGCTCGGGGTACTGGTCCAGGTTGGCGTCCACGATCTTCACGCCGTTCAGCTTGACCACCACCTCCTTATCCACACAGCGAATATAGACCTGGTTCCACTCGCCGGCCGGCTGGGAAACCTCCCGGTAGGGGCTGATCACCCCGTAGATGCCGCCGGCGGTGTGGCGGCTGGGCTCCTGCCCGGCGGAATCCAGCACCTGCACCTCAAACCCCGAGTGCACCGGGTCGTCGCCGCTGGCCCGCAGGAAAACGCCGCTGTTGCCGCCCTTGCTGATCTTGTACTCCAACATCAGCTCCAGGTCTGCATACTCCTTGTTGGTGGCCAGGTAACCCCCGCCCTCGCCGCTGCAGACCAGCTCGCCCCCTTCCACCTTCCAGGCGGCGGCATCGCCCACGATCACCGACCAGCCGCTCAAGTCCTTGCCGTTGCAGATGGGGGTGAAGCCCGCTTCCCCGAAGGCGGCGCCGGCTGCCGCCAGTGCCACTGCCGCCACCAGCAGCGTGCGCATCAGATGTCCCCTGCTCATTTGGGCTAACTCCTTGTCTACCGGCCCGGGCCGGTGTGATCACCCAGCGCGCGCATGGATTCGCCTCGCCCCGCCTATTGCCTTGCCGCCGCCGCAGGTTTTCTGCCTACCAGCGGTGCCCGGGGATGCCCAGGCGGATGCGGTAGAGGCTGGTGCGGGCGGTGATGTACAAGGTGCGGCCGTCCGCACCGCCAAAGGCGCAGTTGGCGGCCGCCTCGGGCACAGGAATGGTGCCCAGGTGATTGCCCGCCGGGTCATGCACCCGGATCGCCTTCCCTGCCGCCAGGTATACGTTGCCCCGGGCGTCCACCTTCATACCGTCGGGGGTGCCGTCCAGGATGCGGGCAAAGTCACGCCCCTCGCCCACCGTGCCGTCCTGCTCCAACTCATAGGCCCTGATCACGCGCCGGCTGGAGTCGGCCACGTACAGGGTGAAGCCGCCCGGCGCCAGGGCGATGCCGTTGGGCCGCGCCATGTCGCTCACCGCCAGGGAGAGGGTGCCGTCTGGCGCCAGTCGGTACACTCCCTCCACCGGCTGCTCCTGGGGCCGGCCCTCCAGGCCATAGGCCGGGTCGGTGAAGTAGATGGCACCGTCCGGCCCCAGCGCCAGGTCATTCGGGCTGTTCAGCGCCTTGCCCTGGTACTGGCCGGCCAGCACGCTGATGTGGTCGGGGGCTTCGATCTTGGCCAGGTCCCGGGCGCCGCCCCGGCAGGCCAGCAGCGCGCCCTGGGGGTCCACGGCCAAGCCGTTGGCCTTGCCGCTGGGGGCCAGGTACGTGGCCACTTTGCCCCCCTGCAGTCGGCGCACCGCGTCAGCGTCGATATCGCTGAAGTACAAGGCGCCCTTGCCGTCCCAGGCTGGCCCCTCGGTGAAGGCAAAGCCGGTGGCCACCCGCTCCAGCCTGGGGCTGCCGGCCATGATCTCGCTCCAGGTGTTGCCGCTGCTGCCCGGGGGCCAGTAGCGCAGGAGCAGGTCGCGGGACTTCTGCACCCCGACTATCTGGTCGCCCGCCCCCTCGAACTCGATGGACACGGCGCCCTGGTAGCCGGCGCGGCGGAGCATGGCCACGATGCGGCTGCCGTCAATATCGGGGTCCTCGCCCTGGGCGTTAAAGCGGCGGAATTTGGCATGGGTCATATAGGCGTAGGGGGCGAGCTTGCGGCATGAGCTGTAGCGCAGCTCGTCCGGCCAGTTGCCAAAGTCCAGGCAGGAGCCCACCCAGGCCCGGTCCGTGCCCTTGATGATGGCCAGCACATTCTCCGCGGACCGCGACACCCCGCCGTGGTTCTCGATGGTGAGCTTGATCCCGAGCTGGCGGGCCAGGGGCAGCAGCTCGTTGAAGAAACTGATCACCCGCTGCACGCCCACCGTGGCGTCCCCCTCCTCGCTGCCCGTGCCGCCCACGTTGATGCGCATGGCGGGGGCCCCCAGGAAGGCGGCGGCCCGCAGCTTCATGGTGCACTCCTCGATCGCCCGCTGCCGGGCCTCGCCCTCCAGGCCGGCCAGGTCGCCATCGCGGATAATCCCGGTCACCACGCAGCCATTGGCCCCCACCGCGTCCTTCAGCTTCTGCAGGTAGGCCTGGTCCCAGGACTTGAAGAAGAAGTCATTGAAGCACACGCCCTTGATGCCGTTCTCCCGGCAGAAGGCGGGGAAGGTCTCTAAGCTTAGCTTGCCGCTGCCGATGTAGTCCCGGACGCTGTAGCTGTCACAGCCGATCATGCCGGGGGTGATCGCCGGGCCGGCTGCCCCCGCCGCCCCTGCCCCCAAACCCAGCAGCAGCACTACCCAGAGCAGGCTCCTCATGGTCTCCTCCGTTCGCTCACTTGGTGGAAGTTGCCGCTTACTTCTGATGCCGGCAAGCTATATCCTGCCTGCTTTTGGGCCGGTCCCGGCCTTCCTGCTGCCGGCAGGTGCCGGCTGGCAGGCGGCCGAAAGACAACTCCGCCCGGGCCCGCTTCCCCATTCCGGCCGACACGGGCGAGGATGTCCATGCCCAGCCGCTTGCGCCTGCGCCTCAGCCTGCTGCTCTTTCTTCACTGTGCGGTGGGCGGCGCCTGGCTGCCCGTGCTCTCGCTGTACCTGCAGCACAACCTGCGCTTTTCCGTCGAGAACATCGCCTCTATCTTTGCCCTGATGCCCCTGGCCAGCATCGCCGCCCCCCTCGTGTCCGGCCAGCTCGCCGACCGCTATTTTGCCCTGCAGCGCTTCCTGGGCGCCACCTATCTGCTGGGAGGGGTGCTGCTCTACCTGCTGGCCCGCCAGGCGGGCGTGGAGGCCGTGGCAGCCTGCCTCTTCGGCTACTTCCTGCTCAGCGCCCAGGCCAATGCCCTCTCCAACGCCCTGGCTTTCCACCACCTGCCCGACCCCGCGCGCAACTTCGGCGCAGTGCGAGTCTGGGGCACTATCGGCTGGATTGCCGCAGGCTGGGGACTAACCGCCTGGCGCCGCTCCCAGGGCGTGGAGGGAGGGACCGACGCCCTGCTCTTTGCCGCCGGCCTCTCCCTGGTGCTGGGGCTCTACTGCCTGACCCTGCCCCACACTCCCCCCGCCAAGTCGGCCCAGCCCTGGGCCTTCTTGGCGGCCTGGCGCCTCCTGCGGGACCGCAACTTCGCGGTGTTTATGGCCCTGGCCTTCGTCATCTCCAGCCAGCTCCAGTATTTCGCGCAAATCAGCGCCCCCTTCCTGCACCGCATCGGCATCGCCAGCGCCGACCTGCCGGCGGTGATGACCGTCGCCCAGGTGAGCGAAATCGTGGCCATGGCGGTGCTGCTGCCGGCCCTGCTGCCGCGGCTGGGGGTGCGCAAGTGCCTGGTAATCGGCGCCGCCGCCTGGCCCCTGCGCTGCCTGGTGTATGCCCTGGGCCGGCCCCTGGGGCTGGTGATCGCCTCCCTGGCCCTGAGCGGGATCAGCTTCACCTTCTTCACTATCGTGGCCCAGGTGTACGTCAACGAGGCGGCCAGCAGCGACATCAAGGCCTCGGCGCAAAGCCTGCTGGTACTGGTGGGGTCGGGGCTGGGCAGCTTTCTGGGCGCCTTCTGGGCAGGGGCAGTGCAGGGCTACTTCAGCATGGGGGCGGGGGCGGCCCGCGCTGTCAACTACACCCAGGTATTCCTGGTCCCCGCCACTGTGCTCACGCTCGCCGTGCTGGCGTTTTTCCTGCTCTTCCGCGACCAGCCGGTGGCCCGCTATCAGGCCAAGCCATAGCTCGGCATTGCCAAACGCGCTTACTGAAGGGACTGGCGGGCGAGCAGCGAAAAAGCACGCTGCCTGGCCTCCGGGCCCGGCACCAACCCGGGATAAGGAGGGATAGATGCCATTTAGCCTTAGGCTGCGCCTGAGCGCAATGATGTTCCTGCAGTACGCCATCTGGGGAGCCTGGGCGCCGGTACTTTCCGAGTACTTGCTGGGGGATCCCTCCCAACAGGCCGGCCTGGGCTTCACCGGCCAGCAGGTGGGGCACATCTATGCCCTGCTGCCCATCGCCTGCATCATCTCGCCCTTCATCGGCGGCCAGATCGCCGACCGCTGGGTGCCCACCCAGTGGTTCCTGGCGGCCGCCCACCTGCTGGCGGCAGGGGCGCTCTACATGCTGGCCTTCCAGACCGCCTTCCCACCCTTTGCCCTGTGGATGCTGATCTACGCCCTGCTCTATGCGCCTACCCTGGCCCTCACCAACAGCCTGGCCTTCCACCACCTGCGCAATGCGGAAAAGGACTTCGGCGGCATCCGGGTGTTCGGTACCTTGGGCTGGATCGTAGCCGGGCTGGCCCTGGCCGCCTGGCGGCACTCCTCGCTGCCCAAGTTCGTGGACACCAGCGACTGCCTGCTGCTGGCGGTGGGCGCCTCGGTGGTGATGGGCCTCATCGCCCTCACCCTCCCCCACACCCCGCCCAGCAAGTCCGAAAACCCCTGGGCCTTCCTGGCGGCGGTCAAGCTCTTGGGCAACCGCCAGTTCCTCATCTTCATGCTGATCTCGTTCGTGGTGGTGACCGAGCTGCAGTTCTACTACCTGCTCACCGCCCCGTTCCTGGTGTCCACCAATATCACCACCCAGCAGAGCGTTTCGGCGGTGATGACCACCGCCCAATGGGCCGAGGTGTTAGGCCTGGCCGTCCTGCTGCCCCTGCTGCTGCCCCGGCTGGGGGTGCGCAACTGCCTGGCCATCGGGGTGATCGCCTGGCCCATCCGCTACCTCATCTTCGCCCTCGGCAAGCCGGCCCTGCTGGTGATCGCCTCCCTGGCCATGCACGGCCTGGGCTACACCTTCTTCTTCGTGGTGGGCCAGGTGTACGTGAACTCCGTGGCCACCAGCGACATTCGCGCCTCCGCCCAGAGCCTGCTCACCCTGATTACCCTGGGCGTCGGCAACTTCCTGGGTGCCGAGTTCACCGGCTGGATCAAGGACCACTTCACCGCCACCACCGGGGCGGCGGCCGGTGCTACCAACTGGACCTCCGTTTTCCTGGTGCCCTGCGCCCTCACCGTGACCTGCGCGATCGCCTTCCTGCTCTTCTTCCGGGAAACCAAGGTGGCAAAGGTGGCCGCCTGAGACAGGAGTGAATATGCCCAAAGAAATCACCAGAAGAGAGTTCATCACTAAAACCGCCGCCGGCCTGGCGGCAGGGGTCGGCCTCCCCTACTTCGTGCCCGGGCGCGCCCTGGGCGCCGAAGACAAGGTGCCGGCCAGCTCGCGCCTCGCCCTGGGGTTCATCGGCGTGGGCGGCATGGGCAGCGGCCACCTCGGCGGCTTCCTGTCCAATCCCCGCACCGAGGTGCTGGCGGTGTGCGACGTCTATGAGCCCCATCGCACCCGGGCCCAGCAGCGGGTGGGAGAGGGCTGCGCCGCCTATAACGACTTCCGGGAGCTGCTGGCGCGTAACGACATTGATGCAGTGCTGATCGCCACCCCCGACCACTGGCACACCCTGATCAGCAGCTGCGCCTGCGAGGCGGGCAAGGATGTCTATTGCGAAAAGCCGCTCACTCTCACCATTGACGAGGGCCGCCGCCTGCTGGAGACGGTGCGCCGCACCGGGCGCGTCTTCCAGGTGGGGACCCAGCAGCGCTCGGACGACAACTTCCGCTTTGCCTGCGAGCTGGTGCGCAGCGGGCGCGTCGGCAAGCTGAAAATGGTGCGGGTGGGCATCGGGGGCGCCCCCTCCTGTGACTACGAGCCCAATACCGATCCCCCGCCCGGCCTGGATTGGGACCGCTGGCTGGGCCCGGCGCCCTGGGTGCCCTACACCCCCAAGCGCTGCATCTATACTTTCCGCTGGTTCTATGACTACTCCGGCGGCATGATGACCGACTGGGGTGCCCACCACAACGACATCGCCCAGTGGGGCATGGGCACGGAGCTCACCGGCCCCGTGCATATCTCCGGCCGCGCCAACTTCCCCACCACCGGGCTGTTTGACACCGCCACTTTCTTCGACATCACCTACCGTTATGCCGACGGCAGCGTGCTCAACTGCTGCAATCACAACCGCCACGGCATCAATTTCGAGGGCACCGACGGCTGGATCCACGTGGACCGGGGAGTACTGGAGGCCAATCCGCCGGAGCTGCTGCAGGAGGAGCTGGGGCCCAGCGATGTGCACCTCTACCGCAGCCCCGGCCACCAGGAGGACTGGCTCAACTGCATCCAGACCCGCCGGCGGCCCATCTGCGACGTGGAGATCGGCTACCGCTCGGTGTCAGTCTGCCACCTGGGCAATATCGCCATCCGCCTGGGCCGGGACCTGCGCTGGGATCCAGACCGCATCTGCTTCATCGGTGATGAGGAAGCCAACCGCTGGATCAGCAAGCCCTACCGGGCACCGTGGCACTTATAGGAGTGTGAGATGAAGCAAACCATCATCTTGCTGGTGATCGCCCTGGCGCTGGGCGCTGCCGCCTGCGCCCAGGACACGACGGCCCTGCTGGAGCAGCTTCGGAGCGACAAGCAGGAGGTGCAGGAGACAGCGATTACCGCCCTCTCCCGGGTGGGCGCCCCTGCCCTCGAGCCCCTCTTTGACCTGCTTTCGGTCCCGGAGGACGCCTACACCCTGGCTACGCGGTCGGCCGTGCGGGCCATTGTGGGCTATGCTACTCGCCCCGGCGCCGGCACGGAGCGGGTGGCGGTGGCCAACGCCCTGCTGCACCAGATGCGCCGCGACCGCCCGGCCACCGTGCGCCGCTTCGCCCTGGAATGGCTGTCCCTGGTGGCCGACGGCAGCAATGCCCCGGCCCTGGTGCGGCTGATGACCGACCCCGAGGTAGGGGAAATGGCGCGCTGGGTGCTGATCCGCCTCCCCGGCGAGGCTGCCACCCAGGCGCTCTGCCAGGCGGTAGCCACCGCCGACACCAATGGCAAGCTGGCGCTGTTGGCAGCCCTGGGCGAGCGCCGCAGCCCCCTGGCCCTGCCTACCATCAAGCCCCTGCTGGCCGATCCTCCCCTGCGGGCGGCGGCCATGCAAGCCATTGCCCGCATCCCCTCCCCGGACTCGGAATCTCTGCTCGGCTCCTGCCTGCACACAGGCACCTATGAGGGCGACGACCTGGCCCCAGCCCTCGCTGCCTACGCCCGGCTGGGCGATACCCTGGCCGCGGCCGGCCAGCGCGACCTGGCCCTGCATGTTTACCACAAGGCGCTCACCCAGGCCGCCACCGAGGTGGCCGGCTGCGCCGCCCTGGCCGGCCTGGGCAAGGTGGGTGGCCCGGCCGAGGTGCCCCTGCTCTGCTTGGTGCTTGATCGCCGCCATGCCTCCCCCCTGGCCGCCCGTAACCAGGCGGGGGTGGCCCGGGCCGCCCTGGTAAGCATGCCCGGGGCGGCCGCCACCGCCGCCATCGCCAAGGCCATGGCCCAGGCCGACCCGCAGCGCAAGGTAACCCTGCTCTGGGTGCTGGGCGAACGGCGGGATCCCGCCGCCCTCCCCGCGCTGCAGGCTCAGGTAGGCAAGGGCACGGTCGCCGTGCAGGCCAACACCTATCTGGCGCTGGGCAAGATCGGGCACCCGCAGGCCGCTCCCATGCTCATGGCCGGTTTGCGCGCCGGCGCGGACCAGGTGCGAGAGGCGGCCGAGCTGGCCCTCGCCGCCATCCCCGGCGACCAGGTGACGGGCATCATCCTGCAGCAGATTCCCCGCGCCTCCGGCGACTACAAGGGCGCCTTGGTGCGCAGCCTGAGCTATCGCCAGCACAGCCAGGTGGTGCCCACCCTGCTTGCGGCGACCAAGGACGAGGAGGCGGCGGTGCGCACGGTGGCCCTGGAGGCCCTGAGCAAGCGCCTGGATGCCGCCAGCTTCACCGATACCTTCCTGGCGGCTGCTCGCGACCGGGAGCAGGATCCCGCGGTGGCCGCCCTGGAGGCCTTGCTGCAGCTCAAGGCCCCGGCCGCCGAGCCCCTTTTCCTGGAGCTTTCACAGTCCGGCCGCGATGCCGTCCAGAGCACGGCCAACCGGGGCTACCTGGTGTTGGCCCATGAGCGCATCAAGGCCGACCCGGCGGCTGCGGCCGCCATGCTCCGGCTCGGGCTGAGCCTGGCCACCACCAACCTGAACCGATCCCTGGCGCTCAGAGGCCTGGCCCAGCTGGGCGACCTGGAGGCCCTGCCCCTGGTGCTGCCCTGCCTGGAGGACGAGGGCACTCGGCAGTCCGCCGCCGCTGCCTTGCTCCCCATTGCCACCAAGCTCGCCGCCGCCGGCAGCAAGGAGCAGGCCATCGACCTCTTGCGCAAGGTGGCCACCACCAGCAGCGACCAGCGGGTGCTGCGGGAGGCCGGCAGCAGCTTGCGCCAGCTGGGCGTAGACTGGGACCCGGCCGCCAATGCCGGCTTTATCACCCGCTGGTGGGTGCTCGGCCCCCTGGGGGGTAGAAACAAGTGGACAAAAGAGGACGCCTTCCCGGTGGAGCGGCCCATTGACCTCTCGGCCGCCGTTACTGTGGGCGACCGGGCCTACCAGTGGCAGCCCACCGTGGTGGACGACCCCACGGGCATGCTCAACTTTGAGAGCGTGCTCGGGGAGCACGACGACTGCGCCGCCTATGCCTATGCCGAGGTGACCAGCCCCCAGGCCCAGGACGCCATCTTCAGCATGGGCAGCGACGACAGCATCATCTGCTGGCTCAATGGCGCCAAGGTGCACGCCTTCCTGGGCGACCGGGGCTACACCCCCGACCAGGACCGGGTGGCAGTAAAGCTGCAGGCCGGTACCAACCGCGTGCTGATCAAGGTGTTAGACTGGGGTGCCGATTGGGCTGGCGGCTTGCGCATCACTGATCCGGGCAGCAAGCCGCTGGTGCTCGCCCAGCGCAGGTAATCCCGCGGGGCAACCAGGCAGGAAGCCCCCCCACCTGGCGGCTGCAGGCGACCCTTGCGGCCGCCAGCTCATTTCCGAGCAGCAGGCGGGCGGATGCGCAGGGCGACCAAGGCGCAGGCCAGCTCCACGGCGGTGATCCAAAGGCGCGAGAGCAAGGCCAGCGGCAAGGCCACACCTGCCGGCACCACCGGCGCTAGCATGGCCGCCAGCACCCCCTCCCGCACCCCCATGCCGCCCGGGCTCACTACCACCACCAGCGCCAGCACCCAGGCCGCGGCAAATGAGCTGGCCACCGCCAGGAACTGCCCCCAGGCCACGCCGGCTACCGCCCGCGCAAAGAGAAAAAAACCCGCCGCCAGGAAGGCCCACATCAGCAGGCAGACACCCAGCAGGCCGGGATAGCTGTATCTCGTCTCCGGTGGCAAGGGGTCCCGGTGCAGCCGGGCGAGCACCAGGTTGGCGGCAGGACGCAGCAGGCGGGGATGGGTGAGCGCTACCAGCAGCCCCAGCCCTGCCACTCCCGGCCACAGCCACCCCCCCACCAGGCTGCGCGCGGCCCCCAGCCGCAGCAGCCCCAGGCCGCTGGCGGTCGCCGCCACCAGGGCCAGCTCCATGCCCATGCCAGTGAGCGAGGCCCCGGCCGGCACCCCCGCCCCGGCGCACAGGTAGGCCCGGCCAGCCACGTACCACACCTTGCCCGGCAGGTAACGGCCCAGCTCCGAGAGCACCCAGGTGCGAAAGGCCAGCCGGAAGGGCAGCCGGCAGCCCAGCGCCCCCAGGATCATCTGCCAGAGCAGGGCGCGGCACAGGTACCAGCCGCCTGCACAGGCCACGGAGGCCGCCAGCAGCCAGGAGTTAACCTGCCAGCGGTAGTGCGAAATAGCCCCCCACTGGGCGGCGAGCTGCCAGCCCAGGTAGACGCCCACCCCCACCAGCACCAGGGCCGAGAGCGCTACCTGCAGACCTTTGCGGCGGGAAGAGATCACTCCAGGCGCTCCGCGATCGAGTAATGGGGGCGGTCGCCCTCACGGCTGACCAGCAGTTCTGCCACCAACCCGATGCAGACCAGCTGCACCCCACAGATCACCATCAGGGCCGCCAGCACCACCGGCAGCCAGGCCCCCCACCATACCGCCAGCGCACTCCCCGACACCAGGCCCATGGCAAACAGCGCCAGCCCCGCCGGCCCGAAGAAGTGCAGCGGGCGATCCCCATAGCGAGTGAGCAGCAGGACGGTGTGCAGGTCAAGATACCCCCGTACCAGCCGCTCCCAGCCGTACTTGGACCGGCCGGCCTGGCGCGGCCGGTGCGCCACCGGGATTTCGGTCACCCGGTAGCCCCGGGCATGGGCCATCACCGCCAGGTAGCGATGCAGCTCCCCGTAGGGGCGCAGCTCCCGGGTCACCTGCGCCCGGTAGGCCTTGAAGCCGCAGTTGATGTCGTGCAGGCGCAGCCCGGTGGCCGCCGCCACCACCCAGTTGAAGATCCGGGACAGCCACACCTTGGACCGGGGATCCTGGCGGCGCTGTTTCCAGCCGGAGACCACGTCCCAGCCCTGCTCCAGGGCCTCCAGGAAGCGGGGAATCTCCGCCGGGTCATCCTGGCCGTCCCCGTCCATGGTGATCACCACCTCCCCCCGGGCGGCGGCAAAGCCGGCGGCCAGGGCGGCCGCCTTGCTGAAATTGCGCCGGAACCTGATTACCCGCACCCGCCCTTTCTCCTCGCCGTGCAGCTCCCGCAGCACGGCAAAGGTCTCGTCCTGGCTGCCGTCGTCCACGAAGATGGCCTCCCACGCCAGGCCCAGGGGGTCCACTGCCTGCTTGATCTCCCCGTAGAGGCCGCGCAGGTTGGGTGCCTCCTCGTATACCGGCACCACTACGGAGAGCTGGGTCGCCTGGTCGCTCATCACTGCTCCTTCCCCGGCGCCACCCGGTAAACGGCAAAGAGCTCGAGCGTGCGGTCGCTGGTGAAGTAGTAGGGCACCTGGTCGCCGCTGGTGGCGTAGAAGCCGGCGTGCACGAACCCGTCCATGGTGCGCACGGGCAACCGGGCGGAAACCTCGTGCTCACCCACCAGCCGCAGCCGCTCCTCCAGGCCCGCCGGCAGTTCGCTCTTGGCGACCAGGTCCGGAATGATCACCAGGTCGCCGGCACGCACTGGCGCCCCCCGGGCGGGCAGTTGGGCGAACCCGGCCTGCTGCGCGTACGCCTGCCACCCCCAATGCCCGCTGAACCAGGTCCGCCGGCCCGCCTCCTGGTACTCGACGCGGGCCAGGCGGGCAAAGCTGCGGTAGGCGTCGGCATACTCATAATCGGCGGCGCCCACCAGGAAGGCCATCCCGCCCTGCGCCAGGGCCAGCAGCCCCACCAGTGCCCCCAGCCACCGCACTCGCACCGGAACCGGCGCCAACAGCCGCCCGCCCAGCAGTGCCAGGGGCACCAGGGCCGGTACCACGTGCCGCACCGCCTGGAACATCACGCCCCCCACGGAGAAGGCCAGGGCCAGCACCGCCCAGCTTGCCAGGAACACACCGTCTGCCCAGGCCGGGGGCGCACCCCGGCCCTTCCGGCGCTCGCCCGCCAGCAGGCCGGCCGCCAGCAAGGCGTAGAGCAGCATGGCCCCCGTGCTGGTCCAGAGCAGCCACTGCCCGCCCACCCTCTGCCCCAGGCTGAGCGCGGCCGTCGCGGGCACTGCCGCCCCCACCGCGGCCATGCCGGCCAGGATACCCGCCCTGCGCTCTACCACCAGCGCCGCCAGCACCGCCGGCAGCAGGTACAGGCAGGAGCCTACGATGCCAAACAGCGGCCACAAGCGCCCCGCCGCCTGCCCGGGGCTGGCCCGGTGGGCCAGCAAGTAGGCCAGGTGCACCTGGCCGGTGGTCAGCCAGTTCTCCAGGCACCACAGCCCGAGCACTGCCGCCGCTGGCGCCAACCCCCAGGCGTAGCGCCACTGCCGCTGCGTCCCCAGGTAAACCAGGGCCACCGGCGCCAGCATCACCGCCGAATACTTGGTGAGCGCCGCCAAGCCCCCCACCAGGCCGCCCGCCAGCACCAGGCCCCAGCGCTCCCGGTCCACCCCGGCCACAAACAGGGCCAGGGCGGCTGCCCCCAGGGCCATCGCCGGCACGTCGCGCATCAGGTTGCCGGAGACTACCACCGCCGGCGACAGCATGACGAAGACCAGCGGCCAGGAGGAGCCGTGGGCAAACCGGCGGCAAAGAGAGGCGGTGGCCAGGGCCAGCACCACCAGGAAAACCAGCATGCCCACATGCAGGGGCACCTCCCGGTAGCCGAAGGCCGCCACCAGCGGCGCCAGGTAGTAGCTGAGCAGCGGGGGATTGGTGGTCTCCTCGAAAACCGGCCGGTCGCTCCCCGACCAGTTGATCTGGCCGCCGAAGGGCCGCCAGGGGTCATGCCGGATCTGCCGGGCGACGGTGAGCACCACCGTGTCGTCAATATGAAACGGCTTGCCCAGGAACGGCAGCCCCACCAGGAGCGCCAGGACCACCGCCAGCCAGGCCAGGCTCCCTGCTTTCCCTTTGCCCATCAGGCAGGCTCTCCCGCCGGGAGGGATGTTGTGCGCTCATTGTAGCACAGCGGCACGCTTTTGCCCGCCCTGGGCCGTCACCCGGGAGCGCCCCGTCAGCGCCACCCATACCTGCTCTTTCACGGACCGGTAGGCGGCGTCGGCCACCCGGGCCGCCCACAAGCCATCCTCGCCGGTCACCAAGGGCTGGCGCACTCCGGTGACGCAGTCCAGCATGTGGCGGGCCTGCATCACGAAGCGGTCGGGACCGGCAGCACGCACCCGCCGCCAGCGCTTGCCCCCGCGGCGCAGATAGCGAGGGCCCGGTTCCCCGTAGTCAACGATGATGGTGCCCTGAGAGCCGTAGATCTCGATTACCGCGCCAGACACCGGGGAAGACCAGCAGGCCTCGATGCTGCCGATGGCGCCCTCGGCCGTCTGCAGCAAGACCAGGCTGGAGTCCTCCACCTTGATCGGCTGTACCATGGTAGCGGTGCGGGCGGAAACGGTGGCCGGGTCGCCCACCAGGTAGCGGAACAGGTCAATGGAGTGAATCGAGGTGTCAATAATGCTGCCCCCGCCCGCCAGGGCCGGATCGCTGAACCAGCGCCCCTCCATGGGAATCCAGCCGGCAAAGCGGTTGCGAAACTGCAGCACCTGCCCGATCACCCCCTTGGCGATCCACTCCCTGGCTATCACCACCGGCTCGTGAAAGCGGTGACAAAAAGCCGTCACCAGCAGGCGTCGGGCCCGCCGGGCGGCGCTCACCATGCGGGCGGCCTCGCCGCCGCTGCGAGCCAGCGGCTTCTCGCAAAGCACGTGGCACCCGCTCTGCAGGGCGCCCAGGGTGGCCTCCAGGTGGCCGCCAGGCGGCGTGCACACACTCACCAGGTGCGGGCGCTCCCGGCACAGCATGTCCGGCAGGCTGTCATAAGCGGCCGCCTGCAGCTTCTCCGCCAGGGCCTGGGCCCGGGCCGGCTCGCTATCCATCACCGCGCACACCAGGGCCCGCGGGTCCTGGGCATAAGCATGGGCGTGGGCACCGCCCATGCCGCCGGCGCCTATGATCCCAATTCGCACCTGCTGGTCGTTCATCGTCCGTTCCTCGGCGGGGGGGATGGCTCCACTTTCCTCCCCCCGCCTGCCAACTCCTGCCGCTGCCGGGTGCCGAGCGGCTCCCGGGAGGCCAGCAGGGCGGCCGGGCTGCGTGCCTTGACAGCGCCCGTGCCCCCTCTATATAATCAGCCCGGGAGGCTCCCAGCATGGAGCTGCGCTGTCCGCAGTGCGGGGCCCAGAACCGGGAAGATTCTCTCGACTTCCCCATTTGCCACCAGTGTCATGAGGAGCTGGTGAAATGCCGGCAGTGCCGGCATTTTGGGCGGTCCCGTGATGGCGCCGCCGGTTGTCAGCATCCCAGCATCGGCCGCCGGTTCACCGTCACCGCCAACACCCCCCCTCCCTGCGGCCACTTCGCCGCTCGCCGCCATTACCTGGCCCGCGGCCAGCCCCTGGCGCAGATCCACCGGGCGGTCTGGGCCCTGGCGGCCGTGGTGATCATGGGGATGATGGTGGTGGGCGCCTCGATACTGGTCTCCCGCATGGAGCCCGGGGAGACCGAGTCGCTGCGGCTGCTGGTGGAGGGGCCAGGACCGGTGCAGGTGGGCCAGGGTTTCTGCGTGAACTGCCTGGTCCACAACCAGTCCGGCCAGACCAGCCAGCCCGTTTACCTGGCCCTGCCCGCCGCGATCGCCGCCAGGTTCGATATCACCGGCATCAGCCCGCGGCCCCTACCCATCCTGGAGCGGGCCGGCGACCGCTACTTTGGCTTCCCGCCCATCCCCGCCCGGGGATGGCTGGATGTGCGGTTGGATATGTCAGGCACCCGCCAGGGCGAGTTTCGCCTCCGGCCTCGGATCTTTGCCCAGGACGGGCTGCTCAAGGCGCAGGCCGATCTCACCCTCACCGTTGTGCCCTGAGCCAGGAGGAAACCACCGTGGGCCTGGCCGATACTCGCCTCCGCCGTGAATTGCTCAGGGAGCTTGTCAAGCGCCCGGTCGAATCCACCCTGCTTGACATCAAGGTGGTGTCCGCCATTGTCTACCTGAGCGGCGAGCTGCGCCCGGTGCGGGGCGAGACGGTGGACCTCCGCAAAGAGTGCCAGCTGATCGAAGAGATGACGCTCAGCTTCAAGGGCGTGCGCGGCATCGTGAACCTGCTCAAGCTGCCGCTATGAGCGGCTTGCTTATCGTTCTCTCCGGCCCGGCCGGGGTCGGCAAGGGGACTATCGTGCAGGGCGCTGCTTCCCACCTACCCCAGCTCGCTTGCAGCATCTCCGTCACCACCCGCCCCCCTCGCCCCGGGGAAGTCGAAGGGCGCGACTACTTCTTCCGCACCCAGGAGCAGTTCGACCGCCTGGTCGCCCAGGAGGCCTTTCTGGAGTGGGCCCGCTACCTCGACTTCTGCTACGGCACCCCCCGCCCCTGGGTCATGGACCAGCTCGCCTCCGGCAAGGACGTGGTGCTGGAGATCGAGGTCACGGGGGCCATGCAGGTGCGCCAGCGCGTTCCCGGCGCGGTGCTGATCTTTGTGCTGCCCCCCTCCTACCAGGAGCTCGCCGAGCGCCTGCGCGGCCGGCAGACGGAAACCCCCGAGATGCTGGAGCGACGCCTGCAGGCGGCCCGGGAAGAGTTCGTTTCCATCGGCCAGTATGATTACTTGATTATCAATGATAAGATCGAACGGGCGGTGGACGATTTCTGCTGCATTGTGCGCAGCGAGCACCTGCGGCCCGGCCGCCTGGACCTCTCCAGCTTGCAGCTCTGATATGGCTGATGTGCTTGCGGACAAGGTAATAGTGGTGGGCGTCACCGGCAGCATCGCCGCCTACAAGGCCGCGGAGGTGGTGAGCCGGCTCGCCCAGCGCGGCGCCCAGGTGCACGTGGTGATGACCGCCAACGCCGGGCATTTCGTGGGTTCGCTTACTTTCCGCACCCTCTCCGGCCGCCCGGTGCTGGGCGATATCTTCGCCGCCCCCGAGCAGTGGGAGGTGGCCCACGTGGCCCTGGCCGACCAGGCCGATATGGTGGCGGTCGCGCCCGCCACTGCCAATGTCATTGCCAAGCTGGCGGCCGGTATCGCCGACGACATGCTGACCAGCCTGGTGCTCGCCACCCACGCCCCGGTGCTGGTGGCCCCCGCCATGAACAGCAAGATGTATGCTCACCGCGCCACCCAGGACAACCTGGCCCGCCTGCAGGCCCTGGGCTATCACCTGCTGGAGCCGGAAACCGGCATGCTGGCTTGCGGCTATCAGGGCAAGGGCCGCCTGGTCGCGCCCGCGGCCATCATTGCCGATATCGAGCGGCTGCTTTCCCGCTCCCAGGACTTGGCCGACCTGCGCGTGGTGGTCACCGCCGGCCCCACCCGGGAATGGCTGGATCCCGTGCGCTACCTGACCAATCCCTCCAGCGGCAAAATGGGCTATGCCCTGGCCCAGGCGGCGGCGGACCGGGGAGCAGAGGTGACCCTGGTGTCCGGGCCGACCGCTCTGCCCGACCCGCCGGGGGTGAAGGTGCAGCGGGTGGAGACCGCCCAGCAGATGCTGGAAGCCACCCTGGCCGCCGCCCAGGGGGCGCACCTGGTGCTCGCCGCCGCCGCTCCCGTGGACTGGCGCCCGCAGGCCCGGGCCGGGCAGAAGGTGAAGCGGGCCGCCGGCCCGCCCCGCCTGCGCCTGGTGGAAAACCCCGACATCCTGGCCACCCTGGGAGCCGAGAAGGGGCCGCGGGTGCTGGTGGGATTTGCCGCCGAGACCGAGCACTTGGCGGAGAACGCGCGTGCCAAGCTCTTAGCCAAGAACGCGGATCTGGTGGTGGCCAATGACGTGGCCGCCCCGGGGTCCGGTTTTGGTAGCGACACCAACCAGGCGATCCTGGTCACCCGCGAGCGTGCAGAGCCGCTGCCAAGCATGGGCAAGCGGGCCCTGGCCGACCGCATCCTGGACCAGGCGTGGCTGCTGGTGCGCGGGAAGGAGTAGCAGGTGTCGGCCAGCAGTTTCCTTTTCACTTCCGAGAGTGTGACCGAGGGTCATCCCGACAAGGTCGCAGACCAGGTATCGGACGCCATCCTGGACGCCATCCTGGCCAAGGATCCCCTGGGCCGGGTGGCGGTGGAAACCATGGTTTCCACCGGCATCTGCATCATCGCCGGTGAAGTCACCACCGACTGCTATGTGGAAATGCCCCAGGTGGCCCGGGACGTGATCGAGCAGGTGGGCTACACCCGGGCCAAGTTCGGATTCGATTTCGAGACGGTGGGCGTGCTCAGCGCCATCCGCCCCCAGTCGCCTGACATCGCCCGCGGCGTGAACATTGGCGGCGCCGGCGACCAGGGCATGATGTTCGGCTATGCTACCACCGAAACGCCGGAGCTCATGCCTATGCCCATCATGCTCGCCCACAAGCTGGCTCGCCAGCTCGCCACCATGCGCAAGAAGCGCCTGGTGGACTACCTGCGTCCCGACGGCAAAACCCAGGTCACCGTGCAGTACGTGGACAGCAAGCCCGTCCGGGTGGACAAGATCGTGGTCTCCTGCCAGCACCGGGAGGATGTCGGCAGTGACGTGATCCGGGCGGACGTGATCGAGAAGGTGATCGCCCCCGTGATCCCCAAGGGGATGCTCGACGATCGCACCACCATCCTGGTCAACCCCACCGGCCGCTTCGTGCGGGGCGGACCCCATGCCGATACCGGCCTTACCGGACGCAAGATCATCGTGGACACCTACGGGGGCATGTCCCGCCACGGCGGCGGCGCCTTCTCCGGCAAGGACCCCACCAAGGTGGACCGCTCGGCCTCCTACATGATGCGCTACATCGCCAAGAACCTGGTGGCCGCTGGCCTGGCTGAGCGCGTGGAGGTCTCGGTCGCCTATTCCATCGGGGAGGCCAACCCCCTGGCCTGTGACGTGGACACCTTCGGCACCGGCAAGGTGGACAAGCAGGTGCTGCTCGACCTGGTGCGCCAGCATTTCAACCTCACGCCGGCCGCCATGATCGAGCGGCTCAACCTGCGCCGCCCCCAATACCTGCCCCTGGCCGCCTACGGCCACTTCGGCCGCACCGACCTGCCCGTGGCCTGGGAGCAGACAGACCTCGCGGAGCTGCTGCGCGCAGAGGCCGGCCTGTAGCTCCCCGGTAGGTGCATGATCCCGGGGCCGGGCGGCCGCCCGGCCCCTCTTGGTAGGTTCAGATGCCCAGATACGCCGAAGTGCTGCCCTGCCCGGGCCGCCAGCTCGACGCCGCCTTCACCTACGCCCTGCCCGTGGCCCTGCGTACCGCCGCCCGGCCTGGCTTGCAGGTGCTGGTGCCCTTCGGTGCCCACACCGTCCCCGGCCTGCTGGTCGAGATCCATGACCGCCCGCCCCCTCGCCCGATAAAGGAGGTGCTCCAGCTCTGCCCCGAAGCTCCCGGCCTGGACCCGGCCTCCCTGCAGGTGGCGCGCTGGATGGCCGACTACTACTGGTGCTCGCTGGGGGCCGCTCTCCGCTGCTTCCTGCCCGAGGGGACCGCGTGGACGGTCAAGGGCGAGCTGCGGCTCACCCCTGCCGGCGCCGCTGCTGCCCCCGCCAGCCTGGTCGGGGAGCATCCCGAGGCGGCGCGCGCCCTGCGCGCCCTGCTGGGAGCCGATGGCTCCCTGCGCCTGGACACCCTGGCCGCCCTGATGGGCGAAGCCGCCCCGCGCGCCGCCGCCTGGCTCCGCCGCCGGGAGCTGGCCGTCCTGCAGTACCGGCTGGACCCGCCGCCGGTGCGCACCCGCCGGGAGCAGGTGGTGGCCCCCGCCCTGCCGCCGGAGGACCTGCTGGCGCGGGCCGAGGCACTCCCTCCCCGCCTGGCGCGCCGCGCCGTTCTGCTGCGCTACCTGGCCGCCTGCCCGGAACCCCTGCCTCCCTCCCGGTTGGCGGCCCAGGCCAGCGTGGGCCCGGCCGTGGTCTCTGCCCTGGTCAAAGAGGGGCTGCTGGTGGCCTCCAACCGGCCCGTGCGGCGCCGCCCCTGGGCGGAGGTGGCGCCGCTGAGCGCCCCGGTGGAGCGCCTGACGGGCGAGCAGCGGGCGGCCCTGGCGGCCATCCTGGCTGCCTGCGGGAGCGGCAGCCATCGCGTCTTCCTGCTGCACGGCACCACTGCCAGCGGCAAGAGCGAGGTCTTCTTTCGGGCCGCGGCATGGGTGGTGGCGCAAGGCGGGCAGGTGATCGTGCTGGTGCCCGAGATCAGCCTTTCCGCCCAGCTGCTGGCCTTGCTGCAGGGGCGGTTTGGCGACCGGGTGGCCCTGCTGCACAGCGCCCTCTCGCCGGGAGAGCGCTTTGACGAGTGGCAGCGCATCCAGCGTGCCGAAGCCCAGGTGGTGATCGGCGCCCGCTCGGCGGTCTTCGCCCCCTGCCCCCACCTGGGCCTGGTGGTGGTGGACGAGGAGCATGACGACTCCTACCAGCAGGACCACGACCCCCGCTACCATGCCCGCCAGGTGGCCATTCAGCGGGCCCATTACCAGGGGGTGCCGGTGGTGCTCTCCAGTGCCACCCCCGCCCTGGAGTCCTACTATGCGGCCCAGCAGGGCCGCTATCACCTGCTGACCATGAAGGAGCGGGTGGACAGCCGGCCCCTGCCCCGGGCCATCGCCGTGGACCTGCGCCGCTCCCCGGCCCACCGCAGCATCTTTACTCCTCCGCTCACCATGGCTGCCAAGCAGGCCCTGGACCGGGGCGAGCAGGTGATCCTGTTCCTGAACCGCCGGGGGTTTGCCAACTTCCTGCTCTGTGTCGCCTGCGGGCACGTGCCCCGCTGCCCTGACTGCGACCTCTCCTACACCTACCACCAGCACGACCGCACCCTGCGCTGCCACCACTGCGGCCGCCTGGCCGCCCCGCCAGATGCCTGCCCCGGCTGCGGAGGAGTCAACATCGCTTTCTCCGGCTTCGGCACGGAGCGGGTGGAGCAGGAGCTGGAGCGCATCCTGCCCGGCACCACGCATACCCGCATGGACCGCGACACCACCGCCCGCAAGGGCAGCCACGCCCGCATTGTGGACCAGTTTCGCCGCCAGGCGGCCCAGGTGCTGATCGGCACCCAGATGGTGGCCAAGGGGTTCGACTTCCCCGGCGTCACCCTGGTGGGCGTGCTCTGCGCCGATGCCTCTCTGCGCCTGCCCGACTATCGCGCCGGCGAGCGCACCTTCCAGCTGCTCACCCAGGTGAGCGGGCGAGCGGGCCGGGGAGCCGCGCCCGGCCTGGTGGTGGTGCAGACCTACGACCCGGAGCACTACGCCATCCGCGCCGCGCTGACGGCCGATTTCGACGCCTTCTACCACCAGGAGCTGGCCAGCCGCCGGGAGCACGGTTTCCCGCCCTTTGCCAGCCTGATGCGCTTGCTCGCAACCGGCGAGGACGGGGCGCAGGTGGAGAAGCTGATGCAGGAGCTGGCATCGCCCCTGGAGCGGGAGCGCCCGGAGGGGGGGCGGCTGCTTGGGCCCTCCCCCGCCCCGCTGGCGCGCCTGGCAAACCGCTACCGCTGGCACCTGCTGGCACTCGCCCCCGACCACGACCAGCTCGCCGCCTGGCTGCGTCGCGCCAAAGTTACGCCCGGGCGGCGCGGCGCGGTGAGCCTGGTCGTGGACTTTGACCCCGTGGACACCATGTAACCCGGCGGTGTTGCCCCCTCCTGCCCGGGGTAGTGTATAATGCTGCCAGCGCCGCTCACCGGGCCGCCCTGGCCCGCCGGCAAGCGCAAGAGGTATGCAGCCTTCAGGGTGGTAATTATTGCAGACCTGCATCGCACCAGGGGAAGAGCAGTACTTGGCGCAGAGCAAGCAACCGGCGCTCCATTGGCGAGTGTACCTGGCCCGGCGGGCTCCCCGCCGCGTGGCCGTCTGCCTGCTGGCGGCCCTGGCCGCGGGGACGGCCGCCTATGCCCTCTGGGGCCTGCCCTGGGTGGCCGCGGCGGCCGCCGGCCTGGTGCTTTGCTCCGTTTCCGATTTTCTCCTCCCCCTGCACTACCGCATTGACGAGCGGGGCGTCACTTGCTCCGGCCTGCTCAGCCTGCGCCGCCTGGAATGGCCGCGGGTGCGCCGCTGCTGCCGGGACGGCCGGGGGATCAAGGTGAGCCCGCTGCCCGCTCCCTCCCGCCTGGAGGCCTATCGAGGCATCTACCTGTGGCTGGACGGCAACGAGCAAGAGGTGGTCGCCGCCCTGCGCCACTACCGGGGGGAGGCCACATGATCAGGCGGCTGATCGCCCGCTGGCAGGCCTGGCGGCAGCAACCGGACCCGCCCACCCTGGCCCAGGACAAGGCGGCGCTGGTGGAGAGCATGGCGCAGGCGGTGGCGCGCCGGGGCCTGCAGACCCCCGCCCTGCTTTTCCTGGAATGCCACCGGCCGCTGGGGTTCCTGGCCAGCCAGTGCACGCTGCTGGCCTCGCCCTTTGTGCTCATGGTGGCGCCCCAGGCCCGGACCGAGGCCCTGGTCGCGCTGCTGGATGACCCCGCCGCCGTCGAACAGTTGATCACCCGCATCGAGGCCCTGTCCCAGCCGCAGCCGGCGGCCAAGGAGGTTTAGTGGAGCACGCCAACACCCTGCAGCTGCTGCTCACCCTGGCCTGCGTCGCCGCCATCCTGGGCACCATCGCCACCGCCCGCAAGGGCCGCCAGCTCTACGTCCGGCGCATCCCCGGCCTGCAGGCCATTGATCAGGCGGTGGGGCGGGCCACCGAGATGGGCCGGCCCCTGCTCTTTTCCGTGGGCCTGGGGGGGATCGACGTGGATACCCTGCAGGCGCTGTCGGTGGCCCAGTACGTGGGCCGCCTGGCTGCCCGCTATGGCACCCGCATGATCGTGCCCGTGGTGGAGCCGGTGCTGCTGCCGGTAGCCCAGGAGCTCACCCGGGACGCCTGGAAGGCCGAGGGGCGGGAGGATGCCTACCGGCCGGAGGATGTTCGCTTCCTCTCCGGCGAGCAGTTTGCTTACGCGGCGGGCGTGATTGGCCTGATGAGCCGGGAGCAGGTGGCTTCCACCTTTTTCTTCGGCTACTTCTACGGCGAGGCGCTGCTGCTCGCCGAGAGCGGCCTGGAGGTGGGGGCGGTGCAGGTGGCCGGCACCCCGGCTACCACCCAGGTGCCCTTCTTCCTGGTCTCCTGCGACTACACCGTGATCGGCGACGAGTTCTATGCCGCCAGCGCTTACCTCACCCGGGAGCCCACCCTGCTGGGCAGCCTGATCGGCCAGGACATCAGCAAGGCGCTGCTGGTAGCAGCCATCCTGGTGGGCACCCTCTTTGCCATCTGGCAGGGCAAGGAAAACCTGCTTGCCCGGCTGCTGGGGGGTTAGCATGGCCTGGCGCAAGGCATTGGTGCTCTATGCGATCTACCTGGCCGTGGCCCTGGCCGCGGGGGGCTTCCTGATCATCTTCTCCTCTCCCCTCTTGCGCTTCTTCCAGCCCATCAAGGGCGCCGCCGGCGATTATCGCTTCTGGCTGGCCATCGCCGGCTCCGTCGTCTTCTGGGTGGGCCTGTTTGCCCTGATGCACCGCCTGCCCAACCCGCTCAAGCGGCGCATCATCACCGGCGCCACCTTCCTCGCCGGGCTCTACTACGTCCTGGAGTACTACCTGCCCGGGCACAACCAGGTGCTCTTCTTCTGGCGGCCGGCCCATGGCAACCCCTTCACCCCGCTCAAGCAGTCGGTGGGCTATGCCACCATGGTGGTGGCCGGGTTTTCCTTCTTCCTGGCGGCCATAAACCTCTCCCTGGTGCATGCCCGCAACCTGCTGCGCTTGCGCTCCGGCTGGTACAACAGCCTGGCCTTCTTCCTGGCCTTCATCGCCATGGCCCTCTTTGGCCTCTGGAGCAGCTACGCGCCCACCGCCCGCTTTGGGGGCCTGGCGGTCTCCCGGTGGCACGGCTACCTGTTCCAGGAAATGTACGTGCCCCTGAATGCCACCATGTTCTCGGTGCTCGCCTTCTACATTGCCACTGCCGCCTTCCGCGCCTTCCGGGTGCGCACCGCGGAGGCGGGCTTCATGATGACCGCCGCCTTCGTGGTCATGCTGGGACAGGTGCCGGTGGGGATGTGGCTCACCTCCTCCCTGCCCCTGCACGGGCCGCTCAGCGCCCTGCGCGTGGAGGTGATGGCTAACTGGCTGCTGGGGGTGATCAACCTGGCGGCCATGCGCGCCGTGCTCTTTGGGGTGCTGGTGGGCTATCTCGCCATGTCGCTGCGCATCTGGCTCAGCCTGGAGCGCGGCGCCTTCTTTGAGCAGGAGCTGTAGGCATGGGTGACTATCGCACCAGGCGCCTGATCTGGGTCTTGCTGGCGGCCGCCGTCATGGGCGTGCTCATCTACCCGGTGCGCATGCGCATGCTGGTCAGCCCCCCTGCCTACCAGCTCTACCGGGCGGTAGAGGCGCTGCCCAAGAACAAGCTGCTCATCGTCTCCTGCTCCTGGGAGGCGGGCACCAAGGGCGAGAACGCCCCCCAGACCGAGGCCATCCTGCGCCATGCCTTCCAGCGCGGCCTGCCGGTCGCCATCTTCGGGCTCAACTACGCGGCCGGCCCCATGCTGGCCGGCGACATCGCCGCCCAGGTGGCCCCCGAGTACGGCCGCAAGTACGGCCGGGACTGGGTGAACTGGGGCTATCGCACCGGGGGCAGCCAGATGGTGGCCGGCCTGGCCCGGGATATCCCCGGTACCATCCGCCAGGACGTGAACAAGACCCCCGTGGACAAGATCCCCGTGATGCGGGGGGTCAATAACATCAAGGACGTGAGCATGATCATCGAGATCACCCCCTCGCTCACCGTCCCCATCTTCATCCGCTACCTCTACGGCGTCTATCGCACCCCCATCGGCTATGCCTGCACCGGGGTGATGGCCCCCGAGGCCTTCCCCTACCTGGACAGCGGCCAGCTCGTGGGCATGCTCAAGGGCCTCACCGGCGCCGCCGAGTATGAAACCCTGATCGGTCACCCCGCCAAGGGCATGGCCGGCATGGGGCCGCAGTCGTTCGCCCACCTGGTGGTGATCGCCATCATCCTGCTGGGCAACATCCTCTACCTGCGTGAGCGGGCCAGGAGCAGGCGGCCATGACCCCCACCCACGACGCCATCGGCATCTGGCTGGCCGCCGTCTGCACCATCGCCATCTACTCCATTCTCTACCGGGAGAACGTGCTCTTCCGACTGTTCGAGCACATCTTGATCGGCCTGGCCACCGGCTACGGCGCCTACATCGTGGTCACCCAGGTGCTCCACCCCCTCTGGTACACGCCCACCTTCGAGGAGGGCCGCTGGTACGATATCTTCGCCCTGCTTACGGGCGCCCTCTTCTACACCATCTTCAGCCGCCGCTTGGCCTGGATGAGCCGCTTTGCCATGGGGGTGCTGATGGGGCTGGGCGCCGGCCTGGGCATCGTCGGGTTCATCACCGAGCTGGCGCCCCAGCTCCAGGCCTCCTTCAAGCCGCTCAACACCATCAACAACGTGATGGTGCTGGTCACCGTGCTCACCGTGATGAGCTACTTCTTCTTCTCCCGGGAGCACGGCCGCGGGCTGGCCGCCAGCAGCCGCCTGGGGCGCTGGCTGCTCATGGTGGGCTTCGGCGCCATCTTCGGCAACACCGTAATGGCCCGCATGTCGCTCTTCATTGACCGGGCCAACTTCTTCATCAACGACTGGGCGCCCCAGGTCAAGCACCTCGCCCTGTGGCTGTGGGCCCACCTTACCTGACCCCGCCCACAGCCCTCACACCACCTTCGCGGGCAATCCCATTGCCGCCCCCATCGGTCTGATCACGGCTGCCCGGTGCGATGTAAGATCGCGGCCTCGCCAAGTAGGAAGCCAATCGCTTGGTACGAATCCGTTAGGCGGCGCGGGGGGCTGTCGCGGCGGCGTCGCGGCAGAGATGCCGGATGCCTCGGCCCTGTCGCGCTGCTGCCCGCCCCTGCCCCCTGCCGCCAGGCTGGCTGTCTTGGGCGTGAGCGTCCAGCCGAGGCAGCGTGCGTTTTTCAAGGTGCGGAAGGCTCAGAGAACCTCTGTTTGCATTATAGCAGGGCCTGTCAAGAGGGCGGGAGCAAGGTGGGAGGTCGGTAGGCAGGCTGCTGCTGGCATGTTTCTTGCTAAGCGCTAAAGGTGGGTGCCGTTGCGGAGGCATGGTGCTGGAGGGCAGCGGGGGGCTAATTGCGTTCCCGCCCCCGCCTGGCCTGACTCCGACTGCCCGGTGGGATGTAAGATCGCGGCATCGCCAAGCAGGAGGCCGATCGCTTAGTATCGAATCAGGTAGCGACAAGGACCGGGCTGCCCACTGCCCGACAGTAAGTCCTATGGAGGGGGGATCATGTGTTATCCGCTCGGTTTCCCATTTCCAGCTACCGGAGCATCGGCCGGCTGGAATCCGGCCCAGCATGTGGTGAGGAGGCGAGCTATGGCACAGTACAAGCGGGGCGGGGTCGGTCGGTTCACGGGAATCCGATACTGGTTATGCGTGCTGCAGCCGGCGGTAGGGGTCATGGTGGCGGCGCTGCTTCTTCTCAGCTGTCCGGCCCTTGCCAGCGATGAGACGGCGATCGGCGAGCTGTACCAGCAATGGGACCAGTGCCTGGAAGCAGAGGACCTGGATGGCACCATGGCGCTCTACTCCGACGGTTTTCTGAATCGTGCAGACGATAAGTCGAACATGCGTGACGGGTTCGCGGAGTTCTTCGCCAGCCACAGCGGAATCGCTGTCACCATCACCAACCTGGCAATCTCGATCACCGGGAGCACCGCGACCGCCACCATGCACCTGACGATCACCACCAACGAGGGCACGGTGTTGGATAGCGACCTCTCGCCCAGCAGTGACCAAGAGGTCGGCATCTGCTGCCTGCGAAAGGAGGCGGCCGGTTGGCGCTTCTACGGGGACCAGGTGCCCTACCAGACATGGGCCTTTACCGGGCACTCCCACGTCGGATACTGGCTGTCTTTGGAGGTGCGGGACCCTGGGCACTACGCGACTTCCGTGACGGTGAGCGGCCCCGGCATCACCCCCGCCAACTGCCCCCTGGCCTGGGGAGAGCACTGGGACTGGCCACGCCCCATGGTCTGGTTCCTGGACCGCGATCTGAGCCTGCCTCCGCCTACCCCGCCGCTGACCTACACCTTCACCATCACTGGCCCCAGTGGGACCACGGTGCTGCAGGAGGTGGTCGAGGGCTACTGCGAGGAGTTTGCCACCGGTCTCTCGCCCTCGGGCGGCGAGACCGTCTACGACCCGCTCATCTTCAACTGGACGGGCGTCAGCTTGCCCGGCGCCACCTATGGGGTCCAGCTCAGAGCGGACTCCTGGAACGGCTACCCGCTGTGGGAGATCTATGACCTCACCGACACCTCGGTCGCCTACTCGGGCCCACCTTTGGCCTCCAATCGCACCTATGCCTGGGCGGTGCTGGTATTCGATGCCCTTGGTAACCAGTCGATCACGTTCGAGATGTTCCTTGTGGGAACTCACACCCTGAGCGTAACGGCGTCCGCCAATCCGGTGACGGTGGCCAGCGGCGGCACCAGCAATCTGACGGCCTCCTATACCGATAATCTGGGCCATGGCATCGCCTCCTGGTCGTGGACGGACGGCGGCGCGGGCGGCACCTTCAGCCCCTCGGCCACCGTGCAGAATCCCAGCTACAAGGCGCCGGCCAATACCACGGGCGGCAACCGCACGGTCACGCTCACGGTGAGCGCCAGCTGCAATGGGCCGAGCCCGCGCACCGCCAGCAAGTCCACCAGCCTGACGGTGCTGCCGGCACCGCCGGCCGCTCCCAGCACGCTGGTGGCCCGGCCGCTCTCCAGCAGCCAGGTTAGGCTGACCTGGCAGGACAACTCGACTAACGAGACCGGCTTCAAGATCGAGCGCCGCACCCGGCCCAGCGGCAGCTACTCCCAGATAGACACGGTAGAGGCGAACGTAACCACTTATACCGATACCACCTGCAGCCGCCTTACCACCTATACCTACCGGGTGCGGGCTTATGGGCCCGGCGGCGACTCCCCGTACAGCAATGAAGCGACCGTGACCACGCTGCGCTTTGACGACGTGCCCCTGACTTCGCCCTATTGGCGCTATGTGGAGGCCATCGCCCGGGAGGGCATCAGCACCGGCTGCTCAACCCAGCCCCCGCTTTTCTGCCCCACCGGCCTGGTGACCAGGGAGCTGATGGCGGCCTTCCTGTGCCGGGCCCTGGGCTTGGCGCAGCTCCGCCCCGCCATTCCCACCTTCGCCGATGTGCCGCCTACCCGCGGCAGCTATGGCTACGTGGAGGCCCTGGCCGCCGCCAAGATCACCGGCGGCTGCCGCACCGAGGGCTCGGTGCGCTACTTCTGCCCCACCGGCCTGCTCACCCGGGAGCAGATGGCGCTGCAGCTGTGCCGGGCGGTGCCCATTTCCACTTACAACAAGCCGGTGCCCACCTTCAGCGACGTGCCCAAGAGCAGCGCCTACTACATCTACGTGGAGGGGCTGTACCGGGCGGGGGTGACGCAGGGCTGCGCCACCCAGCCCCTGCGCTATTGCCCCACCTCCGGGGTAGGCAGGGAGATGATGGCGGTCTTCCTCTGCCGGGCGTTTGAGATCAGCACGCCTTGAGGCCAGCGGCCAGGGGGCGAGCAGCCTCCTGGCCGCTGCGTTCCCGCTGGGCCGCGCCTCATTGGCTCGGCGCCGGCGCCGGCGCTACCGGGGTAACCGTGCCGGGCACGGTGGTCACCACGGGCGTGGTGGTCGTGGTTACCCCGGGCACGGTGGTGGTGGTGAACCCGCCTGCATATGGCATCAGGCCAAAGGGCGGTGTCACCTGCTGAATCAACGGCCCCGGCCCGACGAGCGGACCGTAAGCAACGCCCTGCAGGCCTCCCGGGGTGCGCAGGTCCATCATGGAGGGGGCGATTACCCCCCCAAACAGCATGGCGATATCCGCCGGGTGGATGTACCTGGCCCGGATCACTCCCCATTGGTTCTGCTGCACCACCACCGGCGGCCCCGCCGGCTGCGGCGCCGTGGTGGGGGCGGTTACCTCCACCGCCGGCCGCGGCCCGATGTAGTAGATGTTGTCCACCCGCCGGTAGGCCAGGTTGGCTGACTGCAGCACCGCGCCCAGTGCCTGCTCCCGCGTCACGTCATACAAAGCCACGTTGACCTTGCCCGCTACTCCTGGCTCCAGGACGTAGCTGGCCCCCGTGTCCTGGAAGATCAACGACAGCGCCTGGGTGATCTCCGCATCCCGCAGGCTCACCGTAACCCGGCTCCCTGCCAGCGTGGGCGAGGCGGCCGGCGGGGTCACCTCCGCTGGCGGCAGGGGTGGGGGTATCACCACCCCTTCCCGCGCTCCTGGCAGGGCGGGTGTGGTCTCCCCGGGCGGGGGTGGGGGCTCCACCGCGGCCGAGGGCAGGGGCGCGGGGGCCGCCGGCTGCTCGGCCTGGGCCTCCCGCGCTCCCGGCGCGGCCGGGGCGGGGGGAGCCGTGGGCGGCAGTGCAGGCTCGGCCACCACCGCGGGTGGGGTCGCCGGAGCGGGTGCAGGCGGCTGAACCAAGGGGGGCGCGGCCGCCACCTGGGCAGGCGCCAGGCTGGGGGCGGCTGCGATGACCGGCCCCATGCTGAGCACCAGGCCCACCCCGGGCACAATGCCAGGCACCATCAGCCAGGGCAGGGGTATGAAGCTGATCATGGGCGCGAAGCCCACCACCGGCTGCATGCCGGCGGTGCTGGGCAGGGCGCTGGCTGCCGGCGGGGGCTGGGCGGCTGCCGATACCGTCGCCAGCAGTGAGAAGAGCAGCAGTAAAGCCGATACTCGCATCACGGACATGGCAGTCCTCCGTGCTCATTTGCCAGCTCAATCATGCTGTTTTCTTGCCCTTTTGCCATCGGCTTTGGCAGCGGCTTGTGGCAGCTCCCGCACAGCCAGGGGCGCCCACCGACCATGACCGCGGGGCGCGCCCTCCCCACCTGGCGCCTGCAGGGCAGCCAATGGCGTCGCCACCAGACAGGGTACCGGTTGGCGCGAGCAGAAGAGGCCTGGCATGCAGCCCTATGACGTGGTGATTGTGGGCGCCGGCCCCGCCGGCATCTTCGCCGCCCTGGAGCTGACCCGCCAGCCCGGCCTGCACGTGGTGATGCTGGAGAAGGGGCTCGACCTGCCCCAGCGCATCGCCCCTGCCCCGGAGGGCCGCCGCCAGCGGGTGGGGCCCATCAACTCCGGCTGGGGAGGCGCCGGCGCCTGGAGCGACGGCAAGCTCACCCTCTCCTGCGAGGTGGGCGGCCAGCTTTGCGCCCTGCTGCCGCCGGCCGACCTGGAGCCGCTGATCAGCCAGGTGGACGGCATCTACGTGCATTTCGGCGCCCCCGACCGCCTCTACGGCACCAGCGACCAGGCGCTGCGGGAGCTCGCCGACCGGGCTGCCCTGGCCGACCTGGAGCTGGTCCCCACCCGCATCCGCCACATGGGCACCGAGCACTGCGGGCAGGTGCTGCAGGCGATGCGAGAGACCCTGGGAGAGCGGGTGGAGATTCGCACCGGCACGGCTGCGGCGGAGCTGATCGTGGATGGCAGCACGGTGCAGGGCGTGCGCACCGCCAAGGGGGATTTCCGGGCGCGCTACGCGATCGTGGCCCCCGGGCGCGACGGTGCCGCCTGGCTCACCAAGGAGACCGAGCGCCTGCGCCTGCCCCGGGTGGACAACCCGGTGGACGTGGGGGTGCGGGTGGAGCTGGCGGCCGCCACCTTCCTTCCGCTCACCCAAGAGGCCTACGAGCCCAAGCTCATCTTCTACTCAAAGCGCTTTGATGACCGGGTGCGCACCTTCTGCGTTTGCCCCTACGGCGAGGTGGTGATGGAAACCAGCGACGACGTCATCACCGTTAACGGCCACAGCTACGCCGACACCCAGACCGAGAACACCAACTTCGCCCTGCTGGTCACCACCCACTTCACCGAGCCATTCCATGAGCCCATCGCCTACGGCCGCTACCTGGCTCGCCTCGCCAACCTGCTCAGCGACGGCGTGATCGTGCAGCGCCTGGGCGACCTGAAGTCCGGCCGCCGCTCCACCCCCCAGCGCATCAGCCGCGGGCTGGTGCGCCCTACCCTGCCCGAGGCCACCCCCGGCGACCTGTCTTTCGCCCTGCCTTATCGCTACTTGACCGATATCACGGAAATGCTCGACGCCCTGGACCACCTGGCGCCGGGCACCGCCGGCCGGCATACCCTGCTCTATGGGGTGGAGGTGAAGTTCTACTCGGCCCGCCCTCGCCTCTCGCCGCAGCTCGAGACGGAGGTGCACAACTTGTTCGCCATCGGCGACGGCGCGGGCGTGACCAGGGGGCTGGTGCAGGCCTCGGCCAGCGGCCTGGTGGCCGCCCGGGAGATCTTGCGCCGGGAAGGGAGATCGGGCTAAACCCAGCCCTTGCGCTTGAAGTAGTAGAGCATGAACCCCACTACGCCCAGCATCCCCCCGAAGACCACCGCCGCCCCCCAGCCTGCCCCATAGGGCGGCCAGGTGCGGGCGAAGTTCATGCCAAAAAAGCCCGTGATGAGGGTGAGCGGCAGGAACACGGTGGAGATCATGGTCAGGATCTTCATCACCTCGTTCAGGCGGTTGGAGACGTTGGCCAGATAGGCGTCCAGCGAGTCGCCCAGCAGGTCCCGGTAGGTCTCCGCCAGCTCGATCACCAGCAGCATGCGGTAGAGCAGGTCCCGTAGGTCGTCCACGTCCCCGCTGGCCAGGTATTCGGGCCGGCCCAGCAGCAGGGAGTTGATAGCGTCCCGCTCGGGGCTGACCGACCGCCTGATCACCAGCAGCATGCGCTTGATCTTGTTGATCTCCGGCAGGGCGGCGGTGGAGGATTCCTCGAGGATGTGCCCATCCAGCACCTCCAGCATCTCCTCCAGGTTATCCAGGGCCGGGAAGTGGCCGTCTACCACCGCATCCAGCACCAGGAACACCAGGTGCCCCACCGAGCTGAGCATGCGCGGGTGGCGGGTGACCTCGGCCTTCAGGCCCTCTATCCAGGAGTCGGCGCAGGTGCGGATGGTGGCCACCACGGGCGGGGCTATCAGCACGTGCACCGGGTGCACGGCAAACTCCTCCCCCTCCTGGTGGCAGTGGAACACCCGGAAGGTGATCACCGCCGCCTCGGGCAGCTCCCGCAGCGCCGGCCGGTTTTCCCATTCCAGGGCGTCCGCCAGTACCTCTGCCTGCAGGCCAGCTGCGGCCAGGGAGGCGTATTCCTCGGGGGTAGGAGCCAGCAGGTCAATCCAGTAAACGGGGGCGTCGGGAACCTGGCCGCGGGCGGTGGCGTAGTCGGGGAAAGAAACGGTCTGGCCCTCCCGGGCCACATGGACCAACTGCATGGCCTGCCATCCTTGCCGGGGATATGGGGTGGCAGGCTTAGGCTGCCTGCTCCAACAGGGAGTCGGGGATGTCGAAGTTGGCGTAAACCTTCTGCACGTCGTCGAGCTCTTCCAGGTTCTCCATCAGCCGCAGCACCTGCTCGGCTTCCTTGCCCTGCACGGTAACCGTGGTCTTGGGCACCATGGCCACGTCCGAGCTTTCCACGGCCATGCCCTTGCCCTCCAGTGCCTCCCGCGCTGCCTCCAGGTCGCCCGGGGCGGTGGTCACCTCGTACATGTCGCCCTCGGCCTTCACATCCTCGGCGCCGGCCTCCAGCGCCACCTCCAGCAGGGCGTCCTCCTCGGTACCCGCCGCCGCCACCATGATCACGCCCTTCTGGTCGAACATGTACGACACGCAGCCGGTCTCCCCCAGGTTGCCGCCGCTGTGGGTGAAGGTGGCCCGCACCTCGCCCACGGCCCGCTTGCGGTTGTCGGTCAGGCATTCCACCAACACCGCCACCCCGCCCGGGCCGTAGCCCTCGTAGGTGACCTCCTCATAGCTGACGCCTTCCAGCTCGCCCGTGCCCCGCTGGATGGCACGCTTGATGTTGTCGTGCGGCATGCCCACCTCGCGGCCCTTCTGCAGGGCCGCCCGCAGCCGGGGATTGGCCTCCGGGTTCCCCCCGCCCGCCTTGGCGGCGATGATGATCTCCCGTGCCACCCGGGTGAAAATCTTCCCCCGCTGCACGTCCATCTTCGCCTTCTTGAGCCGGATGTTATGCCACTTGCTGTGTCCAGACACGGGCTTCTCTCCCCCTGCATCTGCGTCCAGGTTGCTTATTCTATCACAAAGCCGCCCCCTCGGCCAAGTGCCGGCGGTGCCCGCCGCCTGCCCTCAGCGCCCCTGACTTGCGCCCGCCCGGTCCAGCACCGCCACCTGGGGGTAAGGCGTGTCATACCCCTTCGCCGCGTGCCACAGGATGCGGTTGAACGTGTCCTCGTCCGCCTCGTCAATCTCCTCCAGCGGCAGCTCCAGCGATCTCGCCGCCCAATAGCGCGGCTTGCCCGAGAGGGCGGAGAGGGGCGGGTTCATCTGGTCCAGGGGAATGCGGTTGGGCAGCGCCCGGTAGGGCGCCAGGTCCGGCTTCTCGCCAAAGCAGCTCACCATGGGCGTGGCCGAGAGGTCGAACTGGTTCATGGGGGGCAGGCCCAGCATCAGCTCGATGGTGCGCACCATGCTCGTCTGGTTGTAGTTGCTGCTGTCGGTCCCCCGCCGCCGGCTGTAGGGGCTGATCACAAAGGCCACCGTGCGGTGCCCGTCCACGTGGTCCAGCCCGGCTTGCGGGTCGTCCTCCACCACGAAGATGCAGGTGCGGGGCCAGAAGCGGCTGCGCGACACCGCCTCCACGATCTGCCCCAGGGCCAGGTCGTTGTCGGCCACCATCGCCTGCGGCGTGGGTATGCCCGGCCGGGTGCCCGCAGTGTGGTCGTTGGGCAGCAGCATCATGATCAGGTTCGGCATCTTCCCCGCCGCCTCGAACTGGCGCAGCTCCTTGATGAACTCCCCCGCCCGGTACACGTCCTGCACCTTGCCCGGAAAGCCCACGTAGGTCGGACACAGGTGGGGCCGTAGCGAGTCAACCGTGGTGGTGGCGCGGATCGTCACCTTGCGCGTCCCTGCCTGGTAGTCGGCCCAGATGTCCGCCCAGGTGGCGCTCGCCGGCTCGATCCGCGCCTTCACAAACTCGCCGTAATCCCGGAAAGTGCGGCCGTGGCGCAGCGCGTTGTCCCAGAGGAACCCGGAGCTGGCATAGGCCAGGGGGTCGCCGCCGTCGTAGGGGTATGAGCGCTCGAACCCGCCGAAGGATTTTTCCAGGTAGTCGGTGACCAGGGCCTCGTCGGTCCACTGGTGGCCGTCGGCACTGAGCACGCCGCTGCAGTAGAAGTTATCCAGCAGCACGAACTCCCGGGCCAACTGGTGGTGGTTGGGGGTCACCTCCTCGCCATAATGCACCAGCGAGGGGTCGCCGTTCCCCTCCTTCATGTCGCCCAGCACCTGGTCGTAAGTGCGGTTCTCCTTGATGATGTAGATCACGTGCTCAAAGATCGAGCGCTCGCCCTGGTGCAGAGGCACCGTCACCGGCCGCGCCGACCGGGGCCGCGGCCGCAGGTTGGCCAGGGCATAGGCTTGCCGGTTGTTCTCGGCGACCCGCCTACTGTAGTCGGCCAGGGTGCGCGCGTCGGGCACCGGGATTAGGGAGAGGGACCCCCGGTGGTCGTGCACCTGGTAGGGCACCCGCCCCCCACTGCCCGGCCGGTCGGTGGGCACGCTCAGCGACCCCACGCCCTTCACGTTGGCGACGAAGAGGGTCTTGCCGTCGGCGGAGACGGTCACGCTCCCCGGGTACCAGCCGGTGGGAATGAAGCCGGTGATGCGGGTTGCCGACAGGGAGGAGATGGGGTTGACGGCGGTGCCCAGCTGCACCACCGCAATCGCGTTGTTGCCGCCGTTGGCAACGTAAAGCGTGAGGCCCTCCGGGCTCAGCGCTACGGCGTTAGGAGCCGAGCCGAAGGGCAGCGCCTCGGCTGGCGAGACGGCGATGGTCTCCATCACCCGGTCGGTGCCGGTATCTATCACCGATACGGTGTCGCTGTTGGCGTTGGCAACGAAGAGCCGTCCCGTGCGCCGGTCAAGCGTCATCCCGCACGGGTGCAAGCCGACCGGGATCTCGGCAGTGACCTTCCCTGCCGCCAGGTCTATCACCGACACCGTGCCCGTGCTCACCACGCCTGTCTGGGGGTCCACCACGGCGGGGGTGCCGGCGGTGTCGGCGGTGGCATCACCCGGCTGGGCGCGCCGCCCACCCCAGTTGCTGACGTATGCTTTGCTGCCGGACAGCACCACCCCGTAGGGAGCCACCCCCACTGGGATCTGCATCCGCACCCGGGCGTGGGGCAGGTCCATTACCGCCAGGGCATTGGCCTGGTTCAGGCAAACGTAAAGGGTGTTGCCGCCCGGCTCGAGCGCGAGCCCGCCGGGGAGGGCACTGATCTCGTCCCCGTCCTCGTCCTTACCCGCCGCGGGGAGGGCGAGGGGGGTGTCCCAGGTGGCGATGCTGTCCTTGAGCACGGCATGATTGAGCACTCCCTCGGTGCTGGAGGTAAGGATGGCGCTGCCGTCGGGGGACCAGGCGATCCCCACAAAGGTGTGCCCGCCCTGAGGCACCGGCAAGGTCTGCATGATGGCCTGGTCGCGCACCCGCAGCAGCACCAGGGACTTGTGGCTCATCACCGCCAGCAGGCTGCCGTCCGGGCTCAGCGCCAGGTCGCTGGGCCGGCCCGGAAACTCCACCTGGAAGCCCGCCGGGTCCAGCACCTGGTTGGTGGGCACCACGATCCGCCCGTCTGGCTGCCGCCCTACCGTTACCTGGGTTGCCGCCTCGTTGGCCGCTGCTGCCAGCATGCCTACCATGCCGGCGGCCGCCAGCGCCAGTGCCGCTGCCATCCACCGCTTCTTCACCCCTGGCCTCCTTGGGGCAGGCCCGGCCTGCCTGCAGTACTCCTTTCCGGTTTCGGTGCCGCCTGCCTCTCTCCTCCAGCCCCTCCCTGCCTGTGTCCCCCGCACTTGCCTCCCGGCCGCTTTGCTGCTATAGTTAGGGTTGGCTTTGGTACCGGTTGCAGCCTACATTACAGCAGGGGTAACGCCATGAACACGCAGGGGGCACGGGTGCGGCTGGCAAGGGCCCAGGCGCCCACCAGCGACCATGCACTCACCCCGGAAGAGCGCCGCCGCCGGCGGCTCTGCCACGAGCTGGGCGGCCTGGGCCTGGTCACCCTGGGCCTGGTGGTCCTGCTCTCCTCCCTCCCCGAGGCCGGCATTCTCTCCACCACGCTGCGCACTACCCTGCGCCTGCTGGTAGGGGAGCTGGGCGCCACCGTCTTTGCCGGCGCCCTGATCGCGGTGGGAGTGGGCCTAATTCTGCGCCGCCACCGCCTGCGCCCTCGCTCCACCTGCACCGCCCTGGCCGTGCTTTTCGTGGTCTTCCTGGGCGCTTGCCAGATGCCTGAGCTCCAGAGCGGCCTCGTCGGTCGCAACCTGTGGCGCCAACCCGGTGGCCTGGTGGGCCTGCTGCTGGTGGAGGCGTTCAAGCCGCTGTTCGGGCGGGCGCTGGCCATCATCCTGCTGGTGCTGGTCGCCATCGGCGCCCTGGCCACCATGAGCGAAGTCCCCATGGCTGCCGTTGCCCAGCGCGCGGTGCGGGGACTCGCCTTCGGTCTCTACCTGACGGGGCGCAGCCTGCTCAGCCTGCGCCGCCCCTGGGGCAAGCAGGTGCCGGGGCTCAAACTCCTGCCCCTGGCAGGCGAGCGGTCGCGTCGGCGGCTGCCCAGCGTGCTCGCCAAGCGGGAGCACCCGGATGGCCTTGCCACCGCCTCTCTGCCCGAGCCCGCTGGTGCGCCCCCGCCGGCGCTCCCCCAGGTTGACCTCTCCCAGCCCTCCAAGCAGCTCACTCTGGGCGTGCCCCAGCGCCCGGCCAGCTACCAACTGCCGCCTTTGGACCTGCTCACCGACCCCGCCCCCAGCCCCTCCCGGCGCAAGGATGACACCGAGGACAAGATCGAGGTGCTGGAGTCCACCCTGAGCAGCTTCGGCATTGACGCCAAGGTGGTGGAGATCGAGCGCGGTCCCCGCGTCACCCGCTACGAGGTGCAGCCCCCGCCCGGGGTGCGGGTGAGCCGCATCACCAACCTGGCAGACGACCTGGCGCTCTCCCTGGCCGCCCTGGACGTGCGGGTGGAGGCGCCGGTCCCCGGCAAGGGCGTGATCGGCATCGAGGTGCCCAACAAGGACGTGGTGTACGTCGGCCTCAAGGAAATCCTGCTCAGTGAACCCATGCAAAAAAACAAGTCGCCCCTCGCCTTCGCCCTGGGTAAGGATATCTCCGGGCATCCCCGGGTGGCCGACCTGGCCCGCATGCCCCACCTACTCATCGCCGGCGCCACCAACAGCGGCAAGTCCGTCTGCATCAACTCTATGATCGTGAGCGTGCTCTACCGGGCTACCCCCGACCAGCTCAAGTTCCTGATGGTGGATCCCAAACGGGTCGAGCTCTCGCTCTTTGCCGGCATTCCCCATCTCCTGGCCCCCGTGGCCCACGACGCCAAGGAGGCCGCCGGCCTGCTGCGCTGGGCCATCCGGGAAATGGAGATGCGCTACCAGGTGTTTGCCGACCACGGCGTCCGCAACATCAACGGCTATAACGACCAGGCCGCGATAGATGCCGACTTGACCCCCATGTACTTCATGGTGATCGTGATTGACGAGCTGGCCGACCTGATGATGCAGGCGGCCACCGAGTTTGAAACCTCCATCTGCCGCCTGGCCCAGCTCGCCCGCGCCACCGGTATTCACCTGGTGGTGGCCACCCAGCGTCCCTCTGTGAACGTCATCACCGGCACCATCAAGGCCAACATCGCCTCCCGCATCGCCTTTGCCGTCGCCAGCCAGGTGGACTCCCGCACCATCCTGGATATCAACGGCGCCGAGCGCCTGGTGGGCAGCGGCGACATGCTCTTCTTGCCCATCGATGCCAGCAAGCCCGTGCGTATCCAGGGCGCCTACGTGGAGGAGAAGGACATCAACCGCGTGGTGGCGTGGCTGCGCACCAACCAAGGCCAGCCCGCCTACCTGGCCGAGGCCCTGGCCGTGGATACCAAGCTGGGCAAGGGCGCCGCGGGGGAGGAAGAGATAGACGACGACATGTTCGGGCGGGCGCTCGACTTCGTGCTCTCCACCAAGTATGCCTCCGCCTCCATGCTGCAGCGCAAGCTGCGCATTGGTTACACCCGGGCCGCCCGCCTGGTGGACATGATGGAGGAGCGGGGCTATGTGGGCCCTGCCGACGGCAGCCGGCCCCGGGAGGTCTATCCCCAGGCGCTGCGCCGCGACGCCGCGGCCCGCCCGGAGCCGGGCCCCGATTATGTGCCTGAGGACGAGGAAGACCAGTGAAGTCTCGCCCGCCCCGGCCTGCGCCCGGGGGCGAGCGCCGGCCCGCCAACGACCTGAATGACCTCACCGGCCGCGAGTGGATCAAGCTCACCCGCTCCTGGTTCGTCTGCGACAGCCCTCGCTACCACGCCAACCGCGACACGGAGCTGCACCCTGCCCGTTTCCCCGAGGAGATGGTGGCCGACTTCCTGCGTTTCTTCACCAAGCAGGGAGGCTGGGTGCTTGACCCCTTTGCCGGTTCCGGCGCCACCCTGGTGGCCTGCCACGAGCAGGGGCGGCAAGGAGTGGGCATTGAGCTCAGCGGCCGCTACGTGGCGGTGATGCGCCGGCGCTTGGTGGCGCTGGGGGCCGCCGGCCAGCTTGCCCTGCAGGGAGATGCCGCCGCCTGTGCCTCCCCTGCCCTGTGGCGGGAGCACCGGGAGGCGTTGGTGGCCCGGGGCCTGCCCTTCCGCCGGGCCCAGCCCTGCTTTGACTTCGTCATCACCAGCCCGCCTTACTGGTCCATGCTGCACACCAGCCGGGGAGGGGTCTATTCCAAGCACCGCCAGCGCGCCGACCAGGGGCTGGATACCCGCTATTCCGACGATCCCCGGGACCTGGGCAACATTGCCGACTACGGCCAGTTCGTGCGGGCGGTGGCCGCCGCCCTGCTGCAGGCCGCTCGCCTGCTGCAGCCGGGCAAATACCTGGTGGTGGTGGCACAGAGCCTGCGGGCACCCGACGGTATCGTCCGCCCCCTGGCCTGGGACCTGGCCCGCCGCCTATCGCGCCGCCTGCTCTTCCAGGGCGAGCGCATCTGGTGCCAAAATACCAAACCCCTGGGCATCTGGGGCTACCCTCGCCTCTTTGTCCCCAACTACCACCACCACTACTGCCTCATCTTCCGCCGCCCACCCCCGCCCCCACCGTAGGGCAGGAGCCCCGCCTGTTGCCGTTGACCGGCGGCGGGCATCGGGCTAAACTGCTCCCGGTCCTTGCCATGCCATCCACCCAGACCGCACCTGCCGCACCACCGCCGTGGCTTGCCGCCGCCGCTTCCCTGGGCGTCGGCCTGGCGCTGCTTGCCTGCTACTGGTGCACCCTGGCACCCAGCTTCACCGGCCGGGACGGCGGGGAGCTGGCCGCTGCCGTGCACGTGATGGGGGTGGCCCATCCCACCGGCTACCCCCTCTACCTGGTGCTGGGCAAGCTTTTCGACCTGCTGCCCCTGGGCGAGCCGGCGCGCTGCCTGGCCTTTTTCAGCGCCGTCAGCGCCGCGGGCGCGGGCGCCCTGCTGTGCTGGGTGGCTATCGCCCTCACTGGCTATCCCCTGGCCGGCGTCCTGGCCGGCCTGGCTGCCGGCCTGAGCTCATGGGTGTGGGGCGTCGCCAACCAGGCGGAGGTCTACGCGCTCAACCTGCTGCTGGTAGTCCTGGCATTGGCGGCCTTTGTGCGCTGGCAGGCGGCGCCCGCACCCCGCCGCCTCTACCTGCTGGCCGCGGCCGCCGGGCTGGGCCTGGCCCACCATCGCACCTCCCTCTTTTTCACCGCGCCCTTGCTGCTGTGGGCGCTGTGGGCCACCCGCCCTCGCCCCCTGCGCCTGCTCGCCGCCACCACTGGCTGGGCCTGCCTGCCCCTGCTCCTCTACCTGTGGCTGCCTGTCCGCTCGGCCTGCCATCCCCCCCTCAACTGGGGCAACACCAGCGGCAGCTGGCTCTGGTTCTGGGAGCATATCAACGGCTCGCTTTACCTGGCCTTCGTGCTGCGCACCGGGGCGGCAGCGGTCATCTCCCAGGTGGGCGCCTGGGGCGCCGCCCTGGGCCGCCAGCTCGGTCTGGCCGGGGTCCTGCTCATCGCCATCGGCCTGGTGGGTATGCTGCGCTCCCGCCACCGTCCGCTGGGGGTGCTGCTGCTCGCCTCCACGGCGCTTTACCTCCTGTGGGCGGGCTCCTACCGGGTGGCTGACCGGCAGGTCTTTGCGATCCCGGTCATGATTCCCCTGGGCCTGTGGTGCGGGCTGGGCCTGGCCCATGCCCTGGCCGGGCTGCCGCGGCTCAAGCTCAGCCCGGCGCTGCTGCGCCTGGTGCCCCTGGCCGGGGGATTGGTAGCCCTGGCCTTGCCCGCCAACCTGTCCCTGCAGCACTGGGCGCGCCTCGACCGCAGCCGCGATCACCGCCCCCTGGAGCAGGCCCTGCTCAACCTGGCGGGTGTTCCAGGCGACGCCGTGGTGCTGCTGGAGGGCGATGAGCCCAACGCCGGCGCCGAGTACTACTATCACGCCCTGGGCCGCCGGCCCCTGCCCCTGCTGCTGCCCACGGAGTGGGCGGTTTACGATTGGGCCTATCCCCTGCTCCCTGCCTGGCTGCGGCCCGCGCTGGCCCGCGCCGCGCCCCTGCCGGAGCGGGAGTTCATGGAATGGCTGCCCTACTACCTGCGCGAGGTGCTGGACCCGCGCCGGCCGCTCTACACCAATCTGGACGCTCCCCGGGTGCCGCCGGGCTTTGTGCTGCTCAAGGACCACGCGCTGAAGCGGCTGGTATTGCCCCCTGGCCTGCCCCTGGCTGCCGACCGCCCCCGGATGCGGCCGGTGACCGAGCTGCCGCAGGGGAGCGGCTGGCTGCTGGGGGTACAGGTGCCGCCGGTGCTGGCGCGCGGCGCGCCCTTCCCCATCCGGCTGGCGGTGCGCTTGCAGCGCCCGCTGCCCGACGGCTGGGATCTGCAGCTGCTGTTCCTGCAGGGGGCCAGCCCCTCTCCCGGCGGCGCGGTGATGGTGCCCCGGGACCAGGTGTTTGCGCGCCGGGTGCCGCTGCTCTTTGGCCTCGCCCTGCCCGCCACCCCCCCGGGCCGCCACTACCAGCAGGATCTTTTCGGCTTGCCTTCTCGCCGTCTGCGCCCCGGCGCCTACCAGCTTTACCTGCAGTTCTGCCGAGGCCGGCACCGCACTGCCCCGGTGCCCCTTGCCGCCACCGTCACCCTGCGCTGAGGGCAGGTCGCCCGCCCCCGCCAGCGGTTTGACAATGGGGGTGGCGTTTGCTATACTACGCTGTCGCGCCAGGGGAACCGGCCCACCGCCTTCCGTGGCGCGGATTTTTTGACCGGCCCCAATGGATGCCAATGTTTGAGAGCCTCAGCGCCAAGCTGCAAGATGTCTTTCGCAAGCTGACCAGCCGCGGCAAGCTCACCGAGGCCGATGTCACCGAGGCCTGCCGCCAGATTCGCCTGGTCTTGCTGGAAGCCGACGTCAACTTCCGGGTGGTCAAGGATTTCGTGGCCCGCATCCGGGAGCGGGCGGTGGGCAAGGCCGTGCTGGAGAGCCTCACCCCCGCGCAGCAGGTGATCAAGATTGTCAACGAGGAGCTCACCGAGCTCCTGGGCGGCGGCGAGGCCAAGCTGGCCGGCTCTCCCCGGCCTCCCGCTGTTTACCTCCTGGTCGGCCTACACGGCGGCGGTAAGACCACCACTGCCGCCAAGCTGGCAAGCCTCCTGCACCGCCAGGGCCACCACCCCCTGCTCGTCGCTACCGACGTCTACCGGCCGGCAGCCATTGACCAGCTGCTGGCGGTGGGCAAGCAGGTAGGGGTGCCCGTGTTTGAGATGGGGACCCGCACCAGCCCGGTGGAGATCGCCCGGGCCAGCGTCGCCTATGCCGCCTCCCACGGCCACAGCCACGTGATCGTGGACACCGCCGGCCGCCTGCATGTGAACGAAGAGCTGATGGCCGAGGTGGCCGCGCAGCAGCAGGCCCTGGACCCGGCCGAGGTGCTGCTGGTGGTGGACGCCATGACCGGCCAGGACGCGGTAAACGTGGCCGAGCAGTTCAGCCAGGCGCTGGCGCTGACCGGCTTCATCCTCACCAAGCTGGACGGCGACGCCCGGGGCGGCGCCGCCCTTTCCATCCGGGCGGTAACCGGCAAGCCCATCAAGCTGGTGGGCGTGGGGGAGAAGCTCGACGCCCTGGAGCCCTTCCACCCCGACCGCATGGCCTCCCGCATCCTGGGCATGGGCGATATGCTCACCCTGATCGAGCGGGCGCAGGAGGCTTTCGACGAGCGGCAGGCGGCAGAGCTGGAGCGCAAACTGCGCACTCGCCGCTTTGACCTCAACGACTTCATGGAGCAGATGAAGCAGGTCTCCCGGATGGGCCCCCTGGACCAGGTGCTGGACCTGGTGCCCGGAGTGGGCGCCATGAAGCGCAAGCTGGGCAATGTGCAGGTGGACCAGCAGGCGATCATGCGCGCCCAGGCCGTGCTGCAATCCATGACCGCCCAGGAGCGCGCCCAGCCCGAGCTGATCAACGGCAGCCGCCGCCGCCGCATCGCCGCCGGCAGCGGCACCAGCGTGCAAACCGTGAACCAGGTGCTGGCCCAGTTCCACCAGATGAAGGAAATGTACGGCCAGCTTGCCGCTATGGAGCGGGCGGGCAAGCGCCCCAAGCTGCGCTTCCCGTTTATGTAGTCGCCGGCCTACCGGCACAGGAGGATGGCATGCCAGTTAGAATCAGATTGCGCCGGATGGGCGCCAAGAAGCAGCCCAGCTATCGGCTGGTGGTGGCTGATGCCCGCGCCCCCCGGGACGGCCGGTTTATTGACGCGCTGGGATTTTACAACCCCCTGCGTGAGCCCGCCGAGGTGGTGATAGACGAGGAAAAGGCGCTGATGTGGCTGCGCCGGGGCGCCCAGCCCACGGAGACCGCCCGGAATCTCCTGGCCCGCCAGGGCGTGCTGGCCAAGTTCGAGGCCGAGGGCGGCCGGGTGATCACCGTGCCCGAGCCCGAGCGCGAGGTGCGGGAGGAAACCTACACCGAGGCCCCCCTGGAGCGGTTGGCGGAGGAGGCCGGCGGCGAGGAAGAGGCCATGGCGGCCCCGGAGGGGGTGGCCCCCACCGTGCAGGTGGAGCAGGCGCCCCCTGCCGAGGAGGCAGAGGCCACGGCGGCCCCGGAGGGAGTGGCCGCCACCGTGCAGGTGGAGCAGGCGCCCCCTGCCGAGGAGGAAGAGGCCACGGCGGCCCCGGAGGAGGTGCCCCCCACCGTGCAGGTGGAGCAGGCGCCCCCTGCTGAGGAGGAAGAGGCCACGGCGGCCCCGGAGGGAGTGGCCGCCACCGTGCAGGTGGAGCAGGCGCCCCCTGCCGAGAAGAAAAAGGGGTAGCTCCCCAGAGGTGAGCAGTGAAAGATCTGGTCCAGTACCTGGTGGAGGCGCTGGTTGACCACCCCGAGCAGGTGCAGGTGAATGAGGTGGTGGGCGAGCGCAGTGTCGTCTACGAGGTACGGGTGGCTGCCGATGACCTGGGACGGGTGATCGGTAAGGGCGGCCGCATTGCCAACTCCCTGCGCACCGTGGTGAAGGCGGCTGGCCTGAAACGACACAAGAGCGTCTGGGTGGACTTCGGCAAGCACGAGGCAGAAGGCGAGGCCGCACCGGCGCCTGAAGAGGAGGCATAATGGCACGCATCACGATCCGGCGGCCGGTGGCGCTGCAGGTGATAGTCACTGAGGAGTTCAAGGAGCAGCTGGTAGCCGAGCTGCAGGAGGCCGCCGATGACACCCAGCGCACCATTGATCAGATGGACTTCCAGGCGCGCCGCTACCTGGCCGACCTGCAGCGCACCAACCTGCAGCAGGCCATGCAGATGCGCCAGCAGATAGACGCCGAGCGCAATAAGCAGGAAGCCCTCAAAAAGGAGTTCCTGGACCGCATTACCGAGGCCAAGACCTTGGAGCTGGATACCGAGTTCCCTCGGGGCACGCTGGAAGGCATGGTCGAGATCAGCGAGGGCGACCACCTCTTTGACAAGCTGGGCAAGGCCCAGGTGGTAATCAAGGACGGCGCCGTGATCGAAATCAGGGAGCCATGAGCGAAGCTGACCCCTGGGACCTGGTGATCGGTCGCCTGGGGCCACCCTACGGCTTGCACGGCGAGATCCGGGTGGAGCCGGAAACCGATTTCCCGGAGCGCTTCGGGCGGCTGCAGGCGGTGCTTGTCCAGTTCCCCGACGGCACCAGCCGCACCCTGCAGGTGGCCGCCAGCCGGGTGGGGCCGCAGCGCATCACGCTGCGCTTTGTGGGCTATGACACCCGTGAGCAGATGAAGGCCCTCACCGGGGGGCTGTTGACAATCAGGCGTTCCCAGGCCGTGCCTCTGCCTGCCGGCCACTACTACCAGCACCAGATCGTCGGCCTGCAGGTGCAGGACCCGGCGGGCCGGCCGCTGGGGAGGGTGAGCGAGGTGCTGCGCACCGGCGCCAACGACGTTTACGTGGCCGACGGGCTGCTCATTCCCGCCACCCGCCAGGTGGTAAAGCGCATTGACCTGGAGCAGGGGGTGATGGTGGTGGACCTGCCCCCGGAGGCATAGCGCATGCGCTTCGACGTGCTCACGCTCTTTCCGGAAATGTTTACCGGGCCGCTGGACGTCAGCATGATCGCCCGGGCGCGGGAGCGCGGGCTGCTCGAGGTGCGGGTGACCAACCTGCGCGACTTCGCCGCCAGCAGGCACAAGATTGCCGACGACTACTCCTACGGCGGAGGCGCCGGCATGGTGATGAAGCCGGAGCCCATCTTTGCCGCCGTGGAGGCGGTGCGCTGCCCGCCGCAGGCAGGGTGCCGGGAGCGGGTGGTGCTGCTCACCCCGCAGGGGTACCGGCTGCACCAGGAAATGGCGGCGCGGCTGGCCGGCTGCGACCACCTGGTGCTCGTCTGCGGCCACTATGAAGGTGTGGACGAGCGGGTGCGGGAGCACCTGGTCACCGACGAGATCAGCATCGGCGACTACGTGCTCACCGGCGGAGAGCTGCCGGCCATGGTGCTGATTGATGCCGTGGGCCGGCTGGTGCCGGGGGTGCTGGGGGCCGAGGCCTCGGCGCTCACCGAGTCGTTTGCCGACGGGCTGTTGGAATACCCGCAGTGGACGCGGCCGGTCGAGTTTCGGGGGATGCGGGTGCCCGATATCCTGCTCTCGGGCAACCACGAGCAGATCCGGCTCTGGCGCCGCAAGGAGGCGCTGCGGCGCACCCTGCGCCGGCGCCCCGAGCTGCTGGGGCAGGTGGCGCTGAGCGCCGAGGATGTCCGCCTGCTGGACCAGGTGCGGGCGGAGGAAGAGGAAGCGGAAGCATTGCTGGGCGAGGCTTAGGCCGCCCGCCTGTACGGGAGGAATGAAATGTCCGTCATGATTGGCCAGCTCGAAGCCGAGCAGATGAGGCCCGGCCTGCCGGAGTTCAAGTCCGGTGATACGGTGCGGGTGCACCTGAAGGTGACGGAGGGCGGCCGCGAGCGCATCCAGGTGTTCGAGGGAGTGGTCACCAGGCGCAGCAACGCCGGCCTGCGGGAGCGCTTTACCGTGCGCCGGATCACCCATGCCGTCGGAGTGGAGCGCTCTTTCCTGCTGCACTCTCCCAGGATTGACAAGGTCGAGGTCATGCGCCGGGGCCGGGTGCGCCGGGCTCGGCTCTACTACCTGCGGGAGAAGGTGGGCAAGGGCGCGAGGATCAGGGAGATCAGGTAACCGGCATGGCCGACCTCAGTTCCACCTGGCGGCTCGGTGCGGCGGTGCTGCTGGTGGCAGTGCTGAGGGTGGCCTACACCTTCTGGCGGGCGGCGCCCCTGCGCCGCGGGGTGCTGGAAGCCGCCGATTCCGCCCTGGCGGCCTTTGTGCTGGTCTTTGTGGTGATCAGGCCCTGTATCGTCCAGTCCTTCGTGATTCCCTCTGCCTCCATGCAGCCCACCCTGCGCGAGGCAGACCGGCTCTTGGTAAACAAGTTCATCTACCGGCTGACGCCGCCCCGCCGAGGTGATATCATCGTATTCAAGGCGCCTGCCCGGGCTCGGCCCCTGCCCGGGCGGGAGGACTATATCAAGCGGGTGATCGCCCTGCCTGGCGAGACCGTCCAGGTGCGCAGCTACCGGGAGGTGCTGATTGACGGCTGCCCCCTGCGCGAGCCCTACCTGGAGCCGCACCGGGCTGCCGATTATGACTTCGGCCCCTACCAGGTGCCGCCGGGAACCGTGTTCGTAATGGGGGATAACCGCCGTATGAGTCAGGACAGCCATATCTGGCTGGCCCTGCCCCAGCGGCGCATTGTCGGCCAGGCCATGCTGGTGTTCTGGCCGGCCCCCCGCCTGGGAATGCTGGGCCACGGCCAAGGGCTGCCGGCCCCTGCCAACGGAGGATAGCGCTTGCGCCTTACCCTGGATTCGCCGGAAAAAATCGCCGCCCTGGTGCTGGCGCTCATCCTGCTGCGGGTGGTGGGCTGGCTCTGGAAGGGCATGCCCCGCCGCGCCTCCATCCTGGAGTTCATTGACTCCGCGCTGGTGGCCGTGGCGCTGGTGTTCCTGCTGGTACGGCCGCTGCTGGTGCAGTCCTACTGGATTCCCAGCCGCTCCATGTACCCCACCCTGCTCGTGGACGACAAGATCCTGGCCAACAAGTTCATCCTGCGCATGCAGCAGCCCCGCCGGGGGGACGTGGTGGTCTTCCAGGCGCCCCCCGGGCTGCCCATGCCCCACGGCGCGGCCGGCACCTCCAGCCTCTTCGCCACCAACCCCGACCTGGTGAAGCGCCTGGTAGGCCTCCCCGGGGAGACGGTGGAGATCCGGGCAGGAGAGGGGGTTTACATCAACGGCCGGCTCCTGCCCGAGCCCTACATCAGCGGCGACCGGGTGCCCAGCTACGATATGTCGCCGTTGCTGGTGCCCCGGGATGCCGTCTTCGTGCTGGGCGACAACCGCAACGACAGCTACGATTCCCACCTCTGGGGCACCCTGCCCAAGCGCTACCTGCGGGGAAAGGCGATGCTGCTATACTGGCCGCCGTGGAGGGTTTGCGTCATCCAGTGAGTATTTATAGCAGTGGAGGGCGGCGCGGTGGCCACCAAGGCGGAACTGGCGCGCAGGCGCATGCGGGCAGAGGCAACCAGGCAGGAAAAACGCCGGGTGCAGGCGCTGTGGTGGTTTGAAGAGCGCCTGTGGGCCAAGGGCTACCAGGTACTGGCAGGCATGGACGAAGCGGGCCGGGGCCCCCTGGCGGGGCCGGTGGTGGCGGCCGCGGTGATCCTGCCCCGGGGCCTTTTCCTGCGCGGCATCAATGATTCCAAACAGCTCACCGCCGAGCAGCGGGAGCAGCTTCACCAGGAGCTGCAGAGAATGGCGCTGGGCATCGGCATAGGGGTGGTGGACGTGGCTGCCATTGACCGGCTCAACATCCTGCGCGCCACTTGGCTGGCCATGGAGCAGGCGCTGGCCGCCCTGCCCCTCACCCCGGACTATGTCTTGCTGGACGGGCACCGCATGCCTACCTGCCCCTACCGCCAGCAGGCCCTCATAGCCGGCGACTGCCGCTCCATTTCCATCGCTGCCGCCTCCATCGTGGCCAAGGTGACCCGGGACCGCATGATGGCGGACTTGGACCGCATCTATCCACAATGGGGTTTTGCCCAACACAAGGGCTACTCCACCCCAGAGCACCTGGCGTCTATCCAGCAGTACGGAGTGAGTGAAATTCACAGGCGCTCATTTGCGCCCGTCTATGAGAGCTTCCAGCCGCACCTGCCCCTGGAGGACTGATCCGCGGCGGCCCGGCAAACAGCCGCCGCCACTTATGCACAAGGGCTTCCACAGCTGTGGAAAACGACAACGCGAAAACTAAGGTGACTCGCATCTTCGACTGCTATACCGTGTTCGGCGTCTGGCCCAACCGGCCCGCCAACATCAGCAGCGAGGTCCTGGGCCATACCCTGCAGCGCCACCGGGTGACCCGGGCCGCCACCATCTGCGCCGAGGCCATCCTGGGCAACTGCGCGGAGGGCAATGACCAGGCCCGCCAGGTGGCCGCCGCCGACTCCCGGCTGCTGCCGGTGCCTGCCCTCAACCCCGCCCAGTTCCCGCATTGCCTGGCAGAGGTGGAGCGCATGGGCCAGGCCGGACTGCGCCTCTTTGCCACCTTCCCGGAAACCCAGGACTGGTCGCCGGATGCCATCACCTGCCGGCTGCTGCTGGAGGCCCTGGCCAAGCTGGAGGCCGGGCTGATGGTGGAGGCCACCCGCGCCGAGACCGTCTCCCGCCTGCTCTGCGCCCTGGACGGCATCGAACTGCCCCTGGTGCTGGTGGGAGTGAACTACCGCAACCTGGGCGAGGCCCTGGCCGCCGCCAGCCGCTATCCCCGCCTCTACCTGGAGACCCACCTGCTGGCCCCGGTGGGCGCCCTGGAGCGCTGCTGCGAGTTGATCGGCCCCGACCGGGTGTTCTTCGGTTCCGGCGCGCCCTTGTGCTACTTCTCCAGCGCCTTCCTGCGCACCCGCTTCGCCGCCATCCCGCCCCAGCAGGTGTACCGGGTGCTCTACGACAACATGGCAGCCCTGGTGGAGGCCCTGAAATGCCCATCATAGACGTTCACGGCCACTACGGTGCCCTCCCCTACGCGGTGGATGCGCAGTCGCCCGAGCAGATGCTGGTGGTGATGAAAATGTTCGGCATCGAGCGCACCATGCTCGCCTCCAGCGTCGCGATCGCCGCCGACATGGTGGCCGGCAACCAGCAGCTGGCCCAGGCCATCGCCAACCAGGAGAAGCTGCTGGGCTACGTAGTGGTGAACCCCAACAGCCCGGAAGAGAGCGCCGGCGAGATGCGCAAGTACCTGGGCACCAGGAGCTTCGTGGGCGCTAAGATGCACTCCACCCACCATGGCCAGCCCTTGGACAGCCCGGAATCCCTACAGATCATCAAGTCGCTCCTGCGCTACGATAAGCCGCTGCTGGTGCACGCCACCGGCGACCGCAGCCTGCGCGAGCTGGAGGCGCTCGCTCGCGCCTATCCCAGCTGCATCTTCATCCTGGCCCACATGGGCGACGAGTACTGGCCGGAGGCGCTGCGGGTGTCCAAGCGCATCACCAACCTCATGCTGGAGGTGGGCGGCACCCTCCCCGCCGCCGACCGCATCAAGCAGGCAGTGGAGATGCTGGGCGCCCACCGCCTGGTCTTTGGCACCGGCACCCCCCTGGTGCATCCCGTCTTTGCTATCGGCATGGTGCGGGATTCCGCCATCCCGGCTAACGATAAGGATCGCATCCTGTACCGCAACGCCCTCAAGCTCTTTAAGCTGCAATGACCGCCCACTACGCCGCCGCCCTGGAAGAGTTCCTGGACTACCTCACCCTGGAGCGGGGGCTGAGCCCCAACACCACCGCCGCCTACCACCGGGATGTGGCTGCCCACCTCGCCTTCCTTGAGCAGCAGGGCAGCCCCGACCTGGCGGCGGTGGACCAGTCGGCGCTCATCCGCTACCTGGAGGCGCTGCGCCGCCAGGGCATGGCCGCCGCCACCAGCATGCGCAAGCTCTCGGCACTGAAATCCTTTTACCGCTATCACCACCGGGAGGGCCGGCTGCCTGCCGACCCTACCGCCCACCTGGAGGCCCCCGTGCTGCGCCGCCGCCTCCCGGCCACCCTCACCCTGGAGGAGGTGGAGCGCCTGCTTGCCGCCCCCGATCCCGCCCGGCCCCAGGGGCGGCGCGACCGGGCCATGCTGGAGCTGCTTTATGCCAGCGGCCTGCGCGTCTCCGAGCTGGTGGGCCTGGAGCGGCACCAGCTCAACCTGCAGGTGGGCCTCCTGCGCTGCGTGGGCAAGGGGTCGAAAGAGCGCATCGTCCCCGTCGGCAGCCACGCCCAGCAGGCGGTGGAGGCTTATCTGGCCACCCGCGCCGACCACAGCCCCTGCCTGTTCCTGGGGCGGGCCGGCCGGCCCCTGAGCCGGGTGGGCTTCTGGAAGCTGATCAAGCGCTACGCGGTGCGGGCCGGCATCCATGCCCACATCAGTCCCCACGTGCTGCGGCATTCCTTTGCCACGCACCTGCTGGAACGAGGTGCCGACCTGCGCGCGATCCAGGAAATGCTCGGCCATGCCAGCATCAGCACCACCCAGGTGTACACTCATGTGAGCACCGATCATCTCAAAGAGGTCTACCAGGGCACTCATCCCCGGGCCTGAAGGCAAGAGGTGGCGATGGAAGATCAAGCCAATCAGCAGAGAATGGAGAGCATCGTCTCCCTCTGCAAGCGCCGGGGATTCATCTTCCCCTCTTCGGAGATCTACGGCGGCACCGGCTCCGTCTGGGACTACGGGCCCCTGGGGGTGCTGCTCAAAAACAACGTCAAGGCCGCCTGGCAGCACACCAACCTCCAGCTCCGGGATGACATGGTGGGGATGGATGCCGCCATCCTCATGCACCCCCGGGTGTGGGAGGCCTCCGGCCACCTGGAGGTGTTTGCTGACCCCCTGGTGGACTGCAAGCAGTGCCGCCAGCGCTTCCGGGCCGACGCCCTGGCGGAGGGCCGCTGCCCGGAATGCGGCGGCGAGGTGACCGAGGCCCGGTCCTTCAACCTCATGTTCAAGACCTTCATGGGCCCGGTGGAAGACACCGCCAGCATCGTCTACCTGCGCCCCGAAACCGCCCAGGGCATGTTTGTGAACTTCAAGAACGTGCTCCAGTCCAGCCGCAAGCAGCCCCCTTTCGGCATCGCCCAGGTGGGCAAGGCCTTCCGCAACGAGATCACCCCCGGCAACTTCACCTTCCGCACCCGGGAGTTTGAGCAGTTTGAGATCGAGTACTTCGTCCCCCCCGACCAGGGCGAGCAGTGGTTCGACTACTGGGTGGACCAGCGCCTGCAGTGGTACTACGACCTGGGCCTGCAGCGGGAGCACCTGCGCCTGCGGGCGCACGAGCAGCTCGAGCTGGCGCACTATTCGCAGGCCACCACCGACATCGAGTACCAGTTCCCCTTCGGCTGGTCCGAGCTGGAAGGCATCGCCCACCGCGGCGACTGGGACCTGCGCCGCCACCAGGAATACTCCGGCCGGGACCTCACTTACTTTGACGAGCAGACTCGCCAGCGCTACCTGCCCCACGTGATCGAGCCCTCCGGGGGTGTGGACCGGGCCACCCTCGCCTTCCTGGTAGATGCCTACCAGGAGGTGGCAGGCGGCCGGGGCGCCGCCGGGGCGGAGAAAGAGGTGGTGCTGCGCCTGCACCCCCGCCTGGCGCCCATCAAGGCGGCGGTGCTCCCCCTGGTGCGCAAGGACGGCATGCCGGCGCGGGGCGAGGCCATCTGCCAGCGCCTGCGCCAGTCATGGATGGTGGACTACGACGAGGGCGGCAGCATCGGCCGCCGCTACCGCCGCCAGGATGAGGCGGGCACCCCCTTCTGCATCACCATTGACTCCCAAACCCTGCAGGATGACACCGTCACCGTACGCGACCGGGACACCATGCAGCAGGAGCGGGTGCCCCAGGCCGAGCTGGAGGTTTACCTGGCCGAGAAGATCGGCCCCTGCCGATAGCCGCCGAGGAGGAAGGCATGCCCCTGGATCCGCTGGCGCTGCTGCAGCGGGAGGACAAGTGGTTCCTGGCCAACGGCCGGGGCGCCATGTACGCCCCCGAGTTTCCCCGCTTTGCCGACCATATCGGCTACTGGGATACCTGCTACTGGGCCGACCTGCCCCTGGCCCGGCTGTTCACCGTCACCTTGCTCGAGGGCGACCGCCCCCTGCCTTTGCGCCTCCAGGACCGCACCTGGCGCCCGGATGTGCTCACCCAGCACTACCAGGCCCCCGGCCTGGAGGTGCTGGAGCAGCGGGTGATCGTGGGTGAGCATGCCTTCTGCTCCCAGCTCACCCTCACCAACACCGGCGATGCCCCTCGCCGCCTCGACCTGGTGCAGTGGTCCATGCAGGACCACTGGGCCGCCCCCGGCCCCGATTTTCGGGGCGGCAGCAGCGACGACTTCGCCTGCCAGGAGGGCGTCATCAGCTACCGCTATACCTACTTCCGGGAGGGCGCTTCCCACCCGCTCTATTGCGCCCTGGGGGCCGACCGGCCGCCCGCCTCCTGCCAGCTCAGCGCCTCGGAGTGGTGCGACGACGCGCCGCGCTGGGAGAACTCCATCCTGCCCGAGCATTTCCGGCAGGGGCGTCTGCCCGGCCCGCTGACGGGCGCGCACCTGCCAGAGCTCATCCGCCAGGGCCATCCCCGCAGCGCCCGGGCCCAGCTTGCCCTGCATTATCCGCTCTCCCTGGCGCCGGGCGCATCCGCCCTGATCACCCTGGGCCTGGGCCTGGGCTCCGAGCCGGGAGCAGGCGAGCGCGCCCTGCGCACCGCCCTGGCGGACGAGGTGGCCGCTGCCAGCGAGGCTGACTGGCGGCGATATTTTGCCTCCGTCCCCCACTTTGAGTGTGACGACGAGTACTTCACCCGCTACTACTGGTACCGCTGGTATGGCCTGCGCCTGCTCATGGTCTCCGTGTGCGAGGGGCGCCTGCCCTACCCCTGCGTGTTCGAGGGGATCGGCGGCTTCCGCCAGCACATCTCCTACTCGGCACAGTGCCACATGCTGGAGTGCTCCTGGATGCACTTCCCCGCCTTTGCCGAGGGCAGCCTGCAGAACTTCACCGAAAACCAGCTCGAGAGCGGCAGCTTCGCCGGGCACATCGGCGTGGCCTGGCACGACCAGGGCTTCTACCATGCCAACTGGGGCCGGCATGCCCTGCAGATCTACGCCCTGTTTCGGGACAAGGGATTCCTGAAGGCCATCTACCAGCCCCTGTGCCGCTACGCCGCTTACTTCCAGGCGGCGCGGGACCCCGAGGGCAGCCATCTCTATGACGCCATCACCCACTGGGAAACCGGCCAAGAGTACGCCAGCCGCTATCAGTTCGTGCACGAGCAGGCCGACCAGTGGCTGCCCATCCGCCTCAAGGGCGTGGATGTCAGCGTCTACCTGTACGAGCTCTTCGCCAGCCTGGCCGAGATTGCCCGCCTGATCGGCCGCCCGGCCCAGGAGGCGGCGCAGTGGCAGGCGGCCGCCCAGGCCACCGGGCAGGCCATCCGGGAGCTGATGTGGGACGGAGAGCGGGCGGAGTTCTGCGACCTGCGCCCGGGCACCTGGGAGCGGTCGCCCTATTCCCATGCCGTTTCCTTCTACCCTTTCCTCACCGACCTGGTAGGCCCCGAGCACCTGCCCGCCTTGCGCCGTCACCTGCTGGACGAGCAGCGCTTCTGGTCCACCTGGCCCGTGCCCACCGCCAGCCTGGATGACCCCTGCTTCAACGCCGAAGCCTACTGGAAGGGCGTGCGCATGAACTGCCCCTGGAGCGGCCGGGTGTGGCCCATGACCAACAGCCACCTTTGCGCGGCCCTGGCCCGGGCGGCCCAGTGCCTGGATCCCTCACTCGAGGAGGCGGCTGCCGAGCTGCTGCGGCGCTTTGTGCGCCTGATGTTCTTCGACCAGGATCCGGCCCGCCCCAATTGCTTCGAGCACTATAACCCGCTCACCGGCGCGCCCTGCCTTTACCGGGGCGTGGACGACTACCAGCATTCCTGGGTGGTGGACCTGATCATCAAGTGTGTCGCCGGCCTGCAGCCCCGCCTGGACCAGGTGGTGATGGTGCACCCCCTGCCCTGCGGCCTGCAGCATTTCCGCCTGGAGCGGGTGCAGTATGCCGGCCATTGGCTCGACCTCCGCTACCAGGCCGGCCGCGGCCTGGAGCTGCATATTGACGGCAAGCTTGCCGCCAGCCGGCCCGACCTGGGCCCCCTGGAAGCCACTCTGCCCGAGAAATAGGAGAAAGCATTGGCCAAGTACCGCATGGTCCGCCTCGTGCGCACCAACAGCTCCGAGATCTACCTGGTCTGGGAGGGCAACCGCCGCATCGGCCAGTTCGACGTGCACTATGCCGACACCATGATCCACGGCAGCCTCATCCTGGAGGGCGAGCTCTCCAGCGCCGACCAATCGGAGCTGGTGGCGCAGCTTGACGAGGACATTGTCTCCTCCCACCTCCCCAGCTTCGAGCGCGAGGACTTCATTCTCACCATTTTCCGGGGCGAGGAAGTGGATTCGTTCAGCTACCCCGCTCCCGAAGAGGAAGCCCTGGAGGAAGAGTAGCCGGGCCATGGCGGTCTCCACCCCAGCCTGCTCCGCCTCCGCCCACCGGCGCCGCCTGTGGCAGCACGCTGGCGCCTATGCCTTCCTGCTGCCCAACCTGGCCGGCTTCCTGGTCTTCACCCTGCTGCCCGTGCTGGTGGTCGGGGTGTTGGCGTTCACCCGCTGGGGAGTGCTGGACAGCCCGCAGTGGGTGGGCCTGCGCAATTTCCGCCTGCTGCTGGGCTTTCACGCGGAGGGAGGCCGCCCGGTCGCCTCCGACCCCTTCTTCTGGAAGTACCTGTGGAACACGGTCTTTCTCATGTCCGGCCTGCCCCTGGCGGTCGCCGGCTCCCTGCTGCTGGCGCTGCTGCTTAACCAGCGGCTGCGGGGGGTGGTGGCCTACCGGACCATCTTCTTCCTGCCCGCCATCTGCTCCCCGGTGGCGGTAGCCCTGCTCTGGAAGTGGATCTATGCCCCCGATTTCGGCGTGCTCAACTGGACGCTCACCCGCCTCGGCCTGGCCCATCCCCCCAACTGGCTGCAGACCACCGAGTGGGCCAAGCCGGCCTTCATCCTCATGGGCCTGTGGATCGCGGTGGGGGGCTACAACTGCGTGCTCTACCTGGCCGGCCTGCAGGGGATCCCCGGCGAGCTCTACGAGGCCGCCGACATGGACGGCGCCAGCGGCTGGCAGAAGCTGCGCCACATCACCTGGCCCTTGCTCTCCCCCACCACCTTCTTCATCGTGGTGATGGGCGTCATCGCCGGCTTCCAGGGCGGCTTCACCGCTGCCTTCATGATGACCGACGGCGGCCCCGCCGGTGCTACCACCACCATCATGTACTACATTTACCGCCTGGCCTTCCAGTGGTTCGAAATGGGATATGCGGCCGCGGTCGCCCTGGTGCTGTTTGTGCTGGTGTTCGGCTTCACCCTGGTCAACTGGCACCTGGGCAAGAAGGTGGTGCACTACCAATGAGCGGCCAGCTCTGCTCCCCGCCCGCCCCCTCTCCCCGCCCCGGCCGCCGCCGCCGCCAGCTCCTGGGGCAGGCTGCCAGCTACCTGGTGCTGAGCGCCATCGGCTTTACCATGCTCCTGCCCCTGCTCTGGATGCTCGCCACCAGCCTGAAGCACCCGGGCCGCGTGCTTACCTACCCGCCCCGCTGGCTGCCTGCCGTTCCCGTCACCATGCACCTGCAGGGCCGGGACCGGGAAGTGGTCACCTTCACCCGCCAGGGCCGGCCCGTGCGGGCGGCGCTGATGGGCCTGCGCCCGGCCGGCTTGCTGCTGCAGCCGCTGCCCGGGGGGCGGCCCCTGGTTGTGCCTGAGGGCCCCGGGGTGCGCCGCCTGGAGCGCCTGGCCCCCCGCTGGCGCAACTACCTGGATGCCTGGGGGGCGCTGCGGGTGGAAAGCGGCTTCTTTGGCCTGCTGCGGAATGCCGACGGCTTCCTGGTGTTCTACCTGAACAGCCTCTTTGTGGCTCTGATGGTCACCGGCGGCCAGGTGTTCACCTGCTCGCTCGCCGCCTATGCCTTTGCCCGCCTGCGCTTCCCGGGCCGCGACGCCGTCTTCCTCGGCTACCTGGCCACCCTGATGGTGCCCTCCGTGGTCACCATGATCCCCGTCTTTGCCCTCATGCGCCGGCTGCAGCTTACCGACACCTACTGGGCGCTTATCCTGCCCGGCATGTTTTCGGCCTACGGCACCTTCCTGCTGCGCCAGTTCTTCAGCACCCTCCCCAGCGAGCTGGAGGACGCCGCCCAGATTGACGGCGCCGGCCGCTTCTCTGTCTACTGGCGCATCATTCTCCCTCTCTCCAAGCCCGCCCTGGCCACCCTGGTCACCTTCGTCTTCCTGCACACCTGGAACGACTTCATGTGGCCCCTCATCGTCATTGACGACCTGGGCAAGAAGACCCTCCCCATCGGCCTGGCCCACTTCCAGACCCCCTTTATCACCGAGTGGCACCTGCTGATGGCCGCCAGCGTGATCGTGATGGTGCCGGTGCTGGTGATCTTTGTGGCCGGGCAGCGCTACTTCGTCAGGGGCCTGGTGCTCTCCGGGCTCAAGGGCTGAGCCCGGCAGGAGGCCGCCTGCCGGCAGCGAACGTGTAGCCGCTGATGCGGGCCGGGCGCCTTCCCCGGCCTCCCTGGCGAGGTGGCGTATTGCGCAGGCTGGCCCTGATGCTGCTCGGATTGGCTTTGCTCCTTGGCGGCTGCAGCCGCCCCCAGCCGGCCAAGGTGAGGTTGGTAGTCTGGGGCATGGAGTCCGGTGAGGAAACTCAGGGCCAGGACGCCGCCGTAGCCGAGTTCATGCGCCGCCACCCCCACCTCCAGGTGAGCATGCTCTCCATGGGTGCCGGTGAGATGAACCCCCAGAAGCTGATGACCGCCATCGCGGGCGCCGTCCCCCCCGACCTGGTGCGCCAGGACCGCTTCACCATCGGCGATTGGGCCTCCCGAGACGCTTTCCGCCCCCTGGACGACCTGATCCGCCGCGACGGCATCAAGCCCACCGACTTCTACCCCGCCTGCTGGGCGGAGGCGGTGTACCGGGGCAGAACCTACGCCATCCCCCACGGCACCGACGACCGGGCGCTTTACTACAACCGGGAGCTGTTCCGCCGGGCCGGCCTGGACCCCAACCGGCCGCCTCGTACCTGGGAGCAGCTGATCGAGTACGCAACCAGGCTCACCCACCGCCGCCGCGACGGCAGCTACCAGCAGATCGGCTTCATCCCCAACTACGGCAACTCCTGGCTGTACCTTTACTCGTGGCAGCAGGGCGGCGGGTTCATGAGCCCCGACGGCCGCACTTGCACCCTGGCCAACCCCCGCACCACCAAGGCCCTGGCCTGGATGGTGTCGGTCTATGACCGCCTGGGCGGTGCCGAACCCATCAGCGCCTTTACCTCCACCTTCCAGGGCAATGAGCTGGACCCGTTCCTGATCGGCAAGGTGGCGATGAAGACAGATGGCAACTGGGTGCTCAACTCCATCGCCCGCTACCGGCCCCGGCTCGACTTCGCGGTAGCCCCGGCCCCCGTGCCCAGCGAGCGCCTGGCCGGCCGTCCCCCCTTTGACCGGGAGCCTGCCTTCATCACCTGGTCTGGCGGGTTTTCCTTTGCCATCCCCCGGGGCGCCCGGCACGTGGAGGAGGCCTGGGCCTTCGTCAAGTGGATGACCAGCGTAGAGGGCAACCTGGTGGCCGCCCGCGCCCAGGCTGCCTATAACCGCAAGATTGGCCGCTACTACGTCCCCACCATGACCGCCCACATCCCCTCCGACGAGGCGGTCTTTGCCGCCTTTGGCCCCCGCGACCCCAAGTTCCGCGATGCCCTGCGCACCTTCATGGACTTGATGCGGGTGAGCAAGTTTCGCCCCGTCACCTTCGTGGGCCAGCGGCTGTGGGACGAGCACGTGCGCGCCTTCGAGCAAGCCATCTATCACAAGCAAGCGGCCGCCGCCGCCCTGGCCGCCAGCCAGGCCACCGTGCAACGGGAGCTGGACAAGGTGTTCGCCCGCGGCCGCTATCCGCTGCTCAACTGGTGGTGGCCCATCCTGGCGGGGCTGCTCTTTGTGGCCGCCGTCCTCTACCTGCTGGTGCGCAAGATCAGGCAGGCGGGACCGGTGGGCCGGCTGCTGCGAAAAGAGGCGGTGGCCGGCTACCTGTTCGCCGCCCCCTGGATGGTGGGCTTCCTGCTCTTCACCCTGGGGCCCATCCTGGTCTCGGTGGTGCTCAGCCTGTGCGATTACGACGTGCTCCACCCCGCCCGCTTCGTGGGCCTGGAAAACTACCGCAGCATCCTGGGCAGTGACTGGCCCTACGTCTCCAAGGCCCTCTACAACGCCGCCTACCTGGCCCTCCTGGGTATCCCCCTGGGCATGGCTACCGGCCTAGCCATCGCCATGCTGCTCAATGCCAAGGTGCTGGGCATGACCTGGTATCGCACCCTCTACTACCTGCCCGCCATCGTGCCCACCGTGGCCAGCGCCGTGCTCTGGCTGTGGGTGCTCAATCCTTATGACTACGGGCTCATCAACAGCTTCTGGAAGGCCACCCTCACCGCCTGGTGGGCGATACCTCCGCCTACCTGGCTGGCCAGCGAGCAGTGGGCCAAGCCGGCCCTGGTCATTATGGGCCTCTGGGGAGCCGGCAGCGGCATGATTATCTGGCTGGCCGGCCTGCAGGAGGTGCCTCAGCACCTGTACGAGGCGGCGGAGATTGACGGCGCCACCGCCTGGCATAAGTTCCGCCATGTCACCCTGCCCATGCTCTCCCCCACCATCTTCTTTAACCTGATCATGGGCACCATCGGCGCCCTGCAGACCTTTGAAGGAATCTACGTGATGACCAACGGCGCCGGCGGCCCCGTGGACGCCACCATGGTGCCGGTGCTCTACCTGTTCAACAATGCCTTCCGCTTCTTCAAGATGGGCTTTGCCTCCGCCCTGGCCTGGCTGCTGTTCTGGATTGTGCTGGTGCTTACCCTGGCCCAGATTAAGCTCGCACCCCGCTGGGTGCACTACGAGGGGAAATGATGCCGGCGCCTGGCTGGCTGCTGGCCTTGGTGCTGCTCTACGGAACGGCCCTGCTCTGGCTGGCGCTGGGCTTTGACGCCCTCCGCCGCCGCTCCCCGGGGGAAGCGGCCGCCTCCCTGCTGCTGCCGGCTGGCCTGGCGGCGCTGGGGTGGCTGGCCCTGCCCCTGCCCCTGCCCTGGCGGCTGCTGGCGGCCCTGGCGCTGCCGTTTGCAGGCCTGGCCTGGCGCTACCGGCGACTGCAGGCCGCCGCCGCTACCTGGCAGGAGAGCAAGCGCCGCCGCGCTGGCGCCCGCCAGGTGGCGCTGCACCTGGTACTGCTCACCGGGGCTGCCATTTTTACCATGCCCTTCGTCTGGCTGGTTTCCACCTCGCTCAAGGCCGACCACCTGCTGATGGTGATCCCGCCCCAGTGGATTCCTCGCCCCACGCTCTGGTCAAACTACCTGCGAGCACTCGCATTCCTGCCCGCCGAGACCCGCCACGGCCTCATGTACCTGTGGAACACGCTCTATGTCTCGGCGCTCAGCATCGTGGGGGTGGTGCTCTCCAGCTCCCTGGTAGCCTACAGCTTCGCCCGCCTGCGCTGGCCCGGCCGGGATCTCTTCTTCGTGGTGCTGCTGGCCACCATGATGCTGCCCGGCGCGGTCACCATGATCCCGGTGTTTCTCATCTTCAAATGGCTGGGCTGGGTGGACACCCTGAAGCCTCTCTGGGTGCCGGCCTTCTTCGGCGGCGCCTTCAACATCTTCCTGCTGCGCCAGTTCTTCTTGACCATCCCCATGGAGCTGGAGGACGCCGCCAAGATTGACGGCGCCCCCTTCTTCACCATCTACGCCCGCATCATGCTCCCCCTGGTCAAGCCCGCCCTGGCCGCCGTCGTGATCTGGACCTTCATGGGCGCCTGGAACAACTTCATGGGCCCCCTGATCTACATCTCCTCCCCGGAAAAGATGCCGGTCGCCTATGCCCTCCAGCTCTACCAGTCGCTCCACGGCAGCGAGTATAACCTGCTCATGGCCGCCGCCACCCTGGTGGTGCTGCCCGTGGTCGCCCTCTTCTTCTTCACTCAGCGCTATTTCATCCAGGGCGTTACCCTTACCGGCATCAAGGGCTAACGCTCCCGGCCAGCCACCACACCTCCCGTTCGGCAGGAGCTTGCCTCCTGCCCCTCCTACAGCGTTCAGGCTGCAGTGCCTGCCGCCCGCTTCACCCCGGCGATCAGCCGCTCCAAGTCCTGGGGGGAGCGGGTGGGGCTGGGGTAGAGGAAGGCCGTGCGCTCCAGGGCCGAGAGGGTGCGCGGGCACATGTCGGGCGAGTACTTCACCTCTGATTGCCGGTAAGGGTCCCGGGCGGGGTGATGGGCGCCCACCCGGTTCATCACCGGCTCCCAGTGGCAGTAGATATGCCGGCCGCTGTGAATGGGCGAGCCTGCCGGGATCCCCTGGTCGGCGAGCAGCTTGACGAAGGCCTGGGCCTGGGGACCAGTCTCAAAGAGCAGCCCCATGGTGGTGGCGCAGTCGCCCTCCAGGTCATGCACTGGGCTCAGGGTGAAAGCGCGCCCGCAGGCCAGCTCTTCTCGCATGCGCCGCTTCTCGGCGCGCAGGCCGGCCAGGATGCCCTCCAGGCGGCCGAGCTGCACCCGCAAGATGGCGGTCAGAATCTCGTTGCTGCGGAAGTTGGAGCCGGCAAACAGCGGCGTCTGCCCCGCCAGCCCCGCGCTCCAGAAGGCACAACCGCCGTCGTGCTCGATCGCCGCCCGCTCGTGCACCTCCCGGCGCTCGGTCATGAGCACGCCGCCCTCGCCGCAGGTGATAATCTTCGAGGAGTTGAACGAGAAGGCTCCGGCATCGCCGATGGCGCCCAGGCGCCGGCCCTGATAAGAGCCGCCGATGGCCTGGGCGCAGTCTTCCAGCACGCTCAGGCCATGGCGGCGGGCGACGGCCATGATCGTCTCCATGTCACAGGGAAAGCCGTTCATGTGCACCGGGATCACGACCCGCGTGCGCGGGGTGATCTTGGCCTCCAGGTCCGCGGCATCCAGGGTCAGCGACTCGTTCACCTCGGCGATGATGGGGACGGCGCCCACAGCCAGCACCGCCAGGGCAGTAGCCATGAAGGTGTAGCCGGGCACGATCACCTCGTCACCCGGACCCACCTCCAGCCCCACCAGGCCGCAGATGAGGGCGGCCGTGCCACTGGTGACGGTGATGGCATGGGCCACCCCCATGAACTGGGCCCATTCCTGCTCGAAGTGCGAGGTTTCGCTCCCCTCCAGGTAGCGGAACAGGCGGCCGGACTCGATCACCCGGCGCACGGCGGCGATCTCTTCCTCGCCGATCAGGTACATGGCTGCTACTCCTTTGCTGGAAGCTCTGCCAGGCGCTCCTGGTAATACTGGGTGGCCGAGAGGAAGCGGATGCCCAGGCCCAGGGCGTGCTCTATGATCGCCCGGTACCAGGTCCCTTTCTGCTGGAAGCCCTCCCGGGTGGCGCAGCGGTGGTCGTGGGAGCACAGGCTCCACACCAGGTCCTGCTGGGCCACCTGGTCGGCCACGGTGCGCAGGTGGTCGGCATAGCAGGGCTGGGGCGAGAGCTGGGTAAACTCCCGCCAGTAAAAGTCGTCCTGGTAGTCGTGGACCATGATCTCCAGGATATGGGGGAAGCCCTGCACCCGGTAGCAGAAGGGCTGCCAGGCCAGGGGGACGGGCTGGCCGTCGGTCTCGTTGCGGGCGAAGGTGCGCAGGATGCGGAAGCCGTGGCGGTCTACCACCTCCAGCAGGTCCGGCCGGTCGCCCAGGCCCCGGTAGTAGCCCCAGGGGCCGGTCAGGGCGGTGGCGGTGCGGCCCAGCACCTGGCGAAACACCTGCTGGCAGCGCGCCAGGTCCTTCTCCACTTCCTCCAGGGAGCCGCCCCGGCACATGAAGTAATCGGTGCTGTCATGGATGCGCATGCCCGGCGGCACCTGCAGCAGCACCGTCTTGAGCAGCAGGTGCGAGTAGGTGTGCGCCTGCAGCTCGATGCCCTGCAGGGCGTCCACCCGCTGGAAAACCTGCGGATAGCGCTCCAGGGTCTGGCCCGTGAGGTACCAGGTGACCGGAATGCCGAGCTCCTGGAAGAGCTCGGCCCCATAGGTGGCAAAGCCCACCGAGGCCTCGGAGGCGCTTTCCACATCAATGCCAAAGAGGATGGTGCCGGGCATGTTTACCTCGCCAAATGAGGATCAGCCGCCGCCGGGGCAGCCAGCAGCAACTTCAGCCCCCGGCGCGAATTTCCTTGCCAGGCGGGCGCGGGCTGCCTATGATAATGCCGATAGGGACGGCCCCCGGGGCCGGGGAGGCGCGCCGATGCGGGTGCTGCTGCATAGCTGCTGTGCCCCCTGCGCGGTGACGGTAGTGCCGGCGCTGGCAGAGCACGAGGTGACGGCCTTCTTCTACAACCCCAATATCCAGCCCTGCGTGGAGTTTGGGCGCCGCCTCGCCGCCATGGACAGCTACGCGGCCGGGGCCGGACTGGAATATGTGCGCCGGGAGCACTACGGCCTGGAGGCCTTCCTGCAGGCCCTCGCCGGCCAGTGGCGCCGGCCGGACCGCTGCCGGGCCTGCTACCGGCTGCGGCTGGGAGCGGCGGCGCGAACGGCGGCCGAGATGAGGCGGGAGGCCTTCACCACCACCCTGCTGGCCAGCCCCTACCAGGACCGGGAGGCGCTGGGCCGCATCGGCGGAGAGGAGGGCGCCCGACACGGGGTGGAGTTCCTCTTCCCCGACCTGCGAGGGCGGTTCCGGGAGGGGCAGCGGCAGGCCCAGGAGATGGGCCTCTACCGGCAGAAGTACTGCGGCTGCATCTTCAGCGAGTACGAGGCGGAGGCGGCCCGGCGGGAGCGGCAGCGTGGCGAGTGACCAGGAAACCATCTGCATGCAGATGATCGCCCACGCCGGCGTCGCCCGCGGGCATGCCTACCACGCGATCGAGCAGGCAGCCGCAGGTGACTTCGCCGGGGCCGCGACAGCCCTGGCAGCGGCAGACCAGGAGCTCAAGGCCGCCCACCGGGAGCACCTGGCCTCCCTGGCCGGCGAGGCGCGGGGAGAGCAGGGCGCTCCCAGCCTGCTGCTGATGCACGCCGAGGACCAGCTCATGACTGCCATCTCCGAGCGGGGGCTGATCGAGCAGATCGTCGGCCTGTATCGTCGCCTGGACGAACGCGGCCCGGGTGGCAGCTGATGGAAGCGATCACCCAGTATGCGGCCAAGCCCGAGCGGCTGGTGGTGGGGGTGATGTCGGGCACCGCGGCCGACGGCGCCGACGCCGCCCTGGTCAAAATCCGGGGCCAGGGCGAGGAAACCAAGGTCGAGCTGGTGCTGCACTACCACTATCCCTACCCGCCCGCCATTCGCGCCGCCATCTTTGCCCTGTTCTCCCCCGAGTGCTCCGGCATCGAAATCTGCCGCATGAACTTCTTCCTGGGAGAGCTCTTTGCCCGCTGCGTGCTGGCTTTGCTCGACCACGTACACCTGAAGCCGGCGGAGCTCGACCTGGTCGCCTGCCACGGGCAGACCATCTACCACCTGCCCAGCCCCTACGAGCAGCCCGACGGCAGCTACGGCACCTCCACCCTGCAGATCGGCGAGCCTTGCGTGGTGGCGGCCCGTACCGGTATCACCACGGTGGCCGACTTCCGGCCTGCCGACATGGCCCTCTCCGGCCAGGGCGCGCCCCTGGCACCCTTTGCCGACTGGGTGCTCTTTCGCCACCCCACCCGCAACCGCGCCATCCAGAACATCGGGGGCATCGCCAATGTCACCCTGCTGCCGGCGGGCGTGGGGCTGGAGGGGGTGCTGGCCTTTGACACCGGGCCGGGGAACATGATTATAGACCGCATCATGGCCCTACTCACGGAAAACCAGTACCAGTTTGACCCCGACGGCCGCGTGGCCGGGGCGGGAAAGGTGCACGCCACCCTGCTGGGCTGGCTGATGGACCATGCCTTCGTGCGCAAGCACCCGCCCAAAACCACGGGCCGGGAGGAGTTCGGCTCGGAGTTTGTGACCACGGTGATGGCCATGGCCAAGGGCTGGGGCGTGGAGCCGGAGGACCTGGTGGCCACGGTCACCGCCTTCACCGCCGAGTCCATCGCTGCCAACTACCGGGAGTTCATCCTCTCCTGCTGCCCCGTGGACGAGATTGTCCTGGGCGGGGGCGGCAGCTACAATACCACCCTGCGCCGCATGCTGCTGGAGCGGCTGCCCGGCTGCACTATCCTGCTGCACGAGGACCTGGGCGTGCTGGGCCAGGCCAAAGAGGCGATCGCCTTCGCCATCCTGGGCAACCAGACCATGATGGGCCTGGCTGGCAACGTCCCCCGGGCCACCGGCGCCCTGGGCCCGGCCATCCTGGGCAAGATCGTGCCTGCACCCCCCGCCCGCTAATTCACGAGGTAGGCCCCTGCCCCCTCGTCTGTCATGTCGAGGGAGGCGCCCCTACTCCCTCTCCCCCTGGGAGGGGGTCGGGGTGAGGGCTGCATCCTCTCCCCGCAGGCCGACAGGGACACAGGAAAGGCGCGGGGCAGGGCGTGCTCCGTCGCCCTGTCCCTCCGATCACAGGGAGTGTGCCTACCTACCCAAGAGCGCTTTGATCTCGCGCTCCAGTTCCCCAATCTCCTGGCCGGAGCGCAGCACGCCCAGCTCCAGGTGGTATTCCCGCCGCTCGCCGGGCTCCAGAAACTGCAGGCTGCCCCAGGCGCGCTCCTTGTCCCGGCCCTGCACGTGGCAGTTAGCTGGCTCCATGCCTACCACGTAATAGCCCTGGCCCATCTGCTTCCACTCGGTGAAGATGGGCAGCTCCCGGATGTTGTAGCGCAGGTAGCAGCCGAAGCCCTCGCCGTTGTTGAACTTCTTGTTGGCCAGGGCGGTAACCACGCTGCCGTCGGGGGCGGCGGCCATCTCGTGGTAGTAGCATTTCTCCTTGTAGTCCTTGGTGGGCGGGTCGAAGTTGCAGTAGTTCTCCTTGTTCTGCTCCGCCTCGGCGTCCCGGGGGCGCGTGGAACGAGTGGGCGACAGCAGCAGGCTGCCCGCATCCACCGCCGGGTAGCCGCCGTTCACGTGGTAGAGGATCATGTGCTCGCTGGTCTGGTAGCCCAGGTTCTCCACCACGTCGTCAATGTGGAACCGATTTTCTCCCAGGCGCGCCCAGACGCGGCGGGTGAGCCGGATATTCTCGGCAAATAGGCAGGCCTCCCGCATCTGTCCCCGCACGCTCATCACGTACTGGTCGCCCTGCCACTCCTGCTCCACGCACACGCTGCCCGCGGGAGTGTTGGAGTAGCGGCCGTGCAGGCCCAGGGCCTGGCCCTGGTCCACGCAGGGGGCGCCGGCATAGGTCAGCCCGCAAGTGGCCACCAGGCCGCCGAAGAAATTGCGCAGCCAGCCCAGGCCCTCCGGCTCGAAGAAGGCCGGGTGCGCATCGCCGCTGGGCGAGCGCCAGCAGAGCGACTTGCCCTGGTAGTCGGCGGCGCTGATGTCCATGCCCCGGCTCAGGAGCACCGTGAAGTTGAACCCGGTGCCGGTCGAGAAGAAGGCCGCCCGCACCCCCGCCTCATTGCCCTCCTCCAGGGTAGCCAGGCGCACGCCCGCCACCTGATCCATGTCGCCTATGCGCACCAGCAGCTCGGATTTGGGGATCCCTGCCAGCCACTCGTCCTGCATCACTGCACCTCCTTACGGGTTGCCGGGTGTCGCCTTCACTATTTCCCCGCGGCGGCGGCGAACCCTGCGGGAGCGGCAGGTCCGGGGAGGGCGGTCAGGCCTGGCCGGCTGAGCCAAATACCCGCATGCGCTCGGCGATGGCCTGCTGCATCGCCTCCCGGGTGGGGGCCAGCAGCTTGCGGATGTCATACTTGCGCACCTCGCCCTTGCCATCGGCCTCGGCGAAGCCCTGCTCGGCGCGGTGCACCTGCTCGGCCAGGGCGCCAAAAAAGGCCACCCGGATCTGGGTGTCAATGTTGATCTTGGCGATGCCTTCCTGGACGGCCTGGCGTACGTCGTCATCGGGCACGCCCGTGCCCCCGTGCATGACCAGGGGGATGGGGACGGCGGCGGCGATCTCCCGCAAGCGGTCATGGGCCAACTGCGGCGTGCCCCGGTAGAGGCCGTGGGCAGTGCCGATGCTGACCGCCAGCAGGTCCACCCCCGTCTCCTCCACGAAGCGGCAGGCCTCCTGGGGATCGGTGAGGAAGCCCGTCTCGCTGGCCGTGATCTGCCCCAGCAGGCCCAGCTCCGCCTCCACGCTCACGGCCACGGCGTGGGCGGCCTGCACCACCTGGCGGGTGACGGCCACATTCTCCTGGTAGCTGCGCGGGGTCTTGCCGTCGGCCTGCAGGGAGCCGTCAATCATCACCGAGGTGGCGCCCAGGCGGATAAAGCGCATCGCTGCCTCGAAGGTGCGCCCGTGGTCCAGGTGGATGGCAAAAGGCACCGCAGTTCGCTCGGCGATGGCCTGGGCCATGGCATAGAGCTCCTCAGGATGGGTGTAGTCGAGCGTGGTCTGGGTGATCTGCAGGATGAACGGCGACCGCTCTTGCTCGGCCGCCCCGAAAATGGCCTGCATGCTCTCCATGTTCACGGCGTTGAAGGCCCCCACCCCCCAGCCCTGGGCTCGCGCCCGGCGCACGAGGTCGGCGGATGGCAGCACCATGGGGCTTATCCTCCTCTGCGGCGAATCTACCATCCGCCTGGAGCGGGGTCAAGCGTACCCGCCTCGCCACGTGCAAAAGCGAGGCCCCCCTTGTCTACACATCGCACATGGGAACCGGCCGCCGGCATATCAGGCAACAGGGCCGGCCGCTGGGGCGAACGGAACTTGCCAAACGCGAGCGAAGCCGCTAAAATCTGGCTGGTATCACGCCACCTTGTGAGCCGACGTAGCTCAATGGTAGAGCGGCTGAATCGTAATCAGCGGGTTGGGGGTTCAAGTCCTCTCGTCGGCTCCACCTCCCTCCTTCCCCGCCTTACGGCCGCAGGTGCGGGCAGGGACGCAAGCGGTAAAGCCGTCCCACTGAGGCCGGCTGCCCCGGAGTGTTACTCTGGATGAGCGTGGCCACCGGCTCCAGGTCCCGGCTGGCGGTGGGGCTGCGGGCCAGGGCTGCCAGGTCTGGATGGTCCGTGCCCTGGAAAAGCAGGAAGGCCGCGCCGTTCAGCCGGGCGTAGCGGACGACGCGCTCCCGGGTTGCCCAAGGCAGCGGCAGGTAGGCGTTACCACTCTGGAATGCCAGCCGCTTCGCTACACCGTTGCCGACGATGGGTCCAGGCATCTGCCGCAGTGCCTCCAGAGCTGCTGCCTGCGTATTCTCAGCGTCGGCCGCCATGGTGGCCCGGTAGTGGACCAGCCAATCGTGCGCGTCCCTGAGTACGCGATAACCGCGGCAGCCGGAGGCGATCAGACCAAGGGCCAGGAAAAGCACCACCACCTGGCGCCGACGGCCGCCCACCAGGGGCTGTCCAGTCTTGCCCCCGCTCGCCAAAGGCAGTACGGCAAGCAGAATCAGCACCACCGCCGGGAGGAATACCATCCGCATCTCAATAAAGAAGAAGGGTATTACGAGCAGCGGGCTGCCCAGGGCGGCCAACACTCGGCCCACCAGCGGGGAACCGTCCCGGGGCCATCGCGGTAGTAGCGCAAGACCAATAGCGATGCACGCCAGTAGCAGTTTCGGCATGGTCCCGAAGAGTAGTGCCAGTTCGTTGCCGATGTTCCTGGCTACCCGAACAGCCACCATGCGCAGGCTGGCAGAACCGGCGGGGGGTACGACCCGCCTATCGTCTGGGGAGAGCAGTACCAACTGCTCCCAGGGGACCTCCTCTGTCCGGGCAGAGGCGATGGCCCAATTGTGCGCAGTCTTCGCAGTGAACTGCCACTTGCCGGTATGGGAGTGAAGATACAGCAGGTAGGGGAGGGAGACGACCGCAAAGCCTGCCACCAGCAGCAGCAGACTCTGCCGGGATGCCGCCTTCTGGCCCACTCTGCGTACCAGCTGCGCCAGCTCCCACAGCACCAGCACGCCGAACACCAGCAACCCCTCCGGGCGGGTCAGGGAGGCGGCGCCCAGCGCCAGGCCTGCCGCTAACCCTGCGGCCGCACGCGAACGGCCGACTACCCATAGCACCAGGCCCGCCAGCACCAGCATGGCAAACATGCTTTCGCTCCACACCATGGTGGATAAGGATATGCGGAGCTGCATCAAGGCAAAGATCCATGCCGCGACCAGGCCGGCGGTAGGGGAGAAGAGCGTACGGGCGAGCAGGTGCAGCAACACCAGGCTGCCTAATGAGGCCAGTAAGGACATTAACCGGCCGGCCAGAAACGGGTCATGCACCGCCCGGGCCACGGCGCCGATGGCGGCTGGGTAGGCGGGGGGGAAACAGAGCTGGTCGTGCCCCGACATGTCCTTGAAGCCTTGGCCGCTCCACAGCGCCAGGCCCCCCTGCATGTACTCGTAACTGTCCGGGGTGCAGCCAATGCCGTTACCGGGCCAGAAAGCCACGCTTAGCAGTAACGCCACCCCGACCGCACCGCCCAGCCACAGCAACTCTCCGGTCCGATGCTTAAGGGCTCCCCCTCTTGCCACTACTCCACCCCCTTGTACACCTGCCTGCCTTCCACCTCGGCAGGTTTCCGCTGCACTGACTCCCGCTCCGGCAGGAACGCCGGCTCTCCGGCGCCTCATCGTTGGACTACAGCAAGGGCGGAGATCCTGCCCTGGCGCTTACCATTCGAGCCCTATCTACCTCCCCCCTGCTCGGTGACCGAGAGAGCACGCTCAGAGCAGTTGCTCTCTTGCCTACACGAGGACAGCCCGGACTGCCCATTGGCATGTGCCGGCATGCCGGGTGAGCGTGGATCATGACACCCTGCGGCAAGCCTCGCAAAGCCGGTAGCGGTGCGGCCGCCTGCTCACCGTTACCCACTTTGATCGACCAAGAGGTGCTGTGACCCCGGGCAAGAAAGGGGTTTTGTTTGCGAACTCCATTTCAGCCGAGGTCACAGCTATGCTGCAGCCCCAACTCTTTCGCTTTGTCACCGACCTGCTTCCTGCTTGGTGCAAACCTCATCGCCG